>Ga0247667_1000051_pt1 | contig 77529 bp, 58 predicted proteins | sample CNK08_metaG_FD_183027 | JGI IMG/M metagenome (GOLD analysis project Ga0247667, IMG submission 183027) | Soil microbial communities from Purdue University Martell Research Forest, Indiana, United States - CNK08 | ecosystem: Environmental > Terrestrial > Soil > Temperate forest > Bulk soil... | reverse complement strand
GGCGCTTCCGTCTTCGCCGAGGCTACGACGGACAGGATGGGGGACTCCCTGTGTGCGCGGCTCTGGTGACGAAAGAAATATGCCATTCTACCAAACGAACCCACCGATTTTCAGAGGAAAAACAGGATTTATCTATCAGGACAGTAATGGGTTACGCCGGAAGAATTCCGACAAAAACGGTGGGTTCGTTTTCCAAAACGAACCCACCGGAGGACCATCTTTTGTGATTTTTGAACGATTCGTACGGTCTTGTGGTTTGACGGCACTCTCGGTAGTGTCTCGCAAAATGAATTTGTGACAGGGCACGAGAAGGATAATTTCATCATGCATTATCGCACTTTAGGTCGTACGGGTTGGAAGGTTTCCGAAATCAGCTTCGGCGCCTGGGCCATTGGGGGAACCTGGGGAGCCGTGGACGACCGCGAATCGCTGGCGGCTCTTCACGAAGCAATTGATCGAGGTGTCAATTTCATCGATACGGCTGACGTGTATGGCGATGGACACAGCGAACGGCTGGTCGGCAAGGTGGTGCGGGAACGCTCCGAGACGATCCATGTGGCGACGAAAGCAGGCCGTCGTCTCTCTCCGCACACGGCAGACGGTTACAACAAACGCAATCTAACCGGCTTCATCGAACGCAGCCTGCGCAATCTGAGAACCGAACGCATCGACCTGCTGCAATTGCACTGCCCGCCGACGGAAGTGTATTACCGTCCAGAAGTTTTCGAGGCGTTGGACGACATCGCCAAAGCGGGCAAGATTCATCACTACGGCGTCAGCGTCGCGACCGTTGAAGAAGGACTGAAAGCCATCGATTATCCGCACGTCCAGAGCGTGCAGATCATTTTCAACATGTTCCGACAGCGACCGGCCGAGTTGTTCTTCGCGGAGGCCCAGCGCCGCAAGGTTGGCATTCTGGCGCGCGTCCCGATCGCCAGCGGCCTGCTCACCGGTAAGATGACACGCCAGACGAAATTTAGTGCTGATGATCACCGGAAATTTAATCGTCACGGAGAAGCCTTTGACCGCGGTGAAACTTTCTCCGGCGTGGACTATAATACCGGCCTGAAAGCCGTCAAAGAACTGAAGCGACTCACACCGAAAGGCGCGACGCTCGCACAGTTCGCATTACGCTGGATTCTCATGCACGACGCCGTCACCTGCGCCATTCCCGGCGCCAAACGTCCTGACCAAGCCGAGCAGAACGTCCGCGCCTCGTCCCTCCCCCGCTTAAGCCGTGCGACAATGTTGAAAGTCGCAGCCATCTACGACAAATATATCCGTCCCGAAGTGCATCACCGGTGGTAACCCATGCAAGGCATAGTGGAAAAGATTTTTGTCACGGCACAAGGCGGCGCGATGATGCAGCCGGTGGAGCAGGTTGAAGCCGTCGTCGATGGCGGCCTACTGGGAGATCGATACCAAACGCGGGTCGGCTACTATTCCGGCGTGGACGAGTGTGAGGTCACACTGATCGAAGGCGAGGCGCTCGATGACATCTTGCGGCAGACGGGCATTCAGGTTGCCCAAGGCGAACATCGCCGCAACATTGTCACTCGCGGCATTCGTTTGCACGATCTCGCGGGGAAAACATTCATCGTCGGTAACGCCACACTGACATACGACCGCCCCCGCCCACCCTGTCATTACGTCGAGACGATCACCGAGCCCGGCATGACCCGCGCACTGGCCGATGGACGTGGCGGTATTTGCGTCCGCGTGGTAAAGGCCGGTCTGATCCGCACCGGAGATCCTATCCTAGTTCCCGAGGCTGATTTCTAGCCAGCAAAGGTTGCCTTTGGTATATTCGGGGCCATGCCGATTCATCCGACAGCCATCATCAGCAAGAAGGCGGAACTCGACTCGTCTGTCGAGGTGGGGCCGAATGTCATCATCGAGGAGCACGTGAAGATTGCCGGGGGGACGAGGATTTGGGCGAACGCGTATCTGACGGGGCACACGGAGATTGGGCGCAATAATGAAATCCACATGGGCGCGGTGATCGGGCATGAACCGCAGGATTTGAAGTTCGACCGCACGTGCCGCAGTTATTTAAAGATCGGCGACCGGAATGTGTTCCGTGAGTATTGCACGGTACATCGCGGTACGGAGCCGGAGAGCGCGACGGTCATCGGCAATGAATGCTACCTGATGGCCACGGCGCACGTCGGGCATAATTGCGTCATCGGTAACAACGTGATCATCTGCAATTGCGCGCTGGTCGCAGGACACGTGCATGTAGGGGACCGGGCGTTCATTTCGGGTGGCGTCGTCATTCACCAATTCACGCACGTCGGGCGACTGGCGATGTTTTCCGGCAATGCCCGCGTCTCGATGGACGTGCCACCCTTCACACTCGCGGCGGAACGCAACGAGATTCACGCGCTGAACCTGGTAGGTTTGCGGCGGATGAAAATTTCGCGTGAAGCGATCGCCGAACTCAAGCGACTTTACCAGTTGTTCTATCTCTCGGGTTCGAACGGAACGCAGGCGTTGAAGGAAGCCTCAGTGGATGGTGCATACAAGACATCCGAAGCCCGGGAGTTCATCGAGTTCGTACGCCAGTCGCCAAATGGGATCTGTCCACCGGCGCGTGCGTAAGCGACGCTGGCTAGTAGAGTTCTTTCTGCTCGGGGCTGTAGATCGGGAAGGTAAACAACTCGGCAGCTTTGAAGCCTTCCGGTGGTTTGGCCGCCTTGTCTCCGAGTTTCTGCAGTGACTCCGCTGCAACGGCGCGCACGAACGCGCTGTTATCCTGCGATAACGAGCGCAACAGCTTGACGCCCGACGGGTCGCCCATCAAACCTATGGCATAGGCCGTGGAACCGCGCACGTGTTCATCGGGATCCTCGAGCAACGGCTGCAGTGCATCCAGGTTCTTGCGAGCGCGAAGTTTCCCCAGTGAGATCGCCGCCTCGGCGCGCACCAGCGCGTCCGGGTCCTGAAGCCCTTCGATAAGGCCGGGAATGACGGAGCCGTCGCCGTACTTGGCCAGCAGATACATGACCACGCGGCGCGTGGCAGGGAGGATATCGTGTCGTTGTTGCAACAGCAGAGGTAGTACGGATTTGTCCGCCAGCGCATCGAGGGCCAGCAACGCGGAGCGTTCGCGGACGGCGTTGTTGTAGTCGCCCAACGCATTGACGACAATGGGCAGCGTCGACTTGTCGCCGCAGAACGCCAGGCCCCAGACGGCGCGGAAACGAACAACTCCCGAGGCGTCGTTGGTGGCCAGACGGACGACATCCGGCAGGACCGCTTTGCCGCCCACGTGACTCAGTGACCAGACGGCGGAGGCCCGCACGCGGTCGTCCTCGTCGTTTAACACCGGCCGTAGCGCGCTGATGACCTCCGGACCGCGATAAAGCAGGAGGCTCCATGCGGCGGCGCCGCGCACTGCGGTGTTGGTGTCCTGAAGGCACTGCAAGATCAGCGGAACTGCAGCGGGATCATGAACTATAGCGAGTTCCTGAATGGCGTCCACGCGAACGGTCTCGTCCGGTGATTTTACCCAGCGCGCCAGGCGCTCAAACTTCTTGTCCGTCTCCGTCGGCATCGGTCCTGATGCCTGTGCCAGGCAGAGGCCCGGGAGCGCCAAAACCAGCAGCCATGAGCGGAAGATGCGAGAATATTTCAGCGGGTTTGCCTCCTTCATTCCGGCCCAGATGTCGCCAGGCATCCTTCCCCACAGACAGGCTGCCAGCGGTTGTCTGCGTCAATCCCCGGCGCACGGACCACAATGATCGCCCTGCGCGAGAAACCCCGCAACTGCGGACGGCGCCACGCACAAAGTCTGCTCGTGCTTGCTGTCGACTTTGTGGCAGATCGCCACCTTGTCTTTCGAGCAAAAGCCTCCCGATGGGCAGCCGCCGCCGTGGCCGGTGATTTCCTTGGACGTACGAACTACCGTGCGCGAATCAACCGAAGCGGAGGCCAGTACGCGATTGGCCACAACCTGGACCGTGCTCGATTTCAGCGAGTCACGAAGTTGCTTGCCGGAACTGTGGCTCGCGAAGGTGTCGGCAAACGACATGGCCATTTCACGCCAGGCGGCGACGATGTTGCCCACCTGCTCGGCGGTTTCGCCGTCATCGGTCACCATTCCGATTCGGCCGCTCCACGTGCCAAAGGCCAATTCGGCATCCACGACCAATCCATGCACACGCGAACGAAGGCTGCTGGGCAGGAACGTGCCGCCGTGCGGCATGACCACGAGCACATGCAAAGGGTCGACCGTCTGTTCCCGCAAGAGCGTCATATCGCCATTCAACATCGCCTGAAAGGCCCGCCGTTGGCGCTCAACTTCGTCCTTCTGCCCGAAGTACGCGACCTGGCGGAACATCAGACCCAGAAGCTGGTCGGCGGAACCCGACAACTCATCCCCCAATCGGGCGTGGACGTAGCCGGCATCGTTCAGCACGTTCTGTCCGCCGCCGATGGGATCGAAGAAAAGTTGCACGACGACGTCACGCGCTTCTCCAGCTTGTTCGTGGTAACTGACGACCATCAACGACGGGGAGGTCGGTGGCACAATCGATGACGCCTCGGAGGGATGATTCAGCATCGCGGAGACGTTTCCCACGAGCGCGGGACTGACGTGATCGGTTTCCCCCAACAACTGGAGACATTCACTGTATTGAGCAGGAGCCAGCGCGGCGGTGCCGCGGGCAGGCTGATTGACAGCCAGCGCTTTCACGGGAACCGCGGCCACAACCGCATTGGGAGATGAGAAGATGGAATCCGCCGCCAAGGTTGCCGCGAGACAATGCGAAGACAAGTAAAACATCAGACCGGCGGCTGAACTGCGAAATACAAAATACGGATTGAGCCTCAGTCCTCGGTAACTGGTGGTCCTGTTATTCATTTCGCGTCTCAAATATGCAAGTTCGATGCCAGCCGCGGCGCGGGATTCCCGTTGTTTGGAACCTCGATCATGGCCACACGAAAATGCCATAAACCTCCAAGAGAACGGCCAATTCCAGCAATTCCTCCGGTGGACCCAACGCCTTTTTAACATAGGCCAACGTCACGTGAAGTCAAATTATCGGCCTGGCCAGACAACCCGTGAACGAAAGTGGACAAACCGAACGCCAACCCGGTTCAATGTGTGGCGGGTGGATTTGCCGCCCCTGCCGCAACCTTTTCTTGCTTCTCCGTTACTTTGGCCAAAGCCTCGGCAGCAGCGTCGCGCACGAGACTGTTCTCGTCATTCTCCGCGCGCGTAAGAATTTCCTTCGCGTTGGCATCGCCAATCTGCCCCAGCGCCCACGCGACCGAAGCACGGACACGGGACTCCTTTTCCTTCATGAGCCGCACCTTCTCATCGATCGGTCCGGTCACAATCGTGACGCCTTCTGTGTCCGCCGGTGCCGCTTCGTAGTAGGGACGCACAGCCGCTTCCAGCGGTCCGATGGCGCGTGCCTCACCGATCTTGCCGAGTGACACCGCCGACTCCGCCCGCAACCCGGCGTCTTCCGCCCTCAAACCTTGTTCGACCAGAGAATCAATGGACGCGGGATCACGAATGTCTCCCAGGGCCTTGGCGGCGATGATCTTCTCCTCAACCACCTTCATCCTGGCAATTTCCGGCAGCAGGCCCGTCTGCGTCCCGATGACAAGGCCGTCTTGTTCCGATGCCGCCGCTGTTTGTTTCTTATCGCCCGTGAGGACCTGGATCAAGGCTGTCGTCGCACTCCGATCGCCCAGCTTGCCCAGCGCCTCGGCCGCCGCGGCCCGTACAAAGCCGTTGGAATCACGGAGTAGTTCCACCAGTTTCGGCACCGCCGTCCGCTCCCCAAGATTACCGAGTGTCCGCGCGGATTCTGCCCGCACGTTGGCGTCGGCGTCGTTGCACCTTTCCTGCAGCGCTTCGACAAGGCCCTCTCCTCGTAGACGGCGCAGCGCCTGGACCGCAGCGAAACGGACCACGGGATCCGTGTCCTTCAACGCCTCGATGACCGCTGGGAGTTGTTCCCCGCCGCCAATCTCCCCGAAGATGCGGATGATCTTCTCGCGAACATCGCGATTGGGATGATGCAGGTACCCGGTCAGGCTTGGCAACGCCGAGACAGCTCGGCTGCGGATGATCGCCTCGTGGGCATGCAGCCTGGCCTCGCGGTCGTCGGAGACGATGGCACGAACCAGCGCCGCAATCGCTTTCTCGTCGTCAGAGTGGGCCAACGCGTCCGCGGCCCGGTCGCGAACGAGCGCGTAAGGGTCATTTTGAAGTTTGGCGGCAATGGGTTCGACGATCAGGGCGATCCGATCCTTCTGGTCCCCGGCGGTTGCCGACAACGACATGATCACTGTGGCGCGGACGTGCCAATCGGGATCGTCCAGGGCACCGATCAGCACTGGAATCGAGGAGGCGCCGTCGAAATGCGCCAAGGTACTGGCTGCGGCAGTTCGGACGAGCGCGTTCTTGTCCCGCAACGCTTCCGCGAGCGAGGGAACCGAGGCGGCGGTTCCACACTCGGCCAGGGCGCTGACAACTTCCATCCGGACCAAGTCGTCTGGATCCCGGATGGTATCGATCAATGCCGATTCCGCTGATCGGTCCGCGGATTGCCGTAACGCGGCCGCCGTCAGCCGTCGCACGTCAGCTCGTTCGTCCTTCAAGCCGTCCGTGGAAATGGCCAGGGGCGTCAACTGCGACAGCCGCGTCAACGCTCCTGCGGCAGCCATGCGGACAGACTCCGTTTCGTCGCGGGTCATACGCCAGAGGATCTTGCCGCCATCCGGCTCGCCAAACTCCCCGAGCAATGCTGTCACCAGGACCCGCACCTCGCTGCGATCGTCTTTGGCCAGGCCAGCCAGAACTTCCATGGTGTTCGAGGTGCTTTGCAGCTTACCCTGGATGTAGGAAACGGCCGTGGGAGGATAGAGCCGGTCGAAATGGAGGCGCTGGTAGGCGACCTGGAGTTTGGTGTCCGCCGATGGCGACGCTGCCTCTTCCCCATGCGACAAGGGCAACAACACATAAATGCTCAAGATACCGATCAGCCAAAACTTGAATCGCCGCATCGTCATCTTCCTCACCGGTACATGCAGTGGTGTGCCGAAGTGGTCAACTCGGGTAACCCGGCCCCCGCTGGATTCGCCCGACACCCTTCGCCAGAGCACGAATGATTCGCGGTAGTCCCCGTTCAATCACTTCGGAGGGCATCATGGCGGTCACTTTCACCGCCGGACCGTCCGCCACAATTTGCGCGCGGGACAACTGCTGGAGCGCAGTCTCGGCCTCCGGGCTGTCAAATCTCACGCGGGCCATCCCCACGCCCATCATCCTAGTATCAGACAACAGCTGCGCCAATTCCTGAGCCTTCTTCGGATCGAAGCTGAGGGCCACCATTTCGATACGCCCCTCGTCCAGCGAGATCTTGCCCTTCACCAAAGCCGCCGCCATGTAGGGACGGAAACGATCCGTAAACAGCAAGCCCGGCTCGGGGATGACGGCAATAAAGGAAACGGGCTCGTGGAGGTAGTTCTGAACGGTCTCGTAACGATCGTTCAGCACGGCTTCCAGCAGTTCCCGCTGTCGCTTCTCAGCTTCCGGGCTGGCGAGGATGACGACCTCACGCCCCAGCGTGGACAGCATGGATTGACCCATCTTAAAAAAATTCTCGGGAAGTTGAGCCTTCCAGTAGCCCTCCGAACTGAACGCAGGCAGCTTCTCGGGTACCAGGTTCCCAAAGATGTGAATCGCCACGTCGCGCAATTCCCCTTCCGCGCGATACGTGACCAGCATCATGGCGACGTCGCCCTGGGCCAGCGTGGGATTGGCGCCAAGGGCCTTGCCGAGAGACTCCTTGATTTGCTCCAAAAGCTGCGGATTATCCCCGAACGCCATTTGCAGGAAGGCGGCGGAGAATTCCTTGCGCGCCGGCGCCTTGACGATCATATCCTGCCGTCTCACAGCGTCCTGGACAACCATGCGAACTTGATTCGTCTCCAGGACAACCCGGCGGAATCGTTGGGTTACATTGAGAGCCAGGACCCCCGCGGCCAACAGCAGGACGACCAGCAGCGTCCAAACGATAACGTTGGCCCTAAGTCCCTTTCCCCGTGTATTCTTCCCTTTGTTCCCGGCCATGAGATGTTCCTACTGCGTACCTATCGCGGTTCCGCCTTCACCAAACTTGATCGGTTCGTCGATCCCGAGTAGTTCCCAGCCGGTATCGAAGCCCAGGTTATCCGCAGCCTGGCGGGCCTTGCGAAACACGTTGAAACTATCATCCCTGACCAGAAAAGCAACGTATTGCTTGCCCTTGTCTAGTTGAGACAGGATTGCCTGGTACTTGCTGTTGGGATTCTCAAGATCGGCCGCTCCTTCTCCGGTAGCGCCCGGACGCGCTTCCAATCCCATCTGCCCCACGAGCAAATAGCGGGGATCAACCTTGTAGTAGGGATTCCCAACCTCTTGCCCTTGAATAGCTTTTAGGAAAGATCCAAGGTCACCACCGCGAACTCCTGGATTCAGTCTCGACATCAATTCCTCGACCTGCTCATCCAAGCCGGCTTTGTCGACAAAGAATAGGTGGTCGTTTCGACACTCGAAGAAAAGAGCTTGTTTTGAGGAAGGAGCGGAACGCGGGGTCGGTCTAAAAACAGGTATCTTGACGGCCAGTTGCACTGTGACAAACAGGGCCAGGAGCAGAGCCGCCGTCGAGATGGTAATAATATCACAGAACGAAATGATGAGCATCTCGAACTCGGCCTTCTTCTTTTTTCTTCGCCCTGCCATGTTTATCAATCCGTGGAAATAGCCAGACCCTTTTCAGCCTCATTCCAATCAACTTTGAAGTCAGCATCGATGGCATCGTAACCAACCTCGATCGGCCGCTTCCCGATCAGGTTGCGAACCGTACGATAGAGCTTCACTGACCGCGGTCGCACCATGACGACAACATATTCGTCACCCCTGTGTGCCTGCACCTTGTCCAATAGTTTCTCGACTGGATTCCCCGATTGCTGCAACTCCTCCCACGCAACCTTCACCTCGCCGGGATACAAGACCAGTTTGTCCTGCTGGCAATCAATATACGAAGGGATCTTTGGGTTCGTAACGTTATTGTGCCCGGAATACAGCCCGGCAAACGCGATAATACGTTTGCCCTTTGGATTGACGGCAATGCGCATGACGATAACCACGAGGATCAAGGAGATCAGTTTTAGCACGATCGCCATGATTGACAGGAAAGGCTCGACGTTGATGTCGATCTTCTCGTATGGCTTGCGACGCGCCATGGAATCAGCGTCCCTGCCCGAGCGATGCGGTTAATCTCGGCATGTTCACATTCCGTCGTCGCCGCGGGCTTCCTGGAAGACAACCTTGCGCGGACGGGAGAGCTGCTTGAGCAACTCGTCGCTCGTGCTCAGGTGATTGCGAAGGTTCGCCAGCGTCTGCCGGAATTCATCCGAACTGCCCACCTGCCGCAAAGTTGTTTCCATCGCCTGCGTCGTCCGCAACACTTTGTCGATCTCCGTGCCCAATTGGGCGACTTTCTCCAGTTGCTCGTTGAGCGACTCGACGGATTGTTGCATGCGTTCGCTGTAGCGCGTGGACGCGGTCTCCAGGGACGAAACGGCTTGTCGGAACGAATCGGCCAGTCGCGTTGAAAGCTGACTGAACTCCTGCACCATCTTCTCAAAGCGGGCAATCTCTTTCTTGTCCAATTCCTGGATGGCCCCAACGTACTTCTCGTGGGCGTCGCCAAACTGCTCGGACTGCTCCTTGGCGATCCGGGTAAGTTGCTCCGTCAAATCGTCGAATTTGTCCGCCAACTTCTGCTCGTTCTTCGTGTAAATCTCCAGGTTGCGCTCCTGCGTCTTGGTGAGTTCCGACATGATCCGCTGCGTGCCGTTGTTGAAGTTGCTGGCCACGCCTTCCAGCTTGCCACCGAGCTGGGAGCCCAGTTCGCCGATCCGCCGCTCGTAATTCTGCGCAAATTCGTCGTACTTCTGGTTGATCACGTCCCCCGCCTTGGAGATCGCGCGCGAAAAGACCTCTTCATACCGATCAGGATTGGGCAATCGGCGAAAACCGGCGTCGATGGCCTGGGCCAGTTCTTCCACGGGGAATTTCGACTGCGTCTGCATGCCCTCCATCCCCTGGCGAATCGCCGCGACCATCTCGTCCACCGGGAACGCTTTCTGCGCTTCCGCCGAAGGCATGCGCGAAAGCAGGCGATCCTCAACCAGTTCATCGATCTCGCCGAGTATCTCTTCTTCCTTGCGCTCAACCATCAAGCTCGGAAACGCCGCCAAACCGGCGGTCAACAAGCCCAGGAGTGTGCACATGAACGCGACCGCAAGGCCTTCGGTGATCGTGCCGATTTGCCCCGTGATCGCTTCCGTCGTCACGTTCGCGCCCGTCAGGAACGCGGCGAAACCGCTGATGCCGGCCGCCACGCCATACACGGTGCCGACGAACCCCAACAGCGGCATCGCCCAGATGAACAGACGATTTCGGCGGAAAGATGAATCCGAGGCAGCCGCGTCCATGTCAGCTTGTTCGCGCGCATATTCGGTGGTGCGCTCAAAATCACCCGTGTTGATCCACATGGCCAATACGCGCGCAATGCGTGTGAGACCAAGGCTCTCGGCAATATTCGGACGATCTTTTACGCGGTTGTAAACATCAATAAGCCGCTCGTTGTCGCTCATGTCGAGATCTTCCGGCAGGCCAGCGTCCTCAATCGCGGCGCGTTCTTTGTTCATCCGCAGAAACTTTAGGGCGATGTTGCCCATCGACAACGCGAACACCCAGCTTATCAAGCCTTGGAAGATAACGCGTTCGATCAGGTAGGGATGCACCAGCACGCCATTCTTCGACTCGGAACCCAAAAACAGATCTCGCACGAAGTTTGCTTTGGTAATCGGCGTAAGACCCAACAGAACGAACCAAATGATTGTACATGCCGTCGCAATCCCAACCATCTGGATGGTATTGACTTCTGTGTGTGGCCGCTCGTGCGAAGGGAATTCTACAATTTGAGTAGACATGCTTTTATACAACTCCTCTATTTAGCTCTGAACCTTCTTTTGGGTGGCTCGCAGCCTGCGCGCCTGTTTCGGGACAGGCGTCTCCTATCTTCCGAACCGTTTAAACTCGACCACTTACTAACATCTCCCTGCCATTGACCAGCTTATCTACAAACAAGCCGTGGCTCTCGCCTGTAAGCCATGTATTATATGGGTTGTACGGCAATTAGTCAATTCCTCATTTTTCCACGAGAAATTGTCTCGTTCGCGGTCTGCGCCCAAGTTCTGCATCCAAGAGTTCCCACACAACCCGCTGGCTCGCAACGATTTGCTCGGTACTCAAACGGACGCGCTCGACGCCCTTCAACGACGCACTTGCCAGTGACCGAAGAACCTTGTTCACGCTTGTTGCCGCCTCCCATTTCGGGGTCCAACCCGCAGCTGCCAAAAGTTGGATCTCGAACCAGATCAACAAGACCGCATTATGTTTTCGCCGTTCCAGTGCATCCAAGATCGCCGTCAATAGGGAGTGAATCCTGACGTTTGGATCCTCGCGCTCCGTGGCCATCTCGACCAATTCACAGACGTAGGACGCTGCGGCCAATGAGTCAACCGACTCCCGCAAACGCGCGTGCGGCTCCTCAAGGAAGCAATCGTGCAAGAGGTGCAGATCACTTCGCCGGCTCGGCAAAAAAACAATCTCATCGCAGTAGAACAGGTCGATTTTTCCCTGGAACGGGCCTTTCGGTCGGCGGGCGCCTTTCGCCAGCGTCTTCAGTTTGCCGAATTCGCGTGTGTACCAGGTGACGATGAGGCTGGATTCCGTGACCGGCTGACGACGCAAAACGATCCCTTCGGCGCGCTCGGTGTCCATGCGTTGCTACCGCAATAGAGGCGCGGCGGGCTGCTGCGTCTTCGCCGCGTACGGCGGCATGACCGAACCGCACGAAATCACCATTTTCATGCCCTCGGCCACGCTCATCTCCAGGTCGATCAGTTCCCCGTGCGGGACGAATAGCAGAATACCACTGGTTGGATTCGGCGTCGCCGGCACAAACACGTTGACCAGTGTTTCGTGCGTCTTCTCCCGGACCTCGCCGCCGATCTCGCTGGTCACGAAACCGATCGTGTACGTGCCCGGCCGTGGAAATTCCACCAGCACCACACGCTGGAACATCGTCTTTTTTCCCGAAAGCAGCGTTTGGCTGATTTCCTTCATGAAACCATACGTCTTGTTCAGCAAGGGCACATGCGTGATGAGCGATTCCGTGGCCGAGACCATCCGCTTGCCGATTACCAGACGAGTAACCCACCCCACCCCAATTGTGAACGCCACGAACAGAACCAACGCAATGATCCGATACAACGGCGTCAACATCTGTTGGCGCAGAGCATCGGGCAGCATGAAATCGGTCACCCACGTGAAGATCCCGAGCAGGATGAGCATCGACGCGGCCACCGGCACGACGACCAGCAGGCCCGCAAAGAAGGAATTCCGCAGATTTTTCCACGTCTCGTTCATGCGTGGGTCATCGTAGTCGTCGATGGCAGCACTGTCAACGCGGAGCCATCCCTATCCTTGCTGTCACTGTTTGAAGAGCTTCACGGCAATCTTCTCGGCGGTTTCATCCGTGCCCCGCAACGTCAGCGAGCGGCGCACCGCACTGAAGACGCCCGACAATCGGAGCTGGTGGCCGTCGAACGTGACGTACGCATATACCTTGTTCCGGGACGTCACCAGCATCTGTCCCACCACCGTGCCCGGTTCCCCGGTCGTCGCAATATCGAACACAGCCGAATCGTTCGCATTGCTGGTGATCGCATAACCGACCGCCATCGCGGTCTTGGCGACTGTCACCGTTCCCGTCCACGTGCCGCTGAGATCCGGGAACGTCGTGGCCGGTACGCCCTTCCAGTGTAAAGTACCCGAGGCAGTGGTCGGCACTGCCCCGTTGACGTTCTTGAGACTCGCCGCCATCCCCAACAATGTGCCGGTCCAGTTCGTCGTGCCGCCGGTTTGCTCCACAAACGGTCCCGTTAGCTGTCCTTTCGAGTTGAGCCCCCAGTGACCTGACACGTCGTCCAGTCCAAACGTCTTGAACCGAATCCCATAGCCACTGGCACTGAAGTCGTCCTCGAACGTGAGGAACTGCGCACCTTTGTCAGCGCCGCTGATCGTGACTTCCCAATCACCCAAAGGCGAGTTCTTGGCGCCGATGGTGATGGTGGATGGGTTCGATCGGTTGGTCGCCAGGAGCGTGTCGGTGGCGACAACTGTGAGCGTGTGAGTACCGAGTGTGGGATGGACCAGCAAGTTTGTCCCGGGGTTGGACGTTGTCTCCCCGAATTTCACGTCGTCCGCAAAGAACTCAAGCTTGCTGATGGCCCCCCCGTCATTGGCCATGGCGGTGGCAACAATCGTAATCGTCAGGTTGGTCAGCGTCGGGTAGAGCATGCCGTTGGCCGGCCGAATGATGCTTACCGTCGGCGGTGTGTTAACCGTATTCGTGACGGTGATCAGGTTCAGCCGGTTGGTCGCGCCTGACCCACCAGGGCCGGAGACCGTCAGCGCCACCGAATAGACGGCGGCTGTAGAGTACGAATGGCTCGGACTAGTGGCTGTGCTCGTGTTGCCGTCGCCGAAGCTCCAGAAGTGGTTCGTGATGGTGCCGGTTGAAGTATCCGTGAAGTTCACCAGCAACGGCGCGGCCCCAAGGGTCGGGTTGGCCGTGAAGCTGGCCACCGGTGGTGCCTGGGTGATGATAAAATTCCCCACCAGGTCCCGGTTGCCAGACGCAGTGAATGTGTAGTTCGAGGAACTGCTTACCGGACTGCCGTCTTCCGTCCAATTCACGAAATTGTATCCGGGATTCGGTGTTGCGTTCACCGTTACGCTGGAACCGCATACCTTGGATCCGCCGCCGTCCGTCGTTCCTCCTTCCGGCGGTGAGGAACTCGTGGTGATCGTGTAATTGATTTGGCTGAAGTTCGCCACCAAATCGCGGTCGCCGGATACCATAAAGTCGTAGCAAAGGGAACTGCTTGCGACATTGCTGCCTTCGGTCCAGTTCACAAACTGATAACACGCGTTCGTCACAGCGCATACGGTCACGTTCGAGCCGCAGTTTACGACTCCCCCGCCGCCGGTTGAACCGCCACCGGGCGGCGAGGAGCTGGTGTTGATCGTGTAGGTGATGGGCGTGAAATTGGCCACGGATAGCGAGTTGAAGAAGACGTTGTGCGAAGCGCCGGCGCCGGCGTCGTCGTTAAACAGGGCGATGCTGTCCAGCGTGCTGTTCGGCGCGCCTCCCTGTGTGCCGCTGATGGTATTGGTCGAGCTACTTCCGCCGGTAACAACCGCCAGCGTATAATCATCATTCGTGCCGAGCGAAAAAATCAAGTGCATCCCTGTGTAGGTCAGCGGCACTCCGCTGTCATACGTGCCCGTAGCGTCAACAACCGTATAATCGCTGCTACCACCGGCCAGGTAGAACTGGAGGCGGGCGCCTGTGGTGTAGTCCGTAGGGGTGTTCGTGGCGTCGCCGTTGCGCAGGGTGAACCCCACCGCCGAGCCGTCCACGTCGTTGAGGCCATTGTCCATGTCGATCAGAAGTTGCCCGCCAGGCTGCACCGGGCCGGCGGTAAATGAGCGATATGCAGCGGCGGTGTTGCTACCGTTCGCGTAGATGCCCCACGACTTGCCACTGGTGTCGACTCCAGGCGGCACATGGGGCGCGTTGTCAGTGGACAAGTCGAGAAAGAAACCGTTTCTATTGGCGTTGGTGCTTGTCTTCGTCAACGCCCACGGGTTCAAACCGATCCCGCCGTTGCTGCCGTCCGACCAGCCTGAGCCGTACACCGGGTCGCCGGCATTGTCAGTCGCCAGCGCTTCCAACGCGTTCACAAAATTCGCCACCAGGGTTTCGTTGCTGGTTACAAAAAAGGTATAGCAGGCTGTGGTACTGACCAGGCTGCCATTCTGTGTCCAGTTCACGAAGGTGTAGCACGAATTCGGTGTCGCGCAGACGGTGATATTCGACCCGCAGTTCACCGTGCCGCCGCCACTGGTTGTGCCTCCTCCGGCGGGCGATGAACTGGTGGTAATCGTATTGGTGGTGAACGTCACAAAGTAGGTGTCGAACGGCGCGTAGAGCGAATTGCCATCAACCGAGTCCACCGCATTCGTTGCCAGGTGAGCCAGATTCGTGGTGAACACAGGCCAGGCAGTGCTCGGAGTAAACGTCATCGTATCGTGAACCGTGTTCCACGTGAAAGTGCCCGTTGTCGCGGGCGTTACGGAGAACGCAGCCTCAACCGAGTCGGTGTCCATCGGTTTGCTGAATTGCAGCGCAATTGACGCGGAAGTTGAGATGCAGGTCGCCGCGTGCGCCGGGCTTTGGCTGATGACGACGGGATCGAGCGGTTGCACCAGCGATTGGGCAATGAAGATCTTGGCGGTCATGCTCGGCACCGAAATCTGTGGCGTCGTGTTGGTAAGGGCCGAGACCATGATCGTTTCGTTCGTGTCGAGCAGGTTGACGAGCACGGTACCGGACGGATAGATGGTCGAACGATTGCTCAGCGTCTGGGTGGAACTGGCGGTGTTGAAGACGACGAAAACCTCTTCGTTACTGAAGACGCGGGAGTAGGCAAACAAGCCCGGGCCACCAGGTGTGTTCCAACGATTATTGTGCACGCCACGACGAAGCGATTGATAGAGACGGCGGAAGTTATTGAGTTTGGCCACGAGTTGGAAGAGAGGGTGTGTCTCGTTGAAGTTGTCGCCGAGTGACGGGCCTTGTTCGAACTGGCCGGCAAACATGTCCTCCCGGTTGTTCGGATCGGTGGTGCCGTCGAACGCCTGCTCCGTTCCGTAGTAGAGGCACGGGATGCCTCGCGACGTGTACAGGAATTCCAGCGCGACGCCGAGGCGGTTGGTGTTGTCATTGGCCTCGCCTGGACTCAGGAAGCGCGGGTTGTCGTGGTTGTCCAAGAACGTGACGAGTCGATACCAGGCATTCGTGTCGTAGTTGGCGGCAATCGCGTTGTAGTGATTTTCGATCTGCTTCGTGTTACCCGAGGCGGTGGCGAAGACAGAGTTGACAGTGTCATAGAGCGGGTAGTCCAATGAAGAATCCAGCTTGTATGGGCCGCCGCCCATTGTGCCGGTGTACGAGCCCACCAACGCCTCGCTGCTGTCAAAGATCTCCCCGAACATGAAGAAGTTCGATTTACCGATGGACGTGGCGTACTGATGGAGCTGCGGGCACCAATACTGCCAGAAACCATAGTCCACGTGCTTCACCGTATCGATGCGAAAGCCGTCGAGGTCGGCGATGCCGACCCAGTTGGTGTAGATGTTCATCATGTTGGTGCGGACGTAGGTCGTCTCCGTGGCAAAGTCGTCCAGACTGGACAATTCCCCGAGCACGACCTGCTGGGTGTTGCCGAAATTCTGTATCGCGCCGTTGTTGTGGAAGATGGACGTGAAGGCCGACGGCGTGGCGTTGGTGATGTTGAATGGCGGCGCGTGTTGATTGGCGATGTTCTTGTAGCGCATGTTATAGCCCGACGGCGGCGCCAGGAAATTCGGATAACCGGAGTCGCCGCTGTCAATGAGATCGCCGCTATGGTTGCAGACGATGTCCAGAATGACCTTGATCCCGCGGGAGTGCGCCGCGCTGACCATGTTCGACAGATCGGTCATCGTGCCCCAGTGAGGCGCCAACGTGTAAAAATCCTGCGCCCCATAGCCGTGGAACGCGGAGCCGCCGACATTGTACGGGATCGGGGTGATCCAGATGGCGGTCGCGCCGAGCGATTTGATGTAGTCGAGCTTCTGCTGAACGCCTTTCAGGTCGCCGCCATGGATGGCATGCGCGTCGCTCGGTGAATACGGCGCCCCGTGCGCGCTTTCGACATTGTTATTGGAGGGATCGCCGTCGTAAAACCGATCCAGGAAAATGAAATAGATGTTCTCGTCACGCCAGTCCTCAGGTGACGAGAACGCAGCGTGGGCTGCCGCGGCGAGGGAGAACACGAGGGCGAAGTAGAAGCCTCTCATTGCGTTACCGTCGTGGGTTCAACTTCATCAGTTCGCCTTCGAAAGCCTTAGATACCGCGGGTCCCTTATAGACACATCGCCACTGGAAAACAAGCCAAACGCATGGCTCGGACATTACTGTTGGAAGACCTTGACGGAGACCTTCTCGGCGGTCTCATTCGTGCCCCGCAACGTCAGCGAACGGCGCGCCTCACTGAAGACGCCGGACAATCGGACCTGCTTCCCGTCGAATGTGACGTACGCATACACCTTGTTCCGGGACGTCACCAACAACTGTCCCACCACCACGCCCGAATCCCTGCTCGTCGCAATGTCAAACACGGCGGAATCATTCGCATTGCTGGTGATCACATAATTGACCACCGTCGCGATCTTGGCGACCGTCACCAGCCCGGTCCACGTGCCGCCGAGATCCGGGAACGCCGTGGCCGGCACACCCTTCCAGTGGAAAGTGCCCAAGGCTGTGGTCGGCACCGCCCCACTAATGTTCTTGGAGCTCTTCACCGACCCCAACAAGGTGCCGGTCCAATTCGTCGTGCCGTCGGTCTGTTCGACAAACGGTCCCGTTACCTGTCCCTTCGCGTTGAGCCCCCAGTGGCCCGACACGTCGTCCAGTCCAAACGTCTTGAGCCGAATCCCATAGCCGCTGGCACTGAAATCATCCTCGAACGTCAGGAACTGGGCCCCTTTGTCGGCGCCACTGATCGTCACCTCCCAATCTCCCAACGGCGAGTTCTGCGCGCCAACAGTGATCGTCGCGCTGCCGGAGAGGTTCTTCACACCGAACGTGTCCGTCGCGCGCGCCACGAGCGTATGCGTGCCCAGCGTCGGTTGGACAAGTAAGTTTGTCCCCGGGTTGGACGCGGTCTCCCCAAGTTTCGCGCCGTCGACAAAGAACTCGATCTTGTTGATGGTTCCGCCGTCGTTGGCCGTGGCGCTGGCAACAATGGTAATCGTCAGATTGGTGAGCGGCGGGTACAACATGCCGTTGGCAGGCCGAATGATGGTCACTGTCGGCGGTGTATTCACTGCGTTTGTTGCGGTAATCAAGTTCAGCCGGTTGGTTGCACTCGACCCACCGGGCCCAGAGACTGTAAGCCCCACCGAATAAACGCCAGCTGTGGAGTAGGCGTGACTTGGACTGGTCAGGGTGCTCGTATTGCCATCCCCGAAATTCCAGAAATAGTTCGTGATCGGGCCGGTCGAGGCATCCGTGAAGGCCACCACCAGCGGCACGGCTCCATGGGTAGGACTGGCCATGAATGCCGCCACGGGTGCTACAAGCACGTTGGTCACGGTAATATAGTTCGACTGCAGCAGCGTGTTCGACCCGCCGGGGCCCACGACCGTCAAGCTCACCGAGAAAATTCCCGCGTTGGTGTACGAGTGGCTCGGACTGGTCAGGGTGCTCGTATTGTCGTCGCCGAACGTCCACAAGTGATTCGTGACCATGCCCGTCGACGTGTCCGTGAAGTTCACCAGCAGCGGCACGGCGCCATTCGTCGGACTAGCGACAAACGCGGCTACGGGTGCTCCGAATACGTTGGTCACAGTAATATAGTTCGCCCGCGGCAATGTGTTCGACCCGAGCGGCCCAAACACTGTCAAGCTGACCGAGAAAGTTCCCGCATTGGTGTAAGCATGGCTGGGGCTGGTCAGGGTGCTCGCGCTACCGTCGCCAAAAGCCCACACACGGCTGGTCACGGTGCCGCTGGAAGCATCCGTGAAGTTCACCAATAACGTCACCGCACCATTGGTCAGGCTCCCCGTGAAGCCCGCAGTCGGTGCGACAGCGCCCGAACCGGTCACAGCATTGGTCGAAGCGCCGCCGTTACTAGTGAAGACAACCGAGCCAGTAAACGATCCGATCGTCACGGGATTGAAACTCACGCTCACCTGCCCGGTCTGTCCACCGCCGACGGTGAACGGGCTGCCGCCGGTGATGGCAAACGGACCGCTAACGCCATTGACCTGCGCGGTGCCCGTCAACATTTCATCTCCCGCATTGATCACATGGAATTGCTGGCTGCCGGATCCACCAACCGCGACGAAACCATAAGAGATACTGGATGGCTGGACCGACAACTGCGGCGGCTTGAGCACAACGATGAGGTCGGCTTGTGTATTCGTACTGACGCCGACCGGTCCGCTGACGATCAAGGTCACAGTGTTGGTGCCCGGCCCGGCATACGTGTGCGTCAGGATATTGGCCATCGTGTTGGTGGTTGCGCCATCACCGAAATTCCAGAACCGGTTTGTGACCGTCCCCGTTGAGGTGTCGGTGAACGTCACGATCAAAGGCAACTCCCCGAAGGTTGGTGTCGCTTCAAAACTGGCCACGGGTGACACGTTGCCATTGACGCTGATGATGCCGTTGATCCAGCTGATGTGCGAAGAGACACGCGTGCTGTAAAACCCGCTTGGATTGTCTTGCGCCGTGTTGGGGATAAACGTGAAGGTGGCGCCGCTCGACTGGTATAATCCGCCACGGTCCAACAACGCCGCATCAAACGTCGTGCCATTCACCGCGTTGCTGAACGGGCCGTCGACGGCGTAGTGGATGCCCGCGAGCTGCCACGCGCCGCCATTTTGAATGAACAGGCCGCCGCTCGAATCCCCAACAGAAAGATCGCATTCGTTCGAAGCAGCGCCCCGGTCGAATGTTACGCGCAGAAAATCCCCTAATGTCGCGCCGCCGTTGATATTGGTCGCCACATCATTCTCGCCCCAGCGCTCAATGCCATCAGTGGCGCCCCACTGCCAGCCGTTGGTCACGCCGCTAACGATGACCGCCGGGCCGCGCTGCGTGCCCCGGCCGAACAGGACGCAGTGTTTGCCAATTTCATTCGTATTCGCGTAAAGCACCGCGTGACTCGGAAATGTCTCCGCCACCTGCCATAGGCGCAAGTCGCTGCTCGGATCATCGAAAAACGCGGTCGTGTGGTAGGTGAATCCACTAAGCACGAATACGTCTCCGGTCGCGCCTCCGATATGGTGCGCCGCGAGGAAAAAGGTTGGGCCGACGGCGGTCCCGAGAAAACTGCCCCAGGATCCTTCGTACTGCCAGCCGCTGTTGGCGAGCGCGCCGCCTGGCGCGTTGGTGTTGTAGGCGGGATCAGCAGTGGATTTGAATAAGATCGCGTATGACGACGGCGACGTTCCCACAACGGTCGCCACCACCAACACCGCCCCGAATACGCAACCCAAGACTCGCACAAGTTTTTAGCATACCGAAGAACGCCCGACGGGGCAAGCCTGTAAAGGCCCGCTATGAACCGCTATACCAGCAAATTCCTAGGGTATCAGACGCACGCGGTAGTAGCGGGAAGGTGCGTTCGTTGCGCCGCCGAGATCGAGGTAGTTGGTGCTGGTGCCGACGGCATTGGTTACGGTGAACAGGTCGGTAAAGTTCGTCGTGTAATTCCCCCCGTTGGCGAATTGCAGTGCGTTGGTCTTATTGCTGCCCATCGTCCAGGTCACGCGGACATCGCTGCTAGTCTTTATGACACTGGTAATGCGAAATGCCGACGCGTTGTTGGTTGGGTCGGTGCCAGCCAGGTACTCCTGCAGGTTGCTCATCCCATCGCCATCGCCATCGCGGCTGCCAAGATTGGGGTCAAACGGATCAAGGCCATATTGCTGTTTCCAGCCGTTCGGAATTCCGTCTCCCACAGCGCTTTGGTTCGGGTCGAGCACGAGTTGGCTGTACACCAACGTGCCGCCGGTGTGTAACAGGCGCGCGCACGCGTTGGTGATGACCAGCTTGTCCACAACCACCGTGCCCGCGCTGAGGGTGAACGTCCCGCTGCGCACTTCCAGCACCGCCGTGCCGCCGTTGGTTACGTACAAACTGCCGCCGGCCACAGTCACGATACCCGTCGACGCGCACCCAATAAAACCGACGGTCATGTTCGAGTACACGCTCGTGATCCCGCCGGGCAGCTCCAGCGTGCCGGTGTTACCGGCGCTGGCGGCCACCAACAGCCCGGGCGTGCGTGCTGTGCCATTGGACACGATCATTTTGCCGTCGGCCAGGTAACCAATAACGATCCGGTCGTGCAAGATCGGATCCTCGAACGCGGGCGTTGGGCCGAGGACAACTTCCAGCGTGCCGCCGTTGACCACCGTGGTTCGGATCCCGTTGGACCGCAGGCCGCCGTGGGCGCGGACCGTGCCGGTGCCGGCCACGGTCAGATTGGCGTCGCTGCCGAAGTTGTCGCCGATCAAGACGCTGGCTGACTCTACCACGCCGTTGGACAGTGTGACGTGCCCGACGCCACCGGTGCTCAGGAGCGACCCGCCGTTGCCCACCGCGAACACGCCATTGGTCACGAAGACCGACCCGCCGGTCATCGTCACGACACCGGTCGCACCCACCGAGGTGCCGACGACCAGATTACTCAATACGTTCAACGTGCCCCCGGCCTGTGTCAACGAGCCGAGATTATCGAACCCGACGAAGCCGTTTTGGAACGTGGCCACGCCGTTGGAGATAATGAACTCGCCGGCATGCGTCATCCCGGCCCAGAACGGGGCATTGGTCGAGTCAATCGTCCCACCGTTCAACTCACCTTCGTTTGTAGAAAACCCGCACGCCGCGCAGCCGCCGACGATGTGCAGGATCGCGCCGGGCTGGATCGTCATAATGCCGTGTCCGCCAAGGCTGCTGCCGAGGTTGACGCCCCGCGCGGTGACCGAGGTATTCGCAATCGTCATTTGCGCGGTGCCGCTGCCGCCGGTCAGCGCGCCGTTATTTCCGACGCCGATGATGCCGTTGACGGTGTGGTTGCCGCCGTTCACCAAGATGGTGGCGACGGACCCGAGGCCGGCCCCGGCCGTCAGGTTGCTCTGGATAAACGTGGTGGTGTTTGCGAGAAATGTCACCGTCGCGGTGGAGTTGGAGCCGGTCGCCGCGTCCAGTTGCGCGAGGTTGAGTGTGCTGCTGGAAGAGGTCAAGCTGGCGGTGCTGTTGCTGCCGCCGCCGATGGTGGTGGTGCTGTTGGTGGCGACGAGCGTGCTGTTGTCCACGACCGAGACGGCTCCGGTGGTGCCCGCGACATTGCCGACGGTGAGATTGGCCGCCGTAACGAGGGTGGAGCCGTTGGTGAGGACGAGGTTGTCGCTCTTGAACGTGCCGTTGGCGAGGACGAGCGTGGCGGCGTCGAACTTGAGCAGCGCCGTGCCGGCGGCGTTGGTGACGAAGAGCGCGCCGCCGTTGGCGAGCACGAGTTGATGGCCAAGGCCGGTATTGCCGACAGAGAGCAGGCCGGTGCAGACCCAAACGGAATTGGTGCCGGTGACGACGGCGGTGTGATTGCTGCCGAGGGGGCTGCCGATGTTGACATTGGCGCTGACTGCGAAGGCGCCGTTGCTGACGATGAACTGGCTGCCGCGGCTGTTGCCGCTAATGTTGAGCGTACCGGTGTTGCTCCAGGTCGAGCCGGCATCGGCGACGAGGACGATGTTGCTGTCGGCGGTGGCGCTGTTGCCGAGGAAGACGTTGGCGAGGACGGCCTTGGCGCCATTGGAAACGATGACGGCATACCCGCCGGAGCTGTTGCGGACGCTGAGACTGCTGTTCGTGTTGACCCAGGTGGAGCCGGGGCCGGTAACCAGAATGTTGTCGTTGAAGCCCGGCAAGCCCCCGATGGTCGTCAGCGGGCTGATGAATTGGCCGCCGCCGGAGACGACGACGTGGTTGCTGGAGCCGAAGGCGCCGAGTTGCAGCTCGGTGTCCACGCGCACGACGGAATTGCTGATGAGCAGGTTGGCGTTGGCGGTCATCGCCAGAAGGTTGAGGACGCGTAACGGCGCGGACGTGCCGGCATCGTAGACATGCAGGGTGTTGGCGTTGAGCGTGAGATTGCTGATGGTCAGCGTGGACGGGGAGTTGGTGGTGAAGGAGTCGATGGTTGCGGTGTTGTTGCCGGCGTTCGTGATGAGGTCGGCGCTGTCGCTGATGGAAGGCGCACCGCCAGACCAGTTGCTGCCGAACTCCCATTTGCCGGTACCGTCCGTCCAACTGTTCGTGGCGGCGCGAGCGGGGAAGGTCAACATGATGCCGAGTGCGATCACGGCGAGGATTCTGGTTTTCATGTTGGGTCTCCATGAATGACTGAACGAACCGGCATTTGGTCGGTGCCGCTGCAGAAAGCGTCGCGCGTTGCGGATACGGATGAATCGTGAAGGCGGATCTGGAGAGAGAGCGGGGCGCCGTCAAATGGGTACGTACTTTCTTCGCTGGCCGACGGGGGCCCCCGCGCCGCTACCGGACCTAGAAAGTTGAGCGCAGGTACGGCGTCGCTTGGGGTGACAAGCACGCCGCCGGCACTCATCTGACCGTGGTAGCCTCCGCTAACGGTGAGATCATGCTCGTAAAGGTTTGTGGATCGGTCGCTAATCCGGTGCGATTTGACGTCGACGAATTTTGAATTGGCAGAGTCGGACAGCGACGGTGTTTCACCCGACAGGTTGGTCGAGACCTTCCATTTCCCGATGCCGAGGATGCGATGCCCGACGGCGGCGTGGCCAATGGTGGCAAACATCACGCAAAACGCAATCGCCAGCCAGCACGGCGGCGTTAGGGGAAAGTCCACGTCGAATCCGTATTCCGAGACGGAGGAGGCCAGGAATTCGATCCACGAGACGACGGAAACGAGCTTCTTAATTGGACGCCGGCATAGGGATGGAAATAGAGCCGCGGTGCGATGAACCGGTTTAGAGCGCGACCCGTGTGATGCGTTCGGTGCCTTCATTGAACCATGCGATCCTCGGAGTAAAGCATCGAGCAAACGCATCGTGACGGTAGTCGCTTACTTCTCCAGCCGGGTAGTAGACCAAAGCATGGCCCTAATGTCGAGTAGATTATGACTTTCCAAGGCAGGAAAACGTTAGGTCATATCGGTTACGAGATCGACCGCGGGCGTTAGTAGCGGCCAGGCATTAAGGAGTCACCAAGCCGACGCGGTAGAAGCGCTGGGTCACGAATGTTGCGGAGATGTCCGTATACGAAAGCGTGGTGTTGGTTGGCCCGGCGTTTGTGGGCGAGCCAATCATTTGCCAGGAGTTGGAGAGAGCGCCGCAGTCTTGCACGATGTAGGTACAGTTGGACTTGGCGATCCAGGTGAGTATGACGCTGCCGTTTCCGTTTCGGACGATACCGACGATAATCGGCGGCGGCAGATTCGTCAGGCAAATCACGCTGACCGAGTAAGGAGGGAAACTGTAGGAAAACTTGCTGGCAGCGCCCGTGAAGCTGGCCTGCGCGATGTCGGCAGATCCGATGCCGGTGCGCGCGGCCTCATCCTGGGGGATGCCGTAAGAATACACCACCGCATTGGTGGCCGGTAAGTAGCCGCTGATCGACAAATTGGCGTTCAAAGCGTTGGTGGAACTCTTGTTGATGACGAGCAGCGTTACCGAGTTGTTGGTGCGCTTCGCGGCATAGACGGACAGGAGCGGATAATCGCTGGTCGCCTGGACGATCTGATCACCACCGCGGGCGAAGTATTGCAACAGTTTGGCCACATAAAAGGTCGGGTAACGGTCTGCGGGGGACGCGGGATCGGCGAAGTCGGTGATCCCATAATCGCCATACTGACGCCAGCCGTACAACGCGGGGTCATTGTTGTTGCCGGTTTCCTGGCCGTTGCGCGCGTCCCACCAAAGGACCGCATTGAACTCCGTTTGCAGCGCATGGCCAAGGCTGTCCGCCAGGAAGAGACCATTGACGAGGCTGGTGGTTTGTTTGCCGGGGTTGCTGTAGACAGAATTATTCTCCGTGCAGTCGAGTTCAACGTTGGTTGCTGAAGAGCCGAGGTAGTCGCTGAGCTGCTGGCGGAGGTCGGCAGCATCGCTGGCCCAGGTGCTGGAGGACTGCAACAGGCCGGCATCGCTTTCCGCGCCCGGTGCCTGCGCGTAGCGATGATAGATCAGGAAATCCGGGGTTACGCCCAGGCTTTTCAGGGTCGCCAAGAGCACAGGCGTCCAACCATTGTGAACCTGGCCGGTTCGAGGATTATGGGCGGGGTGATTGGTGTAATTCGAAAAACTATCTTCGCCGGTCACGGCGACCGCGCCGATCTTGATGGTAGAATCGGCCGCTTTCATCTGGTTGAAGTACGCTTGGAATCGCGTGGCGTATGTGTAGGGGTCATTGGGCAGCGCGTTTGTGTCCGTTTCCCACGAACCGTAGTTCTCATTGCCGATCTCCCAATACTTGAAGCCGTAATGCTTCGTGACATTGGAGTACTGGACCCAACTCGCCGCCTCGGTCGGCGTGCCGGAGCCATAATTGACCGTGGTGAACACCTGGGCGCATGTGCTGGTGGCGACATCGGCGAATTTGTCAAAAGACGTGGCCCACGTCCATGTGTTGGTGTCGGTGGTGTTGGAGGCCCAGTGATAATCATCGGCCAGCGAGCCACCCGGAAATCGCAAGGCCTGGTTGTTCATGTTGTCGAGGAACCCAATGGTGTTGGCGGTATCGAAGACGCCATCCCAAACGGCGGAATTGAGGCCGAATATCCGTGAATCGACAGCGCGGACGACCTGGGTGGCGTTGATGCTGATATGCACGACAGATGGCGGCGGCAGGGCGGCCATCGTGATGTCGTCGACATAGAAGGTAGGCTTGTTCGTGCCACTGGTATCCTGAATCCAGAAGCCATCCATGTTTGGCTTGTTGGTCACGCCCAGGGAGGCGAGGGAGAGAGTGATGTGTTGCCACGTGTTGGAGGGAAGAGGCGCCAGCGCGACGGCTGGTTGGGCGACGCCATTGAGCAGGGCCTGCACCTGCAATTGCTGTCCCCCGGTTGGACCGCCATGAATCCAAAAGGTGAGGTTGCTGTACGCGCTGGAATCGAGCGCATCGTGGTGCAAATACAACGCCTGGTACGCCGCAGCAGTGACGCTGATAGAGTTCGCGCCCGCATGCACAGGCGAGTGGTTATTGAGATTGACCGTCGCCCAACTCCAGTTCTGCCAGCCGGTTCCCAACGAATCCCCGTAAACCGACTGGTCCGTCTGCGCGCACACAGATCCGACGAACCCCGTCAGGGCCAGAATGAAAAGACAGGATCGATGCATGGTTAGCATGGGCATTCGTTCCGCGATTAGCGTGCCAGTTGAACGTGAAGACTGCAAATGCTATCTGCTGCGCGGAACGCCTCGCCAACGCTACGGGACCAAACGAATGCGGTAGTAACGGGCGGGGACATTGGTCGCGCCACCGCTGTCGAGGTAATTGGTGGTGACGTCGCCGCTTCCGGGGATGATGATCAACGGGCTCAGGTCAAGGAAGTTTGTCGAATAGGAACCGTCCACCAAGCCAGCGGTCGCCTGGACAACGTTGGTGAACCCGCCCGCCGTCGTCCAACTCACTAACACGTCGCCGCCCTGAGCCGCGACCGAAGTGATGCGCAAACCCGAGGCGCTGTTGGTCGGGTTGGTGCCCGCCAGGAACTCCGCCAGATTATTCTGGCCGTCACCGTCCGGATCAGCATTCGCGGCCGCCGCGGGGTTGGTGGTACTCCCGAAGTACTGGACCTGCCAGGCCTGAAATGGCGTCAACACCGTTATGTAATTCATTTGTGTGTTGGTGCCCGATCCTCCGGGGCCGCTGACGACTTCCGTCACGGTGTAGACGCCCCCGGTGTTGTAGGTATAGAGGACGCTATTGGTCGCCAGATTGGTTGTGCCGCCATCACCAAAGTCCCAGAACCAATTGGTGATAGTGCCGCTGGAGGTATCGGTAAAAGTGACGGCGAGCGGAGCGACGCCATTGGTCGGGCTACCGTTGAAACTGGCCACCGGTGCTGACGCAGGAATTGGGATCGTGTAATCGGCCACCACGGGCAAATGATCGCTGGCGGTGGTGAGATCCTGATAGATTTGCGACCGGGTCAGTCCTGTCACATTCGTGTTGAGGTCGCTGCTCAAGGCGGTATTGGCCAGGGAATTTACGGTGCCGTTGTAAGGGATTGTGCCATTGTTCGCAAATATGTGGTACGTTCCGGGAACGTACGCCAGCCCCCCCGCCACGCCAAAAAAAACGTTGCTCGTCATCATCTGGTAGTCGTCCCGGAACTGAAGATGCGTGGCCGATTCGCTCATCGCCGCCAGGATGCCCTTGTTGGTGGTTGTCGCGGCCCAATTGTTGGTGGTCGAGCCAGACGGGTTCAGGACATCGATACCGCGATTCACGCCTGGGGCGATCAGTGTCTGGTACATGGCTTCGCTGCTGAGACCGGTATTGAAATCACCGGTGTAAAGAATCCGCGCATTACTCGGCAGCGTCGCCGAGTCCGCACGGATGATCTGGGCCTCGCCGTTGCGGGCAGTCGCGTCGCTCGGATCCGAACCCGACTTGTAGTGGCTCACATACATGTAAAATACATTGTTCGTCGTCGCGACGACACCGGCGGGCGCAAACTCGTACCGCATCACCTGACGATATTCCCCATTCGACGACCCGTGCGGTGTCCCAACCCCGACCGAGGCGATCAGTTGCACCGTGTTGGTGTTATAGACGAGGGCGTTGGGGCCGTTTCCATTGGTGAGCACGCCGCCGACTTCCGTCCCCTGAACGGTGCTCATCGCGTACCCGGCGGGAATGCCTCGGGTGGAATAGAAAATATTCAAGCCGTCCACAATCGGCTGAACGGTGATCGGGTTGCTGGTCGTCTCTTCCAATCCCAGAATATCGATCGGCTGGGCCGGGTCGGCGCCGAGGTTCTCCTCGCCAATGCCTTCGAGCACGCCCCCATTGGTCACGCTTCCACCACTCGAGGGAGTAATCAGGCCCGGCAGCGGAGTGGTGGCGCCATTGATGTCGTCTTCGATGTTGTAGGCAACGATACGGATTGTCCGGGTTTGTGCGGAGGTAATAACCGGAAAGCAGCAGGCTATCAAGGAGGCCATACTGGCCAGAAGAAAACGCATCGCGACGTGTTTCATCATTGTCCCTAAACGCGAAGGTTAGCCCTTACATACATAACGACTGCAGGAGCTTAATTAAAACTCATTGTGTCGCAAAAGTCAATGAAGAGTTACCCAAGCGGCCCCTATGGCTTCGCCGTTCGTTTTGAAATCAGGCCTTTCAGTTTACCCTCTGCGCCCAACTGCGACATGAGTCGTCTCTCCGTGGCGCGCATGCGCTGACGGTCGAGTGCAGTCTGATCATCGTAACCATGAAGATGCAGGATGCCGTGGATAACATAGAGTGCCAGCTCACGCCCGGGTGCCACGCGGAAGCGCCTGGCCTGACGGACGGCGCACTCGACCGAGATGATCAGCTCGCCCTGCCCTTCTCCGTAATCGAAACTCAGCACGTCGGTTGGGCCGGATGCGGCGTGGTACTGCGCGTTGAGCTTCGCAATCGTGGCGTCGTTCACCAGCACAACACTGAGTTGCGAACCGGAATCATCGACGAGTTCGAGCGTACGCCGGGCGATTTCGGCCAGCCGGCGGGTATTGACCCTCAGTCGACGTTGTCGGTCGCTCACGGCGACGCGCACCCGGCTGATGTCGGGGATCATGCGGCGGGTGGTTTGCCGTTGCCGTTCGCGGCGGTTTCCTGCCGGCGTCGTTCGCGCTCCTCTTTGAACTTGGCATAGGCAGCGACGATCTTCTGGACAAGTTCATGGCGAACCACGTCGTGTTCGCTGAAGTACGCGATCTCCAAACCGGGGATCCCCTTGAGGACGCCTTGCACTTCAATCAAGCCTGACATCTTGTGGCCGGGCAGGTCCACCTGCGTGATGTCACCCGTGATCACGACCTTGGAATCGAATCCCATGCGCGTGAGGAACATCAACATCTGTTCGCTGGTCGCGTTCTGCGCTTCATCCAAAATGACAAACGCGTTGTTGAGCGTGCGCCCGCGCATATACGCCAGCGGCGCGATTTCGATGACGCCACGCTCTACGTTGCGCTGGATCTCATCAGGATCCATCATGTCGTGCAGCGCGTCATAGAGCGGACGCAAATACGGACTGACTTTCTCTTCCAGTGTTCCCGGCAGAAACCCCAGCGCTTCCCCCGCTTCGACGGCCGGCCGGGCCAGGATGATGCGGCCTACGCGGTCGCTGCGCAGCGCGTGAACGGCCATCGCCATGGCGAGGTACGTCTTGCCCGTGCCCGCGGGTCCGATGCCGATGACGATGTCGTTCTTGCGGATCGCTTCTAGGTAACGTTTCTGTCCCTGGGTCTTCGGCACAATGGGCCGCTTGCGCGTGGAAACATCAACACGTCCCTCGTGAAGCTCCTGCATCTTCAGCGGCTCGCCGCGCGAGATGGCGCTCACGGCACGGCTGAATTCCTGCCGCCGAATGGGTGTGCCGCGGGCGATCGCCTGTTGCAATTCGGTAAAGAGAGATCTGCCACGCTCGACGTCGACCGGAGCGCCTTCGAGGTTGATCCAACCGTCGCGGGCCGTGACCTTGAGATTGAACAGGTCTTCGACGAGGCGAAGATTTTTCGGTTCGTTGGCGTAGAGCGACTGCGCCTGGCGCGCATTGTCGAAATGCAGTGTTTCGCTTGCCATGTGTCAGCTACTGCGTCGCTCCCTCATGCGACTGAAACATACTGCATGTGCCCGCCCTTCGCAACCGAGCTGCCCTGGGTCGTCCGCTAATCCTGGGGAATGATCAAAACCTGATTGGCGAAAATCCTGTTCGGATTTTTGATCTTTTCCTTGTTGGCGCGGTAGATGCGCGGCCACTTCAGCGGATTATGATAAACCTTGCCCGCAATCTTCCAGAGCGAGTCGCCCTTCTTCACCACGTACTTCGTCGGCCTCTCGGGGGCCTCGATCTTTGGCGGTTCGTTCTCGACAATGGTCGGCGGGGCCATCGGCGCGGGCGGCAACGGTGTGATGGTTGTTTCCACCACTGGCTCCGCTTCCGCTGTGGGGCGACCGACAATGTAACCGCGGTTCCCCCATTGGCCACGGTCCACCCAGTAGTGGTGGCGCCAGTTCGGATAACGGTCCTTGACGAAATCCGCCCACTCGGGTTCCAGCTCCGGCTTCTCAACCACGTCCATCCCCTTGAGGAACTCACTCTTCTGTTCCTCGTTGATGGGCTGCATGCGCTTCTGTTGCGTCGCACAGCCATTGAAAACCAGCACTGTGCTCCCCACGAGGGACAATGAAAGCAAAATTCTTGCGGGACTCTTCATAATATCAACACCTTCCTCCTTGCATTACGCCTTGGTGATAACACCATCGCCCACAACCGTCAACGCTTTTTAAAACAGGCTTCCACTTGGCAATCTGCACGTTACAATGCGCCCAACGGAGGCGCTTCATGGACCTGATTCTTCGCAACGCGCGCATACGCGGGCACGACCAGAATATCGACATCGCAGTCAACGACGGCCTCATTACCAAGATTGCTCCCAAGATCAAGGCGCGCCCGCGGCAGGTCATCGATTGTGGCGGCAAACTCGTCTCTCCGCCGTTCACCGATATTCACGTCCACCTCGACGCCGTGCTCACGGTGGGACAACCACGTTTCAACCAAAGCGGCACGCTCATCGAAGGCATCGAGATTTGGGCGGAACGCAAGCGGACGCTCACGTTCGACGATGTGAAGCGCCGCGCCACCCTCGCTGTGAAATGGGAACTCGCCCACGGCGTCACGCGCATCCGCAGCCACGTCGATGTCTGCGATCCGCAACTTACCGCCGTCAAGGCGCTGCTCGAGGTGAAGAAGGAATTCGCGGGGCTCGTGGACATTCAACTCGTTGCGTTTCCTCAGGACGGCATCTACGCGTTTCCCAATGGCGAACGGCTCATGGATCAGGCGATGGAACTCGGCTGCGACATCGTCGGCGGTATCCCGCATCACGAAATGACCCGCGACGACGGCGTGGCCGATGTGAAATTCGCCTGCAACCTCGCGCAGCAATATCACAAACCGCTCGACCTCCATATCGACGAAACCGATGACCCGAATTCGCGCTTCACGGAAGTGTTGGCGGCCGAGACCATCAGGCGCGGCCTCAGCGGACGTGTCACCGCCAGCCACACCACTTCCATGCACAGCGTGGACAATTCGTACGCATTCAAGCTCATTCGCCTCATCAAGCGCGCCGGCCTGCACATGGTCACCAACCCGTGCGACAACAGTGTCTTACAAGGTCGTTTCGACACCTACCCCAAACGACGCGGCCACACACGCGTGAAGGAACTTCTCGCCGCCGGCGTCAATGTTGGCATCGGCCACGACTCGATCATGGATCCGTGGTACCCGCTCGGCGTCGGCGATCCCCTGCAAGTCGCCTTCGTTTGGATCCACTACGGCCAGATGAGCGGCGCCAGCGAAATCCCACAGGTGTGGGACATGATTACCAGGAATCCCGCGAAGGCCTTCGGCACGACTGACAAAGATTACGGTCTCACCGTCGGCAACCCAGCCGATTTGATCCTTCTCGACGCCACTACCGAATTCGATGCCCTCCGCCGCATCGCCCCCCGCTTGATTGTAATGCGCCATGGCCAGATCGTTGCCCGCACCACCCCGAGTGAAACCGTCCTCTGTCGGAAAGGATGGAAGAAAGAAGCGATCGACTTCACGGTTGCGTGAGTCTTGTTCTTCGCCCTTGCTAATCCGGCGCGACGCGTTTTGCACTGGGCAGGGGCGCGGCGTAGCCGCTCGTTAGGAATGCGCGCACCTCGGAGTCCACTACCAACGGTGGATCCAGTTTCGGGTCGCGCTCGGGCAAGATCGTGTCCACACCCAGGCCCTCGTCGCGCAGCGCCTGGCCGTAGCTGAGCGGGTCTTCGGGATCCTTCACCTTCAGGTTCATCGCGCGGGCGCAGGCCACATAGACGTTGTCCACGGTCACGCATTTGCCGGGGCGCCAGCCGCCGAGCGGTTCGATGGCGAGCTTCGCCAGCATCTTGCTGCAATCCTCGGGCGTCGCGTGAGGATCGAGTTTCAAATCCATTGCACGCGCCAGCAGGACGGCGAACTGCTCATGGTGCAGGCACGTTCGCGCGGTGCGCTCGACGAATCGGCGATTGACCGATGGCGAAGGTGGGCGCAGTGGAATTCTGACCTCGATTGTGACATTGGCATTCGTCGCAATCGCCGGTGCATCTTTCGCAGGCGCGGTCTTGAGCGCGAGGGTGGTGGCGCATTCCTCGGCTTCGAGGAGCAGTTTCTCCGCGCGTGCGCAGGATATTTTCACGCTGTCAAGATAGTCCATTGCCTTGTCCGATTCCGCGGCGCGGACGGCCTTCTGGATGTCCTTCTGCGTCGCTTCTGTAAGATCGAGCAAGCCCTTGATCTTCAGCGCACGCGAGCGAACACAGTCCGCCAGTGCCGCCTGCTCCGGTGACGTTTTCTCTTCCAGCCTGACCGCCCCGTCATAGATCTCGTGCAGTCGGCGCACACAGGCGTCAGATTGTTGCAGGGGTGCGGGGAGACTATTCGAGGGCGACTCGGCCCACACCAGCCGGTGAGCAAGCAGGATCGCGACCGCAACCACCCACGTCCGCTGGAACCGTTGCCACATGGGCTGGCAGTGTAGCCGTCGCGATAAAAAGCGCAAGCCGCCCGTGCCGCCACAATGTTTTGTCCAGGAAATTTGAATACAGGCGCGCCCATGCTGTCTAACTCGCGAAACCGAACACGCGGGCTTTTTCGTTGAAACCTGCGGAAGGCGTTCCTATACTCCATGCAACTCAGCATTGTGAAAACACTTACAGCAATTCTTGGCCTGCTCCTCGCGATGTCTGGCGCGATGCTCGCCGATGGCGACGAGACCATCCCGTTTTCCGTCGGCGAAAAGCTCACCTACCAGATTTTCTGGGGGCCATTCGTCGTCGGGCGCGCCACCCTGGAGGTGGCAGGTATCGATCCGGTGGACGGCCACGACTGCTATCATCTCGTCGCGAAAGCGAAGACGAGTGGGCTGGCCGAATGGTTGTTCCCCGTCGACAGCACCGCGGAGAGCTGGCTCGACCGCACCGGACTGTTCACCCGCCAGTACCGTGAAGACCGCAGCGAAGGCAAGCACCACCGAAACAGCGATACGCATTTCGATTACGCGACCAAAGAAACGGTCACCAAGAACCAGGTCAACGGCCGCGAGCGACATACGCCGCTCGACCAACACGTGCTCGACGTGGTCTCGTCGCTCTACTACGTGCGCACGCAAAAACTGATGCTCGATTCCGAGCAGTCGTTCACGATCAACGCCGGCGACACAAACTACAACGTCATCATCCGGCCCGACATGCGCAAGACGATGTGGGTGCGCCCCGTGGGCGATGTCCAGGCGCTGCGGATCGAGCCGACACCGACCCTGAACATCATCTCCGCCAACAACGGTCACATGTGGTTCTGGGTCAGCGATGACCCGCGTCGCCTGCCGCTGCTCGTCAATTCCGAGTTGAAACTCGGCACGGCGAAGTTGGTCCTCTTCAGCATTACGCCGGGCAAGCCTTCGCCCGGGACTACCAACAAATCCGCCGGCTCGGTTACGTTGGCGCCGCTGGCCGCGAAAGGCAGCACCCTCGCGTCGGAACGCTGACATGGAATTTCCACCGCTCGACTTCGATCGCATCCGCACCTACCCGATTCGCGAGCGACCGAACAAAGTCCATCTCAACGAGCTGGCGCGCGTTTGGAAAGCGGGTGGAAGTTTCGCACAGTTCCTTGATTCGCTACCGCACATCCTCGTGGGCAACGATTTCCGCGCCATTGTCGACGCAACGGTCGCGGCGATCCGCAACAGCCGGCCCGTCGTGGTGATGATGGGCGCCCACACCATCAAGTGCGGACTCAACCCGATCTTCATCGACCTCATCCAACGCGGTGTCATCTCGGCCATCGCCTCCAACGGCGCGGGCGCCATCCATGATTTCGAACTCGCCTACATTGGCGAGACGAGCGAAGACGTCCAGCGTGGCCTCGATGACGGTAGTTTTGGGATGATCGACGAAACGGGGCGTCTCATGAACCAGGCGCTGGCCGCCGGTGTGAAACAGGGCCTCGGCGCGGGTCGCGCGCTCGGAGAGGCCATCGTCACCGGCCAGTTCCGCAACCGCGAGTTGAGCATCCTGCACCAAAGCGTCGTCAGTAATATTCCCGCCACCGTCCACATCGCCATCGGCACGGACATCATTCATCAACATCCGACGGCGGACGGCAGCGTGCTCGGGGAGGCGACGTACCTTGACTTCCAGAAGTTCGCCGCCGTCGTCGCCCAACTCGAGGGCGGCATCATCCTGAATATCGGTTCCGCCGTCATTATGCCCGAGGTCTTCCTCAAGGCGCTCACGATCGCCCGCAATCTCGGCCACAAGGTGGAAAACTTCACCACCGTCACGTTCGACATGGTCCGCCACTATCGCCCCACCGAAAACGTCGTCCGTCGTCCCACCCACAAGGGCGGTCATGGCTACTACATCGTCGGCCACCACGAACTGCTCGTCCCTTTGTGGGCTGCGGCGACACTCGAGCAACTCAAATGAACTCCAGGCGGCTTCGTGAAATCCTTTCCCACTTTCCCCGCCAGCGCATCCTCGTCGTCGGCGATGTGATGCTCGACCAGTTCTTGTGGGGGAAGGTATCGCGCATCTCGCCCGAGGCCCCCGTGCCCGTGGTGGAGATCACGCGGGAGTCATTCTTTCCCGGCGGCGCGGCGAACGTCGCCCGCAATCTCCGTGCGCTCGACTCGTCGGTCAGCGTGCTCGGCGTACTCGGGGACGATGATGCCGGCGCCGAGTTGCGCGGCCTGCTCGAACAACAGGGCATCCGCACTGGTGGCTTGATCGTGGATCCCAACCGTCCCACGACGGTCAAGACGCGCATTGTCGCCCACAACCAGCAGATGGTCCGCTTCGACCGCGAAAAATGCGTGGGACTATCGGCCACGCTGGAGCGCAAAGTCCTGGAATGTTTCGAGACCCATCTGAACGGCGTCTCCGCTGTTGTTTTCGAGGATTACGCCAAAGGCGTCTTGTCGCAAAGGTTGCTCAATATCCTGCAACGACGGGCCCACCAGGCGGGCAAAACCACTGCTGCCGACCCGAATTCACGTCACCGGCTCCGTTACTCCGGTCTCACCGCGGTGACACCGAACCGGGCCGAGGCGTTCGCGGCGGCGGGCCTGCCGTACGTCGAGCCGGTCGACGAAGTGTTGCGCGACGAACCGCTGTTGCGGGTTGGACAAAAATTATTGCGCACGTGGAAGCCGCGCAACCTGCTGATCACGCTGGGCGAGCACGGCGTTTGTTTGTTCCGTCCCGGCAAGAAGCCGCACCACATCCCGACGGTCGCGCAGGAAGTGTTCGATGTCTCGGGCGCAGGCGACACGGTGATTGCAACACTCGTGCTCGCGCTGGCTGCTGGGGCCGACCCGATTGAAGCGGCGGAGATTTCGAATCACGCGGCGGGCGTCGTCGTCGGCAAGGTCGGTACCGCCACCTGTTCGGCGCGCGAATTGGTGAAGAGCTTCGCGCGCAATCGGCGCTAGTACCGCCCGTTTATTTGCAGGCCAGTTCCTGGTCGTGCTTGAGGCGTTCCAGTTCGGGCTTCACAATGTGATCACGGCAGTCCGGGCAGATGCCATGCGTGAACTGCGCCTCGGAGTGGTCCGCGACGTAGGAGTCCACCTGTTGCCAGTAGTTTTGGTCGTTGCGGATCTTCTTGCAGTAGCAACAAATCGGCAGCAGCCCTTGCAACAGCTTGACGTTCGCGAGCGCGAGTTCGAGTTCCTTCACGCGCGCGGCCAGCTCGGCTTGCAGGCGGAGGATGCGCTCGCCAGCGTTCATGCGCGCCTTCAACTCCGGTCGGTCAAACGGCTTGACCACGTAATCATCCGCGCCCGCTGTCAGGCCTTCGACAATGTCCTCCTTGCGGCCCTTGGCGGTGAGCAAAATCAGGTAAAGGAGCCGTTCGCCGGCCGCCGCGCGGGCCTTGAGACAGACCTGGGCACCATCCAGCCCCGGCATCATCCAGTCCAGGATCGCCAGGGATGGCGCGTCGGGTTGGCTCAGGACTTCGAGTGCTTGCAAGCCGTCGGTGGTGGTGACGACCTCGTATCCCCACTTGGTCAGAGTCGCCTCCAACAAGCAGCGTGACACCGCATCGTCTTCCGCAATCAGGACTCGCACAGCACACTCTCCTTTCGATATTCCGCCAGCGCGTCCGTAAGCCGCACCAATTCCCTCTTCAACTCGATAAATAACCCGTCCGCCTGATCAAGATCGCCGCTCGCGCCGATGGCTTCGAGCTTTTGCGCCACCGCGCGGGTCGATTCACCACAGAAGGCGGCGGCAGACCCCTTCAACGAATGCGCGGCCCGCTCCAGCCGGTTCGCATCGCGTTGCTCGATGGCATCGCGAATCTGTTCCAGTAAATCGACGGACTCGCTCATGAACAACTTCATCAATTCGACAAAGAGTCCGGTGTCGCCGTCAAGCATGGCCAGCGCCCCCTCGCTGTTGAATACGTCCGTATTGGGCCGCGCCTCTTCCGGGACGAGCCGCTCCGCCGCATTCGCTTCCGGCACGTTCACGGGAACCACGCTTGCGATTGCTTCAAATAACAGCCGTGCTTCGATGGGCTTTGACACGTAGGCGTCCATACCGCCTTCCAGGCAACGCTCGCGATCGCCTTTTAACGCGTGAGCTGTCATGGCAACGATTGGCATATGTGCGCCCGTTGTTCTTTCACGCTCGCGAATGATCGCGGCGGCCTCGAGGCCACCCAGCTCGGGCATCTGGACATCCATGAGCACCACGTCGAACTGCCCATCTTCCAAGGCAGCCAGCGCTTCCTTGCCGTTGCCGGTGACGACGACCATATGGCCCCGCTTTTCCATCAGCCTGACCACCAGGCGTTGGTTGACGGGATTGTCCTCCGCCAACAACACTCGCAGCTTGTAAGCTGGAGATGGCGCGACGGGTTCGACCGGTTCGGCAGGTCCTTCGACCAGCTTAGTCTGGTCGCCGAGTGCCGAGGTGATGACATCAAAAAGGTCGGACTGTTTGACAGGCTTGGTGAGGTAGCCGGCCAACCCCATCTCACGGCAACGCGCCGCAACACTGCCGTGGCTCGACGAAGAGAACATGATCAATGTGGTCCGTGCGATCGCGTCATCCTTCTGGATTTGGTCGGCCAGGCCAAAGCCGTCCGTCTCCGGCATCATGCAATCCAACAACACCAACCCAAACGGTTCACCGCTTGCGTGTCCCTCTTTCAGCATGGTGAATGCGGCGGCTGCGCTGCTGGCAGTTGCCGGCTTCATCCGCCAACTGAGCAGCACTTCTTCCAGGATGCGGCGGCTCGTGATGTTGTCATCGACGACGAGCACCCGGAATCCCTCCAGGTCGGCATATCGGGCGCGTGTTCTCGACTTGAGGTCCCGCGAAGGGCGCATCACGACGGTGAAATGGAAGGTGCTGCCCTTGCCCACTTCGCTTTCGACCCAGATTTTACCGCCCATGATTTGGACCAACTGCGTAGCAATGGCAAGACCGAGTCCCGTCCCACCGTACTTGCGCGTGGTCGAACCGTCCGCTTGCGAGAAAGCATCGAAGATGACTCCCTGCTTGTTCGCGGGAATGCCGATCCCCGTGTCGCTTACGGCGAAGTGCAGGCGAATGTCGTCATTCTCGCGCGACTCCAACTCGACGCGAACAACAACCTCGCCCGTCTCCGTGAACTTGATCGCGTTGCCGACGAGATTGACAACGACCTGGCGGAGGCGGATCGGGTCGCCGACCAGTTCATCCGGGACGTCGGGGAGGATATGCGCGGCCAATTCGAGTCCCTTCTGGTGGGCGCGCATGGCCAAGGTCTTGAGCGTATCGTCCAGATTATCACGCAGACTGAAGTCGATGGGATCCAGATCGAGCTTGCCGGCCTCGATCTTTGAGAAGTCGAGAATGTCGTTGATCAGGGCGAGCAACGTGTCGGCGGAAAGCTTGACGGTGTTGAGGTACTCACGCTGCTCGGAGGAGAGTTCGGTGTCCAGCGCCAGGTCGGTCATGCCAATGATCCCGTTCATCGGCGTCCGGATCTCGTGGCTCATGTTGGCCAGGAATTCACTCTTGGTGCGCGTGGCGGACTCGGCTTTTTCTTTCGCACCGCGTATCGCTTCGTCCTGCTCCTGGATGCGTTGAAGCATTCGGTTGAACTCTTCGGTCAACATTCCCAGTTCGTCGTTTGAGGATTTGGCAACGCGAATCGAGTAGTCGTGCGTTTCCGAGATAGTGCGCGCGGATTCCACCAGGTGAAGGATCGGCGCGGAGATCAACCGTTGCAGGCGGGCGGCCAGGAGCAGCGCCACCAGCCATGAGGACAGCAAAATGATCGCCAGAATGCGGAGATCCTCCGTCAGGCGCTCGGAGAACCAGCGCAGGTCGGAGCGGATGAAGACGGTGCCGGCCTTCTTTCCCTGATGAAGAATCGGTTGATAGAGGACAAGATAACCGTCCTCGATACGGTCGATGTCGTCCCCGATCAATGCAGGCACCGCCCGGCGTGGTAGATTGTTGTCGCGGGAGTATTTGATCAAGAGCTGGCCGGTCTTGCCGTAGACACAGGCCAGGACGATGGAGCGCTGTTGACCGGCCCAGGAAGTCACTTCCTTGACCACTTCCGGGTCGGAAATCTCCCGCCCGGCCGCCTGTTCGGCGCTGATCATTTCGGACAAGGCATAAAGATCGCGGCTCATCTGACGGCGGTAATTGAGCAACTCATACAGCCCAAACGCCAGGCATGCGAGGATCACGGCGCCCGTACTGGCGAGCATCGTGATCCAGATCAGTTTGCCGCGAATCGATGTCTTGGCGAATATACTCATCGTTAAAATCCGTAGCGGTTCACTTCACCGCCGCAACCGTCCACGTGCCCGTCTGTCGGCCTCAAATTAAGCAGCGCCAATGCCATGCGACCGCCCCGCCGTCTTTCCGGCAAAATCCCGCAACCGCCGCCCGGGGCGTGGCTTGGTGCCATCGGAACGAACCAAATCGTCCCGCCAGATTTGGGAAACTGGGCTGGCAGCGCGTACAATCCTGAACAACGGCACCAGGGCAACCAACGAAACAACGACAGGCCGCGAGCCCAACCACAGTGGTCTTTCCGCTCGGCTACGCCACGGACACATTGCTCACGGTTCCGCTTTGCTGGGCAAGATGTCGATCGATGCACTCGATTACTTTTCCAATGCTGGCGGGCTTTGACAGGAATTCATATCCTCCCCGCTGCACCGTCTTGCTGGCCTCCTGCCCCGAAACCAGTGACGTCAGGAAAATAATCGACGTCGAGCGCAGGGACGGATCATCGTGGATCTGGAAGGCAACATCGCCGCCATCGGCGCCGGGCATGCACACATCGAGCAAGATCACATCGGGGCGAAACTCGCGGGCCCGACCGACAGCCTGTGTCGCCGTGTTTTCAACTTTCACCTGGAACACGCCGGTCTTTTCCAATCCCATGCCGAGCAGCCGGCTGGCGGCCATATCATCATCCACGATCAGAACTTTCGTCTTGCTCATAAATTGTCATCCTTTTCAACGCCTTTTAAAGCAACTTACGTTCCATCTATGGGCCATTGATCGCAGCCGGGTCAGGTCGACCCGGTTTCGGAGCCGCCGCCAGAACCCTGGCAATGGCCTGGCGTAAGCCCGTCTGTGTGATAGGCTTGCGCATGATCAAATCGGGCAGGGACTTCCCTCCAATGCCATCCGTCGGCATGTCGGCAAAGCCCGTAACCAACACCACCGGCGTATGGGGGGAGATCTGCTTGATGGCCTCCGTCATTTGGTCACCGTTCATCTCCGGCATCGCGCGGTCCGCTACAACGACGTCGAAATGTCCGCCACCAAATTGTTTCAGGCCCTGGCGACCATTCGGGGCGGTTTCGACAAAATGTCCATCGCCCCGCAAGTACTCCGCCTCGATATCACAGACCTGCGGCTCGTCCTCGACCAGCAACACTCGCAAAGGGCGTGATGGCGCGGCGCTCACCGGCAGCGGCTCGCCACCCTCCAGCTTCCATAGTGGCAAGCGAATCACGACCAATGTTCCTTTCCCCGTTTCACTCTCGATGCTGATTGTGCCGCCGTGGCGCTGCACAATGCCGTAGACGATCGCCAGGCCAAGCCCCGTACCCCGCTCACCCTTGGTTGTGAAGAACGGCTCGAAACAGCGCTGGCGGATTTCCTCGGACATGCCACGCCCCGTGTCGCGGACTTCGATGACGATGACATCGGGCTCGGCGCGTGTCGCAACCGTGATCGTGCCGCCGTGTGGCATGGCGTCGACCGAATTGAAGAGCAGGTTGATCAATGCTTCGCGCAGGTCCGACTCGCTGCCGCGGATGGCCGGCACATCGCGCAGGTCCGCGTCGATTGCCACGGTCGCGCCGCTGGCCATCATTTGATCCTTCCACTTTGGCTGGGTCAGCACGATGGCTTGTGTCACCGTCTCATTGACATCGATGGACTGGTAGACCTCCGACTCTTTGCGGTGCCGGTAAAACTCGCGGAGACGGTTGACGATGGCGACGGCTTCCTGCGCGGCGGCGCTGGTCATTTGGAGGTACTTTTTGACTTTCTCCTTGTCGTTGAGATTCTCCGGCCACGCCAGTAGCAGTTCGGTAAAGCCGAGGATCTTCGCGAGGACATTGTTGAAATCATGCGCGACACCACTGGCCATCTGCGCCAGGGCCCGTAACCGTTCCTGCTGGACGACCTGGTTTTGCGTTTCGCGCAGTTCCGCCACAGTGCTGCCTAGTTCCCGCGTGCTTTCACGGAGGGATTGCTCCGTTCGCTTCCGCGCCGTGATGTCGTGCATCGTCAGCATCAACACGTCCCCCTTGGGACTGTGGACAAGGTCTGCGCGCCCTTCGCAGGCTAGTTCACTCCCATCCGGGCGACGGAGGAGAACCTCGCGGTTGGGCTCGTTGGCTGGCGACGTGACGACGTCCACGGGCACCGACGCAGGCGGCAGACGGTCACAGAAATCCAGAAGCGCCTGTCCCACCAGTTCCTCGGTTTTTCGTCCGCTCAAGCGGGCCGCCGTTTGGTTGGCTTGCAATACCTGCAATGTCTTGGAATCGAGCAGAAAGATTGCGTCGCCGGAAGAATCGAAGAGCGCGTGGTAATCAACCTCGGAAGTGTGCGCGCTGTCCTCAACGACCATGCCCACCACAATCAGCAGAGCCAGGAGTGCCGAAGCCAAATACGCCCCCGCCATCAGGAGTTGCGAGCCGCTCGCCAGTGGAAACCCCATCAGGTGCACTCCCCACAGCAGGAATCCGACACCGAGGATGACGCTCCCCCGCGAACGTCGGCGTGTCCGCATATAGAGGATGCCTGTATATACGCCGGCTGCCGCAAGAAGCAGGAATACCGGGAGGGTGATCCACCGTTCGTCCCGCACCCGGTACGCGCCGACATAGCTCCAAATCACCATCATCACGCTTCCCAGCGCGATTTCGCGCTGGTCGCGCTTCGATTCCGTAAGCTGGAAGCTGCCCCAAAACATGAACAGCGCGCTGATGCCGATACACGCCCGCGACACCATCACCAGCAGCGGGGTATGCGGAGATTCCTCCAGTCCAATCGATGCCGCAAGATATACCGAATAGAACATCCACCCGACAGTCCACAGGCTGAGGTGGGGCCGCCGCACCGAATAGTTCATGTAGGTGAACAACCCAATGACCATCCACACGGAGATCAACGCCAGCACGAGCGCCGACTTGATCCATTCCGGCGGGAAGAAGAGGAGGGATTGATCGAGAAAACCCGATGTAAGAGCGTTGTTCATGGCTGGCTTCAACTCCCTCAAAATGCAATAATTGTGCCACTACAAAGGGGAAGCGCACGAAGTAGATGTGCTCGCGGATGAAGGGGCCAGAGTCCGTGCAAAACAGACGACTGCCAAGTGGTCGAAAGAAGCCCATACCCGCCCACGCCTTGACTTGCCATGCGGCTTTCGCCATAGTTTGCCCTCGCCATGACGGACAAGAAACAATCGCCGCCACTGATGGAAAAAATCGTCGCGCTTTGCAAGCGGCGCGGGTTCATCTTCCAATCCTCTGAGATCTACGGCGGCATCAATGGCTTCTGGGACTACGGCCCGCTCGGCGCGGAGGTGAGAAGGAACATCCGCGATGGTTGGTGGAACGAAATGGTCCGCAGTCGTGACGACATGGTGGGCATCGAAACGTCCATCATCATGCACCCAAAGGTGTGGGAAGCTTCCGGCCACGTAGGCGGGTTCACCGACCCGATGGTGGACTGCAAAACTTCCAAACAACGTTTCCGCGCCGATGAAATTTGGTTCTCTCCCGTGGTCGTCGACGGCAAGATCGTCGGATACGTGAGCATGTTGGAAACCGAGCGGACCACCGAGGAGTTGCAAGAGAAGGCCGAGACATTCAAGCGCAAGAAGGCCATCCAGGGGAAGCTGGAACCGGTCCAACCGCGCGATTTCACGCAGGCCACGCCCGAGGAAATCCCGCTGGTGCCGTCGCCCGCCACCGGCGAGCCCGGCAGTCTCACTCCCGCGCGCAATTTCAACATGATGTTCGAGACGCATGTGGGCGCGTTGCGCGAAGAATCCGAAAAGACCTATCTGCGGCCCGAGACGGCGCAGGGCATGTTTGCCGATTTCAAGGCCGTGCTCGATACGGGACGCGTCAAAATCCCATTCGGCATCGCGCAGATTGGGAAATCGTTCCGCAACGAAATCACACCGCGCAATTTTATCTTCCGTAGTCGCGAGTTCGAGCAGATGGAGATGGAATTCTTTATCAGCGACGACGACGACTGGGAGAAATGGCATCGGTACTGGATCGACTGGTGCCGCAACTGGCTGCTTTCCGTCGGGCTCCCGGCCTCGCATCTTTCCGAATACAACCACGCCAAAGAGAAGCTCGCCTTTTACTCGAAGGGCACGACCGACATCATGTTCCGCTATCCGTTCGGCGTGCAGGAATTGTGGGGCATTGCCGCCCGCGGTTGTTACGACCTCTCCCAGCACGCCAAATTCAGTGGTGCTTCGATGGAATACTTTGACGAGGAGAAGAAGCGCAAGTACGTGCCGCACGTCATCGAGCCAGCCGTCGGCGTGGACCGTATCATGCTCGCCATCCTGGTCAGCGCGTACGCCGAGGAAACTACGACCGATGAGAAGGGCCAGTCGGAGACCCGCGTCGTTATGCGTTTTGCGCCACGTATCGCACCCATCAAGGTCGCGGTGTTTCCGCTGTTGCGGAACAAACCGCCACTCGTGGAAAAAGCCAGGGAAGTCTACAAACTCCTCCAACCGCACTTCACCACCGAGTGGGACGACCGCGGCAACATCGGCAAACGCTACCGTTATCAGGACGAACAAGGCACCCCGTGGTGCGTGACGATCGACTTCGACACGCTCGGCGAGAAGGGCCCCGAACTTCAGAACACCGTCACTTTGCGGGACCGTGACACCATGAAGCAGGAACGAATTAAGATCGCCGACCTCGTGCCGCTGATTTCGCAGAAGTTGCGTGGCTGACTCAAAACTTAACTGCAGTCGCGCGGATCTCCCCCAAGTTCACACATCAGCACCTCCCGATGCTTCGGGATTTCTACCAAACCGATCTCTTTCACCTGAGCAATGATCGGAAGCATGGATCGGGAGCACACTTCAACTGCCGAGGGAATCGTAGCCATTGAAAGGCCGTAAGCCAGTGTGCAATGCGGGACCCAGTTTCCCGGAAGATAGTACGGACGGATGCCCATCATCAGGGGGGCGAAATGCCTCGTGAACTCTCCATGGACGGAAAGCAGTTGCCCGGTGACGACTGCGCCGAAGTACACCACTCCCTCCGGCCGGGGAAACACGCCCAGGTAATCGAACTTGATTGAGAATACGCCGCGCTTTTCGGCAAACAAACGAAGCTCATTCTCAAACTGTGGTGAAGTGTATCCCTCGAACACGCCCAAAGTGACATGGGGTCGATACCCACCGTCGATCATGGACGAAGTAAGCTTCGCCTGCGCCAGATCGTTCCATATTTCCCGCACGCGCTTGTCGGCGCTCTCATCGCAAAACATTTCCACAGCAAAGGGCATGCTTCATCATGAGAACAGAACCGGGTATTTGTCGCAAGGCTTCTTCTTTTCAATTCCCCGCCTGACGGCTGATCAGTAGTATGTTTCGCGACGATGACCGGTTCATGCATTACGAAACGGCACTGATCGAGACGCTGGCCATCAGCCTGGCTTTTGCGTTTGTCGGCGGCTTTCTCGCCGCCCGCTTGCGCCTGCCACCGCTGGTGGGCTACCTGCTGGCGGGGATCGCCGTTGGCCCGTTTACGCCCGGGTTTGTGGTCGATGTCAAGCTGGCGCCGCAACTGGCCGAGGTCGGGGTCATCCTGCTCATGTTCGGTGTGGGCATGCATTTTTCCGTTCACGACCTGCTGGCGGTGCGCGCCATCGCCATACCGGGCGCGCTGACGCAGATAGCAATCGCGACGGCGCTGGGTGCCGGGGTCGCTCTCGTATGGGGCTGGACAATCGGAGCCGGATTGGTGTTCGGGCTGGCGCTGTCGGTTGCGAGTACGGTTGTCCTGTTGCGCCAGCTTGAAGCCCAGGGCAATTTGAAGTCACGTGACGGCCAGATTGCCGTCGGCTGGTTGGTGGTTGAGGATTTGGCGATGGTCCTGACGTTGGTCCTGCTGCCGGCCCTCGCGGGCGCGCTTGGTGGAGATCCTGCGGATACGGGCCATGGTGATGCGCCCGCCAATCTGTGGGTAGCACTCGGACTGACACTTGGCCGGGTCGCGTTATTTGTTCTTCTCATCCTGCTGCTGGGACCGCGCGTGGTGCCGTGGTTGTTGAAACAAGTGGAGCGTACCGGCTCGCGCGAGCTGTTCACCCTGGCTGTGATCGCCCTGGCCCTCGGTGTGGCGTTTGGTTCGGCGGAGCTTTTCGGTGTCTCGTTCGCACTCGGGGCGTTCTTTGCTGGAATGGTGATCAACGAATCCGATCTGAGCCATCGCGCTGCGGCCGACCTGCAGCCGTTACAGGACGCGTTTGCCGCGCTCTTTTTCGTGGCGGTCGGAATGCTTTTCGACCCGACCATCCTGTTGCGTGAACCGCTGCGTGTGCTCGTCGTGGTGGCGATCATTGTTGTCGGCAAATTTCTCGCCGCGCTGGGGATCGTGGTCGCATTGCGCCATCCGCTAGGTACGGCCCTCACGGTATCGGCCGCGCTGGCACAAATCGGGGAATTTTCCTTTATCCTGGTTGGAATGGGGATCAGCCTTGGCCTGCTGCCGGGTGAAGGGCGGGATTTGGTGTTGGCGGGGGCATTGTTGTCGATCACGTTGAATCCCTTGGTGTTCCGCGTTGTTTCCAAACTCAAACCGGCCTAGCGCAGAATCCCCTTGCGGTCACGGCCTTCTTTGGTTATCGTTTGCGGCTCTCACAGGAATATGGAGTAAATTACTATGTCTCGACGTTGCGAAATTTGTGGCAAGGGTCAGGTCCGCGGCAATCACATCCTCCGCCGTGGTCAGGCGAAGAAAACCGGCGGTATCGGTCAGCACGTGACGGCGGTCACGCCGAGGATCTTCAAGCCGAATGTCCAGGTAGTTCACGCCGTTATCGATGGCGTGAATCGCCGGGTCAAAGCCTGCGCCAACTGCATTAAGAGCGGTCGGGTGGTCCGGAAGAGTCCCCGCGTGCTCCAGGCGGCGTAGTTCGTTTCGGCGCTTCACAGAAGCGCCTCTACACCGCGCCCCGAATATCCCGCACTTTCAACTGGACGCTTTCCCGTCCACCGTACTCATTCAGTTCGGGCGTGAACGCGACATCAAACGCGCCTTCGGGAAACTCGAAGTCGCCCCTGCCCCACCAGATCGCTTGAGCAGTTGTATCGCCGTCCGTCACGCTGAAGCGAAGGTGATTCTTGCCAACGATGCGGGGCTTGCCGCGCAGGTGTACTCCTTCCACGGCGAACAAGGGTGTTGGGTTTTCCGTTCCACACGGCTCCAGTCGCTCCAGTTGCTCGAAAAAATCCGCGTCCAGATCATCAAGCTTGAGCTGCGCGTCAATCTGCACCTGCGGCAGCAGATCCTCGTCCTTGAGCATTCTCCCGGCAAATTCGTTCAAGGTCTCGCGCAATTCGTCCACCTTGCCGGCCTTCACACTCAGTCCCGCTGCCATCTCGTGGCCGCCAAATTTTTCCAACAGCGGCGCGCAATGTTGGAGCGCGCCAACAATCGAGAAGCCGGACACGCTCCGGCATGATCCCTTCCCCATCCCGTCCTCAATCCCAATCACCACCGTCGGTCGATGGAAGGCCTGCATCACGCGCGAAGCCACGATACCGATGACACCCACATGCCAGCCTTCCCTTGCCAGTACGAGTACCCGGTCGCCCGAGTGCACCCGCGCCATGGCAATCGCTTCCTCCGTGATCTGCGCTTCAATGCCCTGGCGTTTGGCGTTTTGCTCATTGAGCAGCTTCGCCAACTCTGCAGCCCGCGCGGCGTCACTGGTCAACAGCAGTTCCAGCGCGGCCATCGCATCCGCCAAACGCCCGGAGGCGTTGAGGCGTGGTCCCATCCGAAAACCGATGTGATACGGGCTCACCTTGTCCGGCACGTCCGCAATCTCCATCAACGCGCGTAACCCGATTTTCTGCGTCTCCGGCAGACGCTCCAGACCCGCCCTCACCAGGATGCGGTTTTCGCCCGTCAACGGCACAATGTCGGCCACAGTCCCGACGGCGACAAGATCCAAGTGGTCCCGCAGGTCGATCCGCTCCGCCAATCGCTTATCGTGTTTCAAAAGAGCGTGCGCGAGCTTGAACGAAACCCCGACGCTGGCCAGGACGCCCAACGCTGACCCGGCGATCCGCTTGGGGTTCACCAACGCAATGCATTTGGGCAATTCTCCCGGCGGCTCGTGGTGATCAAGCACAATCGTGTCGACCCCCTGCTTCTGGAGGTCAGCGATCTCGCGCACGGAACTGGTGCCGCAATCCACCGCGATGAGCAACTGCGGTTTATGCTCCTTGAGGCAACGCGCGATGCCGTCCGCACTGAGCCCGTAACCTTCTTCCGCGCGCTGTGGCAGGAAATTTGCGACCATCGCTCCCGCCGCCTGCACGACGCGTTGCAGCAAGGCGCTGGAAGTTACGCCGTCCACATCGTAGTCGCCATAAATGACGATGCGCTCCTCGTTGGTAATCGCGGCGAGGATGCGGTCGACCGCCGCGGCCATATCTGGCAAATCGAATGGATCGCCCAGTTGGCGCAATTGTGGGTTAAGGTAAGATGACGCAGCCTCGGCAGTGCGGTAACCGCGATTGATCAGGACCTGCGTGATGGGCAGCGCGAGGTGTAATTGGCCAGCGAGCGTTTCCGCCAGCGCTGGTTCGGGGTTGGCAATGACCCAGCGCTTCATCAGCGGACAGCCTTACGCCTTCGCCGGTTCGGCTTTCTTCATGGCGGCCTTGCTCGTGCGGGTCGCTTCCTTGCGGTGGAACCAGAGCACGACCGGGCTGGCGATGTAGATGGACGAGTAGGTGCCCGTCAAGACGCCCACGACGAAGCAAAAGGCGAAGTCATTGAGCACGCGACCGCCGAAACCATACAGCGCGACCGAGCAAAGGAATACCGTGCCGGCCGTCAGGATTGTTCGCGACAGCGTTTCGTTCACGCTGCGGTTGATCAGGTCAAAGTAGTTGAGCTTGCCGCCCGTGAGTTTCTTGGTTTCGCGAATCCGGTCGAACACGACGATGGTGTCGTTGATCGAATAGCCGATCAGGGTCAATACTGCAGCGACGACGGGCATGGAAAACGTGCGATGCGGCCAGGGCCAGAGACAGAACAGGCCGACGGTCATCAGCACGTCGTGGATCAATGAGACCAGCGCCCCCAATCCGTAGGACAATTCACCGAACCGCAAGGCGATGTAAATCATGATGGCGACGAGCGAGACCACCACGGCCCAAAGCGCCTGGTTGAGCAGCTCCTTGCCGACGATCGCCCCCACGCGTTCCGTGCTCAGCACCTTGAACTGCGCCTGGGGGTACTCATCCTGAAGATGTTTGACCACATCTTCTGTCTTGCCTTCGGGGAGTCGCAATTGCAAGGCTTCCGAGCCGCCCGCCAGATCGCGCTCATACTGGATGTAGGCCTCGTCGAAATGATTCGCTTCCAGATTGTGCCGGATTTCGTCGACGTTCATCCGTTCTTTGAAGCCCAGCGTTGCCGTGTCGCCGCCCTTGAAATCGATTCCGTACACCTCGCCGACGCCGACCTTGAGGCCGCCACGATTCACGAACACAACCATGCCGGTGATAATGAGGGCCCAGGAAAGCGCAAAGGCGAGTTTCCACACACCGAGGAAGTTCACGTGCGGCAGATGGCGAAACACGTGGAGCATCTGGAACGACTTGAGCCAGCCTTTGGCCACCAGCCAGTCAAAGATGATCCGCGTCACGAACACGCCCGAGAAAAGGTTGGCCAATAGACCAATGACCAGTGTGACGCCGAAACCCTTGACCGGGCCGCTGCCCATGGAGATCAGGATGGCGGCCGTCAGGATCGCGGTAAAGTGCGCGTCGAAAATCACGCGAAAGGCGCGGGAATAGGCCGCGGCGATGGCCGCGCGCAACGGCTTGCCGCTGGCGAGTTCCTCACGGACGCGCTCATAGATCAGCACGTTGGTGTCCACCGCCATGCCGATGGTCAGCACAATGCCGGCGATACCGGGCAGCGTCAGTGTGAACTTGAACATGGCCAGCACACCCACCGTGATGAGGATGTTCAGCGCCAGTGCCACGTTCGCGACTACGCCCGCCACGAGATAGTACGCCGCCATGAAAATAATCACCGCCGCTGCGCCGATTAGCGCGGCCCGAACGCCACTCCTGACAGAGTCGCGGCCCAGTGTGGGGTCGACGCTGCGGGTTTCGATGACCTTGACAGGCGCTTCGAGTGGATTTTCCAGTATATTGGCCAACTCCTGCGCCTCACTGAGGCTGAAACTGCCGGTAATTTGCGCGTTGCCGCCCATAATCGCGTCCTGGATCGTCGGTGCGGAGTAAAGCTCGCCATCCAACACGATGGCCAGTTGCCGACCGACATTTGCCGAGGTGACCCGGCCGAAAATCGCCGTCCCTTCCGGGTCGAAGCCCATCGCCACATAGGGCCGCCCGACGTCATCGTACTGGACGAATGCCCGGGCCACGTGCTTGCCGGTCATTTCCGGACGGACCTTCACAAAATAGACACGCTTGGTCGGCTGTCCGTTGCGGCTGTCTTCGTGCACCAGTTTCTTGTACCCGACCGGCTCCACGAAGCGCGGATCGGAAAGAGCTTCCGCTGCCAACTTTTCGTTGTCCTCATGGACAAGCTGAAACTCGAGGCCGGCCTTGCGTTCGATGGTCTGGCGCGCTTCAACCCGTTTCGCTTCGTCCAAGCCCGGCAACTGGGCGAGAATCCGGTCCGGTGGGATTGGCTGGATGACCGGCTCCGCAACGCCGTACCGGTCCAACCGCTTGTGAATGATCTCCACTGCCTGCCCGAGCGCCGTCGCGCGACCGGTGGAGTCGATCTTGGAGAGGTCCATTTGCAGGAGGAATGACGTGCCGCCCTTGAGGTCCAGTCCCTGCTTGATACCATTTTGAAAGATCGACCAGATGGCAAGGGCGAGGACGGCGGCGACCAAAGTGGATTTCCAGGGGAATGTCTTGTTCATGATGGCTTGGGTTATTTCTGGGATGAGACGGCGGCTTCCAGCTCCGCGGATTTCTGGACGACGGAACCAACGGCGGTTTTCAGCACTTCAATCTTCACGTTGTCGGCGATCTTTACCATCAGCGACTTGTCCTTGACGTTCGAGACGATCCCGAAAATGCCGCTGTTTAGGAGAACCTTGTCACCGGTCTTGACGTTCTTGAGCAATTCCTCCTGCTCCTTGCGTTGCTTCTGCTGGGGACGAAACAGCAGGAAGTAAAACATCACGACGACCATCACGACCATGAAAACCATGTTGAGAATGCCCGCGCGCGGGTCCTGTTCGGTCCCCGGCGGCGCCCCCATGGCCAATAGTTCAAACAATCTCATCTACTTCGATTCCTTCCGTATATGTCGCTGTAAATCCCCGCCGAAATTCTTCAAAAACCCCCGCGGCAATCGCTTCCCGCGCGCGGCGCAATGTGCCCAGGTACAGGTGCAGATTGTGCCACGTCATCAGCCGCAACCCGAGGATCTCGCTCGTGCGGAACAAATGACGAATGTACGCGCGCGTGAAATTGCGGCACGCGTAACATCCACAACCTTCCTCCAACGGCCCGAAGTCTTCGCGATACCGCGCGTTCTTGATCGCATACGTTCCCCGCGCCGTAAAAATCGTCCCGTTGCGCGCCACGCGGGTCGGCAACACGCAATCAAACATGTCCACACCCCGCGCGATCATTTCCAGGATCTGCGGCGGCGTACCGACGCCCATCAAGTAGCGGGGCCGGTCCTGCGGCAGAAACGGCACCGCCATCTCCACCTGCCGCACCATCTCCGCCGGTGGTTCCCCGACACTGACACCGCCGATGGCATAACCGTCAAAACCCAGCGCCGCCAACTCACGCGCACTGCGCTCCCGCAAATCGGCAAACACGCTTCCCTGCACAATTCCAAAGAGCAGTTGGCCGTCGGACAACTGTTGCTCTCGACAGCGGGCTGCCCACTGTAATGTCAGCTCCAGGCTTCTGCAAGCGTATTCTCGATCACACGGCCAGTGCGGACACTCATCGAACGCCATCACGATATCGCTGCCCAATGCGGCCTGTGCGGCCATGGATTCGACGGGGCCGAGGAACAGCGTCGCGCCGTCCACATGCGACTGAAACTCCACACCCTCCGGGGAGATCTTACGCAGTTTCGCCAGTGAAAAGACCTGATAGCCACCGCTATCGGTAAGAATAGGCCCGTCCCAGTTCATGAATTTGTGCAGGCCGCCCGCCTTGGCGATCAGGTCCGTGCCGGGGCGAATGACGAGGTGGTAGGTGTTACTGAGGATGATCTGCGCGTTCAGTTCGCGGAGTTCATCAGGCGTCATACACTTCACGGTCGCCTGGGTCCCCACCGGCATGAAGATGGGTGTCTCGACGATACCGTGGGCCGTGTGCAACCGACCGCATCGGGCAGACGTCTTGGGGTCATGCGCCAAGATTTCAAAGTTGCCGGTCATCAGTGTTTTTTCAACTCACGTTCGTAAGTCTCACGGTCATCGATGTCGATCAAGACGCCTTCGTCCTCGACCACCAGCCTTTCGATGTCATCGGCGTGCTCCCCGTAGAAATGTTTCAAGGTCATCGATTCGTCCATTGCCAAAATCTCTTTCGCGTACTCCGCGCGGAACAATGGCGGATGCCCCTGTCGCCCGCTGTAGGATGGTATCAAAATCTTGTGGTGCCTCTTTTCGAATTCCTCAATGAGTGTTTCTACCGTCTCACGTTTCAACCGTGGCTGGTCGCAGATAGCGATCAATACGATTCTGGTTTCCTTTGGAAGTTCGCGCAGTCCCGCCTGCATGGACGTGAACATGCCCAGCGGGTAGCGGTCATTCTTCAGGATCTTGCACGAAGTGTACGCGATTTTTTCCGCGATCTCGTCCGCCTTGTAACCCAATACCACCCGAACCTCGTCCACCCGCGGTGTTTGAAACGCATCGATCACGCATTCGAGCATGGTCTTGCCACCGAACGCGAGAAGCTGCTTGGGCCGGCCCATGCGACGCGATTCGCCGGCGGCGAGAATGATGGCGACGTTCATTCCGCTTCGCCGGCCGGCTTGCCCAGCATTTTATCGGCAAGTTGATTGGTCACCGAGAGCGGTACAAAGTTCCGCGCGCCGCGCCGCACCGCGATCAATTCCGCGAGCACGCTGACGGCAATCTCCTCGACTGTCAGCGAGTGGATGGCCAGTCCCATGGGGGTGCGAATGCGCCGAAAATCCTCGGCTGTGGCGACGCCTTCCTCGATGAAGCCCTCCATGACCGTGCGCACTTTGCGTTTGCTGCCGATCATGCCGATGTAGGCCGCGGGTTTGTGGATAACCTCCTTGAGAATCACCGCGTCGTGTTTGTGTCCGCGGGTGACAATGCATAGGTACGTGTCGGCGTCGACCGGGAAATCCTTCATTACTTTTTCCGGATCATCGACAATGATTTGCTTCGCGTCCGGGAAGCGTTCTTTGTTCGCGAACGAGGCGCGGTCGTCGACGGCTACCACGTCAAAACCGCTCCAAGCGGCGAGTTTGCCGACCGCGCAACCGATGTGGCCCCCGCCGCAAATGACGAGGACGGGATGTGGGAGGATGGGTTCGAGGTAAACGGAAAGCGATGATGGCTGAAGAGTGAGAGATAGAGGCTCTGGTTCAGACACTGAAAGTAAAGTGGCGCACTTGGTAGAAAGTTCAGAAAGCAAATCGGCCGGCAGATCGTCGGCGGCGACGAGTTCGCTACCGGCAAACAGGGCCCGTCTGCCGGCGTGGTCGCCGGTCGTGATGGTGGCCAGTACGCGGCGCTGTCGCTTTGACGGCTCCGCCAGCAACGCCTGCCAGACTTTGGCGCTACGCGGGTCCGGCTGCACGAACGTCTGTACCGAGCCGCCGCAGATCAGTCCGTCGTCCCACCCAAAATCGTCATCAAGCACGGCACGAAATGAAAACGACTCGCCAGTTTCGATGGCACGCAGGGCTTTCTGTCGTGTCTCCGCTTCGAGACAGCCGCCGCCCAGCGTCCCGATGATCCGTCCATCGGGCAGGAAGATGGCCTTAGCCCCGCATTTCTGCGGGGTTGAGCCCTTGGTCTCCACGAGCACCGCAAACGCCAGCCGCTCCTTGCGTTCCAGAAGCCCGGCCAGTTGCTGGTAAATGGGATCCACGCCCTTAGGCTAACGGTAGATGCGAGGTGAATCAAGTCTCGGCAGGGACGCGATGATTAAAGTTTGGAACTGGCAGAAACCTTTAGATCTGGACCAACGACGACCGACGCTCGATAGCCACCACTTGGCTCTATATAATCCTGCTCACCAGAATCGATGTGCTGGCCACTCGCGTCAAATGCCACTCGTATTCCAGAGTCGCCGACAGGATGTACCGTGAGTTTGAAATCGGCGCGCGGAGCGATATTACCGATCCGCTCTGAAAATCCAGAACCGGAAACTAGAACATTGCTTAGAGTAACATCCGAAAGGTTGCTGATGGTGATCTGCGGCGCCCTTGAACACCCTGCCCCCAAGATGAGAACTGCGAGAACAATGCCGCGGGAGTTTCGCATAATTGCCTATAGCCTTTTAGGCTGGGGCGCTCAATTCATCAACTCCAGAGTCTTGGGGTTGAAAAATCGCGGCCACATAAAGTCGCGGTTTGCTCAATTCGGTCTCTTCCAGTTGCATATTGTCAAACATCCCGGCCAGTCGATAGCCCCGTTCCGCTAGCAAATGCTCAAGCTCCGACGGGAAGAAGAGGCGGTACTCGCAAAAGTCTTCCACCTCGCCCTGTCCCTCGATGGTCCAAATCCGATGTCTCACCAAAAGCTGCTTGTGTCGGTCGAAACTGTGGGTAGCGCGCGCATGGGCCGTGAAGCCCGGCACATTGACGCGGAACTCCGTAGTCGGCTTGAAATGTCCGCCGCCGAGGTAACTGGCCGCGTTGTTGATGTCGAGTATGAGCAGCGTGCCGGGATGCGAATGCTCCACGAACGTGTCCAACGTCCGGCCGATATCCACCGCGGTGAGCGCATACGTGAAAGCGGACCCCATGCACATGACCACGTCGAAGGTGCGACCCAGGCGAATCGCGCGCATATCACCCGCTTGAAGGTGGAGGTGTGGCCGCCGCTCCTTTGCGAACTCAATCGTCTCCGGCAGATAATCCACACCCCAACAATCGGGACACTCTTTGGAAAGAGAATCCAGATCGCGACCGGTGCCGCAGCCGATGTCGAGGATCGATCGCGGTGGTTGGGCGAGATAACGCGTAAACAAACGACGGCACATGCTCGGCGTCTCGTCGTTCGGCTCCGGGTACACCAACTCGTAGAGCTGCGGACTACGATAGAGAAGATTGCGGACGCTGGAATTCATGGTTGCGTCACTGTCCCAGAAAATCACCTACCAATTGGTTGACCACTTGGGATTCACAGCCGGGGGAAAGATGGCCGCAGTCGCTTTCCAGCACCAGCGTCTGCGCGTGCAGGAGGCGGGCGAAGTCCAATGCCGGGACGGGATTGACGGCGCGATCTTTCACGGCGGAGATGACCAACAGTTTGGCCTTTACCGCGGCTGCCGCGCGCTCCATGGACCCGCCGAACGAAGTCGAGATGTCCAGCGCCATGATGGCCTGCAACTGACGAATTTTGTCGTTTGAGTCAAAGCCGAGGGTGTTCCTGGCCTTGTCCAATTCCTCGGCGAACCGCTCGCGCGTCATGTGGTGGTTGTATTCGTCAGGAGTGGTGAGAATTAATGCGAAGAATTCAGCTTCGGCCACGCGCGCGGGATTGTTGGTGTAGTTCCCGTTGTTCCAGTCGGGATCGTTGGTGATCGCGCGGAGTTGTGCGCGGATGAAAACGAGGTCGTAGGGCGTGGGCCGTGGCGAACCGACGATCGGGATCGCCTTGTCCATGAAATCGGGATACGAGACGATCCATTGGAAGGTCTGCATGCCGCCCATCGAGATTCCCATGACGGCCCTTACGTGATTCAAGTGCAGAGTTTTCGTCAGGAGTTCATGCTGGGTGTTGACCATGTCGCGGATGGTGATTTTCGGGAATTTCATACGCGGCTGCAACTGGCTGTTCGACGGCGATGATGAGACGCCATTGGCGAGCGCGTCGACGGCGATGACGAAGTACTTGGTGCTGTCCACGAGCTTGTTGGACCCGATGTTGCCGATGAGCTGCTCGGTCGTTCCCAAAGCCCACGTGGGAAAGAGGACCGCGTTTGACTGGTTGCTGTTGAGCGTGCCGAATGTTCGATAGCCAATGCGGCAGTCGCGAATGACCTCGCCGCTTTCCAACTTGAAATCACCGAGTTGGGCGAATTGGAGCGTCTGTGCGTTGGCGAAGTTCGCCAGAAAAAAGAGAAGCAGGCTAAGGCAACGGGGATTCATGGCCGGAGGTATAAACGGCGCTCACCACGAAATCAAGCCGCTATCATTCAGGGCACGAGGCGTACGCGGTAGTAGTTGGCAGGGGTGTTGGTGACTGCGCCTGCGTCGAGATAGTTTGTCGTCGCGAGGCCAATGCCGGTGATGACGATGTTTCCGCTGATGTTGGACCAGCCGCCGCCGGGGTTGGGCGTGGACTCCACGGCGTTCGTCATTCCGCCCATTGACTGCCACGTGATCAACACATCCGGGCCTTGCAATGTGATCCCCATAACATGGAACGGAGAAGCGCTGTCCCGTGGATTGGTACCGTCGAGGAATTCCTGAAGATTGGACAGGCCGTCGCCGTCGGGGTCGCCGGCTGCGACAGTGGGATCGAAGGGACTGAAGCCGTATTGTAGCTTCCAGCTATTGGGAATCCCGTCGCCCACCTGGCTCTTGGCGGGGTCGAGGAGTGGCTGGACAGACAGCTCGACGTGATTGGTGTCGAGGCCGCCGCAATTGTCAAACGCCTTCACCTTGAAGAAGTACGTGATCGGGCTGTTGCTCCCCGGATAGAGCGGAAGGTATACCGCCAAGGCATTGGTGGTCAGCAACGGATTGATCTCCCCGCCGCTATTGGTCGCTTCGTAGACGCTATAGGTGAGTGGCGCCGCGCCCGACGCCGCAGACCAGCTCAACGTCGCGCCTTCAATCGCCGGGGTGAGGCTGTTCGGCCCACCGAAAACCAACGGGCCGGCATAGGTAAATCCGTTGGTGAGCGTTGTCGGAGGCTTGCCGGGAGTCTTGACCACGACATTGTATGTTCCCTGCAAGTTGGCGGCCGTGACGGCTGTCAGGGTGTTGGAATTGACAAAGGCCACACCCGTGGCGTTTACGCCGTTCATGGTGATGGTGGAGCCGCTTTGAAAGTTCACGCCGCCGATCGTAATCGGTGTCCCACCACTCGCGCAGCCGTTGTTGGGAGTGATCGATACAACCAAAGGGTTTACGGGCGGAGGGACCTGGTAAACCCGGACGTAATCCACCTGCATTTCGTTGGGCAGGCCGGCATCGATGCTGCCGGTGTCCGGATTGCCAACGTAATCGCCGCCCGTGGCGAGGTTCATGAGCAGGAAAAATGGCTGGTTAAAGGGAAACGGATAAGGGTTCCCTGTGGAGCTAATCCAGTTGGTTTGGGTTTCGTAAGGCGAGCCATCGACAGACCACGTGATCGCGTTGACCGTCCAATCCAGATCGTAAACATGGAAGTTGGCGGTATCACCGTAATTGTTAAAAACGAAATAACCGGTCGCGCCGCTTCCGCCGGCATGGATGCTTCCTTGCACATAATATGGGTACGCCCCATTACTTTCCACCACATCGATTTCGCCGCAGCCCGGCCAGGGAAACGTGTCGATGTTCGCCCCCAGCATCCAGAGCGCCGGCCACATGCCGACGCCGGCGGGCAGTTTGGCGCGCCACTCGATGCGCCCGTAGAGCGTATTAAACAGGCCCTGGGTCTTCAGGCGGGCGGAGGTATAGCGGAATCCGTTGGTGTTCTCTATTTGGGCGCGGATATGGAGCACGCCGTTGGCAACGTAAGCGTTGTTGGTGCGCCCGGTGTAGAACTCCAGCTCATCATTGCCCCAGCCGGGGCCAGCCGCGTTGTTGTCGCCATTGCCGGTATCGAATGTCCACTTGGTCGTGTCGACATTGGAACTGGTGGCGCTGTTGAACTCGTCGCTCCAGACGAGCGACAAGGTTTGGCCGTACGTCGGCGGAGTCGCGGCCCCGAGCAAGCCGAAAAGGAAGAGGCCGCCGACGGCCGGAATCAGAAACCCTCGTTTGGTTCGAACGAAGGGATTGGAAAAAATGCGTATCGCAGTCATCGTGAACCGGTTCTCTCGCTACCGTTATACTACGCTCACCCGGCTCCCAATTGCGATGTTGAAGTCGAGATGACAACGCCTTTATCGCAGGACTAACTACCAGAATGAGATGCAGAGACGCAATTGGCCAGATGCATTGTCTCACACTGAAACCCGACGCGAATCGCGCTTCGTAATGGCGCGACGGAAAAGGTTTGCCCGGAGCAAAACGAAAGGCGTCCGAGTTGGTCAAATGGTTGTGATCTCGTTCATCGTCCCCGCGCATAACGAGCAGGCTGTTATCGGGCGAACCTTGCAGGCGATCCACGATTCCGCCGGCACCGTGGGCCAGCCGTATGAGATCATCGTGGTGGACGATGCCTCGACCGACGCCACGGCGGAGATCGCCCGCCGGCACCAGGCGACCGTAGTGCCGGTCAACCATCGACAGATCGCCGCCACGCGCAATTCCGGTGGACGCGCGGCGCGCGGCGACCGGTTGTTCTTTGTCGACGCGGACACAACGATCAATCCGCGCACCGTCGCTGCGGCGTTGCGCTACATGGACCGAGGCGCGGTAGGCGGAGGCGCGCCGACGCTATTCGATGGGGTTGCGTCCCCTTTCATCCGGCTCCTATCTTTTTTGATCGGCATTGGCATGGGTATCGGTACGAAACTCATCGGATTCACTGGCGGGGCTTTCATGTATTGCACACGCGAGGCTTTTCACGCGACCGGCGGTTTCGACGAACGTTTTTATTGCGCCGAGGAGGGCGTGTTCGCCCTGGCGCTGAAACGGCAAGGCCGGTTTATCGTGGTTTGGAAACCGGTTCTCACCTCCGCGCGCCGTCTCCGCACACTGTCGGGACTCCAAGTGGTGGCCTTCATCGCCCGCGCGGTGTTTTGCCCCTGGAGGACACTCACACAGCGGTCGGCCGTGGAAAAGATTTGGTATGACTCCAATCGCAAGGAAGACGAAACAATACCCAGCTCACTAGCCGCCAAGGTGTCCAACGCCATCATCTTATTGATTTTGATCATCCTGCTTACCGGGCCCGTGTGGTATTTCATCCCCCGGTCACTGACACCCTGGGCCAGTCCGCTCGGTAAATTCAGATTTGTGGCCGGAATAATTCTTTGTCATGCGGGACTGATCTTTTGGCCGCTCGCCATCATTGTTTTCGTGCATCTATTTCGGCGAAGGCATTGGATCGAATGGATTAAATTGGCCGCGCTGTGCGCTTTTTGTTCGTGGCAAGCCGTGGAATCTACGCAAGGTGTCATTCGGATTTGGCACGGGCTTTACCATTGGCTGCCGCATTTCTTCAACGGCTGAGAGCCGTCCCCAATTCTGCCTATCGTTCGACGGTAAAGGTAATGTCCGTGCCGGGAACGTAGCTTACGCCTTTGTTGTCCTTCTCCGCACCACCGTTGTCTTCACGGTCGTCGCCGACACTGTAAACCACGTAGCCTTTCGTGAGCGTTTTGTAACGGAGTGGTTTTCCATCGAACGGGTCGGTGGGAACGGACGGGAGGAACGTGGGGACGAGATCGTCGAGTTGGATTGGAAGCTTGCCGTTGGCGAGTCGATAACGTTCGACGGCAAGGGCAGCTTGTGCGTCGCGGATCTTCGCGTCGCTTCGCGCCGGTTTATTCACTGCACTACCGAGGATGGGTAGTACCCTGCGGGAGACGAAGCGCCATCGGCTTAGGTGTTCCAGCTTCTCATTCACAGCATGGAAGGCTTCAATGCTTTCTGGGGGCAGAAGGTGCGTTGCCTTCACATAGCGTTCCATATTGTCGAGATACTCTCTCTCATCCAGTTCCGGTAGGCCCGTCGCGGTGTATACTGCGGTCAGGAAGCGAGGCCTAAATGCGTCTCCATTCTCCGTGTACGGCAACTCGTTGGGAGGAATCCTTCCCTTGCGTACACCGCGAAAAACATCAACGTGCATGCAACGTTCCCCAGCAAACGCCCGTGTAAACGCCAGGTGGTTCTCCGATTCTTCAATCGCGGCGGCCAGCTTCGCGAGTTGCGTATCTGTTAGGGGCATTCTATTGAGGATGCGTTCAAGACTGTCCAAGGTGATGTCCTGACACGCGATGTGAACGAGGTAGGAGATGAGAGTCGGTTCCTGATTCAACGACCGCGCTACACCCAGTGAAGCGACAACGGATTCGACTGCCGACTGTGGTTGTTGTTCCTCCGTGTATTGAATCGCCTCGAGTTCGAGCAGCCGTGCGGCCTGACGAACAGAAGTCAGATGGGGCAGAAGCGTCCTCACACCGTTGGCCAAGTCGATGGGGTAGCGGCAGGATTTCATCGAGGCCGCTTGGTGAAGGAGTCGTAACGCCTCCGCGTTTTCGGAAAGATACTCGGCGACCAACTTCTGCATCTCGGGTGCCAACGGTTCCGTCCTTGGCGGAAGCCTGGACGATCCAACGACGGGCAACAGGTCGCGCTTCGACTTCGGAGGAGAGGAGAATTTTTTTCTGTCTTTGGCATCGGCGGGCATGGAGAATTGCGCATCTTTGTTGGTCCACATCGCAGAGTGCGCGAACGCCTCCCGGAAAACATCGGCGGCATTTTCGCCGGCAGGCGGTTGTGGATACCACTTATCGAGCTCGGCGGACGTCGCCGGAAACCCTGCGTGATGGATTGCATCGATTCTTGCCTGAATCTCGCGCGACAAATGGTAGCGATAAACAAAGTACATCGCGATGAAGCCCACGAAGATAAGCAGAACGATCTTGAGACAGCGTGTCTTCCGATTTGGCGGGACTGGTGTTGGTGGGCCGTTCATGTCGTCGGCTCGGCCTGATACAGAAGTCTTGTAGGGGTTCCGCGAGGCGAAGTCGATTCAAAATGTGAAGTGGTGTTCACTCACCACCATTTCCCCTACTTGACTCCGATGTAGAGTCCCCTGCCCTTCATCAAACCATTTCGGACAAACTTCGCACGGAGTCCTGCCTGTCGCATGAATCGAAGAATCTGTCGTGGTTCAAACATGCTGAGTTCATGGCGATCAACAAAATGCCTCACCGTTTTGTCCTTTTCGGCGACGAGATAATGCATCTCGAGGATGGAGACATTGCCGCGGGCTTTAGAAACGTCCAGCCGCGCGATTTTGATGTCATCGTCGCCATAGGTTGTCATGTGCGGAAGACCTTTTTTGAAGATTTCTTTCGTCAGCCACGGTTCGATGATGACCACGCCGCCTTTCTTCAAGTGGCCTCCAAAATTCAGCAAGGTGCGTTTCAAGTCGGCGGCGGTCTTTACATATCCGATCGAACTGAACAGGCAGACGATCACGTCGAATTGTTTTTCGAGATTGAGCGTGACCATATCCGCCCGTTGGAACCGAACGCCTTTGATGTTCTGACGGGCGACACGCAGCATCCCAGTACTGATATCGGTTCCCAGCACGCGGAACTTATCTTTCAGGTACTGAATGTGCTTTCCCGTCCCACAAGCGACTTCCAGCAAGTCGTATCCTTTCGACCTCTTGTATTTCGTAATCAGCCGCTGAATGGTAGCGGCCTCTTTCTGGTAGTCCTTCCACGAATAGATCAGGTCGTAGTATCGGGCCAGGTCAGTGTAGAGGATTGGCGTGCGCATGGTGACCAACTAATCTGCCACTGAAGGAATAGCTCAACGAGCAAATTCTGGCGCGAATCCGACTTCCAACCCCCTGAGAATATCAGCAAGCGCGGCCAGAGAGGAGAGCCTCATTAAAGCTCTAGACATCGTATTCCGATAATGGTATCGTTCGAGGTGTGAGTATTTGCGATGAGAGAGCCTACTTCGCGAGGGCGCTTTCGCCGTCGCGCTTTGCGCTATGGCGGATTCGCTGCTGTGCGCAGCTCGAAAGAAACATGCCATTCTACCAAACGAACCCACCGGTGAGGGGTTTTGGAAGACTTTTAGGGTCGTTTTGGGAGAAAATCACCGTGGATAAAGGCATTGCGAACCGTTCCCCCATCTGCCCCTGCGCTTCACAGAAGCGCAGCTACAACAGGCTCGGGTCCGGTGCCAGACATTGTATATCCAATTTGGATTGCCCGAGGGAGGGATTTGGTGTATAAGTCCTTCCCTGCTAGGGCACCAGTGGTTCCTAGAAGGAATTGAGATTCCGATGAATAAACACGCAAATACCTCGGCCAAGAGCCGGGCGAAAACTGCCGCGCCGATTGTCGAACTCGGCGCTGAATCGCACGCGCCCATGCGCGGTGCGGATATCCTCGTCAAATGCCTCGAACGCGAGGGTGTGGACGCAGTGTTTGCGTATCCCGGCGGCGCGAGCATGGAGATGCACCAGGCGCTGACCCGCTCGAAGATCATTCGCACGGTTTTGCCGCGCCACGAGCAGGGGGGCGCGTTCGCCGCCGAGGGTTACGCCCGCGCGAGCGGCAAATGCGGCGTCGCCATTGCCACCAGCGGGCCCGGCGCAACGAACCTGGTCACGGGCGTTGCCGACGCCTACATGGATTCGATTCCGCTGATTTTGATCACGGGCCAGGTTCCGCGGCCAATGATCGGCAAGGGCGCGTTCCAAGAGACGGATGTATTTGGTCTGGCGTTGCCCATCGTCAAGCACAGTTACCTCGTCATGAACGTCGAGGACATCCCGCGCGTCGTCAAAGAGGCGTTCTATATCGCGAACACAGGTCGGCCCGGTCCGGTCTGGATCGATATCCCGAAGGACGTGCAGCAGAGCATGTGTAAGCCGGTTTACCCCGAGAAGATCAATCTGCGCGGGTACAATCCGGACAAGAAGATCAGCGACATCGCGGTCAACGAGATCGCCGGGCTCATTGAAAAGAGCGAACGCCCTGTCATCTACGCGGGCGGCGGCATCATCTCATCCAACGCACACGAGGAACTGCTGGCGTTCGTTGAGAAAACGGGCATCCCGATCGCCACGACGTTGATGGGCATCGGCGCGATTCCGACCGACCACGAACTTTCGATGAGCTGGCTGGGCATGCACGGCACTGTCACCGCGAATTATGCGGTCGACAAATCCGATTTGCTGTTGGCGCTCGGCGTCCGTTTTGACGACCGCGTCACCGGCAAGGTCAGCGAGTTCGCCAAGCACGGGACCATCGTCCACATCGACGTCGACCCGAGTGAGATCAACAAGAACAAGGTCGCGCATCTGCCGATCGTCAGCGACATCAAGTACGCGTTGCAACAACTCAACCGGGTTGTCAAAGGCAAGCAACAGTTCAAGGCGTGGCACACGCAGATCGCGGAGTGGAAGAAGCAGTACCCCTTCCGCTATCGCGTTACCGATGAGGTCTTGAAATCGCAATACGTCCGCGATTTCCTCAAGGGCGACGTCAACGAGATCGTCATGCCGCAGTATGTGGTCGAGTTGCTCAGCGAATTAACCAAGGGCGAGGCGATCCTCACCACGGGCGTCGGCCAGCACCAGATGTGGGCGGGACAGTATTACAAGTTCAAGCATCCGCGCTCGTTCCTGACATCGGCGGGGCTCGGCGCGATGGGCTACGGCTATCCCGCGGCGATGGGCGCGAAGGTCGCGTTCCCCAACAAGGAGGTCGTGGACATCGACGGCGACGGGTCATTTTTGATGAACATCCAGGAGTTGGCGACGGCGCACATCGAGCGGATCGCGGCGAAGGCGCTGGTCCTCAACAACCAGCATCTCGGCATGGTTGTGCAGTGGGAAGATCGTTTTTATGATTCGAACCGTGGCCACACCTATCTCGGCGACCCGCAAAACCCGCACAAGGTTTACCCGGACTACGTCGCGATCGCGAAGGGCTTCAACGTTCCCGCCGAACGCGTGACGCGCAAGAGCGAATTACGCGCGGCGATGAAGCGGATGCTGGAGTCGAAGGAGCCGTACGTCCTCGATGTCATTGTGCCTTTCACGGAGCACGTGCTGCCGATGATTCCGTCCGGCAAGACGGTCAAGGACATCATCATCGAAAAAGATGCGAAGCCCGTTCTCGGCACCAATCTCGGGCTGTAACCGGCAGAGTTTGCTGTTCGCGCACGGTTTTTGTGGTCGGGACTGCCGCCACTCGGTACAATCTGCACAATGGATCGACCATGGATTCGGACAACGCTCGTGTTGTGTGTGTTTGCCGCAATCTTCATTGCGCTGACTGTCAGCAGCTACACACAGCATTCTGCGACTGTTGACGAGCCACAACATTTGACCGCCGGCTACACGGCGCTCCGCCTCCACGATTACCGTCTCGACCCGGAACATCCGCCGTTCCTGCGCTTGTGGGCTGCGCTGCCGTTGTTGGCCATGCCCGACGTGCGGCTCGATACCAATACCGTCTCGTGGCAGACGGGGCAGGCCTGGGATTTCAGCCATCACTTCCTTTACGAGATCAACGATGCCGACCACCTGCTCTATCGCGCCCGGTTCATGACTGTCCTGCTCGGCATCGTGTTGGGCGTGCTCGTCTTTAGTTGGGCGAAGGAACTCTTCGGCTTTTGGACGGCAGCCGCCGTCCTCACGCTGTACTGCCTCGAACCGAATATTCTCGCCCACTCCGGCATGGTAACGACGGACCTCGGTGTGACCTGCTTCATCTTCGGCGCGCTCTACTTCCTCTGGCGCCTGTCCCGTATGTTGACCATCAGCAACGTCGCGGGCCTGGCCATCTTTTTCGCGCTCGCGCAAGTTTCCAAATTCTCCGGGCTGGTGCTCGGGCCGATTGTTGCGCTGCTGTTAGTGCTGCGCTTTCTGCGCCGAGCCGCCTGGCCCCACCAGTTTGGCAGCCGAGGCGAACTCCGCTCGCTTCGGGCCAAGCTGCTCACGATGGTCGCCATCGTTTTGCTCCTGGCGGTCAGCTCGTACATCGCTGTCTGGGCAGTTTACGACTTCCACTACGGCCCGACGGTCCCCGGCGCCGACCTCATTCTCTTGCAGAAGAACCCGCAACTCCTCGACCGTGTGCGTACCACGTGGGTCATCGCCAATTGGTTCGACGAACATCGGCTCCTGCCAGACACCTATGCGCGCAGTCTGGTCCTCGCCCAGGTAAAGGCCCAGCGACGCTCGGCCTATCTGGCGGGCGAATTCAGTCGCACCGGTTGGTGGTATTATTTTCCCGTGGCATTCCTGGTGAAGACATCGCTTACCGTGCTTTTCCTTTTTACTTGCGGTCTGGTACTCAGCATGAAAACACGCACCCGCTGGAAGAGTGAGGACGCATTTATCGTTCTGCCAATGCTAATCTATCTTGGGGTCGCGATGATGGCGCATCTCAACATCGGTCTGCGCCACCTCCTACCCATCTACCCGTTGGCCCTGTTGGTCTGCGGATTTACCCTGGAAGAAATGCGCGTACGGTGGCGTCCCCTTTTCCTCCTGGCGCCCATTGCGGTGGCCTCTGTCGAACTTGCCCTAGTCTATCCTCATTACCTGGCGTTCTTCAATCAACTCATCCGCGGACCCGCAAACGGCCATCTGGTACTGCTCGACTCCAACCTCGATTGGGGCCAGGATCTCAAGCCCCTGAGGCGCTGGATGGACGCGCACCATGTCGAAGAGATCAACCTCAGTTATTTCGGCACGGCGGATCCTGCCTACTACGGGATTCGCGGCGCACGATTGCTGGGGTCGCCGTCGTTCCTGGGGGCGCAAATTACGGAGCCGCGTCTGCCCGGCTATGTTGCCGTGAGCGTACAGAATCTGCACGGCGTGCGGCAGGACGAATCGCAGCGTGAATTCTATGCGCCTTTGTTGGAGCGGGAGCCAACTGCCACCATTGGTTACTCGATTCACGTCTATTGGGTCGAAACCAATTGGTGGTACAATTCGCGGCCATGAACGTCCCCGAATGGCGTCGCTCCGCCATCACTTTGCTCGTCTTCGCGGCTGTTTTCATTGCCCTGACCGTCAGCAGCTACACGCGTGAGTCGGCAACCTGGGATGAACCGCAACACGTGGTCGCGGGATACAACGCCCTCCGGTTTCACGACTATCGCACTGATCCGGAGCATCCGCCCTTCATCCGTATGTGGGCTGCCTTGCCGCTCCTGGCAGTGAATGACATCAAAGTGGACCGCTCGAAGATCGACCAAACTACGCCCTATTCATGGGTGACGCAGGGGCAGTTCTTCTTCTGCCACGACGTATTTTATGTCGCGAACGATGCCGACCGCCTCTTGTACCTGGCGCGGTTTATGATCGTGGTGCTGGGCGTATTGCTGGGCGTATTGCTGTTCTGTTGGACCCGCGAACTACTGGGGTTCTGGCCCGCTACGATGGTGTTGGGGTTGTACACTGTTGAACCGAATCTCCTGGCTCATGCGCGTCTGGTCACAACTGATTTTGGTGTGACCTGTTTCATCTTTGGCACAATGTATTTCCTCTGGCGGACGACGCGGTTGTTGAGTTTCAGTAACCTGTGCGGACTGGCCGGGTTCTTCGTGCTCGCTCAGGTCAGCAAATTCTCGGCACTCTTACTCGGCCCGATTGTTCTGGCATTGCTCGTGGTGCGCACCTTCCAGGAAAAACCATGGGTGGTGTCTCTTGGCCGGCAATCGGTTGCGCGCAATCGTGTGGGAAAACTGGCAATCACGTTGTCTATCGTTGCCATGCTCGCCGCTGCAACGTGGTTGGCAATTTGGGCAGTCTACGACTTCCGCTACCTTCCCTCGGCTTCTCCCACCTGGCGTTGGGATTTCCAACAGGATCCCATTATTCTTCAACGTGCCCCGCTGCTCGCGAAGGCTGTCGGGTGGGTTGATGAACATCGGCTGCTGCCAAACGCGTATGTCCAGGGCTTCCTGCTCGGGCAGGTGAAGGCACAGAAGCGCAGCGGGTTCTTCGCGGGCACCTACAGCATCAAAGGCTGGTGGTATTTCTTCCCAGTGGCATTCCTTATCAAGACTCCCATTGCCGTGATCCTGCTCTTCTTCACTGGCGTCGTGCTTTGCGCGGTGCGCTGGCGACGTTTTCTCGATCACAATGCGTACGTGCTCTTGCCGCTCGCCGCATTTCTGGGAGCGGCGATGATGATGAACCTGAATATTGGCGTTCGTCACATCCTACCCATCCAGCCGCTGGTGTTGCTGTTGGCGGGCAACGCCACCGCGGAATTATACGCCAGCCAACGGAAACCCCTGCGCATGCTGCTGGGCACGCTCGGTCTCCTGGCCGTTACGGAACTCGCGTTCGTCTGCCCACACTATCTCGCCTTCTTTAACCAATTCGCCGGCGGCCCGCGAAATGGACACGAATATCTCGTCGATTCCAACCTTGATTGGGGACAGGATTTGAAGAGTCTAAAACATTGGATGGACGAGCACGAAGTGCGACACATCAACTTGAGCTATTTCGGCACGGCGGACCCTGCCTATTACAAGATCGATTGCACCTACCTTCCCGGTGGTGCGTTTTTTGACGAGCCATTGGTGAGAAATCCACAACTACCGGGCTTCGTCGCCGTGAGTGTCACCAACCTCCGTGGTGTTTATTTTTCGGAACGCTCGCGAAACATTTACCAAGGGTTGCTGGAGACGGCACCGGTCGCGGTGATTGGTTATTCGATCTATGTGTACCAGGTCGAGCGTCCGTGGTGGCAGTAGAGGCTTACTCGGTCTGTCCTTCTTCACCCTGCTCGGTGAATTCGTCGCCACCCTCCTGCTTCATGCGCTTGAGTACCTCCGACATGTCTTCGACCGCGCTGAATACCTTGGTCGCGACATAGATGGGGCTCTTCTGCTGGACAGCCAGCGCGATGCAGTCACTCGGGCGGGAATCGATCTCCAGGATTTTCTTGCCAAGTTCGTTTTCTGCGCGCAGCACGAGGCGCGCGTAATACGTACTGTTCTTGAGGTCGTTAATAACGATGCGCTCTACTTTTACCCCCAGCCCGGTGAAAATGTGACCGATGAGATCGTGGGTCAGCGGGCGCTCCTTTGGAGTGCTGCGCAGGAACATCGTGATGGCCGCGCCCACGCTATGGTCCACGTAAATGACAAACGTCTTCTCGTCGTTGCCTACAAAGACAGCGCAGCCGTTGGTTGTCGGCAGCACGCCCTTCACCTGGACTTCAACAACGTCGTTCTTCACGGGGGTATCTTAAATGCCTTTCTGCGGAAAGGCAAACCGCTCTCAGCACGATTAGAAGAGGCAAATTGCAGCCGTGATTACTGTGGAATACTGGCCCTGGGGATGGCCGACCGCCGTCTGGGTGCAATTGCTGGTACGCACGATCTTACCGCTCATCCGAAACACCTGCTCTTTCTCATCCCAACTGGCGTCCTCATTAAAATCCACGCCCAGCGTCGTGCCCAGCATGGCCGCCGCCATGTCCTCGGAAAAATTGCCCGCCGTGGTGTCGTTCATGCCATACGCGTGCAATTCGCTAAGGTAGCCGTACGCATCCTCATCGGCGGGTTGGGCCACGCCGATCGATGCCGCAATGAGTCGATGCGGCTCATTCGTGGAAAGACGCGCGATGACGGCGAAGGTGATCTGCCCGGGCTGCAGTAGTTGCTCGCCCTGCTTGCGGGAGATGATCTTGCAGCGCGGCGGCAAGATGCTCGATACAGTCACGAGGTTGCACTTCTCGATACCCGCATCGCGTAACGCCAATTCGAAGCTGCGCAGCTCGTGCTTGTGAGTCCCGACGCCTTTGGTCAAGAATATCTTCGATGGAACAAAATGCATGTGGTTATTTCTCGCCTCCGGGCGGAAGAGAAACAAATTTCTTGCAGCAATGCAAGAAATTCATCATGGTTCTGAAGAATTTTTTACATGCCAACCAAGACACAGATCGTCACGATCGGCCTCATTCAGATGCGTTGCATGTCCCAACCGCAGGCAAATCTGCGGAAGGGACTTGCCCTCGTCGCGAAAGCGGCGAGACGCGGCGCTCGAATAATCTGTCTGCCGGAGCTCTTTCGCTCGCTGTATTTTTGCCAAACAGAAGATCACAGTCAGTTTGCGCTCGCCGAACCGATTCCCGGTCCCACGACCACTGCGCTCGCAAAGGCCGCGCGCCAGCATCACGTCACCATTGTGGGCTCGGTTTTCGAGAAGCGCTCGGCAGGCGTTTACCACAACACCGCCGTCGTCCTCAACGCCCAAGGCAAGCTCGTGGGCAAGTACCGCAAGATGCACATTCCTGACGATCCCCTGTACTACGAGAAATTCTATTTCACTCCTGGCGACCTCGGTTTTCAATCATTCGCAACCAAGCATGCCAATATCGGCACGCTCGTTTGTTGGGATCAATGGTATCCCGAAGGCGCCCGGCTCACCGCGTTGAAAGGCGCGCAAATTCTCTTCTACCCGACGGCTATTGGTTGGCACCGTAAAGAAAAGGCGCAATTCGGGAAGAAGCAGCATGAAGCATGGGTTACCATCCAGCGCTCCCACGCCATCGCCAACGGTGTGTTTGTGGCCGCGCCCAACCGCATCGGACGGGAAGGTACGGTAGAGTTCTGGGGTGGCTCGTTCGTTTGCGATCCATTCGGCGAGATAATCGCCGAGGCCAGCCACGACAAGGAGGAAGTACTCGTTACGAAATGCGACCTCCGCAGAATTGAGGAAACGCGCCAGCATTGGCCATTCCTCCGGGATCGCCGCATCGACGCCTACGGCGGCATCACTCAACGTCTTCTCGACTAATGCCCGCGAAAACGCCACGCGAACTCGGCTATCGAATGCCCGCCGAGTGGCAACCGCACGCGGCAACCTGGCTGAGTTGGCCACGGCCTGACGGCATTAGCTTTCCCGACCGCTATCCGGAAGCGCTCCCGACGCTGGGCGAAATGGTCCGAACATTGGCGCCTCATGAGCGTATCGATATCAATGTCCGCGACGAGGGAGTCGAAGCCATTGCACGCGAGGCCATCGGCAACGTCAGAAATATCTTCTACCATCACATTCCCTCGTATGAACCATGGTGCCGCGACCATGGGCCCATTTTTGTGAAGCGCGGCCACGAACTCGCCATCGTGGACTGGGACTACAACGCTTGGGGCAGCAAATATCCGCCGTATGACGACGATGATGCGGTGCCGCGACGCGTCGCTGAGTCCTTGGGTTTGCCGGTGTTTAGCCCCGGCATCGTGATGGAAGGGGGCGCCCTTGACGTCAACGGCGTAGGAACTTTACTGACCACCGAGTCCTGCCTGCTCAATCCCAATCGCAATCCGCATCTCAAAAAGCAGCAAATCGAGCAGTATCTCCGCGATTACCTTGGCATCACCAACATCCTGTGGCTCGGGGATGGAATCGCCGGCGACGACACGGACGGGCATGTGGACGATCTCGCACGGTTCGTAAACCCGACCACCGTTGTTACCGTCGTTGAGCCGGATCCGCAGGACGACAACTATTGGCCGCTGCAAGAGAATCGGAAACGGCTCCAGGCAATGCGCGATCAGGATGGAAACCCTTTGCGGGTTGTCGAACTGCCGATGCCGGGTGTGATCGAATATGATGGCCAGCGGTTGCCAGCAAGCTACGCGAATTTCTATATCGCGAATGGGGTGGTTCTGCTGCCGACGTATTGCAATCCGAAAACCGATACGACCGCAAGAGAGACGCTACAGAGGATCTTTGTGGACCGACGCGTGGTAGGTATCGACAGCACAAACCTGATTTGGGGACTCGGATCCTTCCACTGCCTCACGCAGCAACAGCCCGCAAGCTAGCTACGGTTCCAGAACTACGGTCCAAATCCGTCATTGACGGTCGAAACCATGTTGTTCGTCTTGCCACCGATGCTTTGTAGAATAACTACTGCTGCAATCGAGACGAGAAAGAGAAGGACAGCATATTCCGTCAGACTCGCGCCTGACCTCTTCTTTAGCGTTCTGCGCAACTTCTGTGGCCGTGTGTTCATTTATCCAACACCGTGATTCCTACGAAAACCTCACCTTAATCATACAGCCTTTATCGAGAATTGCCAACAAATTCGATTGTTTCGGACGAATGTGATTCTTGGAACGAGAAATACCCGATTCTGCCCTAATGGCTTGGTGTCCATCAATTTGCTGTCGTTCTTAACAAAACGACGGTTACCACCACTGGCAGGGAACGTCACGCGTTTGAAGCCATTTTCCAAAGCCCCTGCCATCGTGAAGCGCTAACGGGCATCACACTGAGCCGCCCTATTCGAACCAGCTCAAAATCCAGGAATCCCCGCGCTGTCTTGATTTCCGCCAGCGTGACGGGCCGTGGCAACTTCTCCCGCGGCTTCAGATCAATGACGGCGAGTTTCGGGTCATTCTCTTTCGGATCGGGATAGGGATCGCTCGTCACCTCGGCAATCCCGACGATCTGTTTCTCGTCGCCGGTGTGGTAGATGAACGCCAGATCACCGCGTTTCATCAATCGCAGATGTTTCAGGGCCAAAGCGTTCGCGACGCCATCCCAGACCGCGTGCTTGTCGCGCTCCAAATCGGCAAAGGAATACGTACTTGGTTCCGTCTTCAATAACCAGTGATTCGGCATGGCTTGTCACCTCACTCGTATTCTCACACCCCCGCGACACATTTCAATGTGTGTCGATCCGATATTGAGCACCCTTTCCTGCTTCCGCTTGGGCGCTCTTGAAAATCAGCGCCCCGTCCTTTTTCTTGTCCACATCCGCCTCGATCTTGTCGCCTTCCTTGAATCTACCGGAAAGGATTTCCAGCGAGAGGACATCCAAAATCCTCTTCTGGATGACGCGCTTGAGCGGGCGCGCGCCAAATACCGGGTCGTAACCCTCACGCGCGATCAACTCTTTCGCCGCGTCGCCAACACGGAGGGTGATGTTCTGATTGGCAAGCCGCTTTTGGACGCGCACGAGTTGGATGTCTACAATCCGCTTGATGTCCTCCTGTGTCAGCCCGTGGAACAATACGACCTCGTCCACGCGGTTAAGGAACTCGGGTCTAAAATGGACTCGCAAGTCATCCATGACCTGTTGTCGCACCGACTCGGCATCCGATCGCCCCTCGGCGAAGTATCGCGAGCCGAGGTTGCTGGTCATGATGATAACCGCATTCTTGAAGTCCACAATCCGACCCTGTCCATCTGTCAGTCGTCCGTCATCAAGAACCTGCAGCATCACATTGAACACGTCATGATGCGCCTTCTCAATCTCGTCGAAAAGTACCACGGAGTAGGGCCGGCGGCGCACCGCTTCCGTCAACTGCCCGCCTTCCTCATAGCCGACGTACCCCGGAGGCGCGCCGATGAGCCGCGCAACCGTGTGCTTCTCCATGTACTCACTCATGTCGATACGTACCATGGCATTTTCGTCATCGAAGAGGAACTCCGCCAGCGCGCGCGCCAACTCCGTTTTACCCACGCCGGTTGGCCCAAGGAAAATGAACGAGCCGACGGGCCGATTGGGGTCCTGCAGGCCGCTACGCGCACGCCGCACCGCATTCGACACGGCGACAATCGCATCCTCCTGCCCCACCACCCGCAGCCGCAGCCGCTCTTCCATGTGCACCAGCTTCTCACGCTCTCCTTCGACCAACCGCGAGACAGGAATGCCCGTCCACGTCGCCACGACCTCGGCAATGTCGTTCTCCGTGACCTCTTCCGTCAGCATCTTGGAACTCTTCTGGAGCTTCGCGAGTTTCGTGTCGGCTGCTTCCAGTTTCTTCTCCAACTCCGGTAACCGCCCGTACTGAATCTCACTGGCCTTCCCAAGATTTCCCTCGCGTTTCGCCTGCTCGATCTGTTCCTTGGACACCTCAATGGCCGACTTCAAATCGCGAATCTCATTGACCACTGCTTTTTCGTTTTGCCACTGCGTCTTGAGTTTCTTACCCTGCTCTTGCAGGTCGGCAAGTTCCTTTTCCAGTTTCAGCAAACGCTCCTTGCTGGCCTTGTCACTCTCCTTCTTCAAGGCCGCGCGCTCGATCTCCAACTGCATCACGCGGCGCTCAATCTGGTCGATCTCGGCCGGCAGCGAATCCAGCTCAATTCGCAAACGTGAGGCCGCCTCGTCCACCAGATCAATCGCCTTGTCAGGCAGGAACCGGTCCGCGATGTAGCGCTGCGAAAGGACCGCGGCGCTGACAAGGGCGCTGTCCTGGATACGCACCCCGTGGTGCACCTCATAACGCTCCTTCAACCCGCGCAGAATCGCGATCGTGTCCTCCACTGAAGGTTCACCCACGAAAACCGGCTGGAACCGACGCTCCAGCGCGGGATCTTTCTCGATGTGTTTGCGGTATTCGTCCAATGTCGTTGCGCCGACCGTGTGCAGTTCGCCACGAGCGAGCGATGGCTTGAGCATGTTTGCCGCATCCACGGGCGCACCCTCGGCCTTGCCGGCACCGACAATTGTGTGTAATTCGTCGATGAACAGGATGATCCTGCCTTCACTCGCGATGACTTCCTTTAGGAACGCTTTGAGCCGATCTTCAAACTCGCCCCGGTATTTCGCGCCCGCGAGCATCGAGCCAATGTCCATCGCGATCAGCCGCTTCCCTTTGAGACCCTCGGGTACGTCGCCACTGACGATCCGCCGCGCCAGGCCTTCCGCAATGGCTGTCTTGCCGACCCCAGGGTCGCCGATGAGCACCGGGTTGTTCTTCGTCCGGCGGGAGAGTACTTGCATGACCCGACGAATCTCGGCGTCACGGCCAATGACCGGATCGAGTTTCCCGCGGCGCGCTTCGTCAGTCAGGTCACGCCCGTACTTGGTGAGCGCCTGGTATTTGTCTTCCGGATTTTGGTCGGTTACCTGTGTCGTGCCCCGGACTTCGCGCAACGCCTTCAAAATCACACTCGTGGTCACGCCGTGTGGTTTAAGAAGATTCGTCGTTTCGGCAACGCCCAGCAGAATGTGCTCCGTGCTGACGAACTGGTCCTTGAGCTTATCGGCCTGCGCGAAAGCGGCGTCGAGCGCAGTCCGCAGCGCTTTGCTGAGGTAAACCTGCGTAGAATCAATGCCGTGCACCTGTGCACGGCGCTTCAACGAATCCCCCAGCCCACCCAGGATCGTATCCGGGTTTGCGCCGAGTTTGTCCAGCAGCGGACGCACGAGGCCGTCGGGCTGTTCGATCAGCGCAGAAAGCATGTGTTCGCAATCAACCTCCTGGTGGTTGAGCTTCTGCGCCATCTCCTGCGCTGATTGTAAGGCTTCCTGGGCCTTGATCGTAAGTTTATCGAAGCGAATCATGGATTGAAACCACTTTAGCACCTCGAATGCCACCATGCAAAACGCGCCGCCGCTGCCCGTTTTCCCAGAAGGCGCTGGCGCAGACTGTCGCAGCCGGCCACAGATGTCACAGTCCCATCTGTCAACTTGACGCACTAGGACGTAGCGGTCAGGCGCGCGCGTAGTTCGGCGAGTTGTTGCTCCAACTCGTGAACCTTGGCCAGCGTTTCGGGAAGACGCTGGACGGCGGCGTTGACGCGCTTGAATTCCTTATGGGGTACGGCAGGAGCCCCAAGCACCATTGCGCCGACGGGTACGTCCTTCGTGACACCGGCCTGCGCCATGACAATACTCTTGTCGCCGATGGTCAGATGCCCCGCAACGCCGACCTGACCTGCGATGGTTACCTGGTTGCCGATATTGGTGCTGCCTGCAATACCAACCAGTGCGCAGATGATGCAATGCTCGCCGATGGTACAGTTGTGGCCGATCTGCACGAGGTTGTCGATCTTCGTGCCCTGACCCACGCGGGTCCGACCGAAGCGACCGCGATCAATGGTCGTGTTGGCGCCGATCTCAACCTCGTCACCAATCTCGACGTGGCCGATCTGGGGAATCTTCCGGTGCCTGCCTCCGAGAGTCTCGTAACCGAAGCCGTCGGCACCCAACACAACGCCACAATGCAGGATCACGCGATCACCCACAGCCGTCCGCTCCCGCAAACTGACGTGGGCGTACAGCAGGCAATCCGCACCCAAACAACTCTCGTGACCGATGTAACTACCCGCCCCAATGATGGTACGGTCGCCGATGACAGCACCGTCTTCGATAACGACATGCGGCTGAATGGACACATCCCTGCCCAGTCTTGCGGTGGGTGAGATAATCGCCGTTGGATGAACGCCGGGTTTATAAGAGACCGGGGCCGGCGCAACCTGTGAGGTCAATCTGGCAAAGGCTTCTGAAGGATTGCCAACACGGATGAGCGTGCCTCCGAACGCAACATCCAGATCCTGGCCGACAATCAGGACCGAGGCCCGGGTGATTTTGACAGCGGGCAGGTATTTTGGGTTGGCAACGAAGCTGACGTCGCCGGGCACGGCCTCGCGAATACCCGCGAGACCAGTCACTAACTGCTCGGGGTCGCCCGTCAGCGCACCCCCCACCATGTGCGCAATATCACGTGCCCTTAGCTGCACACTTACTTCTTGTCGTCCTTCTTCTTGTCGTCCTTCTTCTCGGCTGGCTTGGGTGCCTCTGTCGTCTTCGGCTGGTTCTTGTTCAAGACCTTGATAAGATCGTCAGTAATGTCCAGCGAGTCCTGGCTGAACAGGATGGTGGGAACGGCATTGGCCGTGGTGCCCGACTTGTCCAGCACGAGCTGGTAACCGGCGTCCCGCGCTTCCTTGTCGATGACGTCCTGGATCTCTTTGACAATTGTCTGGCGCATGCGCAATTGCTGGTCCTGCAGAATCTTGCCGTGACTGGTGCGGTATTCCTCAAGGTCACGCTGAATTTTCTGCGTTTCGGCCAGCTTCTCCGAAACTGCCTTGCGCTTTTGCTCGCGCACCTCGGCGGTGTATTCGGGCTTGTCCTGGTCCTCGCGCAACTTGTTCAGTTCTTCGATCCCCTTCTTGTAATTGTCGACCATTTCATTGAGTTCCTTGTTGAAGGATTCGGCTGTATCCTTGATCTTTGCCGAGGCGATCGGTGTCTTGTAATAGTCGGTGAAGACCTTGTTCAAATCAACGGTGACGATGCGCCCCGTCGGCGCCTGCGCCGACGCTGTGAACGCCAGCGCGACAGAACTCATGGCGACGAATGCGATAATTGTATTTTTCATCTTGTTCACGGAACCTTTCCTTTATTCTCTCCGATTTTGTGCTCCCAGCATATCAGAATTGGTAGCCGACACTAAACTGAATTTTTCCACTTCTTCCGGTGAACTTGTCCGACATGATCGGATAGGCATAGTCCAAGCGCAGTGGCCCAATTGGTAAATTAAGCCGCATGCCAATACCGGCATCTGATTTCAGATCACTAAAGGTAAAATCATAGGCGTTTTGGTAAACGTTGCCGATATCAAAAAAGAAGGCTCCGCGTACTTTCTCGACAATCGGATAGGTGTACTCCGCCGTCGCATTCACAAAAGTGTTTCCACCAATAGGATCGTTGTTGCCGTCCTTCGGGCTGACCTTGCGGAAAGCAAAGCCGCGCAACGTATTTGCGCCACCAAGAAAGTAGCGGTCGAAAATCGGGACGGGATCAATCGCGCGCGCAACCGTGCTGGTCACCCCGCCGCTAACCACGGTCTCGATCACGTTCGATCCGGCATTCCGGGTCGAACCAAAAGCATCCACCACGCCCGCGGCGCCGACCAGTTGCAACACCTGTTTGTCGAAGAACGGAAAGTAAAACGAGGTCTTCGCGTTCAGCTTGTAATCAGAAACGGTGCCCCCTAACGGCCCTCCAGCCACCTCCGCGCTTACCTCCGTGCGGTTGCCCCGTGTCGTCAGGAACACGCTGTCCCGGGTATCATAAACCAGCGTTCCGGTGATCGAACTGCGCGTGTTGGACCCATTCTGCGACTGCAGTTCCTGGGAAGCCAGGTGGTCCACGGTCAAATCGATGTCCTGAACGCCATATTCGATCCGTCCCCGGATGAATTCGTTCAAGGCTTTTTCGAGCCACAAATCAATACCGGTTCGTTGTTCGCTATACTGCGTGCTTAAGAAGTTACTGTTATGATGAAACGCGTCGAAACCCAGCGATAACTTCTGGTCGAGGAACCACGGCTCGACGAACGAAAGGACCTCGTCCTGCCGTTTGAAACCAACCTGCAGGCGCAAACGCAGCTTCTCGCCCCCGCCCGTGAAACTCGGCCAGTTGAAGAGATCAAAATTACCCTGGGTAATCTCGACGAAACCAAGCAGGCTGTCGATGGAACTGAATCCCGCACCAAACGTCACCGAGCCGGTGCGCTGCTCCTCCAGGTTGAGCACCAAATCCTTTCGGTTCGGCACGTCGGTCGGCTCGGGAGTCGCCTCGACCTTCGAAAAATAGCCGAGGTTCTTGAGGCGTTCGACGCTGCGGTCCACTCGCACCGTATTGTAAATTTCACCCGGATTGACCGCCAACTCGCGGCGAATCACCTTGTCCTTCGTCTTGGTGTTACCCCGAATCTCGATCTTTTCGATGTACGTCAGTTCGCCCTCGCGAACGGCGTACGTCATATCGATACGGCCGGTCTCGACGTTGGGCACGCGTACCGGGCGCACGCTCGTGTCCAGATAGCCACGCGCGCCGTAATAGTCTTCGAGTGCCTTCTGGTCGGCTGACATCGCGGTAGGCGTGAAGGTTTTCCCCGAGGTCATTTTGAGGTGCTTCTCCAAATCCGGCGTCGGGAAGAGTTTATTCCCATCGATCGTGACGGCCCCCACCTTGTACTGTGTGCCTTCGTAGAGATCGATGGTGATCACCATCCACTGGGCGCCAATCCGCTCGGTGTGCGTGCCGCGGATCTCCATGTCGATGTACCCGTTGGAGTCGTAAAAGTCGCGAAGCTTGTCGAGGTCTTCCTTGAAGTCCTCTTCCTTCAACACACCCGTGCCGGCCAGCCATGACCCCCACCAGTGACGCCGCGTCTTCAGGATCTTCAGCAGGCGGCCGTCGGCGAAAGCCTTGTTGCCGGTAAACTTGATCTGCTTAATGAACACGCGTTCACCTTCATGCACCTTGAACCTCAAGATGGCCTTGCCCGTGTCCTTGTCGACGCTGACTTCGTAGATGACCTTGATATCAGGGTAACCTGACTTCTGGTAGAGTTCCTCCATCTTGCGGGCGTCATCGTGGGCCTTGCGCTCGTCCAGGCTGTCTCCCACTTTCTGGCTGTACTCGCGTTTCAAGCGTTCCTCCTTGAAACGCTTGTTCCCCTCCATGGTGATTTCCTTGATCGTGGCCTTGCCTTGGACCTGGAAAACGATCCGCACGCCGTCCACCATCGGTTCTTCCAGCACTCGCACATCGTAGAAGTAGCCGGTATTGATCAGGTTGCGAACATCCTGCTCGATCATCTCGCGGGAGCGCGGTTTGCCAACCGCCGTTTGGATATTGGCCATCACCACCGAGCGGTTGACCGTTTCAGGCCCGCTAAACCGCACCTCGATCTCGCGGACAAGGACCTCCTCGGGTGCTTCTTGGGCCCAGGAAAGCTTGCTCGGAACAACAGCGGCGAAGATTGTGAGCAGCCCCCACAGCAGCCGCCTCATTCCTCGTTCCCTTCACGGCTTGGGATATCTTCTTCGCTCACCAGTGCCTGATCCTCGAACCTTGTGTATTCGCTCAGGAAAGTCAGGTTTATCTCGCCGGTCGGGC
>Ga0247667_1000050_pt1 | contig 79013 bp, 75 predicted proteins | sample CNK08_metaG_FD_183027 | JGI IMG/M metagenome (GOLD analysis project Ga0247667, IMG submission 183027) | Soil microbial communities from Purdue University Martell Research Forest, Indiana, United States - CNK08 | ecosystem: Environmental > Terrestrial > Soil > Temperate forest > Bulk soil... | reverse complement strand
CGCTCCTTGTCGGCGCTGACGAGGTGGACCATCGGCTCGTCGCGGATCCGATGCCGATGAAGCCAAACGCCGCCGTCGAGGGCGAAGCACATCCCCTCGCGGCGGCGTTCGAACTCCCGATAAGGCCGGCCTACTGGCAGGTGATGCGGCCCTCGATGGTCGCCGGGGCGACCGGGTTCGCGTTGCCCGAGAACAATGCGCACTGCCGGCCCGGGGCGTAGAGGCTCGTCGTTGTCGCCGCCCAGCCCGACCCCGTCGCCTGGTTCATGGTCAACACGACACCGGTCGACGGTGTGAAGTTGTTCATGAGCGAGAGATTCAACGTGTACTTGGAGCTGTCGTAGAAGAAGGCCTCCTCCGCGGTCGCGAGGTTCCGGAGGTCGGACTTCATCGCCGCCACGTACGCCTTCTCTTTCGTGTTGGAGAACTTCGGGATGGCGATGGTCGCCAATAGCCCGATGATCACCACCACGATGAGCAGCTCGATCAACGTGAAACCACGTCGAGACATCACCGCTTACCCTCCGGGCGCGAAAGGGCGTCGGACCGCGCACGACCGGGTCCGACGCCACGAATAGTTAGCGCCGGCGTCCATTCCTGCAAGAGCTATGCTTATCCCTTGGCATCGACCCAATTCGTTCCAACACCGACACTTACGACGAGTGGCACGCGGAGGGCGGCCGCCCCCTCCATATGGCTTTTTACCACCTCCATTGCGGTCTCCCGCTCCCCAAGAGGAACCTCAAATACAAGCTCGTCATGAACTTGCAGGATCATGCGCGACTCGAGACTCCGATCGCGGAATGACCGCGCGATTCCGATCATGGCCGTCTTGATCAGGTCGGCCGCCGAGCCTTGCAGCGGGGAATTGGTCGCGGTGCGCTCTCCGAATGCCCGGATGTTGAAGTTGCGGTCCTTGAGCTCGGGGATGTAGCGCCGCCGTCCGAACAGCGTTTCCACGTAGCCCCTGGTGCGCGCTTCCGCGACGGTCCGGTCGAGCCATGCACGCACGCCCGCGAAGCGGGTGAAGTACTGGTCGATGAACCGCTTGGCGTCGTCCAGGGTGATGCCGAGCTGGCGGGAGAGTGCGAACGGCCCCTGCCCGTAAATCGTGGCGAAATTGATGGTCTTGGCCTGCCCCCGCATCTCCGACGTGACCTGGTCTTGCGGCACACCGAAGATGACGGCCGCGGTCTGGCGATGAATGTCCCCGCCCTTCTCGAACGCCTCCACGAACGCCGGATCACCCGAGAGGTGGGCGAGCAGCCGCAGCTCAATCTGGGAGTAGTCCGCAGTGAGCAGCTCCGCTCCGGGCGACGCGACAAACGCCCGCCGGATTGCTTCGCCCCGCGGAGTCCGCACCGGGATGTTCTGCAGGTTGGGGTCCGAGGACGAGAGCCTGCCGGTGGCGGCGCCCGCCTGGTTGAAGCTGGTGTGGATGCGGCCGGTCCGCGGGTTGATGAACCCGGGCAGCGCGTCCACGTACGTGGATTTGAGCTTCGAGAGCTCGCGGTACTCGATCAGCAGTTTGGGCACCTCGTGTCCCATGACCGCGAGCTGCTCCAGGACTTCGTAGTCGGTGGACGGACCGGTCTTGGTCTTCTTGAGAATCGGAAGCTGGTGCTTCTCGAACAGGATGTGACGGAGCTGCGGCGTCGAGTTGATGTTGAATTCCGTGCCCGCCGCCTGGTAGATCGCGCGCTCGAGCTCCGTGAGCTCCCGCGCGAAGGACCGCGAGATCTCCCCGAGACGCTCGAGATCGACCCGCACGCCTTTCCACTCCATGTCCGCGAGCACGGCGATGAGCGGAATCTCCAGGGTGTCGAGCAGGTGCAGGAGCCGATGATCCTCGAGCTCGGGCTGAAACGCCGCCTGCAGCCGGAGGACGGTCTCGCTCTCCAGAGCGGCGTAGCGCGCGGCCTCAGCCATCGGCACCGATGCGAAGGGCCGTTCGGCCTTGCCGCGTCCCACGATTTCCGCGCGCGTCGGCAAGCTCAGCGAGAGCCGCTCGCGCGCGAGATCGTCGATCGCGTGCGAGCGTCGACCCGGGTCCAGCACGAAGCTCGCGAGCATGGAGTCGTACGTGACGCCCGCCAGCTCCACGCCCGACCGACGCAGCACAAGGCCGTCGTATTTCACATCGTGCGCGGCCTTCGGGATGCTCGCGTCCTCGAGCAGCTCGCGCAGCGGGGCCAGCGCTGCGCTCGAGAGCGGCGGCAGGTTCCTGGGCGGCGTTCCCCCGGCCAGCTCACCGTCGGGGGCCACGTGCGCAAACGGCAGGTACCACGACCGGCCGGGCAACACCGCCAGCGATATGCCGACGAGCTCGGCACGCATGGCATCGAGCGAGGTCGCGACGACGTCGAGGGCCACGAGCGGGGCGCGACGCCACTCGGCGGCCGCCGCCGCGAGAGCCGCCGGGTCATCGAGGATCGACGGCTCGGCGTGCGCGACCGCCATCGCGGCGGGGGCCAGCGGGCCAGACACTCCAGCGGGGGCGGCTGGCTGGGTGACCGGCGCCGGCTCGGCCACGACTTCGATGGACGCGAGCTTGGGAATAAGCGACCGGAATTCGAGCTCGGTGAACAGCTCCGTGAGGCGAGGCACGTCGGGCGGGCGCACGTGCAGCCGGTCCAGGTCGAGCGCGGGGAGCGGCACGTCGCGCTGGATGGTGACGAGATCGCGCGACAGCCGCGCCAGGTCCGCGTGCTGCTGCACGGCTTCGCGCGCGCGCTTACCCGCAATGCGATCCGCGCCGGCCAAGATCGCATCGAGGTCGCCGAACGTCTTGAGCAGCTCGAGCGCGGTCTTCTCGCCCACGCCCTTCACGCCTGGCACGTTGTCGGAGGTATCGCCGACGAGCGCGAGATAGTCCACCACCCGCTCGGGAGGAACGCCCAGGCGCTCGCTCGCGTTCGCCTCGTCCACCCAATGCTCCTCGACGCCGGCCGGCCCGCCACGTCCCGGGTTCAAGAGCGCGACACCCGGTCCGATGAGCTGGTAGAAATCCTTGTCGCCGGACACGATCACCGCCTGGAGCCCCCGCGCGGCAGCCGCCGTCGCCATCGTCCCGATGACGTCGTCCGCCTCGTAGCCTTCCGCGCCGATCAGCTGCAGGTGGAACGCATCGAGGATCTGCTCGATGCGCTCCACGGAGCGGTCAAAATCCTGCTGCAGCTCGCGGGTGAGTTTCTCCCGCGTGGCCTTGTACTCCGGGTACGCCTGCTGCCGGAAGGAGGCGCCCATGTCGTGCACCCACGCGAGGTAGTCGGGGCGCCGGCGCTCGAACAGGCGCAGCAGGAAGTTGGTGACGCCCCAGGCCGCCGAGGTGTTCTCGCCTCGACGCGTCGTGAGCGGCCGCGCGATCATCGCGAAGAAGGCGCGGTAGATGAGCGCGTATCCATCGATCAGATAGAGGGTCGCGCGGGCATCAGACATGCGCCGAACAATAACCCGAGAAGGAATGAAAAACCCCGCCCGATGACACGGGCGGGGCGGATCGACGCCGAACGGCGCGGGGGGCGGGGGGCGGTTACACCCGAACGACGTTCTCCGCGTGCAGACCTTTGTCCCCGGTTTTCACCTCGAACTCCACCTGCTGGCCTTCGGCCAACGTCTTGAACCCGTCCATCTGGATCGCCGAGAAGTGTACGAACACGTCCTCGCCGCCCTCCTGTTCAATGAAGCCATAGCCCTTAGCGTCATTGAACCACTTCACCTTTCCCTTGGGCATTCGGTCCGCCTCCTGCAAAGTCACACATGGGGCGCAGAGCACCCGGCCCGGCATCGTGTCGGGCGCGATAGAAATGACGCGTGGCGGAAGGGTTGTCAAGAAACCTGCACACGGCTGCGCACCATGCCCGTAAGTTTCGGGCGATCAATTGGTTGAGCCGAGATACAACGCCCGATAGACCTCGCGATTCCGCAGCACCGCTCGTACGTACCCGCGCGTCTCCTGAAACGGAATGAGCTCGACGAACTCGTCCGGATCCGTCGCTCCGGGACGCGAGAGCCAACGCGCGACGGCCGCGCCACCCGCGTTATACGCGGCCGCGGCGACTTCGACGCGGCCGTCGAAGCGCTGCAGCAGCTCCTGCAGGTGCGCGGCGCCGAGGTGGAGGTTGAGGTCGGGAACCGTGATCCACTCCGGATAGAAGGTGACGTCGAGGCCGCGCGCAGTGAGTGCGGCGGTGCCCGGCAACAGCTGCGCGAGGCCCCGGGCGCCGGCGGGCGACAGCGCCTGGGCGTCGAAGACGCTTTCCTGGCGCACGATCGCCACGAGCAGCAACGGGTCGACGCCGAACTCGGCTGCCTCGGCCTCGACCGCCCGCCGATTGGGCCATGGAAAAATCGCGCGGAGCACGCGGGCATCGTTGGGCGCCTTGAGCGCCGCCTGCCATCCGAGGCGCACCGCCGCGGGGCCGAAGCCGCGGGCGGAGAGCGCGCCGCTCCACGCCAGCAGGTTGTCGAGATCGAGTTGGGGCGCGCGCCCGAGGACGGCGCGCACCTCCGCTTGGGCGGCGGTATCGAGACCGGCGAGGAGGAGCGTGTCGATGCGACCGAGCGCCGTCGCGACCGGTGGCGGAGGCGCGGGGAGCGTGGCCGCCCCGATATGGAGCGGCGCCAAGCCCAGCTCGCGACGCGCGCGGAGCCCGTAGTATCCGATCGAGTCCTCGCGCGCCAGCGTCAACCACGTGGCCCGCGCCGCGGTCGAATCGCCGCCGAGGCGTTGCAGCTTGCCGAGCCAGAAGCGGGCGCTCAAGCGCTGTGGCGCACCGGCGTCGACCTCGCTCTGAAAGAGCCCGGCGGCACTGTCGCTCAACCCCTCACGCATCGCCTGAGCCGCGAGCCTGAAGCGCGCGAGGGACGCGCGCAGGTCGGCCGGGTAACGCGCGATCAGGTCGCCGAACCACCGCTCCGCGCCGGTCCAGTCTCCGCGATCCACCAGCATGTCGCCGAGCATGTACAGGGCGGTGGGTGCCGCGGTATCGGACGGGTACGACTGGGCGAACCCCGAGAGGGCTTCCTGCGCCCCGGCGTCCCCCAGACGCACGAGCACACGCGCGCGCCGGTAAATGGCGAGGGAACCAAGCGTGGGATCGCGCGTCGCGGCCCGGTACGCCCGCTCGGCCTCGCGGTAGCGACCGTTGGTCGCGAACAGCTCGCCCGCGAGGACCAGGGTCGAAGCGCTCGAGTCGCCCTGGCGCAATGCCCGCTCAACCTCGAGCTTCGCGTCCGCCGCCGCCCCGTGGGATTTCATCGCACGCGCCAGCGCCACCAGCTCGGGCGGCGACCGGGGCCGGAGCGACGCGAGCGCCACGCCCACGGCCGCACCGCCATCGTCCGACTCGGGTGCGCGTGCCATGAGCCCGTACAGGGCGTCGCGAGCCCGGCTCGAGTCCCCGAGCGCGAGCGCTAGGCGCGCGATGTCGAGGGAGCGACCTACCTGGGCGAGCGCCTCGAGCGCCGCCGCCGAGTCCCCGGCCGCGAGCAGCGCCTGCGCCCGGGCCCCGCCCGCCTCTCGCCCCGCGGGTGCCGGCAAGCCCGCCAGCAGACGGAAGGCGGCAGCTGTGTCGCGCGTGACTCGCGCCAGCCGGAGCCGCAGCCACGTGTCGATCGCCTCCAACCCGACCGCGCGGGCCGCGCTGTAGGACGCGGCCGCCGAGTCGGGCTCTCCCGCGGCTTCCCACGCCAACCCTTCGCGAACCGAGAGCAACGCGGCTCGAGGTCCCTTGGCTCGTGCTCGGGCGCCGGCGTAATGGGCGGCGGCCGTAGCCGCCTGCCCCAGATGCGCCTCCGCTTCGGCCAGCACGGCCAGGGCCTCGCCGCCGTTGTAATCGTCGAGCCAGGGCTGTCCGGCCAGGAGACTGCGGGCCCGGTCGTAGCGGCGCGCGTGCAGCTCGGCCTTGGCGCCCTCGACGACGAACGTCGCGTTCAAGCGGGGTTCGCGCGCCGCGACGGCGAGCAGGGTCTCGGCGGCGTGCCAGGGGCGGCCCGCGACGCGCAAGGACTCCGCTCGCTGTGCCATGACATCCGGTGGCACGCCCTGCGCAGGCAGCCGGGCGGCCCACAGTCCGCCGGCGAGGAGGAGAGCCGCGGCCCGAGTCGTCACTTCGGGCGACGCACCTGAGCCAGGACGCGCTGGAATTCCGCGCGCGACAAGGGCGTCATACGGAAGCGCCCGAACCCGGTTTGATCCTGGAAGAACAGCGTCAAGCGCAGCGAGTTGTAGGTCCACCGGACGCCGCGGACGCCCGCGCGCGACGCGTCGGTCGAGAAATCGAACACGTCGTCGGGCTCGCCCAGGCAGATGTACACCTCACCCCGATCGGTCAGCCACCCCGGGTCGCCCGACTCCCGAAAGCGCTGGTTGGCGAACTGGATACGACGGAAATACGCTTCGAGCGCTTCGTTCTCCGGTGTGGCCGGAACCGGGTCCGTGGCCTTGTAGAAATCGCGCCAGACTTCGGGCCGCTGGTCGGGAGTCGCCTGGCGCAGCTTGTCCACCCAGTCCTGACGATCGAAGTAGCGTAACAGGCTGATCATCTGATCGTAGTTGGTGATCGCCCACTGCTCGGAGAAGCTTACGAGGAAGCGGGCGGTTCGGGCGACGCCCGACCCGAGGGGTTGGGCCTCCAACCGCCCTTCGCCCACCGGCAGCGCGCCGGGCCGGAGCGTGACCAGCGCCGTAGCCAAGCCGGCGCCCCCGGCGAGCGGCACCGTGTCGTGCCACATCTCCTGCCCCGCTTGATCGAGCGCGCGCATCGCGAGCCGGGCGCCCGGCCGCGCGCCGTAGACTTCCATGTAGAACCGCAGCGAGTCTGCTCCGTACGACACGGTCGACCGTGGGTTGACCACCAGAGTCGGTACCTCCGACACGCGGCTCCGCCCGGGACCCTGGTAGACAGCGAGCGGCTGGCTCATGGCTCCCGGCGAGAACCGCGGCACGGTATCCGTGCGCTCGCGGTGCCCCACGGAGGGGCCGCTCCGGTCGCGCACCGTCACCGCGACGCGATACGCGCCCGGCGGTACGGCGATGAACTGCTGGTAGATCACGCTCTCGTCGGCGCGTTGCGTCTCCTGGAAGGAGCGGACCCGGACGGTGTCATCCGTCGCGAATTGGCGCACGGGTCCGCTGTCGTTGCGGAACGCCACCTCGACATGGTACTGCGCCAGGTAGCCCGTTCCGTCCCGCTGAAAGCTCAGGGAGTGATTGGCGAGTGAGAGGCCGAACACCGCGAGCGTCGAATCGCTCGAGGAGTCGGCGAGGTACAGGACGGTCGCCACGAAGGGCAGGGGTGGCCCGGCGACGAGCAGGCCCATGGAGCCGTAGACGGTGCCGGCGTCGAACAGGGTGGACACCGCGGCACCCGCGTCGGGGCGGGGGCCGGAGCCCGGCGCCGCCGGTCGCGCGGGAGCGCACCGGGTCTGGGCGAGCGCGAGGAGTGCCAATGACACGAGTCGTCTCACTTGCTCAACCTCAAATCCGGGCGTTAGTTTCGCGCGTTCCCATGCCCAACGAGAACCTGGCCGGTCGGACCATCGCCGGCTACCGCCTCCTGGACCGCGTCGGCGAAGGAGGCACCGCCGAAGTGTACCGCGCCGAGCACCCAGAGCGCGGGCTGTGTGCGTTCAAAGTATTAAGGTCGCGGCTCGCGAGCGACCCCACGGCGGTCAAGCGCTTCCTGCGGGAGGCGGGATACGGCTCCCGCGTGCGCCATCCGGGCGTCGTGCGGACCTACGATTACGGGGAAGCGGACGGGCTCTACTACCTCGCGCTCGAGTGGGCCGATGGGAAGTCGCTCGCCGATTACGTACACCGCGCCGGCCCCCTGGCTCCGGCGGTGGTCGGCATGGTGGTCCGGCAGCTGGCGGACGCGCTGGCGGCCGCCCATCAAGCGGGGATCATTCATCGGGATCTGAAGCCCGAAAACATCACGTTCGACCCCAAGGAGCAACGGGTGAAGCTTCTCGACTTCGGGATCGCCCGCGACGCGGAGCTGCCGCCCGAAGAACGGCTCACCCGGACCGGGTTCTTCGTCGGGACCCTGAAGTACGTAGCCCCGGAGGCCCTCTCGGGCGAACTCGTGGATGGCCGCGCGGACATCTACAGTCTGGCGACGATCGCGTACTGGCTCCTCACCGGACGGCACCCGCACTCGGGCCGCAGTCCCCGCGAGCTGTTCCAGCAGCTGCTGACGCAGCCGCCGTTGCCGCTCAACCAGGCGGTGCCCGGCCGGCGTTTTCCCGCGCCGCTCGAGAAGGCCGTCATGCGGGGCCTCGAGCGCGACCCGGCCCGGCGGCAGCCCACCGTGACGGCGTTCGCCGACGAGCTCGTGGCGGGGCTGTCCGGCGGGGGTGGGTCGAAGGCGGGCCTACTCGACCGCCTCAAGCGCGCGATCGGGCGCGAGGAGCAAAAGTAGTAGCAACAACTACTACTATTATATCGTGAGCTCGACCGCATTCCTCGAGGAACGGCTCCGCGCACTCCTGCGCGAGCGCTCGGTCATTCGCGGCGACTTCACGCTCGCCTCGGGAAAACGTTCTAGCTTCTACATCGATGCCCGCCGCACCACGATGTCGGGGGAAGGTCTCGCCGTGATCGGCGCCCTCGGGCTTGCGCGAATCACCGCTCAGGGGTGGGTGGCCGACCTCGTCGGCGGGCTCACGCTCGGCGCCGATCCCATCGCCTACGCGATCGCCGCCGCGGCGCGGGCGTCGGGGGAGGGCCGCCCCATCGACGCGTTCACGGTTCGGAAACAGGCGAAGACGCATGGGACGGGGAAGCGCATCGAGGGGTGCTTCCGGCCCGGCGCTGCCGTCGTCGTGGTGGAAGACGTGATCACGACGGGGCAATCGGCGTCGGATGCCATCGCCGCGGTGACCGCGGAGGGGGGGCGCGTGCTCGGCGTGCTCGCGGTGGTGGATCGCGAAGAGGGCGGACGGGCCGCCCTGGAGCGGGCGGGCCACACGGTGCTGGTACTCGCCACGGCCACGGCGCTCGGCGTCCGGTGAGCGGTTCCGGCGAGACGTCACTTCTCGTCCATCGCGTCAGCGATTCATTCGGCGACCTCTGGCCTGCGCTGGCGCGCGAGCTGGGCGTTACCCTCGCCGAGTGGACGCCCTCTCAGGGCGAACCGCCCGCCCCGGACGCGGCCGCGCTGCTCATCGCGGCCGGCGGGCACGAAGCCGAGCTCGTGACGCTCCTGCCGCAGCTCGCCCCGGCGCGCGGCATCCCCGTCATCGTGGTCGGTGCGGTGGCGTCGCATCGGCTTGCGGTCCAGCTCCTGGCGGCAGGGGCAGCGGACTACTACGCGCTGCCCGACGATCGCGACGGACTGCGTGACGCGTTGGCGGCTGCCGTCCAGCGTCGCCGGGCGGCGCTCGGTCGCGCCGAGCTGGCCAACCTCGAAGGGCAGGCCCACGCGTTTCGCGATATCGTCGGCGAGAGTCCCGCGCTGAAAGCGGCCCTCGAGCGGGCCGCGCGCGTGGTGCCCCATCGCGACGCCACGATCCTCGTCACCGGGGAAACCGGCACGGGCAAGGAGCTGCTGGCGCGCGCGCTGCACTACGGCGGTCCGCGCGCCGCCGCCCCGTTCGTCGAGCTCAACTGCGCCGCGCTCCCCGCGCCGCTGCTCGAAAGCGAGCTGTTTGGACACGAGCGTGGCGCCTTTACCGACGCGAAGACGGCCAAGCCGGGGCTGTTCGAAGTGGCGCAGGGGGGCACGATGTTCCTCGACGAAGTGGACCACCTCGCACCCGAGCTCCAGGGCAAGCTGTTGCGCGCCCTCGACCAGAAATCCGTGCGCCGGCTCGGAGCGACCGTCAGCCGCACGGTCGACGTTCGGATCGTTGCCGCCACGAACGCTGATCTCGCCGCCGCGGTCCAGGCGGGCACCTTCCGTGAGGATCTCTATTACCGCGTCAACGTCGTCGCCCTCGAGCTCCCTCCACTCCGGGCGCGTGGCGACGACATCATGCTCCTCGCGGAATTCTTCTTACGGAAGTTCAGCGCCCAGTATCAGCTGCCGGAGCCCGCGATCACACCCGATGTGCGGCGCGCCCTGCTCGCCCACACGTGGCCGGGCAACGTGCGTGAGCTGCGCAATGCAATCGAGCGCGCGATCCTCCTGTCGCCGCCGGGCACTCTCGTGCTCAGCGAGCTTGCCCCTCGCCCCCTCGCCGCGCCGGCCGGACCCCTGCCCTTCCCGGCGACAATCGCCGATATCCAGCGCGCGGCCGCGCGCGCCATGGTCGACCAGACGGGAGGCAACCGCTCCGAAGCAGCGCGCCGCCTCGGGATCTCCCGTTCGCGGCTCCAGCGGCTGCTCGAAGGGAAAGGGGAGGAAGACGCGGATGCTGACCCGAATTGAGCCATGTGGCTCAGAGTGGCCCAGGCCGTGAGGTTCATCACATTGATTGACAATCACTTAGCATGGCGCGCCGTTTGCCCGTCTGAGAGGTCCGAAACCTCTCGAGCCCGGAAGGACTCCATGCGACGAATGCTCCTCGGGTTGGTCGCGCTCGCCGGTGCGGCGGCCTGCAGCAATGCCAATGGACCTCAGAGCACGCCGCCGAGGGCGGCGCTCAACATCGTGCGCCAGGACTCCACGTACAAGCCGCTGCTCTCCACTCAAGGCCAGTTCTACGCCAAGGTGGGGGTCGGCCGGGAAGTGCGTCTTGTCTATCAAGGAAGCGCACCGACGGACTCGGGGACCGAGCTGCTTCGGTTCGAGGTCCCCAACGACGGCCTGTACCGGAAGCCGGACGGCACGTCGTTCGGGCCCAGCGATTCGATTCTCATCACGATCACGGTAGTCGACGCAAAGCGCTTCCAGTTCGACTTTCAACCGAGTGGACTTCAGTTCAATCCCAACAGTCCCGCACGCCTGAAGGTGGAGTACCAGTACGCCGACCACGATTTCAACGGGGATGGCGTCATCGACTCGGGGGACGCGACGATCGAGTCGGAACTCGGTATCTGGCGTCGTGATCTTCCGGACACGCTCTGGTTCGGCGTCGGCGCAGTCAAGTTCGAGGAGTTGCAGGAGTTCGACGCCAACATCCTGTCGTTCTCGCAGTACGCGGTCGCCTGGTGAAGACGTGAGGACCGCACCATGGTGACGTCGCTCTCGGACGAATCCGCGCTCCTCGCCGAGCTGCGGGCTCTCGCCGAGCGGGGGCGCCATCAGGAGGTGCTGAACCGGCTGGAGCGACTGCCGGCCGATACCGTGGAGCGCCGCACCGCGTTCGCGTTGCTCGCTGCGGAGGCGCACGGTCGTTTGGGGGCGTACCCCGAAGCGGAGCGCTGGGCGCAGGCGGCCCTGGCGATTGCCCGGTCCCGCGGGGAGCGGCACGCGGAGCTGCGGGCGCGGAATTACAAGGGTGCGATCGCGCTGGAGCGGGGGGATGTCGAGGCGGCGGAGCCGCACTTTGCGGCGGCCCTCGAGCTCGCTCGCAGCCTCGAGGATCACGCCACCGAGGCGCGATGTCTGAACAACCTCGGCATCATCGCGAACCTGCAGGGCGACCCGCGCGGCGCGCTCGCGAACTATCAGCTCGCGCTGGCAGCGTACCAGCAGGCCGGACTCGCCCGGGGCATGGCCGAGACCCAGCACAACATCGGCATCAGCTGGCGCGATCTGCGCGATTACCGGCGCGCGCTCGCGGCGGCCGAGGAGGCCACGCGCCTGACCGAACAGCAGGTGCGGGACGACGCGCTCTCGGCGCAGGCGACCACCGGGCGCGCAGAGCTGCATCTCCTGCAAGGGGACCTCGAGCTGGCCAGCGCGGAGCTCACCCGGGCAGCGGCCGCGTACGAGCGCCTGCACCATCCGGTTGGGTTGGCCGAGGTGTGGCGGCTCCAGGCGGGAGTGGCGCGGGCGCGGGGCGACTTGGTGGAGGCGACCGCGACGCTCCGCCGGGCGGCCGAGCTCGCGCGAGGACACGGGAGCGCACACACGCTTGCCGAGATCGAGCGCGACCTGGGCGCGGTCCTAGAAGCGACGGGTGATGCCGGCGGCGCGCGCGCGGCGCGCGAGCGCGCGGTCCAAGTGTACCGTGGTCTCGGCGCCGCCAAGGCGGCACAGGCGATCGCCGATCTGATCAAGCAATAAAAGGAAGGCCGCGCGCGACGGGTCAGTGTCCGCCGTCGCCCCCCTCGTGATGATCGTCCATCCCGTCTTCGTCGTTGTCCTGAAAACCATTGACCGAGTTGACGATGTTGTCGCGCACCAGGCCCTCGTTTACACCACCTGGAGCCGCCGTCGCGGGATCGACGAGATCACCAGCACCGTTCCGGAACCAGCCGCTCAAGTCGAGCTGCACGGTCAACGATGCGGGCACGCCGGCTTGCACCACGACCGGTGGATCGAACGTCAGCTCCTTTTCGACGTCGAGGTCGCTCGTGAAGGTGAAATCCGCGCCGTTGAAGGTTCCCTGTACCCGGATGCTGATGCCGGCGAAATCGGGATGCGCCGCGAGAAACGCCTGATCCGCCGCATCCCCGTCCGAGACCTTGTGAATCTCGAACTCGAGCTGGTCGAACGAGCCTGCCGGCACGACGGCGGAGAACATCCGCGCCGTGCCGCCCAAGGGCAGGTCGACGAGGAACGGCCCCGCCTCGATCTCCTCGTCCTGCTCCCCACACTCCCCGCCGTCCGAGGCCGTGATCCCAGAGGAGCTAGTCGGGCACTCCGATTGGGCCGCCACCTCGGCCCGCTTGAGCTCCACCTTCCGCACGACGAACTCGATGCTCGAGATCACGAGCGTATTGTCGCTTCCATCCGTGAACTTCTCGGGCGTGCCCGATTGCGGCGCGGCGGACGCCGACGCCGCCGTCCCGCGAGCACTCGATAACGCGACGCTGACCGGCGCCACGCCGCGTGAGCCGGCGGTCTCGGCGCATCCGGCGAGGGCGATCGTGGCCGCGATCACATATGATGTGGTCACATGATTTCGCATGGTGCCTCCAAGACGAGGTGAATCAGCCACTTCCGCCCATGTTCGCGCATGAGTTGTGCCCTAGGCATCGGAGATTCGTGCGCCTGGAATTGCTTCCCTGCCATCGCCGCGCCTGGCTCAAGACAGCGCAGACTGACTCGCCGCGAGACACGCGGCTTGTGTGGGGCGAGGTCACGTGTATGATGCTCATCGAGTTCCGGACCGAGTGAAGGAGCGCTGGTGACCACAGGGGCGGGGGCGGGCATGGCCGGCAGGTCGTCGTTGGCGTCCAAGATTCGCGGGTGGAAGGACGACGCCACGGGTCTCGAGCAGCGGCTCAAGGACCTGGAGACCATCGCGCGGAGCCACCGGCTCCGCCGCCTCATGGTGGCCGTGGGGTTCGTGTTCGGCTTGGTGGGGGTGGTCTCCGACGAGGTGAAGACGCGTCCCGGGACCATGGTCTTGGTGGCTGGCGGCGCCGCGTTTCTGAACGAACTGCTGGGCCTGATCAACGAGCGCGGTTGGTATCGCTGGTGGCTCGTCTACGCGCTGTCGCTGCTCGACGTCCTGCTGGTCGCCGTCCTCATCGTCTGGTTCGGAAACGGCGGGCTGGTGGCCGCGTTCTTCATCGCGGTGCTACCATACGCGTTCGATCAGGGTCATGGCGTCGGGAATTTCCTCGTGCTTACGGCAGCGCTCGCCTATCTCGGCGCGAGCTTCCTGCACAACAGCCTGTACGCGCCGCACGCGAGCCTCAAGGCGGCGGGGCTCGAGACGGTCGTGTTCATCCTCGTGGCGATGTCGCTCAAGCGGATCCCGGCGACGTTGATCCAGCGCATCCGCCATGCCCGCAGCGTGATGGGGGAAGCGGAGCGGGGCTATCTGGCGGTCCGCGCGCCGGCCGGCGAGTCGGACGAGCTGGGGTTTCTCGAGCGCAGCTTCAACAAAATGATCGAGGAGATCGGCGGGACGATTTCCACGGTGCAGCGCGAGGCGGACGAGGTAGCGGCGTTCGCGGAAGAGCTCGCCGCGTCGGCCCAGCAGCTGCACGCCACGTCCGAAACCGTCACGCACACCGCCCAACGGCTCGCGGTGGACCTCGGCACGCAACGCGAGATGGCGGAGGGCGCGCGGGGGGAGAGCGCCAAGGCCGCCGAGCAGGCGGAATCGTTGCGTGCCCGCGCCGAGTTGATGCAGGTCGACGCGGCGCGCCTGGTCGCCGCGGCGGAGCGGGGCCGCGAGCGCGTGGCCCGGGCGAACCAGACGTTACGCGCGGTCGGCGAGGAGGTTCGGGCGACGGCCTCGACCGTGGCGGGTCTGTCGGGAATGTCGGAGCGGATCGGCGTATTCGCCCAGACGATCGCCCGCATCGCGCGGCAGACGCATCTCCTCGCCCTCAACGCCGCGATCGAAGCGGCGCGAGCGGAGCAGCACGGCGAGGGATTCGCGGTGGTCGCGGACGAGGTGCGGGCGCTGGCCGCCGAAGCCGGAAAATCAGCGCGCGAGGTGGCCGAGCTCGTCTCCGAGCTGCGGGCCGGCATCGATGCGGCGGGGCGTGCGATGCAGTCGGGGGAGACCAAGGTGCGCGACATCGGCGCCGTAGCGGCCGAGGCCGACGGGGCGCTGCAGGAGCTGCACCAAGGCATCGAGCTCGTGGGCGACCTGGTCGACGCGACGGCGGAGGTATCGCGCAGCCAGGCGAAACGGCTCGCCGAGCTGGCCCAATCGCTGCAGCAGGTGGCGGCAATCTCGAGCTCATCGTCGCAGAGCGCGGACGGCGCCGCCGCGGCCACGCAGGCCGAAATCACCTCGATGGGGGACCTCACCGCGACCTCGCAGCAGCTCGCGCAGCTGGCCGAGCGACTGCGCGCGAGCATCGCCCGCTTCTCGGTGCTCTCCCGGGAGCAGGCGACCCGGGAGCACCCGACGGCGCGGGCCGCCGCGGACTGATCACCCCGGCCGGGACACCCGGCTCGCGCTCGGTCCTTGGTCCCACAGTCCCGCGTTGAGTGGGCGAAACGCGCGCAGGGTCTCCCGGTACGGGGTGATGAGCAGGTCGACGTAACGCTCGAGCGACACGTCGAAGGGAAAGCGGCGGCGGAACTCTCCGGCGGTGACGCCGAGCATCGCCTTGAGATGGCGCCCGAAGCTCTGAGGAGAGGAGTAATCCAGGCGGTAGGCCACGTCGGCCACCGAGAGCCCTGGGTTGGCGAACAAGTACGCCGCGTGCAGCAAGCGCATCCCGGCGAGGTACGTCTTCGGGGACGGCAGGCCGGCCCGATAGAACCGGGACATGAGCGTGCTCGAGCAGATGCGCAGGTGTCGCGCGAGGCCGCGGACGGTCGCGAGCGCGGGCGCGAGCCGCGCGACCGCTTCGAAGAAGGCGCGTACATCCCCGGTCGCCGCGCCGAGGCTCGGCACCACGCGGGCGAGGATCCGGACGGCCACGGGCGACGCCGGGTGGCCGACCAGGTCACGCAGGCGCCGCCAGCCCGCCGGCTCGGTGCAGTCCACGGCCGAGCGCACCCCGGTGGCCCCGAGCCGCAAGAGCGTCTCCGTCGCATCGCGGTCGTGGCGTGAGACCAGCGCGACCGCCGGGATGGCGGGGAACTCGCGCACGAAGCGGGCGACCGCCGGCAGCTCCTCCCCGCGGCAGGCATGGACCGACAGCACGAGCGCATCCACGCGTCTGCGACGTGCCGCTCGCATCGCGTCGCGGAAAGACGTAGCGTGGAGCGTCAGGAAGCAGCCGTCACCCACGGCGTCGAGTCGCGGGCGCTCAATCGGCGGTAAGACCGTGCACACGGTCACCATGCGGGAGGAATGCTAAGGTGGCCCCATCAAAGCCGGCTCAAAGTGACCCGGGGCCGGGGCCGGACGCGCCGCGGGGAGCGCACGCTGCCTCAACCGCCGGTCAACTTGCCGAGCTCGTCGAGCGGCTGCGCGGTCATGTGGCCACGCTCGAAGGCGTGCGCCATCCGGCCGCCGCACCGGAGCGCCACCGCGCGGCCCGAGATCACATCGCGCGAGAACTCAGCGCGCTCGGTCTGGAGGTGGAACTCCGGCCGTTTTCGTTTCGCGGCCGCGCCTACCACAATGTGGTCGCTGTCCTGTCCGGCCGAGACGCGCGTCGCCCCCATTTGCTCGTCGGCGCGCACTTCGACTCGACCGCGGACACGCCGGGGGCGGATGACAACGCCAGCGGCGTCGCGGCGCTGCTCGAGTGCGCCCGGCTCATGGCGACTCGGCAGCCCGAGGCGAGCGTCGAGTTCGTCGGCTTCGATCTGGAAGAGCTGCAGACGGTGACTGGGCGCTACCGCGTCGGGAGCCACGCCCTGGCGCGCGAACGACGCGCGCACCGCGACAAGCTCGCCGGCGCGCTGGTCCTGGAGATGGTGGGGTACTGCGATCCTACGCCGGGAGCCCAGATCGTGCCACCGCTGCTCGGCATCCCTCTGCCCCGCACCGGCGACTTTCTCGCCGCGGTCGGGGACACGCGATCGAAGGAGTTGCTCGAGGGTTTCGTCGCCGGAGCCCGCGTCGCGGCGCCCGGGCTGTCGCTCGTTCCATACCGGACGCGCCTGCGCGGCTGGCTGCTCCCTCTCACGCGCCTGTCGGACAACGCGTCGTTCTGGGACGCGGGCTATCCGGCGCTGATGCTCACCGATACGGCCTTTCTCCGTAACCCGCACTATCATCGTTCGACCGATACCAGCGCCACGCTCGACTTTCGTTTCATGGCACAGGTCACGGAGGCGACCGCGGGCGCGGTCGCGCGGCTAGCCGATGGAACCTAACCGGCGTGTCGCGCTGCTGTTGCTCGGGGCGTCCCTTCTCGCCGTGGCCGGCGGAGCGCTCTGGTTCACGCGTTCCGTGTCGCGCGTGCAGCGCGACCCGGCACTCGTGTATCGGGATCCCGCGGTGCTCGAGAAGCTCCTGCGGCGGGGGAACGACGCCGAGCGCGCCGGTGACCGGGCGACGGCGGTGACCACGTACCGCTTCGTGTTAGCCGTGGCGCAAGGAGGTGGAGTCGCGCTGGAGCCGTACGTAGCGGCGGCTCGAGCCGGACTTACCCGTCTAGGAGTCGGCGATACACTGCCAGGTCAGGCGCGCTGAAGCAGACGAACCGCACCAGCTCTATAGACGGCGTAGAGGGAAGCACCTCCCGCACCGATGTCCCCCTGCCCACACCGGGCCCACCGTGTGGATGACGTGTGTGGCGGGGAGCCGATAGCCGCGCGTGATCCTCGCCTCCCCAGTCGGGCACCCGCCGATCCTACGGCACTCGGCCAGGAGCTCGGGACCAGCCGCGCGGTGGATCGCGCCATCCACACCGCCGCCCCCGAGCAACGTGGAATTCGCGGCGTTTACGATCGCATCGACCTGCTGGCGGGTGATGTCGCCCTGTGCTGTCTCGGTTCGCGCCATGCCCAGATAATGTAGGCGGGGCGGGCCGAACCGCGGTCGTTAGGCGGAGTAGCCGCCCCCGGCGTCGCCCGGTATCGTTAGCACGGACGGCACACCATGCCGGGACGCGACCTGATTGACCGGGTCCGCAAGGCCCTGGGGGACCGCTACACCGACATCAGTTCGGTGGGCCGAGGCGGCAACGCGTCCATCTTCGCCGCCCGCCGGCCCGATGGCGCCGGAGTGGCGATCAAGGTGCTGCACCCGGAGCTCGCCGTCTCGGTCGCGGCCGACCGGTTTTTGCGCGAGATCCGCTACGCCTCGCAGCTCGATCACCCGCACATCGCCCGCCTGATCGACAGCGGCGAGACCGACTACCTCCTGTGGTACGTGATGCCGTTTCTTACGGGCGACAGCCTGCGTCAGACGCTGCGGCGGGAGCCCCGCCTCGCCGTTTCCCGTGCGGCGACCATCGCCGCCGAGGTGCTCGATGCGCTCGGGCACGCGCACGCGCACGGTATCGCGCACCGGGACATCAAGCCGGATAACCTCGTGCTCACGGCGCAAGGCGCGGTGCTCGTCGATCTGGGCATCGCCCGAGCGATCGCGACCTCCGGCGATGATCGGGTCACCCGCAGCGGCTTCGTGGTGGGTACCGAGGAGTACATGAGTCCCGAACAGGCTCAAGGCGTGCCCGACGTGGACGGCCGCACGGACCTTTATTCGCTCGGCGTGGTCCTGTTCGAGTCCCTCGCCGGCCGACCACCGTTTGCGTCGCCCTCGGCCGCCGCCGTCTTGGACATGCACCAGCACCAGCCCGCGCCCGACGTTCGCGGCCTGCGGCGGGACGTACCAAAGCCCGTCGCCGCGGTGGTGGCGCGCGCCCTCGCGAAGTCTCGCGACGAGCGCTGGCAAACAGCGGCCGACATGCGCACCGCGCTCCTGGCCGCCGCGGTAGAGGAGGGGGGCCGGTGACCGTCGCGCGCGCCCTTGTCTCAGGGCTCCTGCTCCTCGCTGCCGCGCCGGTCGCGCTGTCCGCCCAGTGCCCGGATGGGTCGCCGCCGCCCTGTGCACGCCGCGCCGTGCCCCTCGACACCTCACGGTACCTGATCCTCCCCTTTGCGCATCGCGAGGGTGGTCAGGCGACACCGCTCGATGGCGCCGGGTGCGCCGAGCTGCTCGCCGAAGCGTTCGCCCGCTGGGCCGAGATCCGGCTTACCGATAAAACCCGGATCTACGACGCGCTGGCGCGGCGCGGGGCGCGGGTGCCGTTCCGGATTCCGTTCGACACCGGGCTCGCCATCGCGCGCCAGCTGGGCGCCGGCAGGCTCGTCATGGGGCAACTGTGGAGCTTCGGGGACACGCTGCGCCTGACGGCCGGCCTGTACGACGCGGCTCGAGGAGGGGCGCCGCTGCGTGAAGCGACGACGCGGGTGCCCGCGAATCAGGGGGGGATAGGGGCGGCGTTCAACGCGCTGGCCGATTCGTTGCTCGGTGCCGATGCCAGCGCTTCGCGCGGCGCCGGCGCGGAGCAGACCCGATCGTTGCGCGCCCTGCGGGCCTACGCGCTGGGCGAGCGAGCCATGCGGTCCTGGGACCTGGCGGACGCGGCGCGCGAGTACCGCGCCGCGGTCGGCGCCGACTCAGAGTTTGCACATGCCTATCTGGGACTCGGACAGGCGCTGTTGTGGGCGGGCGATTCCGATCAGGACGCGGCGCGCGACCGCGCCGCGATCACGCACCGGGCCGCCGCGCTGCTCCAGAGGCTGGGGGCCGCGGATGGGACGCTCCTGCTGGCGCAGCAGGCCATGTTCGAGCAGCGCTGGCCCGAGGCCTGCGCCAAGTACCGCGAGCTGCTCGCCGCTGATTCGACGAGCTTCGCGGCGTGGTACGGGCTCGCGGAGTGTAACGCCGTGGACCGAACGGTGATCCGCTATGCGGGCGACACCACTCGATTCACTTTCCGTGGAAGCTTTGAGACCGCCGCGCAGGCGTACCGACGGGCGTTGACGCTCGCACCGGCGTTCAACCTCACGTTCGAGCGCCGCGCGATCAATCACCTTCCACACTTGTTGTTCACCGAGCGCTGGTACTGGCGCGAAGGATTCGTCGACGGGGCAGCGTATTACGCGTTCCCAGAGCTGGAAGGGGACACGATGGCGTTCTATCCGGTGCCGGGCGCCGTGGCGGCGCGTGGAGACATCGAGCCAGCCGGCCACCTCGCGGCCGTGGCACGGAACCGCCGCATCCTGATGGAGGTGGCGAACTCGTTCGCGGACGCGTTTCCCAACGAGCCGGTCGCCCATCGCACGCGCGCGCGCGCCCTCGAAGCCGTAGGGAAGCTCGTACCCGACGCCGGCGAGCCCCGCTCCGCCGTTGGAGAACTTTCCGAAGCCCAGCGGCTCGAACGAGAGCCGGGGCAGCGTCTGCGCGATGCCGTCGATCGCGTGCGTGTCTTGCTGAAGGCGGGCGACTTCGACGGCACCCGCCGCCTGGGTGACTCCGTGCTACGGGTTGCTCCGCGGCCAACCGCAGGAATCGCCGGTGTGGCGGTTCTCCTGGGTCGGCCGATCTTCGCTCGTCGCTCGCTTGCCACCGCCGATACGGCATGGCTGTCGGGAAGCGCGGACAACCGGCCGGTCATGTTTCCGCTGGAGGCCGCGCAAGCGGGACTGGTGTTACTCACGTACGCCGCCGCCGGCGCGCCACTGGACAGCATCGTGGCTTATGAACGCCGCACGGAGGATCGGCTGGTGGGGATTCCGGCCTCCAGGCGCTCAGCGATGCGGAGCGCATTACTGGACGTGCCGGCCGAGCTCGCGTTCGATGCACTCGGGATCCGACCCGTCCACAGAGCCGGGCCGCCCGGGCCGCATTTGGTGATGCTGCTCCAGTGGCGCTTCGCGCATGGCGACACGGCACTCGTGCGGGCGACACTCGACTCCCTGTCGCGCGCCGGAGGCGGGAGGCTCGCGACCGGGGAATCGACGCCTGACGGCGTCTACCTCGACGCGCGCCTGCTCCTCGCGGTAGGGGACAGCGCCGCCGCCGGCCGCACCCTCGATGCGCCGCTCGATAGCCTCGTTGCACTTCATTCGGCGACCCTGCAATACCTGCCGCTGGCGGGGTGCCTCGTCCGGATGATGGCACTCCGCGCCGATCTCGCGGCCGCGCAGGGCGACGCACGGACGGCTCGCAGCTGGGCAAGCGCGGTGGTGAGCCTCTGGTCGGGAGCGGAGCCAGCCTTGCAGCCGCTCGTGACGCGGATGAAGCGAATTGCGCTGATGGTGAGGTGAAAACACTCTCTTTCCGAGGAGGCGGTATGCAGCGGGCCACAATGCGTCGTCTAGAGATCGGGGCATGCGTGGCAAGCGTCGCCCTCGCAGCAGCTTGTCAGTACTACTACACGACTCCAGCGCCACACCACTTCACCAATGTGGATTCCATCCCGTTCGACAGCATTCGAGCATACGCACACACGCTCCGGTTCGACACTGTGGTGTACGCGGCGGATGTGAGACGGGTGAAGTTCGATTCGACCGGAAAGAGCAAGGTCGACGCACTCGGTGATTCCGCTCGGATTGAGCCCGAGAGCGGGGCATGGAACCTCACGGTGAGCGAGCTGGCCCAAGGCCGAATCATCGCCCGCATCCGGACGGACTCCGCGCACTCCGCGAACGGCTACGGGCCGTGGTGGACGTGGTGGTGGGTCGACAAGCGTGGCGCACCCGGCGACACGTCGTGGCGGTCGGTGTTGTTACCGGACAGCTTGAAGACGCTGATCCATGGCGACATGGTTTTCACCGATCACTCACCCTTCGAGTGGCGCCAATCCATCGCGCGGTGGGGATCGCAATGGAGCACGTGTACCAGGAGCGGGTGTTGCATCAAGGAGTAGCGACCGCTCGTGCCCGCCGATCCGCTGTTTGAGCGGCTGGCCCGCGCGCTCGCGGGTCGCTACAGCCTGATTCGGGAGCTCGGGCAGGGGGGCATGGCGACCGTGTACCTCGGGACCGACGTGAAGCTCGGCCGCCGGGTCGCGATCAAAGTGCTGGCGCCGGCCACCCGCGCCTACTTGGGCAGCGACCGCTTCCAGCGAGAGGTCCTCCTCGCTGCCCAGCTCTCGCATCCGCACATCGTGCCGCTGTTCGAAGCCGATGAAGCCGACGGCCTCCTCTTCTACGTCATGGAGTACATCGAGGGGGAATCGCTGCAAGACCGGATCAGCCGGAAGGGGTCTCTCCCGGTCGAAGAGGCGATTCGACTCGCCACCGAGGTGGGCGACGCGCTGCAATACGCACACGACAGCGGCATCATCCATCGCGACATCAAGCCGGCCAACATCCTCCTGTCACGCGGTCACGCCGTGGTGAGCGACTTCGGCATCGCGAAGCTCGTGGAAGAGCGGGGTGGGGGAGGCGCTGACCGGTCCTCGCTCACAGGGCACGGCGTAGCGGTCGGCACGGCGGAATATATGAGCCCGGAGCAGGCGACCGGGGACAAGCGCGTGGATGCTCGGAGTGACGTGTACGGGTTGGCGGCCGTGCTGTACGAGATGCTCGCCGGCGAGCCGCCGTTGACCGGAGACAGTGTCCAGGCCATCGTCGCGCGCGTGCTCAACGAGACACCGCGGCCGATCCGCGCGATCCGGCCGTCGGTGCCAGGCCACCTCGAGCGGGCGCTCATGCGCGCGCTCGCGAAGCTCCCGGCCGACCGGCCACCCACGGCCCGGGCCTTCATCGAGATGCTGGTCGATCCAGCCGCGGCGCGCCGGCTGACGCCTTCCCAGCGGGCTTGGGTGGTGGTCGGGAGCACGGCCGCCGCCGTCGCCATCGGCTGGGCGCTGTGGCCTCCGCGGGTCGTGCATCCGCCTGCCGGGATGGTCCTCGTCGCGGGCGGCGCCTACCCGGTCGGCGGCCGCCCCTGGCGCGAGTCGACCACGGTTCGTCTCGACTCGTTCTTCATCGACTCCACGGAGGTCACGGTCGCCGCGTTCGAGCAGCAGCGCGTCGCCGCGGGCGCGTCAGCGCTAGGGACGACGAAACCGCCCGACGGGTTGCCCGCCACGGGCGTCCTGTGGTCGGAGGCGTCAGCCTACTGCGCCGCGAGGCAAGGCGGGGGCCGTCTGCCGACCGAGAACGAATGGGAAGCCGCCGCGCGCGGGCCCAAGGGGCTCCGGTATCCCTGGGGCGACCGCTGGCAGCCGGGCCGGGCAAACGCGGACTCGCTCCATGGTGCCCTGGCTCCCGCGGGGGAGGCGGTCCTCGGGCGATCCTGGGTCGGCGCCGTGGACATGATCGGGAACGCCTGGGAGTGGACGGCGACCGCTGGAACGGGCCCGCAGGGAGTGGCGGGCCACGTGATCAAGGGCGGAGCATTCGACACGCCGCCGGAGAACGCGACCGCGTCCTTCCGCGCCGTACTGCCGGACACGCGACCGTGGCTCGCGCACACCGGGTTCCGCTGCGCGCGGGACGCCGTCGTGCAGCCGGCCGGCACTCCATCGCCCTCGAGCGTGGCCGTGTTGTACTTCGACAACCAATCGAGCGACACGGCGGACGCCTACCTCGCGGCGGGCTTGACCGAGGCCATCATCACGCGCCTCGGCCGGGTGGAGCGCCTGGCGGTGAAGTCGCGCAACGCCGTCCGCCGGTTTCACGGCGTGCCGGTGGATGATCCCGCGAAGGTCGGACGCGCGCTCGGCGTGACGTTCCTCGTATCCGGCGCGGTCCGCCGCACGACGGGAGGCATCCACGTGACCGCCGAGCTGGTACGCGCGGCGAGCGGCGTGCACGTGTGGGGTGCGCAGTACGACCGCGGCGACACCGCGCTCCAGGCGATCGAAGCCGCAATCACGGACACCATCGCGACGCGCATCACGGGTGAGCTCGCGCCCGCCGAGCGGAGCGCCCTCACCGGCCGCGCCACGCGCGATCCGGCGACGTACGACCACTTCCTGCACGGGACCTACTATCTTGCGGAACGCACGCCGCGCGCCGTGGGACGCGCGATCCGGGAGTTCGAGGCCGCGGAGCGGCTCGACTCCGGATTCGCGACCGCCCCCGCGCGCATCGCCCTGGGGTATGCGCTGTTTCTGGACTGGGGCTGGGACTATCCGGGCCTCCGGCCCGAGGTGGTGCTCGCCCGGGGGTTCGCCGCGGCTGATCGCGCTCTGCGACGCGACTCGACGTCGGCCGATGCCTGGATGGCCCGCGGGTTTCTCCTGAGCTTCCGGAATCCGCGATCGTTCGCTGGAGTCGAAGACGCGTTCCGGCACGCCACGGCGCTCGACCCGCTGAACGCCGAGGCGTATCACCAGTACGGGATGACGCTGTTGTGGCTGGGACGTGATTCCGCCGCCACGGAGATGTATCGTCGTGCACTGATCCTCGATCCGGAGCGTCCGATTACCCTGTTCAACCTGGCGCGCCTCAGCCTGCGTCGCGGGGAGTACCGGCCGGCGATCCACTGGCTCGACAGCATGCTCACGTTCGACCCGGCGGCCGATTACGCGTACGTGCTACGGGCGCTCGCGCATCTGCGGTTGGGCGACCGCGCGGAGGCTCGCGCGGACGGAGAAACGGCCGTTCGACTCGGGGCGGGGTACCGGGTGCCGGGCGAAGCCGTGCTGGTCCTGACCGACCTCGCCGCGGGCGACACGACCGCCGCGCGGACGCGGCTGACCCACTTGGCGGAACAGATCGGCGGCATGGGCAGGCCCACTGTGACTGACGCCGCCTGGGTCGGTCGCGCGTACGTCGCCCTCGGCGAACCCGCCAAAGCACTCCAGCTGCTGGAACAGGTACGTCCGCGGGGGGCCCGACTGTGGTATTACCTCAGATCCAGGGACTTCGAAGCGGTGCGCGACAATCCACGGTTCCGAGCCCTGCTGGAGGAATCGCAGCCGAAATGAGAGGCGCTCTTTCCATCGCCGTTTTGTTTCTGTTGTCCGCCTGCCAGCCCCAAGCCACTCGCCTCCTACTCCTGGACCTCGCGCTCTCGGAGCCCGCGGTCCTGAACGGCACCGCCCGCCCCTGGCGTGAAGAGGGCTATCGAGTGGAGTACCGCCGCTTCTATCCCCACTTGGCGCGCGCGGATTTGGAACGGTACGGGACGCTGATCTTCCTGCTCGGCCGGGAGCCGGAAGCACCGTCGGACGCCCTCAATACGGGCGATCTTGCCCTGCTGACGGAGTGGGTGCTGCGGGGCGGCGTCGTCATTCTCGCTTACGACGCGGACGGCGAAGGCTACCTCGATCGTTGGACTGCGAATCGCTGGCTCGAGTTCGTGGGCGCCGGGATCTCGATCGGCGATCGCCTCCTCGAAGATACGACCGGCCGCGTGCCTACGACCACCGGCCACGCGCAGCCGTGGGCCGAAGCGCGCGCGGTGGGTGACGAGCCTCTCGGCTCGGTGTACGACCCATTTCCCCTCGAGCGGAACAATGTCGTGAGCGCTCGCGATACCGCGCAGCTGCTCGCGGTCACATCGCGCCACGCCTTCGTGCGCGCCCCGAGGACGCCGTCGGGACGAGCGGGCGCGGGGGTTGCCGCGGCCGCGCGCGTGGGCGACGGGTTGGTGATCGTCATCAGTCGCCATGCCCTCGGGACCCTGGGCGCGCAGTTCCGCCCGACCACCGCGCCCGTGTTACAGCTCGACGCCCTCGCCCGAACGCACGCGTTCCTCACGGCGCTGGCGCGCTGGACACGCCGCCCCGCGGAGTGGGCGCACATCGCGCCGGCCGCGCATCCGGCTCCGCTCCTCTTGACCCAGGCCCCCGTGCCCGTCGAGATCGCCGCGCCGCCAGCCGACCCCCCTCGCGATGTAGACACGATGTCTCTCCCCATCGAGGCGGACCCAAAGCTCGCCCGCGCGACGAGCATCCCCGACTGGATGCGGCAACAGGGCATGCGCGTGCTCTGGGCGTCCTTTCTCGCCACCCGCGATGGACGGCGCGCCGTGCGCTCGAGCGCCTCGCTCGACTCCCTCGTCTCCTTGCTCGACGCCGGCGGTTTCAACCTGCTCGCCGGCGACGCGGCCCCGGAAAACACCGACTCGCTGCATACGCGGTGGGACGAGCGGGAAGCGGTGCGGCGTGCCTGGGCCGATGCGGCGAAACGACTCCAACCTACGAGCGTGGCGTGGATCCCGGTGCTCGATCTGGGGTCCGCGCGCCATGCCGTGACCGACTCGTCGCGGGGCGCGCGTGGAGAAGCGCTCCCCATGCCCTGCGCCCTGGACTCGACCTTATGGACCGACGGACTCCCGTCGGCATACGGCGCACTCGGGCGGCTCGCCACCGACGAACGCACGCTCGTGATCGCCATCGGCCTCGACCTGGCCGGGCCGCGTGCGTACTCCATGGGCCAGGACTTCTGTGACCTGGCTTGGCGGCGCGGTCTCGCGGGGCTGTCGCGCGTCGGCCAGGGGGACGCGCGTCTCGACTCGCTGCCGTACCCGGCGCGCTACGCGGCGCTCCGTGACGCCGGCCTGCTCCCGCGCTACTACCGGGCGCTCGAGGACGAAGTCGCCGCGCGCGCCACCGTGCTACGGGACCGTGTGCTGAAACAGCGTCGTGACCTCTATTTCGCGTTTCGGTTGGCACAACCGCCCACGGATTGGTTCACGCTCGGGTTGCTGCGGGGCTTCGAGCTCCCGGATCGACCGATCCTGCTCTTCACGCCGGAAGTGCGCGCCCGGGAGCTCGTGGCCCTGTATCACGCGGACGGCCTCAACCTGGCTCACGCGGTGGCGCTCGCCCCTGCCTCCCTTCGGTCGCGCGACGCGACGAGCGTCAAACAGCTCATGTTCACGGAGAGCGACGGGTTTTGGGTCCCGGCTGAGGAGCCTGCCGGCGCAGGTGCGTGGTGGCGTCTCCCGTATGACAGTCTGGGACGTCTGCTGCGGCGGCTGGTCCGGTAGACTTGCCCCAACCCTTTGGGGGCCGGTAGTTTTCCAGCGGGTGGCGGTAGGGTGCGATGGTCGCGGCATGCCGGCTGGAGTGGCGTGTCGAGGAAAGTCCGAGCTCCACAGGGCAGACTGCCAGGTAACGCCTGGGCGCCGCGAGGCGACGGAAAGGGCCACAGAGAACAGACCGCCCTTTATCCAAGGGTAAGGGTGAAACGGTGGGGTAAGAGCCCACCGCGCGCCTGGCAACAGGCGTGGCACGGTAACCCCCAGTCGGAGCAAGGCCAAGTAAGCAGCGAGACCCGGCCCGGGTCGTCTGAGCTGCGGGTAGGCCGCGTGAGGTGGCTGGCGACAGCCATCCCAGAGAGATGACCATCTGCCCGCCTCGGCGGGTAAACAGAACTCGGCTTATGGCCCTACCGCCCGCCTCTCGATGACCTCACCCTCGAAGCCCTACCCCGCACATTGGGAGCAGGTGGCGGACCTGCGGGTATTCCGTACGACCGCCGAGGAATGGGAGAAGCTCATCGGGTGGCGGGCCGACATGGGGAAGCGAGGATGGAAGCTGCTGCGCGTGGCCAGCGAAGGCGCGGAAATGGTAGCCGTCTTCGGGCGCACCAAGGCCGAGCGGGAGTCCCATGAAGCCTGAGCGATCGATGCTGCTGGCAGTGGCGCTCCTCGCGGCCTGTGGCGGCTCGCGCGCCCCGACGCCCGGGACACCGGCTCCGGCCCCGGCCCCCGCCGCTCCTCCCTACGCACCGGCCTTGTCCTCCCCGACAGAAGGACCCGCATCGCGCCCACCGGAAGCGGTCCGCTACCGCCCGAGCGCACTCCGATACGTCGTGCACCGGCAGCTCCACATCGAGCAGGCGTTGGCGGGTGACCAGACTCAGTCCCAAAACATCGGCGCACGGATCTTCGTGGTCAGCGCGATCACAGGACCCGCCGACAGCGTCGGGTACCCAGCAACCTTCGCCGTCGATTCGATCGTCGCGGACTCCGGCGCTCCCGCGCCAATCGCGGACAACATGAGCAGGGTCCGGAAGCTCGTGTTCATGGGGCGAGTGGCGCCGCGGGGCGACTTCGTGAATTCCGTGCCCTCGGACAGCGTGCTCGCCCAAGGGGCGGTGCAGCTGCTTGGTAACTTCCGCGACTTCCTGCCTCGTCTGCCCAACGACGGGCTCAGGCTTGGCGCCGCATGGACCGACACCGTCGAGACGACCCAGAAGGGGAATGGCTCCGAAGTCTCGCGTCACGCGATCACCCAGTCTACCGCGGCCGGGTGGGAAGACCACCTGGGGGCCCCCAGCCTCCGCGTGCTGGCGAACCAGACGTTCCGCGTGGCCGGGAGCGGCAAGAACATGGGACAGCCGTTCGAGCTATCCGGTGCCGGGACGGGCACGAGCGTCGCGTACATCGCCGCGGACGGCCGATACCTGGGCGGCGAGTCGCAAGACTCGACCACCCTCACGGTCCGGCTCACCGTCCGGGGCGTCGCTATCCCGGTCATTCAATTGACGCGCACGACCATCGCGGTGCTGCCGTAGTGGCCGGACGGTCGGAGCGTCGGACGGTCGGATTGTCCGTACCGCTCCTGCTTCTAACGGTGACCGGCGCGGGAGCCCAGGTCGCGCCCAATCGATCCACGCAGTACCTCTTCCCGACGGACGTGAGCGACGCGCGCGCCCTCTGGGTGAATCCCGCGGGGCTCGGCCTGTTCCCGGAGGCGTCAATCGCCCTCGATGCCACGGTGGGTGATCCGGGGGCGAAAGGCCGGTTGCGCCAGTTCACCTTCGGGTTCAACTCGCGGGGATTATCGCTCGGTTATCAGCGCGACGTGTTCGACGGTGGAGTGCGCGGCAGCACGCTACGCATCGGAGCGGGCTTCGGTCACAGAAAGCTGGCCGCCGGGGGAGCCCTGGCCCTCTATCGGGGTGGCACCTCGAGCTCCGGGTGGGATTTGGGGGTGTTGTATGCGTGGACGCCGGCCATCTCCGTGGGCGGCACGATTCAGGACCTTGGCGAGCCGCGAGTCCGCGGGGAGCTGCTTCCGGTCACCTATGTCCCGAGCGCGACGGTCCAGCTGTTCCAGGGCGGCGCTGCGCTCTCGGCGCTCGGCCGCGTCACGTCCGTCGGCGTGGTGGGCTACGCCTTCGGCCTGCACGCGCAATTGCGTCAGGGGACGCACCTCCCGGTCGGCCTCTCGGCCCGTCTTGACACGGACCGGTCGCTTCACCGGGCGGGGTTCGCGTTCGGGTTGTCGCTAGGCGGCCAGGATCTCGCCGGCGTGGTTGCCACCACACCGGGGGACGTCAGCCGTGTCGATGCCCTCAGTCTGTACGGCGTCTCGACGCGCCGGTTCGTGAGCTCCGGTCGTCCCCCCAGAATGCCCTAACGATCGGTCCGAGCGGCGTCCTCTCCGAGTAGCTTCCCCAGCCGCGGGGCCGCCTCGTACACATCGCGGAACGACAGGCGACGGAACACCGTGTCGCGCCGGGATCGCGGCAGCAGCAGCAGCATCCGAAACGACAGGCCCCCGGCCAGCTGCAGGCCGAAGCGCGCGCGCACGCCGTCTCGAGAATACGCTCGAGTCCGATGGGGCGTCACCACGGCGACGCTGCGTCGTGATACGACCAGAAGCGTCGTGTCGTCGAGGCCTTGAGGGCCGAACACGTAGAGCGGCACATCCCCCGGCGCGAAGGCGCCCTGGCGCCGGAGTCCCTGGAGCACGCTGTCGGGGATCGGCGCGCTCGCCTGGATCCGCGGCGGTTTGGAGAAGACGGATAACGCCAGGACAATCGCCGCGGCGGCGAGCCCGCCCAACACGAGACACCCCGCCCGGCTGGACCGTACGCGCACGGTCTCGCTCGCGGCGGCGGGCATCGCGGCGACGAGGGCACCGCTCAGCTCCTCGGCGGTCTGGAATCGTTCAGCGGCATCCTTGGCGAGCGTGCGGTCGACGACCGCGGCGAGGGCGCCGGGCACGTCACTCCGGACGTCGCGGATCGGTACCGGCTCGGCGGTGGCCTGTTTCATGAGGATCGCCTGGGCCGAATCGCCGTCAAAGGGCGGGGCGCCCGCGAGCATCTGGTACAGCACGATGCCGAGCGAGTACACGTCCGATCGGGCGTCCACCCGCTCCCCGGTCGCTTGCTCGGGACTCATATAGTGGGGCGTGCCCACGACCATCCCCTCCGTCGTGAGCTGGCTGACCGAGGCCTCCTGAGCCGCCTTGGCGATCCCGAAATCGGTGACGAGCACGTGGCCGGCCGCGTCGAGCAGGATGTTGTCGGGCTTCACGTCGCGGTGGACGACCCCTTGTTGGTGGGCATAGCCGAGGGCGTCCGCCGCCTGTCGCGCGATGCGCGCCGCGTCCCGCAGCGGAAGCCGCTGGTGCGTTTCGAGGAGATGCCGGAGCGACGGCCCGTCGACGCAGCGCATCACGATGTACAGCACTTCGTTCTTGTAGCCCCCGACCTTGAAGATCGGCACGATGTGCGGGTGGACGAGCTGAGCGCTGGTGCGGGCCTCGCGCACGAATCGCTCGGCGAGAGCGGGGGAGGGGGTCTGCCCCAGGTCGAGCACCTTCACCGCGACGTCGCGGTCCTGGGCCTTGTCCCGCACGCGGAAGACCGCGGCGAAGCCCCCCTCTCCGAGCAGATCGCCCACGGTAAATTCCTTGCCGAGAGCTTTTTGGAGGCGGCGAGACAGCGTGGGGATATCGAGCGACATGGAGGACGCGAAACCTAGGAACGGGCGTCGCGTGGCGCTAGGGATGGCCGGCGCGGCCCTCGTCTGGCTGCTCGGCGTCTGGCCCGCGCCCGTCTGGTGGCGGGATCATTGGCCGCGAGAGACCGCCCTCATGCGAGAGGCGACGGAAGGACGGAACGACGGAACGGGGTCCGTACGTTCGGTCCTTCCGTCATTCCGGCCAACTCCCCTGCCTGAGATCTCTCCCGTCCTGCAGCGCATGGTGATCATCGCCGAGGACTCTCGGTTTCATACGCACCACGGCATCGATCCGGCGGAGATCGCGGATGCGCTCGGGTTGAACGACGCCCGGGGATTCTGGCCCGGCGTGCGCGCCGCGTGGCAACATCGGGAACGTCTTCGGGGCGCAAGCACGATCACGCAGCAGCTCGCGAAGAACCTCTACCTCTCACCGTCCCGTAACCCCCTCCGCAAGATCAAAGAAGCCGTCACGGCCCTGCGGCTCGAAGCGACGCTCTCGAAGGATCGCATCCTCGAGCTGTACTTGAACGTCGTGGAATGGGGACCGGGCATCTGGGGTGTTGATGCGGCAAGCCACGCCTACTTTGGGGTGCCGCCGTCCCGACTCACGGAGGAGCAAGCCGCCGAGCTCGCGGCCACGCTCCCTCATCCGCGCACTTCCAATCCCACCTTCCGTCCCGATCGCATGCTGGCGCGGCGGACGCTGATCCTGGCGCGTTACAGGGGAGTGGACGTGATCATTCCGCAGGAGGAGGAAACAGACACGCTGCCGGTGCCGACTGTTGAGCTGCCACCTGTGGATTCGATCCAAGTCGACAGTCTCGCTCCGCTGGACAGCACACAGGCTAGACGCACAGACGCAACAGACGCACAAAAGGCTAGACGCACAGACACAACAGACGCACAGGGGAGAACAGATAGCAGTGGCCGGGACAGCACGCCGCCCTGATCACTGTGGCCTGTTCACCCCTGTGCGTCTGTGCGTCTAGTAGTGTTTGTCCCCGCTTAGTCTACTAATCTCAGCGGCATCACCAACGCCATATAACTCGCGGGATCGTCCCAGCCTACCGGCTCCACGGTGGCGGCCCGCTCGGGCGCCTTGAAGGTGAGCCGGACTTCGTCGGTGGGCATGTACTTCAGGATCTCGAGCAGGTACATGGCGTTGAATCCGATCTCGAGCGGCTCACCCTCGTAGGTGACCGCCAGCTCGTCCTGGGCTTCGCCCAGGTCGGGAGTCTGCACGGAGAACTTGACGGCCCCGCCCGAGAAGGCGAGCCGGATGCGATGGGTCTGGTCGCTCGCCACGACGCTCATGCGGCGCAGGGCGGCCGCCATCGCGGCCTTGTCCACCGTCGCGAATTTGTCGTTCTCGCGCGGGATGACCTGCTCGTAGTTGGGATAGGGGCCCTCGATCAGGCGGGAGAACACGAGCGTGCCGTCGGCGCGGAACCCGATGTGATTGTCGCTCCGCGCGATGTCGAGCGCCTCCTCCGCGCCGAACAGGCGCCGGATCTGCTCGAGTGCCTTGGGCGGAACGATCAGATCCGCCGTCGACCCGCCCGTCGCCGGGACGTCCATCTTGGCGAGCCGGTGCCCGTTCGTCGCGACCATCCGCATGTGGTCGGGCCGCAGCTCCCACAGCACACCGTTCAGAATGGGACGGCTTTCTTCGGTCGACGCCGCGAACGCCACGTGGCCCACGAGCTTGTGCACCACCGCCGCCGCTGCCTTCCACGACCCGTCGAACTTGACGGCCGGAAACGAGGGAAACTCCTCGCGCGGCAGGCCCAGCAACTTGAACTTCGAGCGACCGCACTCGATGCCCACGCGTGACTCCCCTGCCGCCGCGAACCGCACCGGGCCCGAGGGCAGCTCGCGCGCGATATCCACGAGCTTCTTCGCAGGCAGGGTGACCGCACCCTCTGCGTCCACCTCGGCCGGCACGGTGGTCGTCACCGCAATGTCGAGGTCGGTGCCGGAAAGGCGGAGCCCCTGCTTGGTCGCCTCGACGAGGACGTTCGCGAGGACCGGCAGGGTCGTCTTGGCGGGGATCGCCGCAGCCACCGCGCTCAACCCCTCCTGCAGCTGCTCCCGCGTGATCGTGAACTTCATCCGTCGTGTCGCATCCTCAGATTGTGGAAGTAAGTACCTACTGCTGTACTAAGATAGAATACTAGTAGTAGTAGTAGAGGGCGGGGAATGTGGGTGAAAGGTCGTAACTTGCTTCCCTCGCGAGGGCTGGCGTCCCACTGTCATCTGACCCGGTTGTTGGGACTGTTGGTATACCGAGACTTCCCCACGCGCCGCCGCTCTTCCCACACCCGCCCACATCGCCCTCCGGATATTGTTGGCTACAGTGCGGACAACTCCTGGCGCGCCATTTCCACCCGCTCCTTGAAGGTCCGGTCTCGCATCATCTGCCGCTCCACCTTGTCCACCGAATGAATCACCGTCGAGTGATCGCGCCCCCCGAACGCCTGCCCGATCTCGACCAACTGCATGCCCAGCATGTCGCGCGCGAGGTACATGGCGACCTGACGGGGGACGGTGAGCGTCTTGGTGCGCGCCTTCGACCGGAGTCCCTCGGGCGTGACGCCCCACCGCCGGGCCACGACCTCCTGGACCCGATCGATGCTCGGCGTGGGCTGGCCGTAGCTCGCGGCCTCCTCCCCCTGGCGGATCTTGTCCGATAGCGCCTCGCGCGCCAGCTCGATCGTGACTTCCCGGTTCTTGAGCGACGCGAACAGGAGCAGCTTGATGATGCACCCCTCGAGCTCGCGCACGCTCGAGCGAATGTGCTCGGCGATAAACCGCAGGACGTCGTCCGGGATGGTGAGCTCGAGGTGGTCCTGCTCGGCCTTCTTGCGCAGGATCGCAATCCGGTGCTCCAGGTCCGGGTGCCCGATGTCGGCCACCAGTCCCCACTCGAAGCGGGAGATGAGGCGGTCCTCGAGGCCCGGAATCTCTTTGGGCGGCCGGTCGGACGTGAGCACGATCTGCTTGTGCCCCTCGAACAGGGCGTTGAACGTATGGAAGAACTCCTCCTGGGTCATTTCCTTGCCCTCGAGGAAATGCACGTCGTCCACCAGGAAGAGGTCCACGTCGTTCCGATAGCGGCGCCGGAACTCAGACATGGTTCGCGCGTGAATCGATTCGATCACCTCGTTGATGAACTGCTCCGCGCCGAAGTAGTGCACGCGCGTCCCGGGATACTTGGCGAGCACCGCGTGCGCCACTGCCTGCATGAGATGCGTCTTGCCGAGGCCCGTGGCGCCGTAGATGAAGAGCGGATTGTAGGTCTTCCCAGGAGCTTCGCCGACGGCGTGCGCGGCGGCCGCGGCGAGCTCGTTCGACTTCCCGATCACGAACGTCTGAAACGTGTAGCGCTCGTTGAGCGGCGTGGTGGGCACGCCCGCCTTGTCGGGCGCCGCCGGCTCGCGGGGCGCGACGAAGAAATCCATCTGGGGCCGCTGCTGGCGATCTTCCTGCACGCGGAACACGACGGAGGTCGGCCGACCGAACACACGCTCCGCCGCGCGCGCGAGGACATTCGCGTGCTTCGATTCGTTCCACTCGACGGCGAATTGGTCGGGAGCGCCGACGATCAGGCGACCGTCGTCCAACGCGATCGGCACCGCGGGCTCGAGCCAGGTCCGCACCGTCGCGTCGGGAAGTTCACGCCTCGCCTCATCGAGGAGGCGCTTCCAAGCTTCTTTGGTAGACTGCTCCATCCACGATTGACGAAAAGGTGGGACGTCCTGCAAGGGCGGCCCGAAAGTACGGCTCGCATGTGGAAAAGTCAACCTTGACCCGCGCGCCGACGCCGGTGTACGTTTCCCGGCCTTACGAGAGGAATGTATGGGTCCGACGTATCGCCCGCGCAATCGGCGGCGCATCAATAAGCATGGATTTCGCGCGCGGATGAAAGATGTGTGGGGCCGCGCCGTCCTGTCCCGGCGGCGGAAGAAGGGGCGCAAGCGCCTCACGGTCCGCCTGCCGTCCAAACACCGGAGCCACTAACGGGAGAGCGGTTCCCGCGTCGCGCGCGACTCGCGCGCGGCTCGGACCTCACTGCCTGCTGGGAACAGGGTCGCCGCATGCGCACGCCGCATTTCGACCTGGCCTGGCGCGAGAGCCCGGTGGGCCACCCGCGGACCGCAATCGTGGTTCCTCGCTATCAGTTCACCGCTGTGGCACGCAATCGGTTGCGTCGGCGCCTGCGGGAGATCCTCCGACGTAACCCGCTCGCGTCTCTCCCCGTAGTCGATCTCGTGGTCCGCGCGAAGCGCGCCGCCTATGCCGCCCCGTTTGCAGCGCTGCGTGCCGATTTGACCGAGAGCGTGACGCGTATCACATGAACGTCCAGCGCTGGCCTCGACTCGTCGTGATGGCCCTCATTCGTGGTTACCAGCTGACGCTGTCGCATCTCGTGTTTACGCAGTGTCGCTTCATGCCGTCGTGCTCGCGGTACACATTCGAGGCGGTGGAACGCTACGGCGCCGTGAAAGGTTCGTGGCTCGGCGTCAAGCGCATTCTCCGCTGCCATCCGCTCCATCCGGGCGGATACGATCCCGTTCCCTAAAGGACACCGTGGACCGACGCGTTATTCTGGCCATCCTGCTGATGCTCATCGTAGCAGTGCTGCCGAGCATCCTGTTTCCGCCCAAAAAGACGGAACGACGGAACGTTGGAAAGACGGAAGGTGACACCGCGGCCCGCACTCCGGCGCAACGGGCGGACACCGTGCCGGCACCACGTTCCGTCGTTCCGTCTGTCGTTCCTTCCGTCGCCGCTCAAGAAACGATCTGGGTCACCTCCCCCCTCTACCGTCTGGGGTTTACGACGCAAGGCGGCGCCCTGGTGAGCGCGGCGCTCCTCGACTACAAGTCCTTCACGCCCGTCGATTCGGAGCATCCCGTGCAGCTGGTGCCACCGGACCGGGCGATGCTCGTGTTTTCGCGGACCGCGGGAAGCGACACGACGGCGCTCGGGTCGTGGCGCCTGACGCCGAGCGCCAAGCAGATCACCGTGGGGCCGGAGGGCGCGACGCTCACGTTCCGGGGGGAGCAGTCCGGCGCGGAGGTCGCGCTGGAATACCGCTTCTTCCCCGATGAATACCGCGTGTCGGTGCGAGGGCGCATGGAGGGGTTCGGGCAGACCGGCGGCACGTTGCTCCTCGGCATGGGAGACGGCCTGCGAACGGTCGAAGCCGATACGATGGACGACTACCGGCACTTCGCCGTGGTCACCAAGGCTGCCAAGACGCAGAGCCTCGCACTCCAGTCTCTCAATCCGGGAGAGCGCAAGATCCTCGACGGGCCCTTCGAATGGACCGGTGTCAAGTCGAAGTATTTCTTCACCGCGGCACTGGCGATCGAGGAAAACGCGCCGCGATTCGGCGCTGCCCTCGTCGAGGGGGGACCGCGGACGGTGACCGCTTCCTCGATGTTCGGCCATTCGGCCGTCGCGACCCGTGCCGCTCTCACGCTCACACTGCCCGTGCCGCCGGCGGGCGATTTCGGCTTCGATCTGTACGTCGGCCCGCTCGAATATCGACGGCTCGCCAAGCTGGGCCACGACCTGGACGACGCCAACCCGTACGGCGGCGTGCTCCGTCCCCTCATCCAGCCGGTGTCGGTGCTGGTGGTGAACATCCTGATCTGGATGCACGACCGCCTGACGCTCGCCTACGGGTGGGTGCTCATCATCTTCGGCGTGCTGGTGCGCGGGCTGCTCTGGCCGCTCAACCAGCGCGCCATGGAGTCGAGCATCCGGATGCAGGCCGTCGCGCCGCTCATGAAGCAGATGCAGGACCGTTACAAGAACGATCCTGAGCGCCTGCAGAAGGAGATGATGCGGCTGTACAAGGAGCACAACGTCAACCCGCTCGGCGGGTGCCTGCCGATGCTGCTGCCGATGCCGGTGCTGTTTGCGCTGTTCTTCGTGTTCGCCAACACGATCGAGTTCCGAGGGGTGCCGTTCCTGTGGCTCACCGACCTCTCTCGGGCCGACCCGTATTATATCATCCCGATCGTGATGGGGCTCTCGATGTTCGTGCTCTCCAAGGTCGGCCAGATCGGCGTGCCGCCGAACCCGCAGGCGAAGATGATGGTGTATTTCATGCCGGTGTTCATGACCGTCCTGTTCCTCCGCTTCGCGTCGGGGCTGAACCTCTATTACGCCGTGAGCAACCTCTTCAGCATCCCTCAGCAGTACCTGATCGCGAAGCGGCGGTTGCGGGAGCAGGCGGGAAAGACGTAACGGCGGTGAGCCGTAAGAGGTGAGCGGTAAGAGGTGAGCGATGCTGTCTGATCCGATCGTCGCGCTCGCCACGCCTCCCGGACGTTCCGCCCTCGCGCTGATCCGTCTTTCCGGGCGCGGCGCGTTCGACGTCGCGGCGCGCGCGCTGCGCCCGTTCCGTCCGGAGCCGCCGCGCACGGTGCACCGGGTCCAGGTGGTCCATCCCGCTACGGGCGAGGTCCGGGACGACGCGCTGGCCGCGTGTTTTCCGGGCCCGCGGTCCTACACCGGCGAGGACCTCGTCGAAATCTCGACGCATGGCGGCCTGCTGGTCCCGGCGGCCGTGGTCGCGGCGCTCGCCGCGGCCGGCGCGCGCCCGGCGGCACCCGGGGAGTTCACGCGCCGCGCCGTATTGAACGGCAAGCTCGACGTGCTGCAGGCCGAGGCGACGGGTGACCTGATCGACGCGGGCTCACCCGCGCAGGCCCGCCGGGCGCTGCAGCAGCTCGATCGTGGGCTCTCTACCCGCCTCGAGAGACTCCGGGCCGACCTGCTCGAGCTCGAAGCGTTGATCGCCTACGACATCGATTTCCCGGATGAAGATGAGGGGCCTGTCGCCCCCGAGCGGGTGGAGGCCGCGTGGACGGCGGTGCGCGATCGGCTCGGGCAGCTCCTCGCCACGGCACCGGAGGGAGAGCGCCTGCGTGAGGGCGCGCTCCTGGTGATCGCCGGCCGGCCTAACGCGGGCAAGTCATCACTCTTCAACGCGTTACTCGGTACGGAGCGCGCGATCGTGACTGAGGTGCCGGGTACCACACGGGACGCGATCGAGGCTCACGCTGTGCTCGAAGGCTTTCCCTTCCGGCTGGTGGATACGGCGGGGCTGCGGGCGAGCGAAGATCGGGTCGAGAAGATCGGTATCGAAGTATCGCGAAAGTACTTGGCGGCGGCGGACTTGGTGCTCTTTTGCGAAGACGAGGGAGCGGGGAGCGGGGAGCGGGGCCATCGGGAGCGTGACGAGTTCCTAGCTAACGTGGCCGCTCCCGTGCTACTGGTTCAGACCAAGATTGATCTTGCTAACCGCCTAACCACCGATCCCGCTAACCGGCTCGGGGTTTCCGTGGTCACGGGAGCCGGGCTCTCCAACCTGCGGCGCCGCCTGGCGGAGACGGCGTTCGGGCGCCTCCTCGCGCTGGGGGACGTCGAGCCTGTGGTGACTCGTGCCCGCCACCGGACGGCGCTCGAGCGCGCCCTCGCAGAGGTTAATGCATTTCGCAACGCGAGGGCGGAGGGCGTGGAGGCGGCGGCCACCGCCACGCACCTGCGGGCCGCCATGGGCGCGCTCGACGATCTGATCGGCGTCGTCACGCCGGACGACGTGCTCGACCGCGTGTTCGCGAGTTTCTGTATCGGGAAATAGGCCGGGAACGCTTGACGAAGTGTTGACGCCTCGAGTTGCCGACCTTCACAATCGGCGCCATGTTTTCCGTCCCCTTCCTCCGCGAGGCGCCCCGTGTCAATTGTCAGGTCCGTTCCCGGACTCGCCACCCTGGCCGTGGTGGCGACAGCCGCGTGTGTGTACGACGCGCGCGTTCCATCCGAGCCGGCGCTCGCTCGGGCTCCGCAGCTCTCGGCGATGGCGGTCAGCGTCGCGTCGAGCGCCGGCGTGGTTGCGACCGGTCGGCATATCGTCTCGTTCACTGGCGCAGCGCCGGCAAACTTTGCCGCCCAAGTGGCGGCGCTCGGCGGCAAGGTGGTCTGGGCCTCGCCGGACGCCGGCCTCGCCGCGGTCCGCGGTCTCGTCGGCGCCGCGCCCACGAAGCTCGCTGGGATGAAGGGCATTCAGGAAGTGGACGCCGACGCTGCGATTCCCCTCGACATTCCGCTGATCGCAACCGAGAGCGCGGCGGATGGCGGCGGCGTGGCGAGTAATGCCAATCCCGCCGGAGCGGTTCGCTTCGCTCGCCAATGGAACATGCTGGCGGTACAGGCCGACGCGGCCTGGGCGCACGGGTTCCTCGGCTCGTCGAACGTTTCGATCTTCATGCTGGATTCGGGAATCGACTATCTCCACGCCGACTTGGTCGGCCGGGTGGATCTCAATCGCTCGATCGACCTCACGGGGACCTTCGATACCCAGCTGCAGGACGGCAGCATCGTGTCGTTCACGGAAGCCGACACGGTGGCGAAGTACTTCCCCGGGCGGTTCGCATTCACGGATCTGTTCTTCCACGGCACCCACACCGGCGCGACGGTGAGCAGCAACGCGGTCCGCGCCGCGGGGATCACTTCCGGCACGACGCTCGTGGCCGTGAAGGTCTGCGGCTACATCAATGAGTGCCCGTTCAGCTCCATTCTCAACGGCATCATCTACGCCGCCCTCAATGGGGCCGACGTCGTCAACATGAGTCTCGGTGGGGCCTTTCCGAAGGCGGGTAACGGGCGCTTCGTCGGATTGCTCAACAAGGTGTTCAACTTCGCCCGGAGCAGGGGTGTCACGGTCGTGGTGTCCGCTGGGAACGCCGCGAGCGATCTGGACCACGACGGCAACACGTACTCGACCTTCTGCAACACCCCGTCCGTGATCTGCGTTTCGGCAACCGGTCCTCTCGCCGATGCGAACGCCTTCAATCCCAACGGCAACCTCGCGCGTACCGGTCCCTTCACGAGCGTCGACGCGCCTGCGTACTTCACGAACTTCGGCCGTTCGGCAATCAGCGTCGGGGCGCCCGGCGGCAACAGCTCCTTCGGTCCCCCGCTTCCCCTGCCCGCGGGTCGAGACGTCTTTGTGTGGGCGGCGTGCAGCCAGACGAGCCTGCTCATCGGCTGCTTCTCCTCACCGTTATTCATCGTCGGGGCGCAGGGAACGAGCATGTCGGCACCGCACGTAACCGGCACCGCCGCGCTCCTGGTCTCGATCCTCGGGCGCAACCCAGGCCAGATCAAGGCGCGAATTCAGCAGACAGCGGATAACGTGGCCGGCAACGGCACCACGCCATTCTACGGCAAGGGCCGGCTGAATGTGGCGCGCGCCGTCGGGGCCATCCCCTGACGAAGTAGGCGAAATTGAATTAAATGAAAGGGCGGCGGCCGACGTGGCCGCCGCCCTCCGTCTTGCTGGCCACTTCCCAACGCCGCTGCGGACACGGCCGTATGCCTGGAGAACGAGGAGAGGAGACTGCCGAGATGGACGGACAGCCCCAACCGGTTCCCCCGATGCGCTTCCCCGAGCGCTGGCTCGTGGTACTGCGCATCGCGGTCGGCCTGTGGTTCGCGAAGTCGATCTTCACCAAGCTGACTATCACGCTTGCCTGGGGGTTTCTACCTGTTCCCACCGCATCTGACCGCTGGATCCACGTGATGCCCACGCTCGTGGGCAAGTACGCCGAGGGAAACCCGGTCGGGTTCTTCCGGGAGTTCCTCCAGAACACGGTCGTGACGCACGCGCACCTGTTCGCGCAGCTCACCGCGTTCGGTGAAGCGGCCGTGGGGCTGGGACTGGTCTTCGGCTGTCTGACGACGCTCGCGTCCGCGATCGGATTAGTGCTCGTGGTGAACTACGGCCTCGCCGTGCAGTGGCAGGGTTCGTCGCAGCAGGGGTTCCACTACATGCTGATCACCGCCCTGGTGGTGATCATCGGTGCCCGCGCCGGGCGGATGTGGGGCGTGGACGGCTGGGTGCGCGTCCACCGGCCGGGGTCGCGGCTCGCGAGGCTGCCCCTCGGCTAAGGGATATACAGCAAGTCGTTCGGCCGCTCGCCGACCGTCACTGCCATAATCACCCGGCGTACCTCTGTGTCGATCACCGACACGGTGTTCGACCGTCCGTCCGCCGTGTAGAGCAGTTTCCCGTCGGGCGAGATCGCGAGCCCCCAAGGCCGTCGCCCCACCCGAATCGAATCGATTACCGCTTGCCGCGCGACGTCCACGACGCTCACGGTCGCCGCCGCGCCCTCCGTGATGTAGGCGAGCCGTCCGTCCGGTGCAAAGACGATCCGCACCGGTTTGGTCTTGCTGTCCCGGATCGTGAACTGGCTGAGCACGCTGTCCGTGGCCACGTCGATGATCGTGACGTTCCCGCCCGCTTCGGCCGAGACCCAGGCGCGGCTGCCGTCCGGCGTGAAGGCCACGGTGCGCGGATTCTCACCGACATGCAGCGTGTGCAGCAGTTGCCCGGTCTTCGTGTCGATCACCGATACCGTGTTGTTCGTCTCGGCCGAGATGTAGAGTTTCCCCCCGTCCCGGCTCAACCCGACGCCCTCGGGCTCGACGCCGACGGCCGTCGAGAAGAGAATCTTGCCGCTCGCGAGGTCGATCGCCGACGCGTGCGCGATTTCTTCGTTCGACACGTACGCCATCCTGCCGTCCGGACTGAGCACCACGAGCTCCGGATCCCGGCCGGCGGGAATCTTCTTGGTCATCTTCGCCGACGCAACGTCCACCACGCCAAGCGCGTCGTCCTGGCCGAGCGCCACGTACACCGTGTGCGCATCCGGACTCAAGGCCATGCCTCGCGGCCGTTTCCCGACCGGGATGGTGGCGACCACACTGTTCGTCTGCGGGGAAACGACGGAGATGGTGTTGGAGATCTCGTTGCTCACATAGAGCAGCGGGTCTTTGGGACCGGGTGTTGCGAGCACGGTCCCGAGAACGAGGGGGACGGCGAGAGCGGCGGTGGAGCGCCGTGGGATACGCGTCATGTGAACGTCCGGGTCAGTCGTGAAACAGCGCTTGATCGACGTGGAGCGCCTGGTCGAGCCCGCGAATGCGATCGCGCCCGCGGATGTCCTTCAAGAGTGCTCCGGCCAGGTCGGCATAGGTCACATCCGCGTCCGTCAACGTGGCGCCGGTGAACGTGGCCCGGACGAGCAGGGCCTTGCGGAGGCTCGCGCCTGTAAAGTCCGCCCCACTGAAATCCGCCCCCGTGGCGTCGACGCGCATGAGGCCCATCGACTGATTCCCGGGGTCGACGCCCAGGTTGGCCTTCACGAATTTCGCGCGCGGCGCCTTGACGTTGGCCATCGGTCCGAGAAACCGGAACCCCGAGAGGTCAGCGTCGGACAGATCCGCGCCCTCCAGAATCGTGGCAAAGGCGCTCGCATCCCGGAGGACGGCTCCGCGCAGGCCGATGCGGTACGCGACGGCGACGTCCAGGTTCGCGGCGGTGAAATCCGCTTCCGACGCGTCGGCGTCGGTGAGGGTGACCGAAAAGAGCTGCGCATTGCGAAAGTTCGTTCGCACCAGCCGGCATTTCGCGAGATTGGCGCGCTTGAAATCAACTCCCGACAGGTCAAGACCCGAGAGATCCTTGCCGGAGAAGTCCGCGGGGTGTTCTGCGCTTGCGCGGGCGAGGATCGCGAGCACCTGATCGCGATCGAGTCGGTCCTGGGACGCGGCAGGCCACGGGGAGGCGCTCACAGCTGCCGCGGTAAGCGCGGCCCAGCGGATCCGTCGCGCGCCCGCGGTCACGGCGTGCGGGTACCTTTCGTTTGCAAATCGGAGAGCCGATGCGGGCGTCCCGGTTTGAGCCAGCCGTCGCTCCGTGCCTTCACGTACTGATACAGCTCCTGGATCGCCGAAGAGTCGAGCAGCACATTCCACGCCGGCATCCCCTTCGCGAGCCGGCCGTTCCACGCCGTGTTGACAAAGCTATCGCGCGGGAAGTTCGCGCCCGTCGCACTCAGCGCCCAGCGCAGATCCGGCGCGTTGGGGTTCACGCCGCCGATCGCGTCCTCGCCGTGGCAGCGGTAGCAGTACACGTGCCACCACTTCCATCCCTGATAAATCGACTCAGAGACCAACAAGCTGTCTCGCAGCGTGTCTGGCGGAGCGGCCAGAGCGGTCGGGCCGGCATTCCCCGGCCACCACGCCACGACCGCCGCGGCGACGATCCAGGTGCCCACCAGCCATCCCCGTACGAAATGCTTGGTCGTCACGTCGGCTCTCTCCATACGGCCGCCGGTCTTCGGCCGGCGCGTCGCTGTTAGGGGTGCATCTCGATCATGGGGACGTTGTAGTCCTGCAGGATCTTGACGATCTCGCTGTGCCGGCGGTCGATCACCGAATCGAGCCGAGCCTTCAGCTCCTTGTCGCGATGGCGCACGGCCATCGCCATGTCGCGCGCGAACGGCATGCCCGACACGGGATCGGAGTCCGGGAGCGCCACGAGGGTGAGTGGCACGGCCGCGCGTTTGGCCCAGTATCCGGCCTTCGGGCCCCAGACGATGGCCACGTCGATGGAGTCCTTCGCGACGGCCTGGATAATGTCCTCGGGGTGATCGGCTCTGGGGTCGGGGTTGAAGAAACTCCCGAAGCCGACGAGCCCAATGATGCCGCGCGGGCCGAGAGCGTGCGCCGGCGGGGTATTGGTGTAGTCGTAGCCGATGAGGTTGACGCCGATCCGCAGGTGCTTGAGCAGCGTGTCGTCGAGCGACCGGATCGCGAGTCCACGATCGGATCGGTAGACGAAATAATACGTGGATCGGAAATAGGGCTTCGTGGTCGCGACGGGGTCGAGACCCACGGGGGCCTGAATCATGACGTCGCACAAGCCAGCGAGAATCGAGCTGCGCAGAAAGCCGCGGCGCTGAGGCCACCAGAAGTTCACGACCCGGGCGTTCAGGTCGCTCGCGACCACGTGGGCGATCTTGTTTTCGAATCCCTCCTCGCGGTCGTTGGACAGCGGCATGTCGTAGGGATCGACGCAGACCCGCAACTCTTCACTCTGACCCCGGGGGGCGCCGGCAGCGAGCACGAAGATGGCACCGGCGGCGAGTGGCAGCGCAATGAAGGTGAACCGAGCGAGACGCATGATACCCCCGGAAAGTCGTGACGAACGCGTTCTCCAGTGCCGAATACTACACCCGGCGCCGAAGCGCGTTCGCTTCGACGCCGGGTGACTCTACTCGAGCTACTTCGTGACGGACTTACGGCGTGCTGCTTAGGGCAGCGTGAACACCGTCAGTGACCCGCCCGCGTTCGACATAGCGGTGTAATCGTTGAACGCCCCGATGGCACCCAACGCGGCCGTCGGGTCTTCCGTCCCGATGCCGAGCGCGACGCCAGCGCCCGCCCAGCCACCGATGCCCGAGAGCACGGCGACGTACTGCTTGCCGTCCGGTCCCAGGTAGGTCATCGGGTTGCCGATGATCCCCGACGGAGTCTTGAAGCGCCACAGCTCGGTGCCGGTCGCGGCGTCGACCGCCTTGAGCCAGCCTTCCATCGTGCCATAGAACACGATGCCCGAAGCCGTTGCCAGCGCGCCGCCATACGCCGCCAGGTTCTCCTTGATCTCCCACTTGACCTTGCCGACGGTTGGATCCCACGCGATGAACCGGCCGCGGTTACCACCCGGGCCCGGGAACATGCGCACGATCGCGCCCACGTACCACTGACCGGCGGAGTACTTCACATCCACGCCCTCGTAGTCCATGCAGATGTTGTTCGCGGGGACGTAGAAGAGCTTGGTCTGTGGAGAGTACGCGGAGGGCTGCTGATCCTTGAATCCGATGGCGGCGGGGCAGATACCCTCGGTGTTCTTCTTCGAGGTGGTCCCGAACTGCGGATTGCGAACCGGGACGCCCGTCGTCAGATCGATCTTGGAAGCCCAGTTGACCTGGCCGAACGGCTCCGCCACGAGAACCTTGCCGTTCGTCCGATCGAGCGTGTAGCCGAAGCCGTTGCGGTCGAAGTGCACCAGCGCCTTCACCGGCTTCCCACCGATCGTCAGGTCGACCAGGACGTTCTCATTGACGCCGTCATAATCCCACTCATCGTGCGGCGTCATCTGGTACGCCCACTTCGCCTCGCCGTTATCCGGGTTACGGGCGAAGATGGTCATCGACCACTTGTTGTCGCCGGGCCGCTGATCGGGGTTCCACGTTCCCGGGTTGCCCGTGCTGTAGTAGAGCAGATTGAGCTGCGGATCATACGAGTACCAGCCCCAGGTCGTGCCGCCGCCGCGCATCCACTCGTCGCCCTGCCAGGTGCTGACGCCGAGGTCCTTACCACGCATCGACGGATAGTTGGGGTTGGCATCGCCGACGATCTTCACGTCTGCGTCGGGCCCTGTCGAATAGGCGCGCCACACTTCCTTGCCGGTGTTGACGTCGTACGCCGTCACGCGGCCGCGAACGCCGAACTCACCACCCGAAATACCCGCGATCACGAGATCCTTGATCACGATGGGGGCGTTGGTCATCGTCGACCCCGTCTTGTAATCCGCGTTCGGCACGCGCCAGATCTGCTTTCCCGTCTTCGCATCGAGCGCCAACAGGTCACCCTGCAGCAGCTCGATGAACAGCTTCCCGCTCGGATGGTAGGCAAGGCCACGGTTGACCAAATCGCAGCATGCGATCGCCTTCGCCTCAGCGGGCTGCGCCGGGATGTACCTCCAGATCATCGGCGCGCCGGGCTTGCTGAGATCAAGCGCGTACACGGGGTTTGGGAACGCGCCGTGTACATACATCACGTTGCCGATGACGAGCGGGTTGCCCTCGTGGCCGCTCAATACACCCGTCGAAAACGTCCAGGCGGCCTTGAGGTTCTTCACATTCGCCTTGTTGATCTGGGCCAGCGGACTGTAACGCTGCAGGTCGGGCGTCCGACCCGTCATCGTCCATTCCCCTGCGCCCTGGGCGACGGCGGACGCGGTGACGAGCACCAAAAGACTCGTCGCGAGTCCACCGGACCACAGCTTGAATCGGTTCATAACTGACCTCATGTTGAGGATGAGGGGTGAAAAAACGGCCTACACAAACCGGTGCCTGTCAGAATCCCGGGATCCCGTGCACGTCGGGGGGCCCGCGCTCCCAGCAGGCCACTGCCATTGTCCAGCGACCTCCATCCGAGACGGTTGCTTGGGATAGGGGTTATATCCCCCCTTACCGCCACTGTCAATGCGGCCGGGAAGACTCCGCTTGCGCGTGTGGCAGCGTGAGTTCGGCCTCGCGCCAGACGCGCGCGCCGGTGCCGCTGAAACCGCTTTCATAGACCTGCCCGCCTGGCAGGATCGCCGCACGCAGACGCTCCGCAAGGCGGCGGGCGACACCTGCGTCCCCCACGATGCCGTATGCCGCCGGCCCCCAGGAGCTTTGACCCACGCCCACGGCACCGGAGTCGCGCAGCCGGTCGATGAGCTCGGCGGTCTCCCCTGGCGCGAACACGCCACCCTGCGCCGGTGCGAACCAGCCCCCCGTGATACGCTGTACCTCCCCCAGGGCCGCCCCGAACCCCGCGAGGTCTCCTTCGGCGAGCGCGGGCAGGAGCTGCATGAGCACGAGATGCGCGACCCGCTCCACGTCCCGTGCGCTGGGCGGCGGCAACCTGGCAAACGCGGCCGCTTCCTCCTCGCCCGCGAGGCCAGGGTTTCCCTGAGGCACGGCCACGACGCACCGCCACGATTCGGGGACCCGAAGATGCGCCAGCAGGGGCGCGACGTCGTCCATGCGGTCGCGGCGCCCTCCTTCGAGCACGAACCCGCCGTACGCGAACGTCCACGTTCCCACGCCGGAGCGACGCCCGCGCTCCACCGCCCGCGCCAGCGCCGGCACGTCTGTCGGGAGACCCGACAACTCTGCGCTGGCCCGCGCGACGGCGAGCGCCAGCTGAGTGCCCGACCCGAGCCCCGCGTGGGCGGGGATCGCTCGGTGCACTTGGAAGTGCACCCGCAGATCGAGGCCGTGGTGCGCCGCGAAGCGGCGCGCGAACGCGAGCGCGCGGGGCGCGTCGGGACCTTCGGCCTCGAGCTCGCGTGCGGGCCGTGCTTCGAGCAGCAGGGACGGCGCCGGCACCGCGGCACCGATCCCGCCGAACCGGCGCCCCAGGTCGCCGCGGAGATCGAGGACGCCGAAGTGCAGACGTGCCGGCGCCTCGACGAACACGCGCGAGGCGTTGCTCATCCGCTCGCGGCCCGCGCACGAGGCGCGCGGCGGACGTAGTCCGTGAGCAGCGCCATGGCTTCGCGCTCGCGTGGGCCCGCGGTCTTATCCACGATCACCTGGAGCCGAGCGAATTCCTCCCGGATCTGCTCCGCCGGCAGGAGGTGCGTGCGCGTGGCGAGGATCGACGCCTCGAGGACCGCGTGCCGGGCCCGATTGAAGCCGAGGAATTCGCGGCGCACGCCGCGATGGACCACACGCGTCACGACGCGGGCCCGCGGGGGCGTGGCGTCGAGCGATTGCACTTGAACCTCGCGCCAGGAGCACGCGGCGTCGATCACGACCCCCCGAACCACCTGCGCGGGCGCCGCGGGAAACTGCACGGTCGCGGTGGCCCCCTGAGCGAAGAGCATCACGTCGTCCGTCAGGTTCACGACCGCCGCGCGCGTGGCCTGGAGGTTTTGAAACGTCGTGGTCTCGAGAAACGGCTTGATCACGATTTCTTCTTCACCCCATTCCACACCCATCGGCGCGAAGTTCACCGTGCCGCGAGGGTCCATCGTGGTGAGAATCGACTCGATGATCATCGGACCGGCTGCGCCCGCGCTAGGGACCGCGTGGGCTCGGCGCCCGGCGGCGGTTGCACGCCGTCGGCCCGCTCCGGGAGCGTCGCGCGGTGGGAAGCGCCGCCGTGCAGGAAGCGATCGAGGAGCACGTAGCCGTATTCGGTGAGCACGGATTCAGGATGAAATTGCAGTCCCAGGACCGGATGATGGACGTGCTCGATCGCCATGATCTCGCCGTCCGGCGCCGTGGCGGTGACGCGTAAATCGGCGGGCAACCCAGCCCGCGCGACGACCAGGGAGTGATACCGCCCCGCCAGGAACGGATTCGGCAGGCCGGCGAAGACACCGCGCCCATCATGGTGGATACGTGAGGCCTTGCCGTGCATCGGGCGCGTCGCGCGCACGATCCCGGCGCCGTAGGCCGTCCCGATGCACTGGTGGCCGAGGCAGACGCCGAGGATGGGAATCGTGGGCCCGAACCGTCGCACCACGTCGGTGGAGATGCCTGCCTCCCCCGGCGTGCACGGCCCGGGGGAAATGATGATGCGCGACGGCCGGAGTGCGTCGATGTCGTCGAAGGTTATGGCGTCATGGCGTCGCACTTCGGCTTCGTCCCCCAACTCCTGCACATACCGCGCGAGGTTGTAAACGAAAGAGTCGTAGTTGTCGATCAGCAGGATCATGGGGAAGGGACCAACGCGGCGACGAGGCCGTGCGCCTTGTCGAGCGTCTCGCGGTATTCCTGCTCGGGGTCCGAATCGGCGACAATCCCGCCTCCTACCTGCGCGTACACATTGCCCCCCCGCCCCCCCCGCCCCCCCCGCCCCCCCCGCACGAGGCAGGTGCGGATCACGATGCTCGTATCCAGGGCGCCGGTGACGGACAGATAGCCGATCGAGCCACAGTAGACCGCCCGCTGGGTCGGCTCGAGCTCGGCGATGATCTGCATCGCCCGGACCTTCGGAGCGCCGGTGATCGAGCCACCCGGGAACGCCGCGCGAACGAGGTCCAGCGGACCCTGCTCCGGTGCCAACTCTCCGACGACGGTCGAGACGAGGTGATGAACGGTCGCGTAGTGTTCGATCGTGAACAGCTCGGGCACCCGCACGCTGCCCGGGCGGCACACGCGCGACAGGTCGTTCCGCAGCAGATCCACGATCATCACGTTCTCGGCCCGGTCCTTGTCACTCTCGACGAGGGCACGCGCGAGCGCCGCGTCGTGCTCCGGACCGACGCCGCGGGGCCGGGTGCCCTTGATGGGACGCGTCTCGACGGCGCCGCCGGGCTCCACCCTGAGGAAGCGCTCGGGGGAGGAACTCGCGACGACCAGGTCACCGCACTCGAGGTAGGCGGAGAACGGGGCCGGGTTACGGCGGCGCAACCGGTCGTATAGCTCGAGCGGCGTCCCGACGAGCGGGGCCTCGAGCCGCTGGGACAGGTTCGCCTGGAAGATGTCGCCCGCGAAGACGTACTCGATCACGCGGGCCACGGCGTCGAGGTAGCCCGCGCGCGTGAAGTTGGATCGCACGCCGGGCAAGTCCGGGACAGGGTAGGACGGGGCAGCGGGACGCCGGGGGCCTCCCTCCGCGACAAAACGACGCAGTCGCTCCGGGAGACCCCCGGCGTCCCGCCCGATCGCCAATCTGTTCTTGACGAACTTCAGCCGTTCGGCGGCGCGCCGTTCCTGCGCCGCGCCGCGTGCGGGAATACCTGACGAGATGATCCAGGCCTCCCCCGACGCATGGTCCCACGCGATGACCCAATCGTAGAGGCCGAGCTGCACGTCGGGGACTTCGAGATCGTCGTAATGGGGGCGCGGGACGCTCTCGAGCATCATGCCCCAGTCGTAGCCGACGTACCCGGCGGCACCGCCGTGGAAGGGCGGGAGACCCGCGACGGGCTCGGCCGCGAGCGGCGCGAGGAGCGTGCGTACGTGCGTCAGGGGATCCGCGCCGACCCTGATCCACTTCCCATCCACGAGCTGCTGCGTGAGCTGGCCCTTCGACCGCACGGCCGTGAACGGGTCGGCCGTGAGAAACGAATAGCGACCCAGGTGCTCGTGGTCGCTCGCACTGTCGAGCAGCGCGAGGAACGGCAGGTCCTGGAACCGCGCGCAGGTGGCGAGCGGATCGGGCGCGGGGACGAGCTCGTGAACGAGCGGCGCCACGTGGCTCACTGGCGTACGCCGCGGCGCTTTGCGGACCGCTGCGTCAGCTTCACGTGCTCCGGCCCGCGGTCGTCGGGCGGGGTCAGATAGCCCCACTGCAGCGCGCCTTCCTGGCGGTAGGTCTTACCGAGCGAGATGGCGAGCTTCGCTTTGCCGAGCTCGCGGCCGAGATAGAACGCGTGCGTCGCTTCGCTCACCTCGAGCTGCGCGAAGATCTCCTGAATGTCGGTGCCACGCACGAACTTCTCGCTGTTGAACACGGTGATCGTGTTCTGGTCCGTGAAGATGCGAAAGTTCGGATCGGTCACCTGCCGCTGCAGCTCCCGCAGCTCCTCCTCGGTGAACGCCAACACGGCCGGGTCCTTCACCGTGACCAGCCGATCATCCACGCCCTTGGGGAGCGTTTTCTGGGTGACCGCATGGTGCATCAGGCGCCGAGCGATGTCGATCTCCCGCACCGCCCCTCTGGCCCAGGGGATGACCTCGGTGGTGAGCACGGCGCGCACGCCGAGCTCCTGACAAATCGCGATGAGCACGGCGTGTACGCCGGTCGTATCCGCCGCGGTGAGCTCGGTGATATTGCCGACGCCCATGAAGAGGGGCGTGGCGGGATAGCGTCGCCGCGTCTCCGCATAACGCTCGAGCGAGCGCATAAAGCCAAACCCGATCGGCTCGATCACCGGGTCGATCAGGAATGGCACGCCCCACCGTTCCAGCGCGGCGACGCTCGGCTCGAGCGTATCGAGCCCCTGGCCGAAGTCGGGAATGACCACGACGCGGGCGCGCGTCCCCGCGAGCTCTCGCGCGGCGTCGAGATTGGACCCGTTGACGCTCAGGACCAACTCCGCTCCCGCGTGCACTGCGGTCCGAACCTCCTGCGGGTCAAAGGAATCGATGCTGACCCGCATGCCGGCGGTGGTGAGCTCACGCACCACGTCGCCGAGCGCCGGAAACGCCCGACCCGGCGTGCAGCCGATATCGATGACGTCGGCGCCACCGTCGCGGTACCGCTCCGCTTCCGCGCGGATCGTCTGGCGCTCGAGGCGGGGCGCGTTGTTCACCTCGGCGACGATCTCGATGTCGTAGCTCCCGTAGGTCCGCGCCACGGCGGCGCGCCCGAAATACTCGGGGATCTCTCGCAGATCCTTCGGCCCTTTCTCCACGGGCACGCCCACACGCTGGGAAATCACCGCGGGGTCCCCCTCACACAGCCCGGGGATGAGCACGAGATCCGTGTCGCGAGGGACCTCGAGGAACCGCGCGATCCATGGCGTCGTCATCAACGCCGCGACCGTGATCTTTAGCACGGCTACCTCCCACGCGAACTCCGGCCCCATCTCCGTGACGGTGCGGCGCAGCGCGGGCTCGGCGAGTTTTCCCGTGACGAACAGCACCCGGCGCGGGGAGGGCCCTGGCGTCACCGCGGGTCGCCCGAGCGCACGAACTTGTTCGGCGTTCCCTCGAGGGCGCCGCCCTTCGGGCGCCACAACACCGCGTCCTCGATCTTCCGCGCCAGCTCGAAATCCTTGTCGGTGATCCCGCCCGCCGCGTGATTCTGGAGCTTCACGATCACCCGGCCCCACGTCACCGAGAGGTCGGGGTGATGGTACGCGGCTTCCGAGAGGTATCCGATCGCATTGACCAGCATCAGGGTCGTGGGCCAGCCGTCCGTCTTGTAGGTCCGGCGGATCCACCCGTCTTCGTACCACCAGCCGGGGAGGTCCTTCAGCTTCGCTTGGATGTCCGAATCGGAGTAGGTGGGCTCTTTCGCTGCCATGCGGTCTCCTTGTGGGGAACTAGATCACGCTTCCGCCATTGATCATCAGCATCTGACCCGTGACGTACGCGGCGGCGTCCGAGGCGAGGTACACCGCCGCGTGCGCGACCTCTTCGGGCGTGCCCCAGCGGCCGAGTGGAATCGCGGCGGCGATACGCTGTTTGACGGCGGGGTCGAGCGCGGTGCCGTACGCCGTCTCGATCCAGCCTGGGCCGAGCACGTTCACGCGGATCTGCGGCGCCACGGAACGCGCGAGCGCGCGGCTGAAGGAGTAAATGCCTCCTTTCGCGGCTGCGAACAGCTGCGCGTAGTCACCCTTCATGGCGCCCGAGAGCACGTGGTCCCAGGACATATTGATGATGGCGCCGCTCGCGCCGGGCTGGCTGCGCATCAGCTCGACCGCCGCCCACGAGGCGAGGATCGTGCCGCGCAGGTCGACGGCCAGCAGGAGGTCGAGTTTCTCGAGTCGTGATTCCTTCGCGGTCGGGCCGGTGAGGATGTCTGCGCCGGCGTTGTTGATCCAGACGTCGACGCGACCGAAGGCCGCGCCCACGTCGCGAGCGAGCCGCTGCAGGTCGTCAGGGTCGGTGGCGTCCACTCGGGAGATGTGCGCGCGGCGACCGACCGCCTGAACCCCGCCGGCCACCTCGGTGGCACCCTGCTCGTTGGTGTGGTAGCTCAGCGCCACGTCCGCACCCGCCTCCGCGCAGGCGAGGGCGATGGCGCGCCCGATGCCGCTCGACGCCCCCGTGACCAGGACCACCTTCCCGGCGAGGGAGAAGGTCGAAGCGGCGTCCGCCGCGGCGATGGGCGCCACTGACATGTCGTTCAGTTCTCGTTTTGACATCGTGTCTCCGGAAGCCTAACCTACCGGCGGCTTCGGGACAGCCACAAGGGAGCGACCGGAAATGCAGCTTCTCGTCAGCGTTCGCGGCCCCGTGGAGGCGCGCGCGGCGCTCATTGGCGGCGCGGACGTGATCGACGCGAAGAACCCGCGATCCGGCGCCTTGGGAGCCGTGCGGCCGCCACTGCTTGCGGCCATCCAGCGCACAGTCGGCTCCGCTTGCCCCACCCGCCCTGTAAGCGCCGCGTTGGGCGATGCCAAAGAAGAGCCGGTCGTGATCCGCCGCGCGCGTGCCGCGAGCCGTCGCCGGGTTGCCTTCGTGAAGCTTGGGTTCGCCGGTGTGCGGAGCGAGACGCGCGCGCGGTGGCTGGCCGCGGCGATCGTACGGCACCTCGCGCCCGCGACCCGATTGGTCCTGGTCGCATACGCGGATTGGGAGCGGGTGGACAGTCTCTCCCCGCGAGGACTGGTAGCCATCGCCGCGGCGGTCGGCGCGGCCGGCGTGCTCCTCGATACCGCGTGCAAAGCCGCTCCCCTGTTCGCGCTCCAGGCACCGGATGCAGTGTGCGCCTGGGTGGCTGCCGTCCGCGCCGCGGGCCTGTTCGCGGGGCTCGCGGGGAGCCTCACGGATTCGGACATTGCGACGGCGGGGGAGCTCGGCGCCGACGTGGTGGGAGTAAGGGGCGCCGCGTGTATCGGCGGGCGCTTGGGCCGTGTCTCGCCGGAGCGCGTGGCGACCCTAGTCGGCTTGACCCGAGCCGCGTCGGGCGTGCCGGCCGGCGCCACCCCGCTCGCCCTCGCCCTCTCGTAAGGCCAACTCGAGCTGGCCCAGGTCGTCCGCGGTTACGATGAGATGCTCTACACCCGCCGGCAGGGCGCGCACGAAGTACGCGTCGACGAGCTTCTTGCGCTCGCGGTCCGCCGGTTTGATCAGGACGATGCGCCGGGCCCCGAGCGCCCCCGCGATCCACGCGGCGATGCTGTCGCTCGTGACATCCCAGGAGTGGGGAAGGGGATCCGCCCCCCGCAGCCAGCGATACGGAGCGACGATCGGGAGGCGCCCCGCGTTCACCGCCGCCACGGTCGCCTCCGGAGCGTCGACGAGCACCGCGTTGGGCATGCGGGCCGCGAGCGCGTGGGCATACTGATCCATTCCGAGCACGGCCATCCAATGCGCCGCATCTTCGCTGATCTTGATTCGCCGAAACATCTGACGGACCGCGTCCGCGAACGGACCGCCACCGGGGACGATCGCGAGCCGGCGTCGCGGCGCGAACGCGGTGAGCGCCTCGATCACCAGCTCGAGCGCCCCGGCCTTGCCGAGCAGGCCGCCGCCGACCTTCACGACCGTGTGGACTGCTGGAGCGTCGTGCGTCACGAGGAGAAGAGCAGCGCGACCGCCGCCGCGGGCGCGTGGCGCGCCGCGGGCCCAAGTGTGTCGGCGAGAGGGATCACGTGAAGACCGGACCGCCGGGCGGCCGCGGCCGCCAGAAACTCGCCGAGACCCGTCACGACGGCGCGGCGCACCTCCGGATGGCGCGCGCGCACTCGGTCGACCGCCGCGCCGATCCGCCCGACCTGGGCTTCCCACAGCGCGCCGGCAATCTCGTCGACGTCCCGGTCCTCGAGCATTTCCCGATCGGCGCACACTACCCGCGCGAGCCGTTCACCGGCGAAAGCCTTCGTGGCTGCCCGGCCGTCCGGCGGCGGGACGGAATAGTCCCCGGGCGCGAGCTCCCCACGCCACAGATGCACGTCACCCGCGAGGGCGAACCCCTCCGCCGACACGGCGACCGCCCGGCCGCGCACGGGAACCGTGGGCGCGATCGCTTCGACCGGTGTGCGCAATGCCCCGGTGTACACCAGCTCCCCCTCCCGCAGGCGATCCAGGTCAGTCCGACTGGATGTAGCGGGACGGCCGGCGACGATCGGGATGATGTCTGTCGTGGTGGACCCGACGTCGATGAGCAGGCAGTCCGGAACCAGGCGGCCGACGACGCACGCAGTGGCCGCCCAGTTGGCGGCCGCGACGGCGAGCGGCTCGCGGCGCGCTTCGGCTGGCGTGCGCCACACGGCGTCCACGCCCCACACGCGCACGCAGGCCGCGGGGAACGCGGCAGCGACCGCGTCGAGCACGAATCCGACGCCCTCCCGCTTCGTGCGGAACAGCTGCGACAGCTCGGCGGTCATGGTCACGGCGTGCGCGTCGGCCGAGTTGCCGTCCAGGTCGCTCGCGAGCCTGACGAGGAGGGGCGCGAGTGCCGCCGGGTCGCGTTGGATTTCGTAGGGAACGGCGCGAGCTCCGACGATGCGCGCGCCCGCGACGCGTGCCGCCTTGGTGTTCACTCCCCCCACGTCCCAGCCGAGCACGCCGCTCATATCCATGACGGCTCGGGGTCAATGCGGTGCGGGTAATTCCCGTGCTCGACCTCGCTCGCGGGGTGGCGGTCGCGGGACGCGGCGGCCGGCGCGAGACGTATGTCCCTGTTCACTCGCGCCTCGTCGAGACGCCCGGCGACGCACGCGCTTTGGTTGCCGCCTACCACGATGCACTCGGCTGCGACGAGTGCTATGTCGCCGACCTCGACGCCCTCGCCGGTGGCGCGGTGCAACGTGACGTCCTGGGAGAACTTGCTGGGCTGGGCGGTCGTCTGCTCGTCGACGCGGCGGTCGCCACTCCGGCCCGCGCCCACGAGCTGCTGGCCGATGGCGTGCACCGGGCCGTGGTGGGTCTCGAAACCCTGCCCTCGTTCGACGCGTTGGCGGCCTTGATCCATACGGTGGGGCCTGACCGCGTGATCTTCTCGCTCGATCTCTCGGGCGGGCAGCCGCTCGGTCCGTCCGGGAAGGGGAAGGCCGCGGCCGATCTCGCCCGCACGGCGACTGCGGCAGGAGCTTCGGCGCTCCTGGTGCTCGACCTCGCGCGCGTCGGCGGCGCGCAAAGCGTGGACGTGATGTTGCTCGACGCGCTCCGTCGTGCGCACCCGGACGTGGAGCTTCTCGCGGGCGGCGGTGTGGCCACCGTGCGGCAGCTCCAGCAGCTCGCGGACGTGGGGCTCGACGGGGTGCTCGTCGGAACGGCGCTGCACAACGGGTCTCTCTCTCCCGCCGACCTGGTCGCTGTGCGTAGGCGCGCTCAGTCGAGGGACTCCCGATAGGTGGCCGACTGGCCGAAGTTCTCCTCGACTTCGACTTCGACCGCCCGCAGGGAGACGCCACCCGAGGCCACGAGCTCCCGCTTGACCCGCCCCGCCAGGTACTGCGCCAGCATCTCGACGGTGGTGTTGGGCACGGGGAGGAGCGCGCAGTCGATGCGGGGGAAGACGTAGCGCGGCCTGCCCCCCACCGCGACGCTCACGGTCTCGCCATCCTCGCGGATCTGGATTCTCGGATTCTCGAGCGGCAGCAGCACCTTATGGTCGATTTCGTCGGTTAGCCGTTTCATCAGCTGCTTCAGCATCGAGAAATCGAGCACGTAGAACGCTTCCGGGTCGAGTCCACCCTCGACCGCGACGTGGGTGCGATAGTTGTGGCCGTGCAGCCGCTCGCACCGGTGCCCGGGGAAGGTGATGAAGTGCGCGGCGGCGAAGACGTGGTTGTCCTTCGTGACCGTGACTTTGAACTCCTTACGCTCGGCCATGAGCCTCCCTTCCCGCTTCCGGCCGTCCCCAGCCCCCCTCGAGCAGGACGACGTAGATCGCCGCGCCCGTGAGGTCGGCGGTGGCGCCGGGGTTCAGCGTGTTGGCCTCGTCGCGCAGCGCGCGATCGAGCGCGGCGATCGCGTCCCGGCCCGCCGCCGTCCGGACGCCGCCGGCGTCGAGCGTCACACGGGCGCGCCGCTGGACCGAGGCCGCCGCGTCGCCGCCGAGCTTGCGCGCGATGTGCGTGTCGGGAGCGGCGGCTAGCAACGTGAGATAAACCTCCAGCACGGCATCCCGCCAGGATAGTCCCTCGGCTCGCGCACGATCCAGGGCGGGCGCCCCCAGGCCGAACGTCGTCTCGAAGTCGCTCGCGTACTCGCGTGCCACGGCGTCGCGGTCCGCCGCCAGCGCCATGACCGCCCGCAGGTTCGCGGTCGGAGGATGGCTCACGTCCTGCTCGTCGACCCGGCCGAGCCCCCCCGGGGCCGCGAGGCGGATCGCGGCATAGGTGTCTTCGGCGTCCGCGACGGTCGTCTCGGCGAGCGTCGCCGCGAGCCGGGCGCGCAGCGGATCGCGGCCCGGCCGAAGTGCGGCGCGCGCGAGCGGGGCCAGCAAGAGCACGAGCCCGAAATTCGTGTTGGACGGCACCCAGCGCGCCGTGGCCTCCACCGCCGCGCGGATCGTGGCGCCCAGCGGTCGCTCGCCCGCGGTAGCGAACGCGGGGCCGATCGCGACTGCGCTGGCGAGGAAGTCCTCGTAGGTCGCGTCGCGAAAGGCCGCGTCGGGCGAGACGTTACCAGGCTTTGGTGCGCTCACCTCGAGCAGGCAGGCGAGTTGGGCGGCGGCCGCAACGACCGCTGCGCGCGGCGCGGCGGTCGCCGTCACCGGGCCGCCACCCGGCCGAGCACGTGCTCGACGATCGCACCGGCGACGTCGCTCGACGTCGCCTCCTGCAGCCCACGCCATCCGGGAATCCCGTTCACTTCGATGACGTACAGGGCCCCGTCGCGCGCGGGCAGTAGATCGACGCCGGCGTAGTCGGCGGCCACCGTCTGCGCGGCGGCGAGGGCGAGCTCGGTGTGTCGCGCGTCGAGCGTGACACTGCGCGCCCGTCCGCCGCGCGCCAGGTTGGTCTTCCATCCCGGCGCGCTGCGCTCGATGGCGCCGAGCACGCGACCGCCGATCACGAACACGCGAAGGTCGCAGCCGGCGTGGTCGATCGCGCGCTGCAGGTAGTACACGCCGCGCAGCGTCTCGAGCGTGCGAAACACGCGAAACGCCATATCCTCGTCGCTGACCCGTACCATCCCGAGGCCCATCGACCCGAACAGCGGCTTCACGATCGTGTCGCCGCCGAGCGAGCGGAATGCTTCGATGGCATCATCGGCACGCTCGCACACCACCGTGTCGGGCACGGGCAGTCCCGCGCCCGCGAGGAGCGCTGTGGTCCAGAGCTTGTCGACCGTGCGCTCGATGGTGCGCGGAGAATTGATCACGAGCATGCCTCGCTCCTCGAGGGCATGCAGCACGTCAACCCGGAAGACGATCTGCTCGAGGGAGCCGGCCGGAATGATGCGCGCGAGCACGGCGGCGCAGGACGCCAGGTCCTCGCCCCCTCCCGTGAAGCTCGTGGCCCGATCCCCGAATCGGCCGGTGAGCGTCTCGTAGGGCAGCACGCGTCCCTCGTGCCCCCGTTCGGCCAGCGCGCGGCAGAGCTGGTCCGTGTGCCAACCCTGCCGCGCCGAGAGGATCGCGACCCGCACAATACCTAGTTCGTCTTCGTCCCGAGGAGCACGGTGAATCCGCCAGTGGCGAACACCGGGAGATCCCCCGCGACGGCCTTGAACCCCGGTGTGGCCATGCCCCGATCGCGGGCCTCCTTGGAGTCCCAGCGGAGGTCGGCCTCCCGATAGATGGCCGCGGGTTTGCCGTCCGCACCCGGGGAGAACCTGACGAGCTCGGCGCGCGTGACACCGATCTCTTGGGCATGAGCGACGAACAGCGGCACGTGCTTCTCGGCGTAGTACTTCTCGAACGCCGCGGTATCCTTCGGCTGGTTGTACAGCACGACGACCGTCCACTGCACTCCGGGTGGGGCGGCGGGGGCGGCGGCTTTCTCCTTGGGTGCCGAGCAGGCTCCCGCCACGAGGGCGGCAAGAGAGACGCGGAGGAACGAACGCATGTCGGGCTCCTGATAGAGGTTCACATGTCCAGCAGCGATGAGCGCAGTACATCGGGGTTCAGATGTCCCGCATGGTACGTCTTCCCGCTCTGCACGCTCGTCAGCCACACCTCGGCGGGGCTGAAGAGCAGTGGATCGATCTTGTAGAAGTCCCCTTCGTACCGCTTGAAAATCTCGTAGAAGGGGGTGCCGTAGTCCTTCGACGCCGAGGCAGGGATCCTGGACACGAGCTCGGCGAGCTCGCCATCGTCTGCGTTTACCGTGTAGCGTGCCCGCCCACCGTACAGGATACAGTCGTTGGTACGGCCGATCGCCCGCAGATCGTTCTTCGCCACTGGAGGCAGGGGGGCCACGCCGATCCCGCTCACGATCTTGGTCACGTCAAACCCGAGCGCGTCCATCTTGTGGAGCCCGGTCTCGAGGATGCGCGCCGCGATCTGCACACCCCCGGCGAGACTGGCCGTAGGTGCGGCGACGAAGGTGATCTCCGACAGGGCGAGCCCAGCCTTCTCACCGACCCACGCGGCGACCTCGTCCGTTGGGCTCACGCGGGTCTCGAGCACCAGCACGCCGCGCCCCGTGGATTCCGCGTAGCCCAGCTTGCGGTACAACTCCTTCTCGACGCGCGCGTGCGCGCGCAACGGCCCCGACCCCATCGCGAAGTATTTGCCGACCTGAATCGCCCAGCCTGCATACTGCGAGGCCATGCAGCTCACGGCGGGATGATCGGTCCACACGCGCACGCCAGGCCACACATCGGGCCCGACGGCGGTGGGCACGTAATCGATGTGGCCGAGTCCTCCCATGCAGATCCCCGCGAGCGCGAGTCCCGCGCCGTAGCCACCGGGCGCGTCGATCCCCGCGTCGATCACGCGGGACCCGGCCGCCAGCGCACGCACGGCGACACGCAACGCGTCGGCGTTGGCCGCCATCTCGTCGGCGATCCGCCAGGCCCGCTCGTTCAGGCGCAGACCCGCGCCGCTCACTCCCCCGCCCATTGGAGGATCTCCCCTTTGCCGAGTTCCGCGAGGTCTCCGGAATACCGCTCATAACGCCCGGTGATGTGGCGGTCCGAGACGGGTACGCCTGAGCGCGCCCGCAGGTAGCGCAGCAAGACGGCGACGTGCGGCGGGCGGTACGTGCACGCGTAGCGATAGGTGGCGGGCCGCTCCATCGCTTCGAGCGCCACGATCGTCCCCCGCTTGAGGAACCGTCCAGCACCCGGCCCCGTCTTCCCGAACAGCACGATCGTGCCCGCGATCATCGCGCGGCCAGTCCCTCGCCCGCCGTCTCCCAGGATCACCAAGAGACCGCGGCGCATACGGACGCCCGCATCGTCGCCGGCGCTTCCCCGGATGACGATCTCGCCGCCGGTCATTCCCTTGGCGGCCCCGGGTCGCGCACCCCCGACATTGTCGCCGGCGCTGCCTCGGACCTCGATTCGCCCGCCCGCCATCGCGACGCCGAGGTCTCGCCCGGAAGACCCGTCGATGAGCATGTCACCTCCGGTCATCCCCGTGCCGATGCCCTGGATCCGGCCCAGGTCGCCTTCGAGACGCACGTTGGAGGATCGCTCGCCCGTCACCTTGAAGAAATCCCCCAGGCGTGCGGCGCGGCCGCCATGGAACACTCCGAGTGACGCGATCTCCTTGGCGGTGAGCGTTGCGAACCGATCGGGCGCGATGCACTCCGCCACGAGAGCATGGTCCGGCGCCTGCGTGAGCGACAGCGCGATCGTCTCGCTCATGCCAGGATCTTTCGAAGATGGAAGTGGTGCGGGCCGAGTTTGCCGCCGTAGTTCCCGGCGCTGATCGCGCGCACGCCGGGGCGGCAGGCAGCTCGGATGCCGACCCGCATCGCGGCCTCGATGGACGGTCCATCGGTGCCGTCGAGCACGATCTCGAGCACGCTGTTGACACCTTCAGGGACCTGGGAGGCGGTGACGGCTCGGAGCGTGGGACTGAACGCGTCGTTCGTGGTGGCGATCAAGCTCTTGTAGCGCTTCGAGCCCACTTTGCTCCCGCTCCGCACCACGCCGCCGGGAAACGGGAGGATGACGCCAGGCTGGTTCGTCATCGCATCCACGGCGGCCTCGGCCGCCTCGAGCCCGTGATCCGCGTCCTCCGCGAGGATGAGAAAATTCCCACCCCCCACACCCTTCTGCATCCCGAACATCTCTTCGATCAGGAATTCGCCCTCCATGACGGGTATGCGCCAGTAGCGCTTTCCGCCGATCACCTTGCTCGCCTGGAATCCATCGCCGAACACGCGCAACGCTTTTCCGACGGCCAGCCGGTCCGGCACGCTCGGCAGCCCGTCGAAGCAGGCAGTCGTAGGGCACGTGAGCACGGTCTGGCCCAGCCGCACGACGAGCTGCTGGGGGAGGCTCTCCTTGTCCATCGTCAGGAACAGCACACTCACGCCCGGCCGGCCGTCGGGCGTCTCGGCGGCGGGAAGCTCGCGTTCGATCCCGGCCTCGCACTTGCAGCCGATGACCGACGTGGCGAACCCGGTCATCTTCACGGCCGCCTCGCGTGCCCACTTCGGGTTACGTCCCGTGATCACAATCCGCGCCACACGCATCGTGAACGCTTCCGCGAACGTATCGTCGATGGCCACACCCTTGATCTTCACGGGACCGGCTCCGCGCCGTAATTGTCGAACGAAACCGTGGCGTGCGCGTCGAAGAAGCGGCGCAGGTCCTTCGTCACGGCCGTGTCGTATTCGGGGCGGACGGCCAGTCGCCGCCCCGCGGGCGCCCGGCGCAGCTGCCCCTCTGCGACCACGAGTGTGCCCGCTTTGAAGACGTAACGCGGCGTCGCGAACATCTTCGCTCGGTCACCGTCGCTCGAGTAAATCGTGACGTCCGCGTCGGCACCCGGCCCCAGGTGTCCCTTGTTCCTGAGACCCAAGAGGCGGGCCGGCCCCGCGCGCGTCACGATCGCGATCTCGCCGAGCGTGTACTCGCGCGACAGGCCGTCGAGCAGCGCGCTTCCGGCGAGCAGCTTCTGGTTCACCCGCTTCCGGCACTCGTCGCGGTACGATCGATCCATCAGCAGGCGGATCAGCTCCGGATAGGACAGGAACGCGCCGCCGTTGGGATGGTCGGTGGAGAGGACGACGCGCCACGGATCCGTGGACAACAAGAACAGCTCGAGTCCTACCGCCCACTGCAGCGCCGCGACCGCAGCCCGCTCTTTGTACATGTAGGGCACGATCCCGCAGCCGGACTCGAGCTCGATGTCCACGTTCACCCACTTTCGCCCCCCACCCGCGCTGGTGGCCAGCAGGTACTCGACCGGGCTGTCGGCCGTGACGGTCGTGGCGGGCCCGAACATCACCTGCCCCACGTCGACGCTCGTCTCGGGATGCGCGTTCACGTATTCGATCACCTCACGGGCCGCCGACTGCCACGGCTTGCCGCGCTCACCTCCGTAACTGTGAAATTGGAGATGCGTGAAATGCGCTCGCTGCCCCCCGAGCGCCTTCATGGTCTCGAGCGTGGTGGCATAGTTCCCGGGCTGGCCGAGGTTGTTGCAGTGGACGTGCACCGGATGGGGCAGGGCGAGCTGGTTGGCTGCGGCGCACAGCGTCTCGAGAATCTTGCGGGGCGTAACGCCGCTCGACCCCACAGCATCGTCCAGCCCGGTCACATTGCGTCGGCCCGTGTCGCCGCCGCTCTTCCAGAGCGACACCCCACCCGGGTTCACGATCTTGATGGCATACGCCCGCGTGACGCCGAGCAGCCAGGCCGCGTAGTCGCGTGCTCGCGCCGTCTCGCCGGCTCCGATCTGGCGGAGCAGATAATCGTCGTTCCCGAGCAGGACAAAGAATCCGGCGTCGAGGATGGGGGTATCGTCGAGCTCGGCGTGCGCGTGGCGCGCGCCCAGGGGCGCGACAGCGGCTTCCATAGCCGTCGTGTACCCGAGGCCCGCGTAGCGGTACCCGGTGGCAAACGTGCTCGGTACGGTGCCGCCGGTCCCGGTGCGGGCCAATGTCCCGTCCTCGAGCCGCGGGGCGGGGACCGGATCGACGGCATGTTCCTCCGGGAGCAGCCGGCGCGCCTGGTTCACACTCGGTCCCGCGACATGCGAGTGGATGTCCACGCCACCGGGCATCACGATCATGCCCGCGGCATCGAGCCGCGGGGCGTCGCGCGGGAGCTCGGCCACAATGCGGTCGCCGTCGATGCAGACGTCCCGCACCACGCCGTCGATACCGTTCGCAGGGTCGTACACGGCGCCACCGCTGATGCGGAGCCGCTCGGGGTTACTCATCGGGCTCCGTGGACCAGTTTGTCTCGCAACGCACGCACCACGTCCAGGGCGGCGCGTGGCCCCTCGAGCGACGCCCGAAGCGGCAACGGGACGTCGTCCATCCGGAACGCCGTCCCGCCTTCGTGGATACCCGCGACCCCGGTATCGATCGCCACCACAGGCCGGACCGCAGACGTACTGGCCCGCGGGCCGATAACGGCGACCGGGATGCGGTCGAGTGCCTCCCCGACGGGTCCGGGGATTGTCACGGGCGCGCCGATGACCAGCGCGGCGTCGATCTCGTGGTCTGCGAGGAGCGCCTCCGCGCTGCCCCCACCCCCGGCTGGACGGTACCGCGGAGGGCCCCCTGCGAAGTCCACGGCGAACGGGAACCCGGTCTGCCACGTGAGCACGGCGTCGGCGCCCGAGCGGTTCCCGCCGGCGCGCAGCGTGCAGAGCGTGCACCGCGCCGGCCCGTTCAGGGCCTGCCCGAGCGCCACGAGCGCCTCGGCACGGTCGGGATCGATTGCTTCGGGGCCCGACTCTCCGTCCGCCACGATGGCGGTGTACCGCGCCTGCATCATCCGGCGAGCGAGGTCCACGGCTGAGGCGAACCGGGCCGCCGACGCGTCACGCCCCGCGACCGTGGCACGCATCGCGCCGATGGCATCCACTTCATCGGAGGGCGCGATGGCCACCCGGAGGCCCGCGTCTTTCGGCCCGCGGCTCGCCCCCACATCCACCGCCACGACCGTGCGAGTCTTGCCAAGGTCGCCTGGCGCTGTGGCGTAGCGCGCGATGAATCTCGGGTAGCGTTCACCCGGATCGACTCCCCAGAAGACGACGAGATCGGCGTGCTCGCGAATCTCCCCGAGCGTCGCCGTCGCCCGGCCGCGGCGCTGGCCCGCGAGCACGGCGCCCGCCGCGGTGGCGGCCAGGGTGTCCACCGCTGCGTGCAGATGATCGCCGATCGCGACCGCCTCGCGCTGCACTTCGCACGACACATCTCCCGCGATGTAGACGAGGGGACGCGCCGCGCCCGTCAACAACTCCACCGCCTTCCCGATCGCCCGCTCGAGCGTCGCGGCGCGGCCGTCCACCCGAATCTCCGCCGGCACGACCCCGTCGCCGAACCAGGCGGCGCCGAGCGTGCACGCGTTGCTCGCTTCAGCGATACGACCACGCTTCACCACGACGGCGATGTCGTCACAGGCACACCCGCAGCCGAGGCATGTGACGTGCTCGGTCATGCGATGCGCGCCTCGCGCCGCTCGAGCGCCCGGTACAGGTCGGAGGCCCGACGCGCGAGTGCGCCCCGGCAGCGCTCCGGATCGCGTCCCTGGGCGAAGATCGTGCAGATGGGATGTTCCGGCCCGATCGACTCGCCGGACGCGGGCACGTCCCGGACATCGGGGTCGGTGAGCCAACCCGCCGTGTCCAACGGGGTGACGGATCGACGCGCGTACACGATCGCCTTTCCCAGCGTTTCCCCCTGATGGCGCGGCATGGAAAAGGCGGGGAGTGACCCGCCACAGGCGCGCGCGTGCAGGTCGAAGATCGAGATGCCATACGCGCGCTCGACGAGCTCCATCGCGGCGGTGTAGCGGGGATTGACCTCGACCGCGAGCGGAGCCCCATGGGCCGCCACGAAATCGACGCCGTTCACTCCCACGAGGCCAAACTCCTCGGTGACGGCCTCCGCGAGCCGGGTGGCGTGCCCGGTGAGGGGCTCATCGGGATCGAGCAAGATGCTGCCGCAGTAGGTGAAACCCGTCGCGCCGAACGCGCGATCACCGGCGAGCGCGCGCGTGATGCCGAGCGGGACGGCGCGACGCCCGTCCGCGACGAACACTATTGATCCGGGGACGCCGACGATCCGCTCCTGCAGGTAGCTCGCGGGTGGGACCCGCCCTCCCCGCCACGCCCGGATGCCGGAGCCGCCCCCCGAGGCGCGGGGCTTCACGAGCCAGCGGCGACCGGCATCCCCCCCTACTTCGCGCACGTTGAGGCGAACCGCCGGCGTCGCCAAACCGCGTGCCGCCAAACTTCGCGCAAGCTGCTCGGGGTCGCGAACGCGGGACAGTACCGCCGGCGTGTTGCCCCACAGGCGGCCTCGGCCCGCCAGCGCCTCCACGGCCTTCGGATCGTTCTCGAAGCTGGCGACGTAGCACGCTCCGTCGCGTGTCATCTCTCGCGCAGCCGCGATCGCCGCCCCGATGCTGAACCTGCCGGCGGCCCGTGTCACGGTCACCGTCCGCGCGTGCGCGCGGAGGTCGAGGTCGCCGAACCCATCGACGGCCACCACCTCGTAGCCCGCCCGCGCGGCCGACTCGGCCAACCCTCGCGTGGAGACACCGGCGATAAGGACGCGCGTCATGAAAGCCCCAGCCGGTGGCGGGCCTGCTCGCGCGAAATGACATAGAGATGGTCCAGCACGGTGCCGCGGGCCTCGCGGATCGCGAGCCGCTCGACCAGCTCGCGATTGGGGCCACCGGCGAGCCCGTCGGCGATGAGCGCCGCTCCCTGCGCCCCTTCTTTTGCCGTGCTAGCGAACCCGTCGAGCAGCCGCGTGGGTGCAAACAAACCGAGCCGCTGGCGGACCGCGTGGCCGACCGCCTCGACGCGCGCGAGCCGGCCGGAGAGCACGAATTCTTTGGGGGAGGGGACCGACGCGGCGAGTGCCAGCGCCGCCTTCACGGCGCTCTCGACCAGCGCCTCCCGCGCGTCATCCGCCTCTGGTGTCGTGGAGTGCGCGAATCGGTCTGGCGACGAGTCCGCCTCATCCCATCCGGCGACTGCCACCGCGCCGCCCCGGAATAACTGAGCCTTCGGGACTGCGCCCGCGAGATACGCGACCTCTCCGTCCAGGGCGCCGGCCGCGCGGAAGCCGAGTGGCCCGCTCGTCCCTCCCACACCGTCCACGATTCGCCCATCGGCCACGGCGACCGCTGCCGTGAAGGCGCCTCCCAGCTCGACCAGGACGAGCGACACCTTGGCGAGCGGCCGCCCGAATCGACGAGCGTGCTCGGCGATCGCCAAAGCGGTCGCGCACACTTTGTCGGCGGTACCCATGTCGACGCGATTCACTTTGCGGTGCGCGGGCACGGTTTGGAGGTGCACCACGCCCGGCGTGAGGACGACGGGGACGGCTGACGCCGCGAGGGCCCGAACCAGCGCGCGCAGTCCGCCGATGCCTCCGGTCTCGCCGGGTGCCGCGAGGAACGCGAGGATGAGATCTTCCTCGCTCGCGTCCCGGGCCCGGGTCAGGGGCAGCCCATACCCCGAGGGTCCGGCCACGAGGTCGAGCGGGCCCGCCGCCTCGAGCCGCGCGATGAATCGCGCCGGATCGGCGAGGGCCTCTGCGGTTGGCCAGGAGTGGTCGAGAAACACGCGGCCATCGTCCAGGCCGCAGAGGTCGATGCTCACCGTCCCCGGATCGATGCCGACGACGCGGGGCATCGGCTCACGACTTCTGCGCCATCAACTCCCGCGCGACGTCGGCGATGGTCTCGGCGTCCAGCACGAGGTCGTTGCGCTCGAACAGGCGCGCGATGCACGCCTTGTGCAGCTTGGTCTTGAAGTTCCCGATCCCGAAGGCGCCGAACACCGCGACGCCGCTCTTCACGACACCGGCATCGTTCACCTCCACGCCTTCGATGCCGAGCGGCGGGACCGCATTGAGGTCTACAGCGATCTTGAGGGTCTTCACGGCCGTCCAGCCCGCCTTCGACACCATCTGAATCCCGGCGGCTCCGGCGTTGATGAGGATGTCGACTCCGTCGAGCACGCGCGGCAGCTGCGCCGGCTCGGCGACCGCCGCGCTCTCGACTTGAACGGCGAAGCGAGCGTTGACGAACTGGCGCGACTTCTCCCCCTGCTCCGGTTTCCGCGACGTGATCGTGACCCGCGCCCCAGCTTTCGCGAGGAGCCCCGCCGCCCGCTGCCCGACCGGCCCTGTCCCGCCCAGGATCACCACCTTCTTGCCCTTCACGTCGCCCACGGTCAGTTCCACCTTCACGACCGCCGCAACGGCGGTGGTGTTCGACCCGTTCGAGTCGAGCATGACCGACACCTTGAACGGCGCGAACATCGCGTCGACCGCGACAGCCAGCAGCTGCTCACCCGCGGCCATGTTGCTTCCGCCGATCCACACCGCCGTGTTGTGGAGATCCTTGGGCCCCCGCGTGAACAAGCAGCCGAGGATGAGGTCGCGGACGTCGGGTTCCGTCACGCCGCCGTAGGTCATGATCTGATCGGCGCCCGCGTCGTACGCGACGACTTGATCGAACACGCTCGGCAGCCGTGAGCTGTCGAGCTGCAGCAGGAGCTTACGCATCAAGGTTCATGCTCCACGATGAGCGTGCGCAGGGCTCGAAAAGCAGTCGAGGGGCGGCAGCCCGCCCCTCGACGTGGGACTAGAGGCGACCTGCTGGAGCGATCAGCCTTTGTCCGCGCCGCCGGCGAACGGATGCGACGCCGTCTTGGCCTGGGAGATCACCTGATCGACCTTGGGCTGCCCCTTCAGGGCCCGCTCGATCGACTCCTTGGTCGCCCGATAGTTGAAATCGTAGATCTTCTTGTCAACCTTCGCTTCCCAGTGGATGAACACCCCTACCAGGATGCAATAGTCGTCCACCTTGTCCCGCGGGATGACGCCCGAAGAGACGCTGTCCACCACCGCACGGGCCACGGCCGCCTGCGCCGGCCCGAACATCTGAACGGCCTGCGTGGCGTTCTTGATCGTGACTTTGTTGAACAGGAGCGTGTCCGGTTTCGCGGGCAGGTTGGGTGTGACGACGGCGAGCAGCTTCGTGAAGCCGTCGGTGTTGTTTGACAAGGTATTGACGAACGCCTGTCCCGCGTGGCCCGACTTCGACCCGATGATCAGGTCGATGTGAGCGATCTCGTTCCCGTCGCCTACCAACGACTCACCAATGAAGAAATCCGCTGCCATAACTACCTCCCGATCCGGATGGGGTCCACGAGTTATATCTGCCGGCCGTCACGAGTGCGGTGTGAGAGCAGCGTGGCCAGAGGGTGTGGAGGGCCACGCCGTCCCGCATCTGCGGGTAGCTCCTACGGAACCGTATCGATGGGGTGCTAACCTGCCCGCCGCCTCGGCGGGTGTCAAGGCCGCGCGGCTCGTCGCTCTATGGGATGTCTTCGGGGTTATCCCGGCGGCGGACCGCCGGTCGCGACGCGCCAGACTTCGTCCGCCAGCCATTCGAGACGCTGCTGGGCGTAATCGAGCTCCGCGGGCGTCATCCGTTTCGCGCGCCGGGCGATCTCGCGTGTATGCACCATCAGCTCGTCCAGGAGTTCGCGCAACGAGCGATTGCTGCGACGCTCCGCGCGGGGTCGCGCTTTCATGCGCTCTGGATTCCCAGCGCTCGCTCTTCCGCGGTCTTGAATTCCGCGGCCGCCGCCCGCACCGTCGACGCGAGCCCCCGCTCGGCGAGGTAGCTCTCCACCAATCGCAGACCGAGGTAATACCCGGAGCGCTCGGGCAGGACCTTGCCACCCATCAGGCGGGCGGCGGGGGGGAGCCCGCCCGAGAGGAACCGCAGCCGCAGGCCGAGTCCCGACGCGTCGAGGAGCGGCGCGGCCGTGCGCCGTAGGAACGCGTCGAGCTCCCGGATCCGGCGAAACTGCCGGCGCGTGTATCCGAAATACTCCCACGGCTCGAATCCCGGCGCGACCGCCTGCGCCGTCGCCACCGCCGCCCCCTCGTTGGTGAGGAGCTCCCGCAGCGAGGCCCGGCTCCCCGAGTCCCAGTAGTCGTAGTGGCCGCGCAGGTCGGCCACGAGACGCTTCAGGTCCGCCCGGCTCATCGGCGATGTGTAGCGAATCGCGTGCGCCACCTCGTGCGCGATCCACAGCGCCAGCAGGTGCGGCGCGAGCCCCATGCCAAACGTCTGCGGGTTGGCACGACCGGTGAAGTGCTCGAGACACACGAACGCGATGCCCCGTCCGCCGACCACCAGCTCCCCGGCGTTCGCGCCGCCCACGCCCACCATCAGGTACAGGTCGACCGGGCAATCCGCCTCGAGCTGCTCGAGCGATCGCTGCAATGCGTCCTCCCCGATGGAGGCCACATCCACGTCCTCGAGCAGGCGGTGAAGATCAGCGCGGTCGGCCTTGAGCGCCGCGCCGATCACCTGCTCGGCGTGCGGCGACGTCGGATCGAGGACGTAGTTGTGCCAGTAGCTGTGGAGGACCGGCCGGTGACGCTCGAGATAGTCGTGGTATGCCGCGGAGGGATCAGGCGCGGCGAGGACCGCGAGGAACTCCGGCACGAGGTTGACGAGCATGAAGTCGGCCGGCCCCAATTTGGGAATCGGCCGCGCCGGAGACAAGCGCGCGCCTCCGGTTTCATGCCTTGACTTTTCGGGTTAGGTGTGGTCGCGCATCTTGCGGCTCATTTCAGCGAGGAACCGCCGCTCGGCAGGTGTGAGGCTGTCGATGCCACGCGCCGAGATCTTGTCGAGGACGCGGTCGATCTCTGCCTGAGCCGGATCGCGTTCCGCCCGGCCGCGCTTCGGCGCGTCGCTCGCCCGCGCCGCCCGCCCGGGGTGCACCAGGACGCTCGGCTGCGACGCGCGGCGCAGGTGCCGCTCCGCGCGCCCCAGTCGCCAGTCCGCCAGCTTCAGGTAGAGAAACCCGGTCGCGAACCCGCCCAGGTGCGCGAGATGGGCGACCCCGTCGCTCGAGGGGAACAGCGCGAGCACGAGCGAGACCGCCACGAAGAAGGTGACGAGCCATTTGGCGGGAACCGGCTCGGGGAGCGGGAACACATTGATCGGCTCATTCGGCGATGCCCAGGCGAACGCAAGCAGGACCCCGTACACCGCGGCGGACGCGCCGACCACGGTGCCCACGGGCTTGAACTGCATCAGGACGAACGACAGCCCCGCGCCCCCGAGCCCGCACAGCAGGTAGTATCCCAGGAACGGCCAGCTGCCCATGCGCTCCTCCACCTGCGGCCCGAACACGAACAGCGCGAGGAGGTTCACGGCGAGGTGGAGCGGACCGGCGTGGAGGAACATGTAGGTGACGAACGTCCACGGTCGCGCGCGCGCGACGAGCGGCGCGAACCCGAACGTGTTCACGAAATCCGGGCTGACGAACAGCGTCACCTGGAGGAGGAAGACGACCAGATTGGCGACGATCAACCGTCGCACCCACGGCGTCATGCCGAACACCCGCTGCGGGCCCATCGAATACTTATCCCCCGCGCGCGCTCCCTGAGTTCCCGGCCAGGCGGCAGATCCGCTCGCACAGCTCCGGAAAGTCGATTCCCGCCGCCTGGGCGGCCTGCGGGAGGAGGCTGGTTCGCGTCATGCCGGGCAGCGTGTTAGCCTCCAAACAAAAGATGTCTCCCTCCGGGCTCAACCGGAAGTCAACGCGCGAATACCCTCCGAGTTTCAACGCCCGGTGCGCTGCGAGCGCCAGCTCCTGAAGCTGCCGTGTCAGCGCCGTGTCCAGCTTTGCGGGGAAAATCTCCTCCGACATGCCGGGGGTGTACTTGCATTCGTAATCGAAGAGCTCGTGCTTCGGAATGATCTCGCCGACCGGCAGCGGCACGTCCCCGAGGATCCCGACGGTCAGCTCCCGCCCAGGGATGAACTGCTCCGCCATCACCTCGGCATCGTAAACCCGGGCGCGCTCCACGGCGGCGTCCAGGCCCTCGGCGTTCTTGACCAGGGACATCCCCACCGAGGAGCCCATCCGTGACGGCTTCACCACCACCGGCCAGCCCAGCGCGGTCGTGACATCCTCCGCGGCCACCGGGGCCATGAACCACGCGGGGACCGGCACGCCGGCCGCCCGGAACAGCCGTTTCGACAGATCCTTGTCCATCGCGAGCGCGCTTCCGAGTGCGCCGCTTCCGGTATAGGGGACGCCGATCACGTCGAGGACCGCCTGGAGCGTCCCCCCCTCGCCACGGCCCGCGTGCAGGCACAGGAGGAGGACATCCGCGTCGCGAATCGGCGGCAGGGCGGCGAGCCCGTTCGAGAGCAGCGCGCGCTCGCGATCGTCCAGATCCGCCACGTCGGGCGGCGCCCGGCCGACGGCGCTCGTGAGCAGCCGCGCCTCGTCCGCCGCGGACAGGAGACCGTTGACCGTGTCTACGACAGCCACCGTGTGCTTGCGGCCGCGCAATGCGTCCACGATCTGGGCCGCGCCGGCGAACGCGACCGTGCGCTCGGCCGTCGCGCCGCCTGTGATGACGGTGACCCGCATCAACGGATCCCGGCGAGCTGGTGGAGCACGTCGTAGCGGGTGACGATCCCGGCGATCTTGCCGTCCCGCCGGACCAGCGCCGCCGGCGTCTCACGCGAGAGCAGACTGGTGAGCCGCTCCACTGGAAGATCCACGTCGACCACCGGGTATGGCGCGTCCATCACGTCCTGAACCGGCCGATCGAGCGTCGCCGGCTCCTCGAGCGCGCGGGCCATCAGGACCTGCTCGGCCACCGCGCCCACGCCGTCGCCGCCATCCAGCACCGGCAGCTGCGACACGTTGTAGGTGCTCATCAGATTCAGCGCCTGCCGCACCGTCGCGGTGGGGGCGACCGAGATCAGGGGCGGCGCGCCCGAGTTTCGAGCGTCGAGCAGCACGGCGACGGACACCCGCTCCGCCTCGAGGATTTGGTTCTCGCGCAGCCACTCGTCGTTGAAGACCTTCGACAGATACCGCTCCCCCGTGTCCGCGAGCACCGTGACCACGAGCGCTTCAGGGTCGTTCAGCCGCCGCGCCACGTCGAGCGCCGCCACCACATTGACCCCGGTCGAGCCCCCGGCGAATAGCGCTTCCTCCTTGGCCAGGCGACGCGCCATGAGCATCGCGTCCTTGTCGGACACGATGATCCATTCGTCGATCACGTCCCAATGCAGCGACGTCGGCAGCTTATCCCCGCCGATTCCCTCGACCTTGTACGGGTGCCCTTCGGTCTTGTGGTGCGTACGCGCGTATTCCGTATAGATCGAGCCGGCCGGGTCGCCCGCCACCACGCGGATCCGCGGGTTCTTCTCCTTGAGGAAGCGGCCGGCGCCGCTCACCGTCCCGCCGGTCCCGGGCGCGCACACGAAGTGCGTGATCTTTCCCGCCGTCTGCTCCCACAGCTCGGGGCCGGTGGTGCGGTAATGCACCTCGGGGTTGACGGGATTGTAATGTTGGTCGGCGAAGATGGCGTTCGGGTGCGCCGCCGCGATCGCCCGGCCCTTCATGAGGTAGTTCTCGGGGTGATCGGGCGGCACGGCGGTCGGCGTGATGATGACTTCGGCGCCCAGCGCACGCAGCAGCCGTGCCTTCTCCTGTGACATCTTGTCGGGCATCGTGAAGACGCAGCGGTACCCCTTTACCGCCGCGGCGATGGCGAGCCCCACACCCGTGTTGCCGGAGGTCGCTTCCACGATCAGGCCGCCCGGTTTCAGGCGGCCCTCCCGCTCCGCGGCCTCGATCATCGCCAGCCCGATCCGGTCCTTCACCGACCCGCCGGGGTTGAAGAACTCGGCCTTCGCGAACACCGGCGTGCGGATGCCCTGCGTGATCCGGTTCAGCCGGATCAGCGGCGTCCAGCCGATCGTCTCGAGGATGTTGGCGTACGGCTTAGTGTGGGGTGGCACTGTCCGGCTTCGCATGCGCGGTATCGGGCCGGGCGCGGCTCGTGTCCACGCCCCGGAGCAACGAGTCCCGCCGGGCGGGCGCGGTGTCGCGCGCTGGCGCGCGCACGGGCGCCGGGGCGGCGGGAGGTGGGGGCGGGGGTGGGGTTGGGGGGAGCATCCGAACCGGCGCGGGCCGCGGCGTCGTCGTGTCCGGTTCGCCCCTTAGCGCGGGATTCCCGGTCTGCGAGTGCCGAAACTCCACCGGCTGGAGGAACGCCGTAGCGATCGGCAGGCCGTGCCGCCGTGCGGGCGCGAAACGCAGCTTGCGTGCCCCGGACAGCGCTGCCGAGTCGAGGGCCGGATAGCCGCTCGATTCCGCCACCCTGCTCGACTCGGGGGACATGCGCCCCACGGAGTCGACGAACAGGCGGAGCACCACGTCACCCTCGACCTTCTGATCGTACAGGCGCGGCGGATACTGGATCGGGGAGTCGCCGTTGAGCGCGACCGGCGGCTCCTGGTCGGCGGGCGCGCCGGATCCACCCCCTGCGTCATCGGGCGGTCGGGAGCGGCGGCATCCCGCACCGACCGCCAGCATGCCGAAGAGGACCAGCCGCCACGAAATCACGTTTCCTCCCTGAGCTGCTTCTTCCACGCCGCCAGCCGGTTCAACGCCTCGAGCGGCGAGAGAGCGTTTACGTCGAGCTCGCCGAGCTCGGCGAGCAACGGATGCGGCGGAGCGACGGCCCCGAACAGACCGAGCTGCGCGGCGTCGGGTGCCGGTGGTGGCGTTTGGCGCGCGACGTGATGGCCGGCTTCGAGCAGAGCGAGGACTTGCCACGCCCGCGCCACGACCGGGGCGGGGAGGCCGGCGAGCTGCCCCACGTGGATGCCGTAGGAGCGGTCCGCGCCACCGGGCTCGAGGCGATGCAGGAACACGATCTCCTCCCCGGCCTCACGCACGGCGACGTTGAAGTTGCGCGCATGCGCGAGCTCCTCGGTCAGCTGCGTCAGCTCGTGATAGTGGGTCGCGAAAACCGTCTTGCACCCGATCGTGTTGTGCAGGAACTCGGTGACGGCCCACGCGATCGCGACGCCATCGTAGGTGGAGGTGCCCCGGCCGATCTCGTCCAGCAAGACCAGGCTCCTGGCGGTCGCCCCGTGCAGGATCGCGCTCGTCTCGCTCATCTCCACCATGAACGTCGACTGGCCGCGCACCAGGTTGTCGGAGGCGCCCACGCGGGTGAACAGCCGGTCGACAACGCCGACCACGGCGCGCCGCGCGGGCACGAACGACCCCATCTGGGCAAGCAGCACACTCAGCCCCACTTGCCGCAACACCGTCGACTTTCCCGCCATGTTCGGCCCGGTGAGCACGATCACACGCCCCGCCTCGTCGAGTCGAACGTCGTTCGGAATGAACGCCTCGCGCGCCATCATGCGCTCGACCACCGGGTGCCGGCTTCCCTCGAGCTCGATGACGAGTCCCGCGTTCACGTCGGGGCGGACGTAGCCGTCCCGATGGGCGAGGTCGGCCAGCGCGCTCCAGACGTCGAGCCGGGCGAGCACGCCCGCGGACCCCTGCGTTCGCGTGATCGCCGCGGCGACGTGGCCGCGCAGGATATCGAGGAGCTCCGCTTCGCGCACCGCGATCCGCTCCTCGGCGCCCAACACCTTCGCCTCGTAAGCCTTGAGCTCCGGGGTCACGAACCGCTCTGCGCCGGTCAGGGTCTGGCGCCGCTCGTAGTCCGCCGGGACGCGATCGCGGTGTGGGTTCGTCACCTCGAGGTAATAGCCGAAGACCTTGTTGAAACCGACTTTCAGCGACGCGATCCCGGTGCGCTCGCGCTCCCTCGCCTGGAGCCCGGCGATGTACTGTTTCCCGCCGTCCCGCGCGTCCTTGAGGTCATCGAGCTCGCGATCGTACCCCGGCCGGATGGCGTCGCCGTCCGCCACCTGTGCCAGGGGGCGCTCCACCAGCGCGCGGGCGAGCTCGTCGCCCAGGTCCTGCAGGAGGTCGAATCGATCGGCGGCCTCTTCGAGCAGCGCCGCCCTGCCGCGGTTCTCCAGCCCGTCGAGCGCGGCGCGCACGTCCGGCAACCGGAGGATCGAATCTCGCAAGGCGCCCAGCTCCCGCGGGGTGGCCCGCCCTAGCGCGGCTCGGCCCGCCAGGCGCTCCAGATCGCGGACGCCGTCCAGCGCTTCCCGCAATCGGTCCCGTCCGCGAGCATCGGTGGCGAGCACCTGCACCGCGTCGAGGCGGGCGTTGATCGTCGCCGGATCCACGAGTGGCGCCAACAGCCAGCGGCGCAGCAGGCGGGCGCCCATGGGCGTGGTCGTGCGATCGAGCACGTCGAGCAACGTGGCCCCCGATGCACCGGGTCGGAGCGGCTCGACCAGCTCCAGGTTGCGCCGCGTCATTTCGTCGAGCGGCAACAGATCGCCGGCCCGGAGAACCCGGGGACGGGTGATGTGCGGGAGGCCGCCCGGCTTGAGCTCCCGGGCATAGCGCAGCAGCGCCCCCGCCGCCCCGAGTGCCACGCGATCGCCCGCTTCGATGCCGAGGCCGTCGAGCGAGGCCAGGCGATACGCGCGGGTGAGATCCTCCCGCGCGAGCTCCGGATCGAACTCCCACGCCTCCCGATCCACCCGCAGCGCGACGACGATTCCGAACTGGACACCCGCGGGTAGCACGACTTCGAGCGCTTCGTAGCGGGCGAGCGCGGCGGCGAGATCGTCCGGGGCCACCGTCTCGATCAGCAGCTCTCCGGTGGTGAGATCGAGCGCCGCCAGGCCGGCTGGCGCGCCGCGCGGATCCAGGGCGATGAGAAAGTTGTTCCTGCCCCGCTCCAGCCAATCGTCCGCGAGCACGCTCCCGGGCGTGACCGTCTCCACCACCTCGCGGCGCACGATGCCCTTCGCGAGCTTCGGATCCTCGACCTGTTCGCAGATGGCCACGCGATGCCCGAGGCCGATCAACCGTCGCAGATACTCGGGTCCCGCCTTGACCGGCACCCCGGCCAAGGGGACGTCCGCCGCGCCTCCGTTATTGCGAGCCGTGAGCGTGAGACCGAGCTCGCGGGCCGCCAATCGCGCGTCGTCCTCGAACATTTCATAGAAGTCCCCCATCCGAAAGAACAGGACCGTGTCGGGGTACCGGGCCTTGATCTCACGGTACTGTTGCATCACGGGCGTGTCCGTGTCGACGCGCGGGGTCACGACTCCTCCACGACGAACGGCTGCCCGCCAATGCGGGTCTTGAGCCGCTTCTGCGCCTGCACGGCTTCGTCGTGGGTCGCGTAGCGTCCGACGCGGACCTTGAAGAGACCGCTCGTGTCGCGCACCACCCGGGCGTCGAAGCCCATCACCTTCAACCGGGTCAACATCTCGTCGACTTGGGCGGCGCTCTTCACCGCGAGGACCTGCACGGCATAGGTCGTCGGTTTGGCCTGGCTGTCACTCGCCGTCGCGGGTGGAGGAGCGGGCGGTGCGCTGCCGAGCGGCGAGCACCGGGACGCATAGAAGGCAACCTGGTTCTTGAACTCCACGTCGGTACCGGCCCCGTTGAGCGCCTCCTGAATCAGGCCGCACCCGTGAACATCGTCCTTGAGGTCGAAATAGGCCCGCGCGCCCCAGAAATCGGCCCGTGGCTTGAGGGGGGAATCCGGATAGTCCAACCGCAGGCGCTCCGCCGCTTGAACGGTGGCGGCAGGATCACCCTGTGCGAAGTAGAGCTGAGTGAGCAACACCATGGCGGAATCGGCCCACACCGACCGCCCGTATTCCACCACGACGCGCTGCAGGCTCGTCGCGGCCGTCGTTGCGTCCGCCGCGAGCCGGCCGGCGGTGAACAGCGCACCGGGGTACAGCGAATCCTGGGGCGACAGTCGCGCGACGAGCCGCCGGATCATCGCGCGCGCCGAGTCGGGCCGCGTCTGGGCGATCCGCAGCGCGGCCGCGCGGACGGTGTCGCTCTGGGCGGTTAGGCGGTTGGCCGGGTAGGCGGATAGTAGGGTCAGCAGCCATGCGCTGACCGCCCAACCGCCTAATCGCCTGACCGTCTTCAAGCTGCCTCCCGCGCCAGCACCGCGAACGACATCACGAGCTGTTGAATGACTCCCGCCTCGCCGGTAAGGGTGCTCGTCTTGAGGGCGCGATCGGCGTCGAGCGCGAGCCGCAAGGCCGTCTCGAGCTCCGGCGTTGTCCACTGCCCCGCCCATCGTGCCCATCGTGCCGCGGCCTGCTCCCAGCTGCCCAGTCCGTAGGGTCGGGAGGCGCGCAAGTGCCCCATCAGGACCGACTCGAGGCGCCCGCGCGGCGTTCCGCGGTCGGCCTCCGCGCGAGCCAGCGCCGTGCCGACGAGCGCCGTGCCAAGCGCGTTGACCATTCGGACACCGCTCATGCCCGCTTGCTCGAGCACCGGCTCGACCAGTTGAGCGGCCGCGGCGGCGCGGCGCTCGAGCGCGGCATCGACCAAATCCTGAAGCGTCTCGCCGCGGCGCACGCCAACGAGGGCCGCCACTTCTTCACGAGTCACCGGGCGCCCGGTCTCACCCGTCAGGGGCGCAAGTTTCTCGAGCTCACGCGCTAGCGCGCTGAGATCGGTCCCCACCGCCGTGAGCAAGAGCTCACGCGCCGCCGGCTCGAGCGTGAGGTCGAGTTGGCGCGCCCGCTCGGCCATCCACCGCTCGACGTCCTCGGGCGCAAGCGGCTCGAGAAGGACCGCGGTCGCGTGCCGGATCAGATCCGAGTCAGGTGGCTCGCCGGCCCCTTGTACCAGGATGAGCACGGTGGTGGGATTTGGAGCCTCGAGGTACTTGAGCATCTCCCCACGAACTTTGGCGTTCTTGCGGAGCTGCTCGAGTCCTCGCACCACGACTGCCCGCGTGACGGCGAGCATCGGGGGCGTGTTCACGAGCGCATGGAATGATTCGGGGTCCAAATCGGCGGCGGCGCGCTGGTCCAGGTTGAAGTCCCGGGCGCCCGGCTCCACCGCGCGCTCGACGAGCGCGGCCACGGCCTCGTCCTTCAGGACGTCCTCCTCGCCGTGGAGATAATAAATGGGATCAGGCGCACGCTGCTTCAGGCTGCGGAGCAGCGCGTCGAAGGTGAGCGCCCCCATACGGGGCGGAAGTTAACCCCGGCCCGGAGTTGAGAGAAAGCCTACCGTCCCGCTGATGCGGGCTCGATGCGGGTGGGGCCGTCAGGCGCCGGACTCGCGGCGAACACGCCGGCGCGCGGGTCTTGAAAGGAGACGACCGGGACTCCGGCCTGCAGAACCGGCTTGGGGAACGGCACAGCGGGGAGCGCCGGCACGTGGGCGACAGGCGGGCGGCGTCCGACCTCCAGCGCCACGAGGGCGAGCGCCGCGGCGACGAATAGTGCCGCGGCCACTCCCGCCCCCGCCGGGACGGCGGCGAGAGTACGGCGTTCCCGCGCGAGCCTCGCGTCGAGCCGGCGCCGGAAGTCACGCGAGGGCTCGATCGTCTCGGCCGCCTGGAGCGCGATCACCCCCCGCCGTACGGCCGTGTCATAGCGGCGGCACGCCTGGCACTGTTCAAGGTGGCGCTCGAAACGGCGCAGATCGCGCGGGGCCGTGATCAACCCATCGCGAACGTCCGTATAACGCGCGAGGAAGTCGGCGCAAGTCATTGGTGCGACAATCTACTACCGCGGAGGTCATACGGGGTTCCGCCGGCAAGGCCGGGTGCAGGGGGTCAGGGGGGGCGGGGTGTTGCCCCTGGTCCCCAGATCTACTGGAGCAGCGGACTGATCAGCTGGGCGAAGCTGTTCCGGGCCCGGTTCAACCGACTCTTCACGGTTCCGAGGTTGCACCCCGTGATGTCGGCGATCTCGGCGTAGCTCTTCCCTTCGAGCTCACGGAGGACGAACACGGCGCGGTGGTGGGTGGGCAGCTGGCTCACGCACTGATCCACCGCTTCCTTGAGATAGCGCTTGCGGTACAGATCGTCCGGGCGGGCGGTGGCGTCCTCGAATTGCAGCGGCCGGTGGTCCGCCTCCCAATGCTTCTTGATGGTCTGAAAGAGCACGAGCGGGTTCCGGCTGCGGTTCCGGAGCTCGTTCTTCGCAAGGTTCGACGCGATCGTATAGATCCAGGTAGAGAACTTCTTCGTCTGGTCGAACCGGTGGAGGTGGCGGAAGACGCGGATGAAGACCTCTTGGACGAGGTCTTCCGCGCGCTCCCGATCCCCGATGGTGCGGTTGATAAAGTTGAGGAGCCGCGTTTGGTACCGATCCACGAGCGTCCCGAACGCCTGGGGATCGCCCGCCAAGTGCTGGAACACGAGCCGGCCGTCATCGAGGTCATGCAGCGCCTGACGCTCGAGAGCGCGCGGCGTTACGACCGGCTGGCTCTTCTGGTTCAGGGTTGCGCGCATGAACGGCTCCGGAGTGACGTTTGCCCTCTCTATAGATACGGCACGAACCGTACCCGTCGCACAGGCGGTGTTAACTGCCGGTGGCTGCACGGCTTCGCCGCAGCACGCCCGTCGAGTCGGGTCGACACGCCGTCCTCGCCGGGAGACACGGCGTTGCTACACCTGGAGGACGAAGGCCGCCATATAAAGGATAGCCACAATGCTCTTTGCGTCACGGACTTCGCCCGCCTTGATCCGCGCCAGCACCGCAGACAGGGCCTGCGGGACCACCTCGATGAACTCGTCGCGCTCGCGCAACGGGGTCCCCTGCTCGAGGCCGCTCGCTAGGTAGAGATGAATGACTTCATCGGTGAACCCGGGCGTCGTGAAGATCGAAGTCAGCCGCTCGAGTCGCCCCGCCTTCACCCCTGCCTCCTCTAACAACTCCCGCCGCGCACACGTTTCCGGATCCTCGCCCGCGTCGAGGGTGCCGGCGGGAATCTCCCACAGGAAGCCCCCGGCGGCGTAGCGGTATTGGCGGATCAAGAGAATCGTCGGGTCCTTCTCCCCGGGGTCCGACGCGCACGGCACGATCGCGGACGCGCCCGGATGCCGGATGATCTCGAGCTGGCCCGTCGACCCGTCGGGGAACCGCACGCTGTCGACATCGAGCCGGACCACCCGTCCGGTATACGCCCGGCGGCTTTCGAGCTGCATAGCGATCCCCTTAGCGGTTGAAGATCCAGGTGATCGGGACTTTGAAGCCCTCGGCGAAGTAGTAGGCCGCGTTGCGCCGCGGATTCGAGCGGATCGGGGAGTTGGGCGCGGGTGACGTGAAGGGCACCAGACCGAGCCGCGTCGCGATGATCTGGAGGCGGAGCATGTGAAAGCCGTCCGACACGAGGAGCACCCGCCGGCCCTCCTTGCCCGAGAACCAGCGGGCCACCCCCTTGAGCGACGCGGCCGTGCTGGTCCCTGGCAGCGCGACGACGGCGCTCTCGGGCAGCCCGGCCTTCAGGAGGTAGCGTCGACCGACCTCGGACTCGCTGACCGTGTCGCCCGAGCCCACGCCTCCCGTGACCAGAATGACCGGCGCTAAGCCGCGCTGGTACAGCGCGGCTGCGTGGTCGAGGCGTGCCCGGAACACGGGCGACGGACGGCCGTTGTATTGCGCGGCACCGAGGACGGCGATCGCGTCCGAGGTCGTGGCCTGATCGTGCGCTCCTGCGAGCGCCACTGCGACGACGACGGCCGCCCACCCGAGGGCAAGCACACCGAGGCCGACGATCGCGGCCCCGAACCGGCGACGCAGGGTCCAGAACGGCATGGGGGGAAAGACAACAAGGGAGGGGGCAAGACGGAAGGGGGCGGGGGCGCCACCTATGCGGCTACAGGCTGAGCCAGTAGTTCACCTTCACGAGCAGGACGTTGGTCGGAGGGTCGAGGAACATTTCATGAGCGACGTACTGGCCGAGGTCGAGGGCAGGGT
>Ga0247667_1000048_pt1 | contig 80840 bp, 77 predicted proteins | sample CNK08_metaG_FD_183027 | JGI IMG/M metagenome (GOLD analysis project Ga0247667, IMG submission 183027) | Soil microbial communities from Purdue University Martell Research Forest, Indiana, United States - CNK08 | ecosystem: Environmental > Terrestrial > Soil > Temperate forest > Bulk soil... | reverse complement strand
TTGACAGCACACTTGTTAACGAATGGCTTCCGTCACAAATCTGGCGTGAGGCACTTACCCAAGCTGCGGCCGATCGACTTCGCAATATCGAGCGATTGTCTGCCGCTGAGTTAGCGTTTTGTTCATGGCTCATTCCTCCTGAGGTCGCACGGCAGGTACTAACCACAGCGCGCAAAGACTTTCGGGATTTGGCGCAGCAGCCCCTCGAAGTTGTTCCCAAGCCTCTACGTGTCCACACTGCATTCTTGTTAGTCACTCTCGGGTTACGCGCAGGCGATATCGAAGCCGTTTCGTTTGTTGCAAGGGGGTTTTTCACAGTTCATGATGCGCTGGCTCTGGACCAAGATTTGCCAGAATCTTGGTCGTTATTGTCTCCTCTCTTACCCAGGTTCGCATATTGGAGACAATGGGACCGATGCGAACAATTACGACGTGCAGTGCGAAGGCGCTTTCCCAAGCATTCAGAAATGCCAACTGCCCTACTTCAAGCGGCGCAGACCCCGGAGCACGTTGAAATTGTAAACCTAGTCTATCCACGCATCATTATGAAACGACTAAGAGCTAGTCGATCCGCTAAGCCACCGGTACTCTCTAGTGCTCCAAGAGTGTTTTGGGAGTTCAAGCGAGATCAAATTGAGCAACAAGACTTCAGTGATTTTCTCAATCACTTTGGAGAATTGGCAAGCGGAGATGTTCTTAGGGACAGTCAGGCCAGCTTCACTTTTTTCGTCGGCGGTTTCGATGACGACGCCCGTGAGGTTACGGAGATTCCAGAGATACGTGCGTTTTATCATAAATTCTACGAAGTCTGGCCACATTGGATGTTCTTCGTTGAACCTGACTCATTGAAGACGATGGCATTCTGTATTTTCAAAACATACATGTGCATTCACGATGAAAAGAAACGTGTTGTGCAACATGCTTACGACGACACTGAAATGGCCGAATTTATCAAGCAGCAAACGCCTGATTTCATGAGTCTTTGCCATCGCGCGGGAATAGACAGTATCGAAACCAACGAAATTCTTGAGGGCATCACGAAAGAGTTGATGCCACCCGGCTGGAAGAAGGCGAGTGGCATCAAAGTGTCGTAGAGGCAGACTTCCTACCGCCCGCTCGCTGCATGCCTTCAGTCGCAGGGACACAGGAGCGGCTGCCGCCCCAGTTTCCCTCTCGACTCCCTTCCCCCACCAGAAACGCGGCAACGCAGATGGATCATCCTGGACTCCACACGCCGGGACTTCGCTGTTCCCTGTTTCGCCCTCCGCTACGCCCCGCGCATTTCGTCCAAGCCGACCAACTGCGCTTCACGTCGCTTTTGAACTTAGAAATCGTGCCGGTCTTGAGCCCCGAACTTAAGATCAAATTGTAGCCGAAAGACCTTCCAATTCTTGCAGAGGCGATTGCAGGCAACGCTTCTCACCTTCTGAACTGTGATGTACGCGACTTCGGCGCTTACTTCGCCAATATCATCCAAGGCGTGGAGATCGTCTCACCCCAAATGCTTGCGGACGAGCTTGCGTGAAGGGCTGCTCTAATTCCATTTGTTCTCGATGTGCTCTCCACCGAACAGGTACGCAATACTTACGTAGACATCGGTACATTCCCGCCGCGATATTGAACGAAGGCGTTCTTGCCTGGTATTCCAACGCGATCGCGCCGAAATGCTCTCGCAGGAAAGAGTCCTCATGTTTGCCACGCTTGTTCAAAAGCGTGGCAAACACCAGAGGGGCCACAGACGCAAAACCAAGGGGAAGTAAGGCGGCAAACCCAATGGCTTCCAGAATCATTCCAAGACGAATCGGGTGTCTAATTACTGAATAAACGCCTTCCGTAACCAATCGATGATTTTCAAAGAGACAGACGTGCCTCGAATAGCTCCGCCCCAGTGTGACTATACCAAGCAGCCCGAGTGTACTGCCGGCACAAATACAGACAAAGCCTACAGTCGCGCCTGGGCCCAGTCTATATCCTAAAAACATTCGAAGAATTGGGATAATCACACAAACTCCCCACAGCAATGCAATCAAATCTGTGGATGGCACCAAATGCGCAGTACTTAAGGCCGGTTGTTTCGCCCGCTGGAAATCAATTCGCGCCTGAAGGCCATATCGTGCCGCTAACAAAAATGCCGCGACAATTGTCATGGCGTTTATCATGAGTGTTGATTGGTCTTAGAACGGCAACACGCCCCAAAGGAAATACCATAAAAACTCAGAGCTGATACAAGTAGCCCCGGAATAAAAGCCTGGCCTGGCATAAACTTAAGAGCTGCCAGTGTGGTCAAATAACCAGTGATGATACTTACAGGCGCAGCAAGCGGACTCGTTTTGGTTCGGAATGCCGCCCCAAGCAGAGCAGGACCCAGCACGAGCAGACCATAAAAACAATTGAGTAACAAATGTACGATATCCCGGCTCATGTCGGCCATGATCACTCCGCCAATACCCGCCGCGATGGTTAAGAGCCGCACGCTTCTCAGACTTGAATTTTCAGTTGTGCTGCGGCCCAGCACATCGCGATGTACTGCAAAGCTGACGGCCAGAATAAGACTATTGACACAACTGAGAATGACGGCAGACAGGCCGGCGAAGGTGATCATCGCCCCAAAGCGCGGCATGCTAGCTAGGAGTGTGTGAACGACGAGTTGGTCACTATTCTTTGAAGCCACCCCGCTCAAAGATGCACAAAACCCCAGAGAAAGAGCGAAAACGTAAAACGGCAAAACGAGTATCGCCGCCCAAATGAATACTGACCGTGCCTCCTTGGGGTTGCGGCTCGAATAAACACGAAACCAGATTTCCGGTTGCAGCAGGGGGACGCTAGCTCCAAAGAGAAATCCCAATATCAAGAAAGTCCATCCACCAAATCGTAAGGGGGAGAGGATCTCGTGAGATATTCCGACCCCAACCGTCGCGAGACCATAGTTTCTCGTCAGAGCATAAAACCCCAGCCCAATCAGTACAATCAGCTTAACACCGAACTCAAGAACGTCGCTGACGATGTCTCCGCGCATCCCCAACCAAGCGGTGTAAAAGACGACGAATGCTGCTGCAATATGGAAAGCCCACGAAGGGTCACCGGTCACTATACCGAATATGTCTCGAAACGCTTCGAACTGTGCGGCTGTTAGGAACATGTATGTAAACGCTACTACTAGACCGCCCGCAACCTGAGCTCCCTTGCCCAAACGCGCTCCTAAAAAATCTCCTATGGTGGTTGCCTGGACGGAGTCGCCGAAGGCTTTGAGTTTAGGGCCGATCATCGCCATCAACACGAAGCCGCCCAGCGTTGACAGAAGCGAAACCAAAGCGAAACCGGTCCCGCTTTGAACGGTGGCGGACGCCAATCCGATAATGGCTCCTGCTCCAACCTGGGTAGCTGCGCAACTCACCGCCAGCATCCACAAAGGTGTCGCCCGATAGTTCATCCAGAACGATCCAGCGGAGGCGCGAAATCCCGCCCAAACGGAGGTTCCGACGGTCATGAGCGCTACCATCACTATTGCTAACCAAACCATGGGAGACTAAAGGAGTATGACAGCTTCGCTTTCCCCGGTGCAGGCACCCCCAGCGATTTCGATCAAAAATGGCGAAACCACTAGGTTACGAACTCGTTTCACCACAGGCTCGCCGTGGGTGCCCCTATGACACGCGAGCCTGACCTCGACTTCGGGAGTTGGTCTAATGAACTGACGAAAGCGGAGCCTGAGCTCCATGAAGCTTGCCTTGTCTGCCTCGATACGCTCCAGATATTCCTGCTCAGAAATTGGGAGCAACCCATCACGTGCCAAAAGCACACCAAAAAGATACGATAATTCGCCAATGTAGGTCACGATTTGGATTCGTGTGAGGTGTGTGGGCTCTTTCCTGTAACATGACGGCGTAAACCAACGAAACCAGCCGCGCACTTGCGCGTCATCGTAAGCTGCACGGAGCAAGTGGATCTCTGACTCCTTATATACCGTGCCCAGCACTGTTCTGAAGTCCGGGCTATACTTGATATCTTCCCTTTGTGTTGTCAGTGTGATGTTCATATTGGGTGGCTCCAAATCGGTAATCCTACATACGGAATAGCAGCGCGCCAGCGTCTCGGAACAGGGTGTTCTTATCTGCTCCCCACAACGTTACCCGCAAAAGTCCAGCGAGGTCCGTTAGAAAATCGGGTGCCAGTTGAAGCCAAGCGTATTCTCCTTTGGAAACGGCCGTGGAACCGAAGCTGAAGAATACAAAGCCAGCGCGTGGGCCTGTGTTTTCTTTCGGTTCAAAAAGAATCGTTACTGCAAGTGGGTGCAACAGCCGGCTTAATTCCTGAAGGAGTACCCTTACGGACAGTGGGTATTCCCCCCAAGCCGGTGGGAGAGCTAAGAAAGAAATTCTACGCCTAGCGCCGCGATCTCCGCCTGAAAGTTCTTCCTGCAGTTTGACTATCTCCTGTAGGCTGGTGTGGCGAGCGAATGCAAGAACAGCCCGTGCTTGTTCGGGGGCTACTGAGTTCTCATCTCGCGCCAATTCGACCGCAGTGTCCGAAAGCGGCGGCAATATGAAAGTCAATTGGTTTTGCTCGTTACGTAGAAATCGAACCGCCGCGGCACTGAGTTCCGGATTCGAAAAGGACGCTGGCTTTCCACTAAACACCACAACTTCTCCCTGTCGATCGCCCACCAGATTCTGGAATCGCTGGTTTGCAATACGGTCGTCTAAAGCGAGTGGCTGAACATCCGAAGCAACGGCGATTCGTAATGCCTGAATCTCTAGCTTCAATAGCTTCGCAAGCTTCGTCAGGTGCTTTTCAGGGATCGGTTCCATTCCGCGTTCCCAAGCACTTACTTGCTGAAATTCTACGCCCAATGAACGTGCGATATCTCGCTGACTCTTGCCAGCGCCAAGCCTTGCCCCTCTCAACATTCGCCCTGCAGTCCTTGTCCTTGTTTCCATCGTCCTGAACTTAATACACTCAATTTTGGAGCAAAGTCAAGGCGCGACAGATGTTGACAAGCTAGCTAAAGTCTGATAGGCTTTATCCAACATGATGGCATTAGGGCCGAGGATTATAGCCTCGGCCCACCGAGCATGGCTCGGGGAAGAAACGGTGCTCACGATGAAAACCGCCCCTTCTGCTGAAGAGCTTAACACAGGGATCACTAGCGCGCAAATCCCAGAAGAATGCCCGCAGCCGGTTTTTGAACGTCCCAAACCTGAGGTGGTCGACGGCGAGCAGATGCTCTTGGCGATTGCCAATTCCGACCGGGATGTGTTCTTCCATGATGGTCAAACCACGCCGGAGTTCGCGCGCGCCCTTTCGGAGTTCTGGGACGACCCCCACGGAGATTGTTACCCAAATGAAGCGGCACCCTGCTGCCAGCAGGAAAATCTGGAGACGAACCATGGCCGACAGTGAGTCTGATCTACCGGAGAGAACTTCGAACCATCGTTTTGCCAGCGGCCTGAGATGCCCACATTGTGGGAGGCCCCTGCAGATTGTCCTCCGGGAATCGGAACTGTGCAACAAACCCATCTTCCGTTCGCCTGACGCACCCGATGAGGATTATCCACTGAAAATCAGTCCATAGTAATGCCCCCTGCGGTCCAAGCCTCCGAGGGAACCACTGTAATAAATCAGGAAAAACCTAATAGACACTTGCGTGTCCGACCCGGCTCAAAGCGCACCACTGAATTCGGCTCCATGTTCGGCTTTTACAAATCCGAAATCGCTCCCTACTCAACCGCCCCCTGCAGCAGTCTCGTCACCATCCGAATTCCCTCTTCAACTTGACCTCGGAGTGTACTGGTCATCTGCTCGATACGCGATGGATGAATCGGGGTCATAATGAAATCGCTTTTGACGGATACAATCCCTATGTTGGTTGTCTGTCCCGTCGCATATTCCAGCACTTCATAGAAGATTTGAGTTTCGTCGGGAAAGGTCTGCCCGCCGACGATCAAACACTGGCGCATTCCGCCGGGTAGTTGCTGTTTGGCTTCCAGAATGAACACGTCTGCTTCGGGCGATTTGAGTTCGTTGACGGTAAACGCCGGTTGCACGTTCTGGAACGCAGTACGGATAGCTGATTCCACTTCCTCGAATGGTTTCCCCGATTTGAGTTCGTGATGTTCAAATAGGCTCGCATCACGATTATTCCCCAACATGGCTTTGAAAATCACCGTCGCATGGCTCGTCTGTTCTTGCCGCCGCCGTTCCGCCCGATCCTGCTCGCGCGTCCGGTAATCCGTCATCAATTGCTTCAGTTCCACATCTTCCGGCAAAGTGAGCACAGCCACTTCAATCTCGCCGACAGCTCCCTTGTAATCACCCTTACCCGCGAGCGCATTGGCCCGGACCAGACTTCCCTGCTTCGTGGCTTCTCGTTGGATGGCCACAGCATCGAGATCACCGGGGTTCGCGACGAGGGCTTCGCCGCTTGCTTCTAAGGCCCGCCGGTAATCAGCCGCTTTCAGATATTGGCGTGCAGCCTCCATGGCCCACACGTAGCTGCTACTCACCAGATTAGTGCCGAATGAATTGGTTTGATTGGCAGCGACCTCTAAAGCGACTCGCGCGGGCTCATACCCATCTCGCCGCAAAACGAACTCCCACCGCCCAGGTCGCAAACCCTCCAGGTGAAGTGGAGTTGCGCCCCAACTCTGACCGTTGCTGCTTTCGACCGTGGCACCGGATGGTTTCGTCTCCAAATCAGCCGCGCCATAAACGAATTCAACCTTGATGTTTCTCGTCATCCCAGTTTCCACAAATCCTGATACTTCTTGCCGATTGTCGTGGTGCACGGCTATCACTTTGTAGCTCCCTACTGGCAGATCATTGATTGTCGACGGTAAATCCCCTGATTCCAAGACAGTTCCGTCGGCATTTAACAATTCGAATGTTGCTCCAGTTTTGTTGCATGCCATTTGCAGGTTCCCGATTCGCGGAACACACCGCCATGTAGCGACTGAATTCGGTAAGACAGCTAACTCTTGCGCCCCTTGCCAATGGCGATACGTTGCTTCCACCCGATACAGATCAGTCGGCACTTCGCGGCTCATTCCTGTGCTGTTAGTTAATGTCACGGTGAACTCCGGGCCGCGAATGGTAAGCAAGGCCGCCGGCGGGTCGGCTTGTATTGCTAGTGTTCCTGCGGCCCGTTTCAAAACGATCTCACCAAAGTCATGTTGGCCGTACCAGACGAACAGATTTGTGGAGAAGGTCACTGCCTTGGGATGGTAAACAGAAAATGTGTGTTGTCCAATGGCAATCGGTTCCCCGCTCAAGACACCTCGTCCATCCAGCCTTGCTGTCGCCCCGTACCCTAACGGCTGACCTTCCAGCGTAAACGAGAACGTGAGCCGGGTTTGTGCACTCAAACGCTGGTGCAGCCGGTAGGTATAGAGAACCAGTATTAGAATTCCCCACCATACCAACGGGCGCAGCACTCGCAGCCAATGTTGCAGGCGACTTTTCGGTGGGGTCGACGGAATGGAAGTGTCGAGGTTCACGCAGCCTTGGTTGCGGGCACACCTGTCTGGCAGCTATTAGGGAAGAATTGCGCAAACTCCTTCGGAATGGCGAAGTTCCACGTCCTGCTTTGGCGTTGACCAGTCAGGCGAATTGACGCCATAATTCAAAAACGACTCTGCACTATGGATCTCTTTGGCTTCAAGCGAAAAAAGGGCGAAGTCTTAAACCACTGGATTGCCTTCGTTGAGCGGTTCGGTTATCCACCCACGGATTTCTATGCCGCCGTCGAGAAGGAATTGGCGGCGCTCAAAGTTCCCAGCATGGACATGACCCGTGTTGAATTCGCCGAGGGCGGCCCCTTATCTGACAAGCGGGTATATCTGCGCATGATTCGTGAACGCTTGATATTCGATACGTGCGCCGCACCGTTTGGAACCGGGTTTTTCTTCTCCTGCCGCAGTGTGTATATCCCAGCCGTCGTGAAATTGTGGCATGCGCTTGTGCTCGCTCTGCTCTTCTTTGGAATCTACGTGCTGCTTGCCAGCTGGCTCGGAGTGGTTTTCGCTGGGATTGCTCTCGCGGGCCTTCTCTTGGCCATTGCCCAGGTGTTTCGGAACACGATTGCTCTGGGGTTGTCCGACCTTGATGCCGCATTGATCAAGACTCCTGTCATTGGCCCTGTTTACGAGCGTTGGTTCCGGAAGGAGACGTATTTTCGCACCGATACACGCCTCTTATATCTGGACACGATACCCAAGATCATCAAACGGCTTGCCGAAGAAGCCACCGCCGCGAATGGCGTCAAGCTCACGCAACAATACGAGCAGGCACCTATTCTGGGCGAACTCTATAAGCCCGTGCCTGTGCGCGAAGAACCGAAGTGATTCGTCATGGCCTCGGTGCATGAAATACTGACCGAGCAGTTCCGACAATGGGAAGTACGCGGACGCGGCTGGCGGGTGTTTGATGAACCCGTGTATCTGGAGCCGCCGTTCCGCCCCTTCTACGGTCACTATTTGCCCGACATCCCTGCCGTGGACGATGGCCGGCGGCCCACAATCCTGAGTTCCTTAACGCGGAAGCTCGGTCAGAAACTCAGCGACAAGCCAACCTCGTCACCCATCGTACCCGAAGTGGAACAAGAACCCGAACCGCACTCGCTCGTTCGTGACACCCTCGTTGAACTCTACACTTCCCTGCCTGCCAAGCTGGATGCTGGCACAGAAGCCTTTGAGCAATTCCTTCGCAATCTTGCGCTCTGTCGGGAGCCGATCGCTTTTGAATTGCTAGGAACCGCCGGACGCGTGAGTGTCCAGTTTGTCGCCAACCAAAGCGACGCCCCGTTGGTGCGTCGCCAATTGCAGGCCCACTTCTCTGACGCCCTATTTCTGCCACGTGAGGGCGCGTTAGAACAGGCTTGGGAATCCTGTGAGGGCGACGAAATACTGGTAGTTGAGTTTGGTTTGGCGCGGGAGTTTATGTACGAGCTTGCCAGCGGCAAGCTGGACCCGTTCGTCGGCCTTGTCGGTGCGATGACGGAATTGCAGCCATCCGACCTCGCCCTTTTCCAAGTACTCTTTCAGCCGGTTCAGGAACAATGGTCGGAGAGCATCCAGCGTTCCGTCACCGACAGCGACGGCAAACCGTTTTTCGTTAATGAGCCGGAACTCACCGACGCGGCGGAAAACAAAATCAAATCTTCACTCTATGCCGCCGTCGTGCGAATCGCCGCAAAAAGCGAAAGCTTTGAACGAGCGTTGCAGATTGCCAAGGACATGGCCGGTTCACTCCGGGTGTTTGCCCAGCCACATGGCAACGAACTCATCCCACTTACGAACGATGACTATCCCCCTTATGCCCATGTTGAAGACATGCTTCGCCGTCAGTCACGGCGTTCCGGGATGCTCCTCAATAGCGACGAGTTGATCGGCTTCGTCCACCTGCCATCCGGCGCAGTCCGCTCAGCGGCGCTGGAACGCGACAGCGGCAAAACTAAAGCCACCCCGCCCATTGCCCGGAGCGTCACTGGCCTATTACTTGGTTACAACACCCACGCCGGCCAGTCCGTTCCTGTGAGACTGACACCCGAACAGCGGGTCAGACATTGCCACATCATTGGCGCCAGTGGCACCGGCAAGTCCACTCTGCTTTTCAATCTCATCCGTCAGGATATCGACAACGGTGAAGGCTTGGCTGTGCTCGATCCCCATGGGGATTTGGTGGACAAGGTGTTGAGCGTCATCCCCGCCCACCGCATCGACGACGTGGTGTTGGTCGATCCGTCTGACGAAGAGTATTCTGTCGGATTCAACATCCTTTCGGCCCACAGCGAGCTTGAGAAGAACCTCCTAGCCTCTGATCTCGTTTCGGTGTTCCAGCGGTTGTCGTCAAGCTGGGGCGACCAGATGCAGAGCGTGCTGCAAAACGCGATTCTCGCATTTCTGGAAAGCGATCGGTGCGGTACGCTCGCCGATTTGCGCCGCTTCTTAATCGAACCGTCTTTCCGGTCTGAATTCCTCGAATCCGTTCACGACCCGAACGTGCTGTATTACTGGCACAAAGGATTTCCACATCTCTCCGGCAACAAGTCCATTGGTCCTATCCTAACGCGCTTGGAAATGCTTCTGGCACAAAAGCCAATTCGCCACATGGTCTCCCAGCCGGAGAACCGGTTGGATTTCGGCCAGATCATGGATACTGGCAAAATCTTTCTGGCCAAGCTGCCCGAAGGACTTCTGGGCCGAGAGAATTCCTATTTACTGGGCGCATTGCTCGTTTCCAAATTCCAACAAATGGCCATGAGCCGACAGGCCAAACAAATCGCCGCCCGCCGGGACTGCTGGATCTACGTGGATGAGTTCGCGAATTTCATCACCCCCAGCATGGCGGAGATCCTCTCGGGCGCGCGCAAGTACCGAATTGGCCTGACTTTAGCCCATCACGAACTACACCAGTTACAGCGCAGTCCCGACGTGGCCAGTGCCGTCATGTCGCATCCGTTTACCCGCATTGTGTTTCGGGTCGGAGACGACGACGCCAAGAAGTTGGCCGAAGGGTTCGCCTTTTTTGAGCCGGCGGACTTGAAGAACTTGGAGACAGCCCAAGCCATTTGTCGAGTGGAACGGAGTGATTTTGATTTTAACCTCTCGGTTCCCTCGCTCGATGTACCGGACGAAACGGCGGGAGCGAAACGACGGCAGGAAGTGATTACGGCTTCGCGAGAAAAATACGGCGCTCCCCGGACAAAGGTGGAAGCGATGTTACGGGAGGCTTGGCAAAGTGAGCGGCCAACTGCCGGGTTCGTAAGGAATAAACTACCGCAGGTACAATCACCCGTTCCGAACACGGTGCCAATCACAGTTCAAGTTCACGCTTCCGAAACGAAAGTTGCCGAAGTTCCGAAGACAACGGTATCGGAAAGTGACCAGAGTGCGCGACCCGATATGGAGCCATCGGTTGTCGCGGTGACTCAGAAGCCGCTGCGTGACCTGGGTAAAGGAGGAGCGAGACACCAAGCCATTCAGCGCCGCATTAAAGACGCCGCGGACACGTTTGGTTTCCGCAGCGTGATTGAAAAGCGTCCTTCCGAAGGTCAAGAAAGCGTGGATTTGCTGTTGGAGCGAAGCGATCAGAAGATCGCGTGCGAGATTTCCATCACCACAACTATTGATCATGAGGTTGGCAACGTCCAGAAATGCCTCAGGGCGGGGATACCGAAGATCGCCATCATTTGCGTTGAAGAGGGTCGTTTACGAAAAATCTCAGCGGCGGTTTCGGCTAGTCTCGGTGCGGAGGCAGCAACGAGGGTGTCATATTATCAGCCCGACCAGTTCATCGCTTATTTGAAGGCGCTACCGCAACCGGTTCCGAAGCTGGAGGAGACAATCCGTCGGGGCTATAAGATCAAGCGGTCCGTCCCGAAACTCACGCCGGAAGAACAGAGGCAGCGCGAGGACATAGCCTACCGCCTCCTGGCCGAAACGATGCGGAAGAAGCCCTAGTTTTCAAACAGGCAAGCCTCGACAAATTTGACAAAACTGTGATTCTGCAGTCGCTTGGACTTTTCCCAAACCGCCCTGGGAATTGGCAATGAGAAAAATTCTTTGATGTCAGCTTGCAAGCCATCCAAGGCAATGAACATTCCATCCATCATTGCTTGATGGACGCAACTCAAATGCAAGATCAGAAAGTTGATGAATAGGCCTTCCTCGTTCGAAGGGGGTTGTACTTTCACATCCACGTGCTTTTCCAGCACGCGTGACAACTTCGGCCGATCATAGACTTCTTTCCAGATTTGCCGATAGTGGTCGGTTATTGAGACCAGATTGCTGATTCTTCTCGCCTTTTCATCCCTCCGGATGGCAAACGCCGTGAAGAGAAGTCCGCCAATGATGCCGACGGTTTGAATCACGTCGAACCAGTGTTCTGCCACCCATGAGGACGCCTCCATAACTCCGTATTATACCGGAGCAGTCCGACGCGCACAAACGGCTAGACTTGATTGGGGATGTCAGGCTTGGCAAGAACTAGTGTTTTGCGCGGGACAAGGACAATACGCTCATCCGGCCCGCACCCGGCACTAGGCGGCAAGTGCTGTACGGTCATAGCCGTAATGTCGATCCCAATCACCGCGAAGTCCCCGGAGTCGAGTTCAAAGACATCGGGGCAGCCACTGAGGGCCACTGTCCGGGCGCCACCCGCGTGAGGATCGGGACCAAGTCGCCTTCGAATCATGCCTGTATGTAACTATTGTGGCATCCAAAGTCAAATCCTTTTTCCAGTAGTGTCGAAATGTGGCAGCCGTCAACACAGCCGAAGCTGTTTCTTCTCAGGTAGCTCGCCTTCTGCGTGAAGAACGCACCAAACGTCATTTGTCGTTGAATGAACTGGCGGCAAAAGCCGGATTATCGCGGCAAATGGTGAGCTACATCGAACAGGAAAAGCGCAACCCAAGTCTGGACACGTTGTTGCGCATCGCCCGGGCGCTGCAAATAAACTTGGATGATGTGCTTCGTCGCGCGCGCCGCGCTGCAGCGCGATAGGGGCCATCCCGCTCCGACCATCTGAAGTCCAGAAACCCTATTTCCGGGCAGTGTCCCAATTTGAAACATTCGGTAGAAGGTCATTCACTGACCGGACGGTGCAAGGCCCAACTCGCCAAGGAAAAACCCATCGACAGCATCGACCCTGCCTCGCCAAAGAACACCGTTACCGCCGGGACAATTTTGGTGGGAACCGGGATGCCAAAACTTAGCCGAAGCCAAATGGATAAATTCGACCTCGTCATCTCTCGGCTCCTCAGAACCAGGCCTTGACTCCTTAGACGCTGAGAGACGCTCCATCGCACTGTCGATGTGCTTTAGAATTGCTCCATCAGCCAGCAATTCCATGTAGCGATTGTGGGAAATGATGACGCCAGAGACTAGCAATCCACCAACGCATAGAGTGATAGGCAATCCTCGCGTGTCGCGTTCGGCATTGGCATCTATTCCCTCTCCGCCCGCTATAATCAGGCTAAGAACGTAGTCATCCATTCGTTTGGGAAAACTACTTGAGCATGGCTACGAGCGTCAACGTGAAAAACGTTACTACTCGGGCAGTGCGAAAAGCAGTTGCACTCTTGCTGGAAATCCCGGCGATCTGTGATAAACTCTGCGGGCATGAACAACAAGGCGTTTCTACTTATTGTCGCCGTGGTAGTCGTGGCAGCAGCAGCGATCTGGTTTGGCCGTTATCTGGAACGTATGGATTCACTCCAAAGTCAGGTCTACCAGTTGCAAGCGCGGGTCAACTATCTCGAAGGAGAGAATGCTCGACGAGTCCAACGGTTGGCTGGTTGGAAATCACTCTGGCAGTCCGTCCGGCGGTGCATTCCGTTTTTGCGCTGACCGATCTCCGACTTCTTGCACATTCGTAAGGTCAACGCGATGTTCAATTATCAGGAGTCACAAAATGAATGTAATTCAATTTCCTGAATTTAAATGCTCGATAGTCAACGCCACCGTAAAGGGCGAGGCGCTGTATGCCGTCCGTCCGATCAAACAGAGGGGAGGCGGCACTCGCAATCATGTGACGCTTGTTCAGTATTCCGAATGCAATCACATGGGACAGTGCGGCGTATGTGATTCCAAGAGTAACCCCAATCACCAGAATTGGGACAAATGTATAGTTTACCAGTCTCATCCACGCGCCATACCGGGATATGACCCGGAGATTTGAGCGAAAGTAGCCACGTCACCCACGGCAAGAGTCCGGATTTCAGATTAGGACACTGCCTATTTCCGTTTCAGGCAGAAGTATGGCCCGACGACCTTGAACGGTGAATACGTTTCAACCATCCGTATCCGCAGTTTGAGCAGACTCTGACTGAGGGTTTCTTCTGCGTTAAAAATCGATGTTTGCGCCACGCCCATTTCCCGCGCGGCCTGGGCACGGGTCTTTCTGCTTTGCTTTCGAAAACGCTTGGCTAACACAGACAGATCAGCTTCTACCAATGGTTTATTTTGTGACATGGCGCCGTTATATACAAATGTATGCAATTTGAATACATATTTTTCTTGAGTCTTGCTTCAGTTGCGCGTATAAAGCTTGTCCATGAAGAACGATGGCGTCACCAACAAGCCAGTTGGCATTTGGATTCGTGTCAGTACCGAAGACCAAGCCAATGGCGAAAGCCCGGAACATCACGAGGAACGAGCCCGCAGCTACGCCAAGAGCCGCGGCTGGCAGGTCAAGGAAGTCTATGACTTAGCCGGGCAAAGCGGCAAGGCCGTGATGCAGCATCCTGAAGCTAAGCGGATGATGAAAGATGTCGAGGGAGGCCACATCACAGGTCTGGTCTTTTCCAAACTAGCCCGCTTGTCCCGCAACCGTCGCGAACTGGAGGACTTTGCCGATTTCTTCAACAAGCATCACGCCGATCTCATTTCCCTGAGCGAAGCCATCGACACCAGCACTGCCGGCGGGCGCATGTTTTTTCATCTGCTTGGGGTATTCGCCCAATGGGAACGAGAAGAAATCACTGAGCGCGTCAATGCGTCCGTCCTGACCCGCGCCAAGTTGGGCAAGTCCATCAATGGCAGTGCCCCGTATGGCTACAGATGGAAAGATCGCAAGTTGGTCGTCCGGCCAGAAGAGGCGGCGATTCGTCGCAAAGCGTATGAACTGTTTCTGGCGAATCGACGCAAGGGTAATGTCGCCAGGGTTCTTAACGCCGCCGGTTATCGCACCAGTGACGGTTCCATTTGGCGCGATACCTCAGTTCTCCGCATCCTCGTCGACCCCAGCGCCAAGGGGGTATACTATTTTAACCGCTTCCGCCATACCGGATCGTGGCGCGTCGAACCCAAACCCGAGGATGAATGGGGAAAGGTCGAATGCGAGCCGATCATTCCTGAAACCCTGTGGAATCAGGTCAACCAGATCGTTGAAGAGCAGCTTAAATCATGGAAGAAACCGGGCAAGCCACCCGTGCACTTGTTCAGCGGGTTGGCGTACTGTGCTTGCGGCCACAAGATGTATGTCCGTGCTGACAACCCGAAGTACTTCTGTCGCAAATGCCGTAACAAGATCCCGATCGTGGACCTGGAAACCATCGTCCACCAAGAGTTGAAGGCCTTCTTCGGCCAACCTGAACGCATTGCGTGCCATTTGCATGAAGCGGACAGAAATCTTGCCGAGAAACAATCCCTGCTGGAAGCACACCAGCGGGAACTGCAGAAAGTCCGAGACGAAATGACCCGTACCCATCGGCTGTATCTGGACGGCGAGATCACTGCGCAGGGCTTCGGGCAGTTCTACAAACCCGCCGAGGAACGGTTAAACCAGCTAGTGTCCGAATTGCCAAGGCTTCAAGCGGAGGTCGATTTCCTCAAAGTCAACAAGCTCTCCGCCGACGACATCTTGCACGAAGCCAACACCCTCTACGACCGTTGGCCCGCTATAGCATCGGAGGACAAGCGCAAGATCGTCGAAAGTCTCCTAGAAAAGATCGTCATTGGCGACGGCGAAATTGATATAAGCTTCTCACACCTACCATCTTCTGAAGAAGCGTGCAAAAACCAACACCGCTTAGGATTGAGGTGAGGGGTCGCCGCCCTCCAACCCCCTACTTCGCCGCCGGCTTGCCCTTGAACTCCACAAGAATGAGTTCCATCGGCTTGTCCCCGATGTTTTCCGGCAGGTGCGGCCCGGCGGGAATGTGCTTCACCTCGCCAGCCTTGGCGTCCACTTCCTCCGTTTTTCCATCGGGATAGGTAAACTTCGCCTTCTGATCGGTCAGGAACACCGCCACGCTTTCGGGATGGGAATGCATGACTGATTTATCGCCCGCCCCGTAATTGATGCGCAAGATCCGCACCGCGCCATTCTCGAACTCCACCTTGTAATGTTTCGCATCCACCTTCACCGGGTCCTGCGCGCGCAACATCACCGCCATGCCTGCCAACACCGCCACCGCCACGACCGTGAGTATGACTCGCTTCATGACTATCCTCCGTTTGGTTTGCCACGTTTTACGTGGTTGGGTTATTGAAAGCTGCCAGGCGTCGCCACACCCGACCACACGGAGAATCCCCCCGCCCCCACCGAAAGGCAAGATCGTTGTCTTCCCGACATAGTCTCGTAGGAGCGGTTTTCAACTGCGATCCGCCGCAAATTTCTCTGGTTCTTGCCTCTCCCCTTGGGGGAGAGGGTTAGGGTGAGGGGTGTTCGCGCCTTTGCCCCCTTCCCCCAAATGGATCTTGATCTGATCCCCGATCCTATGGATCTGATCAGCTTGTGGCGAGTTCCACCAAAGCCGAGCGGCGAGGGCATTGTGAACCCTGTTCTCAGATCCAGCGCTGACGCGAACAGTTATTATAGGACAAGTAAAAGCGCTTTCGGAAACCACCTTCTCGTCTTAGAATGCGGGAAGCTTCAGAAAGGAAGTTCAATAATCCAATGCATATTCTTTTTGAACAGTTGGAGAACGCTGGATTCTTAAAGAAAAACCAGCCAAATCTGCAAGCGATCTCCAAAGTTACTAGAAAACAAATTCGCAAGCTCGCAGAAGAGTCGGCGGAAATCACATCCGCAAAAGATCTATCGCCCGAAAAATCGGTCTTTTCTCATTCAGCTTCGCTCTCGCTTGGTGGTGGTCGTTATCCGTGCGTAGGCACAGCCTGCAGACTTATACGAGCTCAACAATTAGCCCAGTTTGCGGCCTTTTATAGCGATAGAGTATACATTAACAATTTCATCACGGATTACATATCGCACGTCGAAATTTCGCGCTTAGATGACATGGAAGTAATGCGAATGCATTTCTTTTCAGACATTTCCGTTCTGGCATCTCTACGTCCAATGATCGAAGCGAGGAAGGTGATTCCGATTACGGCTCCTCATTACTGTGCGCATTGTCTGCTCGGAGGATCATTTGGAGAGGATGCTGACAATCGTCTCAAGAGAACATTTAAGCAATTGGCCCAGGACTATTACAAAGGAATCAAATTGACACTTGAACGAACCGGGGACTTTTACTCATTGGGGATAAGAGGACCGGAACGTCTGTTGGAGCATGGGGAAGCCTTTCGGTTCTTCCCTGCGCTCCCGCCCGGTTTGCGAAAGATGCCAGCGCTGATGCGGAAACTACAGGCAGGAAAGGAAGTGGTTTTGTCTGACTCCATCCGAAAGAAGATGCGGCAGCATTACTATTTGGCTGCAGAAGTATTTGGAAATCTTGTTTTTGAACTTGCAGCTTCACAATGTTTAAAGACTTCTTTTCTTACAGAGAGAGATCTTGATGTAGATTTACTTAATACATTAACGGAAAATGATAAGTCTGAAAGACGCAATCAGCTTCTAAGCAAACACCTAACATGTCTAGTTCCATTCGTAGACAATCTCAATCTTGCCGACATACTTAAACTGCGAGAACGAGAGGCGGAAGCGTTCATCGTTTTTAGAGCTAGCTTAAATAAAGCGATTGACGAATACAAAGCGGAAGCAGGGCACCTAACCGAACGAGACGCCAAAGCTATCTACGCAGATATATTGCAACCGCAGTTAGCCGCTCTAAGCACAAAAGTAAACTCGGCCGGAAGAGTCTTGCGAACCGATTCACGCCGCAGCATCCTGGGATGGAGTGGTGCTATTACAGTTGGACTTTATTCAGGGTTTGTTCCCGCCGGTATCGCTGCCGCCGCCAAGGCACTGGGGTTGACCAAAGTACTCGCAGGAATTACTAAAGGGCTCATGACCAAAGGTGACGCGGAGGAGGGTATTCGCAAGGAAAACATGTTCTTCCTCTGGAAAGTGCAACAAGTCGCCGCAAAACGAACGGCCAATTCGTGAAATACAGTTGAAGACCTAATATACCGGTGATCTAATCATCGCCAATGAATCTGTCGATGACCGGCGAACTCGCTTCCGCCTACCACAGCGGGGCACAACGCGCACGCGTGGTCACCGAAGCATGGGGCGAGGATAATCTCTACTGTCCGAACTGTTCTTCCCCCAAGCTAACCCGACTGAGCCACAACACCAAGGCCAGCGATTTCTCATGCCCGAACTGCAAATTCCAGTACCAGCTTAAAGGCCAGCAGGCACGCTTTGGCAATCACATCAACGACGGGGCTTACGGCGCGATGCTGGAAGCGATCCGCAACGACGCGACGCCCAACTTCTATTTCATGCAATACGAGTTGGTGACGTGGAGTGTGAAGAACGTACTACTGGTGCCCAGCTTCGCCTTTCCGACCTCAGCCATCATCAAGCGCAAACCGCTCGCCATCACCGCTCGTCGCGCCGGTTGGGTTGGCTGCAATATCGCACTTCATCGCATTCCCGCCGATGCGAGAATTGCCGTCGTCACTGATAACGTGGCGGCCTCCGCGAAAGATGTCCGCGCCCAGTTTCACAAGGTCAAACCACTGGCCGAAATCAAAGCGAAAGAGCGCGGCTGGACACTAGACGTCCTCAACGCCGTCCGACGCCTCGGCAAAAAGGAATTCACAACAACCGACGCCTACGCCTTCGCCCGCGAAATGGAAAAGCTTCATCCCGACAACCGCCATGTGCGGGATAAAATCCGGCAGCAGCTTCAAGTCCTCCGCGACACCGGCTTCCTCTCCCACCCCGACCGCGGCGTGTGGATCGTCCGCTAACGCTTCGATTTCGACGACCAACTCCCTTTCTGCCACCTCTGAAAATTGTAAGCGGCGAGGACGATAGCGGCGCCGCCCAATAGATCAAGAACAGTAGTGGCGCTGTACTTATCGAAAGAGACTGTTTTAAACCGTTGCTCCAAAGCACGCTTTCGGGTGATGTCGAGGGGCGTGGGATTCGGAGTTAGGTTGATCGTCTCCAGTTCAATTTCAGTCCGGGAGTCAACCTTGTGTGACCAATGGATGACGTAAAGAGACAATCCCGAGCATAAAAGGAACACAAGCAACCCAAATAACGCATAAAATTTGTAGATATTGTCCGTCGGAAGCGAGATGGGGCTTTCCATGGCGCCATTCTACGCCTCGCCGAACCAACCTCAAGCTGGTTCGTTTCCGCTGGACGCCGCAGGCGCCGTCTACAACGGTATAAAATCAGAGAAGCCTTGTTTGTCGATACATGGTACTACCATGTATCAGTGGCACACGCCGTCGCGTGTTGTACCGGACAATTCGGCTGGTGTCGCCTTATAAACCATACTCGACCAACGGTTTAGCGCATGGAACGAGGCTTGCCCAACAGGATGCCGCAGGGTATAATGCTGTTGTGAAACTCGACCGCCAGACTGTCACCAAGTCCGCGTTGCGTGATCATGCGGACGACAATTACGTTCCCGGCACCATCGAGGAACGGATCTTGATGGTCTGGCCCATAACCCGCGAAGTCGCTGCGCTCAGCCCTGATCTTGACGTGAACCGGCCACTACAGAGAGATGTGGTCCGCGTTGTGCGTCAAGAACATTGAGTTCATCTCCCGTCCCGCGCCGATACATGGTAGTACCATGTATCGACTTGTTTCACGGCAAAACGCAGCCTGTGAGCGGCCCGTTGGTCCTCAGCTTCCGAAGGCTTATTTCGCGGGTGCAACGGGCCGCGGCGCGGGAATGCACGGCCGGCAGGCGACCGCCATCCATTTGCCGTGCTGCTTCTCGGCGACCCACGTGAGGTGATGCTTGACCGGCGGGGGCTCGGTGCCATCGGCGGCTTTCGCGAGCTGGACTTCCCCCGCCACGTCCACGACCGCGACGTTTTTGCCGAGGTAGCGGATGTTTTCAATCGTGCCGGTGTACGTACTGCCAACCGCCATACCGGTGCCCGTGTGTTCGTCCGTGAAGAGTTTCTCAATCTCGGCCGGGCCTTTGGCCTGGCGTCCCCAAGGGTTGATGAGGTCGCCGTCCGTCGCGAAGAACGCGGCGAGGAGCTTGGGATCGTGTTTGTTCCACGCGGCGGTCCATTCATCGTGGCGCTGGTGGATGGCGGCATCGTCTTCCTTTTGGTCAGCCCGCGCGGTCGGCAGGGCCATCAGTCCGAACAACAGCGGTAGCAGCAAGATCCGTTTCATGACAAACCTTTCCAAGAGTTGGTTGTGGTTTTGAGCGTCGAAGCGTTTATTTTAAACGCTCACCGACAGCGAGTCTAGGCAGGAACGTCTGCGCTGGCAAGCGCGCAAATACGTTGACGGTGCCGGGCGGGGCCGTAGTCTCGACGCGTGGCGGGCGTGCGGTCGTCTTCCAACAGCCGCACGCCCGGAATTCGCCACCCGCCACCGCTGTGGACGTTACTGTTTCTGGTAGAGATCGACTAATACGACGGTGCCTTTGCCGAGGGAATTTTTATACCGCAGCTTGATGGTTCCCAGCTTCGTGTAACCAGCCGGGGCCGCTGTCCCCGAGGGCAGTTGAAGATAGGCTCCCGACGGGGGAATGGACGCGGTGCCGAGTTGGCCGTTGGCGTCCACGACGACGGCTGCGCCATTGGTCACGCTCGTTCCGTTCACCCCCGCAATGAACGCAGCCGTGTGGGTTTCATTGCCGAGACGAATGACATTCGATTCACCGTCCACGCCGCTGTTGCCGATGTCGATGTTGTTATCGCCCGCGTTGTGGCCGGTGCCCGCCTGGAAGCCGAGGGCGATATTGTTGTTGCCGTTGGTGAGCTGGCCGAGCGCGGCATCACCCAGGCCCGTGTTCCTGTCGCCGCTGGCCAGGTTCAGGAGCGACCAATGTCCCACGCCCGTGTTATTCGTGCCGTTGGAAAAATAGAGACTGGCATAACCGACGGCAGTCTGGCCGTCGCCGCCGACGGATAACAAATCCATCGCGAGATCACCCACCGCCGTGTTCGCATTCGTGTAGCCGCCGACCTGCCCAAGATTATTGGCTTCTGCCGACAAGAGGGCGCCTAGGAAAAACGCGCTGAAAAGCACACCGCGCAACCAAACCGACCGGTTCGCGTGACGAAACGAAAGAGACTGACTCATGGTGATGATTCCTTTAACCGGGTGGTTTGACGACTGTGGCTGTCTGCAACAAGACAGGAGAGATCCCCCCGGAAAAAATCCCCCACCCTCTTGCAGAAATCGAAAACTCCAGATCAACGCCAGCGTTCGTTCACGAACGTCGAACCTCAAAAAAGCAGTAATTATGCCGGTGCCTTGAGGTCGGGGTAATCCCTGAAGATCGGCTCGATTAAGCCATCGAGACGGCGAACGCTCCCCATTTCACCACCACGCTCGTGACATTTATGAACACGCCCTCGCCTGCCGCGCCAACTTGTGAACGATTTCCGTCCTCTGATCCCGCTGGGCGGTCCGTGTTTGTCACTCCCGGGCTTCACACAACCTGTCGTCCGGAACTCATCTCCCGTCTCGCGTTGCCGATACATGGTAGTGCCATGTATTGACGGTACATGCCGTTTCAGGTCGCCTCCGGAGACAGTCGCTAACGAACGAACTCCTACTTGGGAGGCAATGGGCGACCCGGGTGAATCTTTTTATGCCGACCGCCGGTGAGCGCGATGAGGATAGCCACGACGAGCAGGACAGCCATTGCAACCTTGGCCAGGACCAAACTGACGAAATAAAACAGCATCAGGCCGATCATCAGTACCGCCATCAAGGCGACCGCCAGCCGTTTGATTGGATTCACGCCTACAACCTTCCGCACGCGGAATCAAATTGCAAGGAGTGATTGCCCCGGACTTCCGGGCAGAAAAATAGAGCTGAGAGGTAACTAGCTTCATGCGCACTCCCGATTACTACTCCTCTCAGCTCCTGTCCTAAGGTACGTCATATCCAGCGGAACGCAAGCCGAGCCCGAGGGTAGGGCGAGACGCAGTTCCGCGAAGCGGAAAGCCGAAGGCCGAGCCGAGCGGGCACGAGCGAGTGCATCCGAGCCGCAAGAGGCGGCGAGCCAAGTCAGATGGAGGCCAGTGTATTATTAGCATTCAAAGGATGGCGTTTCCCGTCGAACCGGACGAAGGTATACATAATGTGGTATCTCGTCGTCTTCTTGTCAGCGCTCCTGGTCGACTTCGTCCCCTTCATCGCGCCTCCCGCATGGACGATCATGGTGTTTCTGTTGGTGAGATTTAACCTGAATCCCTTGTTCGTGCTGCTAGCCGGCGTTCCCGGGTCCACCCTCGGCAGATACCTGATGGGCCTCTGTGTACCAAAATTCTCCAACCTGTTCATCAAACGCAGCAAACATATTGAACTGGAATTCGTCGGGAAAAAACTGAGTGCGAAACTCTGGCAGAGCTGGCTCTTCGTTTTCCTGTACACCCTGACGCCCCTTTCTTCCACGGCCCTCTTCACCGCCGCCGCCATCGCGAAAATCAGGGCGATCCGCGTCGTGCCGCCATTCTTCTGCGGCAAATTCGTGACCGACGCCATCATGCTCCTCATGGGGCGCTACGCCATCGAAAGCTTCACCACCATGGCGCACGGCGCTTTTTCCTGGAAACCGATTTCCGCCCTCGTGGGCGGCACCGTGCTCGCGGGCGTCCTGCTCTTCCTTGACGGCCGCGCGCTGCTCCAAGAAAAGAAGTTCACCTTCAATTTCAAAATCTGGAAATGACATCGATGCGGTGGTGGATGGCCCGGAGAACCGTTTGGGGCGGCCGCAACAACGCTGACTACCCTGCGGTGAACACCCCATGGTGGCGGCGAGCGGCAGGGTCTACCCTGTTGGTGGTTCCAAAGAATCAGATTCGAAAACAGATGGAGAAAGTCATGAAACAAGTTAAACAATTGTACGTCTCGCTGGCTGTAATGGCCGGCGTCGGTGGCTTCGCGATGATCACACCTCGCGCTTCGGCGCTGGACGTTATTGTGCACATCGGACCGGAAGTGGTTCCCAATCCGGTCGTGTATCACTATGTGTACTATCCCGAGGAAGAAGTCTACTTCGTGCCGGAAACACGCGTCTACTGGTGGTCCGTCGGCGGAGAATGGCGTTCGGGACCGCGCGTGCCGGAGGGCATCAAGTTGGGAGTGAACGTGAAGCTTGACGTAGATGGACGGGACCCTTGGCAGCATCATACGGTAATTCATGAGAAGTTCCCCGGCCACAAGCACGACCAGCAAGACAAGCACGGTGACCACGACCACAAATAGAACACTGCCTCAAATGCCTGACCACGGGCCCGCAATTGGGCGGCCCGTGTCGATCGGCTTTCCCAGAGCAAAACCGAACCGAAGGTAATCCCGAATTACTTAAACCCGTCGTCCCGAACTCGTCTCTCGTCCCGCGGCTGATGCATATGAAAGATATGTATCATCCCGTTTCCTGTCGCACCCGGTGATATTGCGGCGCTATTCCCGCGGTCCGTCGGGCCGGCCGCATCCAGACGGGGCTACGGGATTCCCCTACAGACTATCTCCTAGACACCGATTGGACATTTTCCCCATTGCGACCGCCCGATCCCAGGCCGAAATTACTCTCGAACAATGAGAGACCTGCAGTCCGATTGACTGCGCCGGCGAAGCAGGTCGGTGTCAGGACAGTTTGACGCGGTCATCGTTGTTCGGAAGAAAAAAAGCGAGAATGGAGGGACACAAATGAAGACGAGACGCATAACAGGGTTGATCGCAACCTTGACGTTAGCGGCAGCGGTAGTGGCCGCGGCCGCCGAGGCAGACCGGTTGTCCACGGATGTCCGTGACACCATACAGATGTACCGGTCACACAGCGCGGACATGCAGCAGCTGTTCGATACCGCGTATGGGTATGCCGTCTTTCCGTCGGTCGGCAAAGGCGCGATCGGCATCGGCGGGGCGGAAGGCCGGGGCCAGGTGTTTGAAAAAGGCGCCCTGATCGGCACGGTGAAGCTGACACAGGCCTCCGCCGGCGCGCAATTGGGTGCCCAGTCGTACTCCGAAGTGATCTTCTTCGAGACGCCGAAGGCATTCGATGACTTCAGGGACGGCAAGACCGCCTTTAGCGCCGGCCTCAGCGCTGCCCTCGCCGCGAAAGGTGGCGGCGGCGAAGCGAAATACCAGGGTGGTGTGCTGGTGCACACCATGGCAAGGTCGGGCCTGATGTTCGAGGCCAGCATCGGTGGACAACACTTCAAGTTCACCGCCTTGGGCGAAAGCAGTCCGGCACCGGCGCCAGCGGCAACGCAAGCGCCTCCAGCCGGATCGGCGGCGCCGCCAGTAGCACCGTCAACACCGACGGAATAGTAAGCGCTATCTGGCTGCAGAAGTAAGCCGAGGGCCGGGTTCTGGGAACCCGGCCCTCTTTTATTGTTCGGCGAACCAACGGATCGTCACCGGCCCAATTCAGCTCGTCCGTCGCACGGGACGCACACCCTGGCTGGTACACGCGTGGTAAGCGACCATGAACACAAACAATGCGATGGCGCACAGCGGATGGACAAACCATCCGAGCAACGCCGCCAGTCCGTACGACACGACCCCAACAATCGGACGGATCACTTGCGCCCCGATGGCTTCGGCACCCACACCCGGCTGCAGCAATTCCGGATGCCGCCGCAGGTACGGGAACACCGGCAGCCACGCCGCCGACATCAGCCCGGTGACCAGCGCGTAGAGCACCACCGCCGCCTTTTGGTCCGCCAGGTTGCCCGACCTAAATGCATCGGCCATCACTCCGGTCGGAAAGGGTATCAAGGCCACGAGGCCGAGGCCGCCAAGGTTCATGCAGTTGAGTGTCAAATTGACCTTGCGGATGTATTGGAACACGCCGTGATGGTTCAGCCAGATGATCCCGACATAAAAAAATGCCAGCGCATACGAGAGATAGGCCGGCCATGCCCGGAGAAGTTCTTCCGCCAGTTTGCCTGGAACCGCGGGAGGACGATGAATTTCCAGCACCAGCAAGGTGATGATGATAGCAAACACGCCGTCGCTGAAGATTTCAACGCGGCTGGGCTCGGCAAGGCGAGGTTCGTGATCCGTCGTGGCTGGTTGGCTCATGGGTGCGATTGCCCTCTTTCGTGCAGGCGACATTAATGAGATTCGCCGGTGCCTTCAAGCCTTACGCACATCCATGCGCCGAGCAGGGCCGCCAGGTTGGCGTTGACTACTCCTCCCGCGATGACCAGAAACAGGAGCTGGTTCGGGAACAGTTCCAGCGGGACCAGCGCTAAAATGGGAATCACCCAAAACACCATCCACATCGCCAGCCCTGCCCGGAAAGCAGTCCACGATCCAGCACCATATCGGGACCGCAGGCGGGCGTAAAGCCAAACAACAAAAAAGCCCACCAGGAAATTGGCGGGGATGAACGTCGTCCAGCCCGTGGGATGTTTACCCAGCGCCGCGAACGCCGCTGTCCAACGCTCCTGAAGCACCACGCGATGCAGCGCCAACTCGCCGGCGTTGATAACAACGCCAGCCAGCAAGCCCCCCGCGATCACCCCTGGCCACTTCGTCTTTGGCGCTTGGTTCGGCACAGCCCCGCCTTCCCAACATTACGTGTCTATCAAACCAGAGCGGCGAACTTCTGGCAAGGACTGCCACGAATGCCTAGGCGCATGACCTAGGGGCAAATCGGCGGGATGCCTGATTGCTCCGGCGCGTGGCGGGGTTAGGTTTATGGTGGTTCAGAAGGATGAACGCAAAAGAAATGGAGGAAGTCATGAAACGACTACAACATCTATGGCGTTGGATGGTGGTACTGGCCGGGGTCGCCGCGTTCGCGACGATCACGTCCCGCGTTTCGGCGGCAAGCGTCATTATACATATCGGACCCGAAGTAGCGCCTGCGCCCAACGCGGTGGTGTACCATTATGTCTATTATCCCGAGGAGGAAGTGTACTTCGTGCCGGAAACTCGTGTCTACTGGTGGGTGGACGGCGGGGTCTGGCGCTCGGGGCCCGCGGTGCCGGTCAGCATCACGCTGGGAGCGAGCGTGAATCTTGACGTCGATGCGCGTGACCCGTGGCGGCATCACGAGGTGATCGTCGCGAGATATCCGCGCCACAAACACGAGCAGCGCGAGGAACGACGCGAGGAAAAACGTGAAGAGAGACACGACCGCGACCACGACTAGGAATTGTGTCGCAAATACCTGATCGTGGGGGCTAACAACAGTCCGACCGCATACGAGTCCTCGTTAGGGACAGAGTCGCGTACCGCAGCGTGAGACGCGACGAAGTTCCCTGACGGGGGCAAAGGATTTCGCGGTCCCGCGCGGTGGGAAAAGCGCGTTGCATTACCCGCGGAACATAAAGTACGCGGCGCCGATGAGGCAGAGACCCGCCCACAGGAAATCGAGCTTGAGCGGTTGGCGCATATAAAAATAGGCAAACGGCGCGAACACGGCGAGCGTGATGATTTCCTGCGTCACTTTCAATTGCGCCAGGCTCATCGTGGTGTAGCCGATGCGGTTGGCGGGGACCTGGAGCAGATACTCGAACAACGCAATCCCCCAGCTCAGGAGCGCGGCGATATACCACTTCTTGTCCCCCCAGTTTCGCAAGTGGGCGTACCACGCAAAGGTCATGAAGGTGTTTGAGCAGGTCAACAGCACCACGGTCCGGTAAACGATGGGTAAATTCATGGCGTCAGAATAATGAAAGCCCGTCTCCCACCGCAAGCAGAACGGCGTCCTACAGAGGCATCTCGTAGTAGATCAGCGGCACGCCGCGGTAGGTGACGTGCCCCATTTCCCGGTAGCCGCACTTGGCGTAGAATTCGCCGGCGCCACCGGGCAAATCGTAGACATCGAGCCAAATGGCGTCACCCGGCCACACCTTGACGACGCGTTTTACATCCTCCAGCATGGCGCGGCCGACACCGTGCCTTTGCCGATCGGGTTCTACGGCCATCGCGAGAAGATAGAGCGGTCGTTGACATTTCGTGAAGTATGACCGATCGATCGACCACGGCTTCTTCGTGGTCAATTGAAGCGTCCCGATGATCGTTCGCGCGTCTCGAACGATGTAAACACGGCCGGTGCGCATGGCGTACAAGACGCCTTTCTCGGTCACGGTTGACGTCCAGGGCCCGCGCCCGAAATCACGCGTGAGCTTCTCATGGGTCGCCATCCGCAACTTCGCAATGGCTTTGGCCTGTGCCGTCGTCGCCTGTTTCAGCGTGACGTTCACTTCCGAGCATGGCGGCCTGCGGCCCGGCTCACAGACGGCCCTCTTCGTCGTCGTACACGTCGAAGAAGAACCGCACCCGGTTCGGATGCGGACAGAATCGCGGGATGTACGTCTCGTAGTATTCGAGGTAACTGTCCGCCAATTCGCTGAGCAGCTTGCACTTCATCTCGTGGTTCCAACGGATGATCGCCGCGGCATCCTTCACCTTGGACTGCTCGCGCAACCATTGTGCCACTTCGTCGTCGCTCGCTCCGGTCGCGACGAATTCCTTGAACGGCGTGGGCGCAATTCCTGTGAACTGCCACAGGAACGCCGAAAGGCCGCACGGGTGAAAATTGTATTCGCCGTTGATGCCCAGCAGGAACGCCCGGCATTTCACGAGGCTGCGCATGGCAATCACATAACCGCCGAGTTTTTCGTGCGGGCTGGGCGGTGGTTGTTTGCGAAGGTCTTTGACAAGGGCCTGGAGCTTGGGGGCATTCATGGTGTTGAGTCTCTTCGTTTACTGTCCCGTGGTGAGGACGACGCGAAACCGCGCCTTCCCGCTCATCATGCGGTCGTAGGCTTCGCTCACCCGCTCCAGTGGGAAGACTTCATTCATCGACCGCACGCCGGAAAGCACGCTGAACGAAAGCGTATCCTGCGAATCGATCGACGTGCCGGAATACCAGCCCCTGACCGACAGCATTCCGCCAATCATCGGGAATGGGGATATCGACAGCATCGGCGGCGCACCCAGGATCATCAGCGTCCCGCGCGACGCCAGGCCACCAAGCGTGGCGCTCATCGCATCGCCGTTCGTCACAGTCGCCAGCACAACTTTCGCGCCGCCCAGTTTCGTCAGTTCCACCGCCGGGTCCTGTGATTGGCTGTCAATGTAATGCCATGCACCGAGCTGACGGGCTAGCGGTTCCTTGTCCTTGCCGCGCGCAATCGCCACTGTCTTGAATCCCATCTTGACCGCAAACTGCACGCCGAGATGGCCCAGCCCGCCGATCCCCAACACCGCGACCAGATCCCCTCCGCGCGCGCCGCTATTGCGTAGCGCGTTAAAGGTCGTCACACCCGCGCACATCAACGGGGCGCCATCGACCTCCGACAATCCCTCGGGCACGCGCGCCACCGCTTCGGCCGGCGCGATCATATAATCTGCGTAACCGCCGTCGGTGGTGATCCCCGTGATCTGCGTGGATGTCTGGCAGGCAAAAAAATCTCCCCGCCGGCAATTATCACAGTGGCTGCAGTATCCGCCGTTCCAGCCCACACCCACCCGCTCGCCCGGCGTCCAACCAGCGACCTCGGGACCGACCGCATCCACCAGCCCGATGACCTCATGCCCGGGAACTCGCGGGTATTGGATGCCCGGCATCAAACCTTCCTTGGCCAGCACATCACTGTGGCAAACGCCACAAGCCTGGACCTTAATGCGCACCGATCCGGCGCGGGGTGTTGGAATTTCTCGTTCGACAATCTCAAATGGCCCTTTGGGGCGGGAAATTTGTGCCACTCGCATCTTCGCCATAATTGCCTCCAATCGTCCTTTCAACCAGCCGTTGTAATCCTGACAGTAGTCTCAGGATAAACTCTGTGCAAGGGGACACGCAGCAGATGCAATGAGTGGTCGGGAACTGGGGGTTGATGTAGCTCGTTGGTTTCCTTCCGCGGGGGGCGGTTCGCAACTACCCGCCGCCCCCCGCTGGATAAGGAACTACTCGCCTGCCACCGAACAAAGTATGGCCGAGGCATATGGTGGGATGGTTGCGAAATTGTTACAACTGCGTGAAGACCCACGGGAGAGCCAGTGCCCTAGTACCCGGACTTGTACCCACCCTTGGGTTCGACCTTTAAGGTCGGTTCCCCGCCCTGGGCCTCTGGCGGTCGGGCCTGATTATCAGGGATTTGGGTGTCGATAAGTTTGCCGTCGGTACCGATGATGAAAGTTTTTTCCTGGCCGTTGAATGACACAGCGGCTTCGTAATACGACTGGCCATCTTCGGTGACGTCGGCGATGGACTCGATCCTGCCCTTGGCGGCGTTTTGTTGGATCGTCTTTTGCACCGCGGCCGAGAGATTGGTCAGGGCCATTTCCTCGGCCCGCAGCAGCAGTTTGCCGTCGGGCGCGACCTCGATCTGCCACTTCCTCTCCCCTTTCGCGCATTCCACACCGTAGGCGATTCGGCGATCCACGGTCTCCTTCCGCATCTTCACAATCTTGCCGTCGCCGACCTGTTCCTTAACAGTTTTCTGGACCGCCTTGGGGAGCTTGGTGACATCAAACACCTCATCGCTCTTCGCGTGGGAACTCGTTACCAGTCCCATGGCAAGAATGAACGGGGCCAGCCTGAATACTATACGATACTGGTGCATGGCATGCCTCCGCGCCGCAGTTTCTATTCCTTCGCCTTGGTCAGATAGGCAATGAATTTTTTCTCGAACACCTGAGGGTCGCTCGATTTGGTACCGTACACGTCCCGCCACGCGGAATCAAATCGCGCGCCCTCGCTCTGGAGTTTCAGAAACTTCATCAACGGCCCGATCCCGCCGTGGAAGTAGTACAGGAAACTGATCAGCCGCTCCGATTCGGTATAGAACGCCGTCACCTCATCCGTCGTCCTCGGATAATCGACCGCACTGGTCAGGGTGTCCAGCGGGATGTATTGGTCGCGGTTCAGGTGATCGTGCACGTTTTGGAGCGTGTAATTGCGCTCCTTGAGGTAGGTGCGGTAGAGGCGGAAGCCTTCGAATTCGGCAAGCCCTTCGTTGAGCCACAACGGGATGTCGCCAGCCACGAACCGATGCAGCACGAGATGGGTCATCTCGTGCGGCAGCGTGGTGCCCTGGAACTTGAAATTCGGACGCGACCAAAAGAAGAGTTCGCGTCCGGTGCACCAGCCGCCTGTCCAGGATTCCATCCTGCCCTCGCCGACAAAGTGCTGCCAGGCCGGTTGGTTGAGGAACACGTAGACCTGGCATTTCCGCTCAAATGAATCCTGCGTGATCCCCAGGTCCTTCTTGATTTCCGCATACGACCACTCCGCCACGCCCACGAGCTGCGTGACCGCAAAGCCTGCCTCGGTGTGAAAAATGAAATGCTCGGACTCGCTGTGCTGCCAGGTGATGGACTTGATGCCCAGGGCCGTGTCCCCCTGACGCGACACGGTGTGCTCGCTCAGTTCTTCCAGCGGCGCCAACTTGAGACGGTACACGCCGGGGGGCGATGTGTCGTCCTCCCCTTGAGCGACGGGGTGGATCCCACAGAGGATTGCGCCAACCAGGCCCACGAGCGCTCCGAAACGTTTCATCGGCATCTGTATAAATGCCGCCTGCTGCCAGTTCCAGTGAAATCGACAACGACGTCAGGACACACGCTTTACCGCGTGACTTGTTTTCGCGGCGCGTCGGGGTCGAGGTCACGCAGATACTGGAACGAGAGGATACCCGAAGCGTGGCCGTCGCCCCATTGCGGTTGGATGGCGTAACCGCCGACGTACTGCCAGCCGCGCAATTCAAAACTCGCGGGCGTGAGCTTCTGCGGAGGCGGTTTATACTCGACCATGACGTTCGTCTCGCCCTTGCACATCGCGCACGGACAGGCGCGGCGCAGCGTTTCGAAGTCGAAATAGCTCTCATGCCCATCCTCCCACACGATGGCGAGGATGTTGTTCACGGTCTCAATGTTTTTTGGCTTCACTTCGCCTTCGTTTTCTCCGGCCACGGGCAGAGTTTGTTAATCGAACAATTCGGGCAATTGGGGTTCCTGGCCCGGCACACGCGCCGCCCGTGGAACTGTAGCAGGTGGCAGAACTTCGTCCACTCCTTCCGCGGCACGATCTTCACGACGTCGGCCTCGATCTTGTCCGGCGCATCCTGGTTCGTCAACCCGAGCCGTTGCGACAGCCGCCATGTATGCGTATCGACCACGATGGCCGGTTGCCCAAACGCGTTGGCGAGGATGGCATTGGCGGTCTTGCGCCCGACGCCGGGTAGTTTCAGGAGATCGTCGATGTTGTCGGGAACCTGGCCGCCGAAGTCTTTCACCAACATCGCGCAAGCTCCCTGAATCGAGCGTGTCTTCTGGCGGAAAAAATTGATCCGGCTTACCTGTTTCTGGAGGACCGATTCCTTCTCGTTGGCGTAAGCGGCCGCCGTGCGATACTTGCGGAAGAGTTCCGGCGTCACGACATTGACGAGATCATCGCGCGCCTGCGCAGCGAGGATCAGCGCGATCAGCAACTCGAGAGGGTCCGAGAAATCCAGCGCCAGCTTTGCGTCTGGATGCGTGCGCTTAAGAAGCGCAATGATCTTCCTGACCCGCACCCGCTTCGATCCGTGAGACTCCCTCGCCATGGCGCATCATCAAGGAGAGCCAATGATCTGCTGGAAGCGGGGATTGCCGCGCAGGCTGTTGAATTGCTGGTCGCTGGCGGCCTGCGCCCGAAGTTGCGGTGCCAGTGCAATGGCCTTTTCCAGCATGGGGAGCGCGGCATCGGCGTTGTTTGCCATGGTGCGCATCACGGCCAGGTAATAGTATCCCCGCGGATCCTGCGGCGCCCGCTGCGTCATGGTCTCCAGCGCATTCAAGGCCGCCTCGTGCTGACCCATGTTCCAGTACACCTGGGCCGTCTGCAAAAAGGCGTCGGCAGGGATGTCTTTCTGTTGCAGATAACTTCGCAATAGCTGGATAATCCGTTCGTTCTGGCCGGCTTTTGAGTACGCTTGGGCCAACTGGGTCAACAACCCGAAGTCGCGCGGGCTGTTCGAGTAAGCCGCTTCGAGTTGGGGGATGTCCTGGCGCGACTGTTTGATGCCTTTGATTTGGTCGATGGCCCCCGTAATCTTGTCGTTGAGCGGGTCAAGCTTCTGTAACGCCTCGAGGGTCGCCAGGGCATCATCGGTGCGGCCGAGTTCCATGTAGAGTTGCGCGAGCCGGAAATTGCCTTCGGGACTTTCCGGGCAAAGTTGCAGCGCCTGTTTGAACGCGTATTCCGCTTCCACCGCCATCTGCCGCGAGGCATAGAGCCCGCCGATGGCCGAACGCAGTTTGGAGAACGTCTTCTGGGCGTCGCTGTCGTGATGGAACTGCGGGCGCGCACTGAGCTCCTCGCAGAGCTTGTCCCAATAAGCCTTGTCTCTTTTGACGATTCCCTCCCAAAGCTGCGGGTCTTGCTGGGGACCGGGCAGAGGGTCGTGGTTGATCTTCATGATGATCCCGGCCGGCGTGAGATACGGGTACATCCATGGGATGACGTAGCTCTCCTCGACGTAGAACGAATGCTTGTCCTTGGCATGGTCGAAGATCCACTTCGTGAGAATGCCGTTGATGTTCATCACACCGGCCACGCCGCGTACCTGCACCGCGCCGCCTTCGATCGTGACATTCTCGTCGGCGCTGAGGTGCTCACCGTGCGCCTGGCGGGTCTGCACGTTGTTGATATACTCCTGGAACGCATGTTGCGTGTCCAACTCACTGGGAATCCAAATCGGTTCCTTGGGATACATGGTGTCGCGATGGAGGTGGGTCCAGCCCCAGCGAAACACCGCTCGCTGCCAGGGCAGGCGGCGTTCGAGTGTCGATGGGTTGTTGGGATCGGGCCGCGTGTAATCGTAATGGTCGCGGATGTAGGACATATACGTGCTGTCAGCCAGCGCGTTTTGCGTGATGATGTACACGTCGCGACGATCAAAATTCGGGCTGCCTTCCGGGTCGAAATGCGGATCGCGGTAGCGGTCGCTGGGGGGCACGCGACTCTCGCAGAAAATCATATACGTCGGCACGAAGCGGCCCGGATCCGTTCCGCCGTAGAGGACGGCGTCCTTATCCATGTCCGGATAACCACCCAAGGGACGGAACATGCGGTAGCCGAATTGGTAGCCAAAGTCGTGGTCCCGCTGGTCGCAGGTACCGCGGTTGCGTTCGAAGGAAATCACCGGCGACGCCAGCAACGCCACGCACAACCCGCGCATGACTGTGCGCGGAAACTCCCGCCAATGGGCCAGCACCCATGCCGCTGATAGCGCCATCCCATATCCAATCATCATGGCAAAGAATCCATGCGCGGGCGCGAAAAACTTGATGTTGATCTCCTGGTTCTGCTTGTCGACACCCGGATTGATGATCATCAACAGGACAAAGCTTGTCGTCAGGAACGATAGCCACACGAATATCAGCCAGGCGCGGGCGCGCCCGTGCAGATCCTTCCACCACCTGATCAGCATCGCCAGTGTTCCAAACGCGAACAAGACGATCGGCAGGCCGAGCAGGAAATCCTTGTCGAATCCCAGCGGCAGGCTGAACTGCTGCAAGAGCGCCCGCGCAAAGAGCCCGGTCTGAATCCAGAATTCCTTGCGCCAGGGTGGGGATAAATTCAACCTCTCGTATTGGCCGCGCGTGAAGGTATGGAGAAAACCCTGCTTCGTATACGCATAACCCCAATTCATCGGCGGGTTCGTCGATGATGAGACCGACATGTAGAAGTAGCAACTGCAGCCGATAAGAAACGCCGCGGTACAGATCAATGCCCGCTTCCAACTCAGCCATCCTTCGTTCCCCATCCAGACCAACATGAGTATGGCCAGCGCCGCCGGCATGAAAATCAAAGCGGTTGCGGCAATCGGCGGGCCGAAAAGAATGAACATGTTCACTTTCTGCGCCAGGACATCGCCATTGGGTCCCGTCTGCAACCACGCGTCCACGTACGCGCTGGCCGCCAAACCAAGCAGGGCCGCAACGGTGAGTTCCCAAAACGCAGATAACGCCGGCATCACCACGGCCATCCGCCATGGCCGCCTGTCCCACACCGACAAGAGTCCCAGGGCGAACGCGCCGGGTATGAACGCCGCGGCCATCACGACGATTGTCTGGTGGACACAAAGACCCAGCGCATAGAAGAGGATCGTCGCGTACAGGAATCCGTACCGTTGCGGCCGCATCATCCACGCAAAAAACGTGCAGGCCGTGATGATGAACATGAACAGGTTCAGGATGCGCATCTCGGGCACGCAGGCCCACAACCAGACGCCGCGATTAAAGCCGAAGAGCAGCGCCACCGCCGACCCGATCGTCAGCGCCATCCAGTGCTTCATGGAATCTTCGATGTCCTTCGCCCAGGTCACCGAGCGCAGCAACATCATGATCGACCGCGTCATCAGCAGTGTCATCACGCCGACCACCAGCGCGCCCGTCAGTACCGACATCAGGCAAATCCGATACGCGGGATTGCCGATCGGTACCAAATGGCGCCACACCCATCCCAGGAACGCCCACAATGGATATCCCGGCGGATGCGGCACGCCGAAATTGAAAGCACCCGTCACAAGTTCGCCGGAATCCTCGAGTGTCACCTCGGGGGACATGAAATAAAGGAATGCAAACCCGGATATCAGGAACGTGATGATCGCTGCAATCCAATCCTGTGGCGTGAAGAAAGCGTGCAGGCTTTGCGGTGGCTCCGGCGGCGTCACGGGTACCGGCGCTACTGGGGTGGGAGTTGGAATTGTCAGCTTGCGGTTTTTCTTGCCCATATATTGTTACTCGTCAGTGTCGCGGGTGTGGCCTTAGCGTCGGATTTGAATATTCGTAAGTGTTGATGGTGAGCGCAGCACAACCACGGTGTTCTCTCCCATTGGGCAAGCCGCTGCGAGTTTGGTCTCCCAAAGGGCGAGCGATGGCCACAGCCCGTTGCTGGCCGCGACTGCTGCCGTATTGGCTTGGGACGCCGGCTGCGGGGATCGGGGCAGCCAATACCCACCTGCCAACAATGCAAGCGACAAGGCACCGGCCAGAGCGGCCTGAAAACCGGTTCGGTGAATGTACTGCCAGAACGCCGAGGAGCGTCCGGTTTTCGGTCGTTGCATCTCATGCAAAATGGACCGGCGGGCCGTCGCCGGCAGACGCGATGGACGCAGGGTATTGAGTTGATGTTCCAACGTGTCGAATGGTGTACTCATGGTGTGCCCGCCTTTGCAAGTTGTTGCCGCAACGCAGCGAGTGCCAACCGATAGCGGGAGGCGACCGTGTTTGGCGATTCGTCGGTCACCGTGGCAATCTGCTGAAATGTCAGCTCGCCCCAAATTTTCAATGTGAGGACCTCCCGTTGCTCGACGGGGAGCTCCCGAATCGCAGCCTCCAACTTCGCCTGCTCCTCGGCTCTCTCCAGCGGGGATTCAAACAACGGCGGCTGCTCGTACAGGGACTCCCCGGCTGCCGCCTCACGTCGCCAGCGACGCACCGCCTGCCGCTTGCGGTCGAGCACAGTATAGCGCACGGCGGAATAGCAAAGCGCCGGCAGATCCGGTTCGGTGACGCCATTGTTCGCATGTTTGCGCCAAACGCGGAGGAACGCCTCCTGCACCACGTCGGCGGCATCGGCGTCGTTGCGGCACAACTGGCGCGCGTACAAAAAAAGGCCGTCTCCACACTGGTGGAGCATCCGTTGCCACATGATCCCATCTGTTGCATTGTCCGTCACACGGTTGACGCCCTGCCAAAGGTTAATCGTCGCTGAGGGCGTCATTTGTCACCACAAACACAAATCATGGTCGGCTTGCTGGTTCCTGGTTTACCGGCTGCTCCACGCGACGCATCGCCTGAAGGTTCCTGACGTAGGCTTCGAGCCGTTTCTCTTCGTCCGCGATATGGCGCACCCGCAGCATCGAGCGCACCCGCACCATCAACTCCAGCGCATGGATCGGCTTCGCGAGAAAATCGTCCGCGCCCGCGATGATGCTCTCCTCCAGCGCCCGTTTCGAGTCCAATCCGGAGACAACGATGATGCGAATGTCCCGCGTGCGCGCGTCCGCCCGCAATTGCTGGCACACCTCGATGCCGGACATTTCGGGCATCATGATGTCCAACAGCAATAAATCCGGTTGTTGCTCCCGCGCCACCCGCACGGCCTCGGCGCCATCGCCGGCGGTGAGCACCTCGTGCCCCAGTTCCGCCAGCAAGCTGCCTTCGTATTCGCGTATCTGCGGTTCGTCATCTACCACCAGGATTTTCGCTCGTATCGGTGCTCGATCCATATCGTTCCTCGTTTCGTCCTAATGTCGGAAGTGTCGGATTCCGGTGAAGACCATCGCCAGGTTACGTTCATCTGCCGCTGCAATCACCTCGGCATCGCGCACGCTGCCACCCGGCTGGATGACTGCGGTCGCCCCGGCCTCAGCCGCCGCGATTACCCCGTCAGGGAAGGGGAAAAAGGCGTCGCTGGCAACCACACTGCCGTCGAGGTCAAGCCCGGCTTCCCCGGCTTTCCAGACCGCGATCTTCGAGGAATCCACGCGACTCATTTGACCCGCGCCAATGCCCAATGTTCGACTTCCATGGGCGTCAAACCGCGCAAAAACAATGGCGTTGGATTTTACATGCTTGACCACCCGCCACGCGAACAAGATCGCGTGCCGCTCCTCATGCGTCGGATGACGTTTCGTGACGACTTTCATATCGTCCGCCGAGACGAGCCGCGCATCGCGCTCCTGGGCGAGCAACCCGCCCGTGACGGAACGCAACGCCACGCCCGTGGTGGCCGGCCGCAGTTTCTTGATGAGCCGCAGGTTTTTCTTCTTCTGCAGGATCGCGAGGGCGCCGGGCTCAAACTCCGGCGCGACAATCACCTCGCTGAAGATCTCCGCAATCGCCGATGCGATAGCCGCGTCGAGCGGGCGATTCACTGCAATAATGCCCCCGAACGGCGCTTGTTTGTCGGTCGCATAAGCCAGGTTCCAGGCCTCAAGCAATGTCGCCGCACTACCCACGCCGCACGGGTTCGTGTGCTTGATAATCGCCACCGTGGGTTCTTCAAATTCGGTCACCAGTTCGGCGGCGGCAGTGAGATCGAGAATGTTATTGTAAGAAAGCTCCTTGCCGTGGAGTTGCTGGAAGTGCTCAAAGAAATCGCCGTACAACGCCGCCTGTTGATGCGGGTTCTCGCCGTACCGCAGTTCCTGCGCTTTCTTCAGCGACAACTGCAGCGTCTCGGGCAGCTCGCTCCTTCCCTTTCCCGTGTCCCCCTTCGCCCGCATTCGCTCGGCGTGCAGGTGTCGGGCAATGGCCCCGTCGTAACGCGCCGTCGTCTCGAAAACCTTCACTGCCAGTTTCCAGCGGAACATTTCGCAGGTGTTGCCGTCGTGTTCCTTGAGGTCCTTGAGTACCGCGGGGTAGTCGGCGGGATCGACAACGGCGGTGACGCTGGCGTGGTTCTTCGCGGCGCTGCGCAACATACTCGGCCCGCCGATGTCAATATTCTCGATGGCTTCGTTCAACGAGACGCCCGGCTTGGCTGTCGTCTTCTCAAACGGATAAAGATTGACCACCACCAGATCGATGGGCTGGATGCCCTGCTTGGCCGCCTGCGCCTCATGCTCGGCGTTGCCGCGAATATAGAGCAGACCCCCGTGCACCTTCGGGTGCAGCGTCTTCACGCGGCCATCGAGCATCTCGGGAAAGCCGGTGAACTCGCTGATTTCGACGACCGGAATGCCGGCGTCCTTGAGAGTGCGGGCCGTCCCGCCCGTCGAAATGATCTCGATCCCAAACGCCTGCAGTTCCTTCGCAAAATCAACCAGCCCGGTCTTGTCCGAAACGCTGATGAGCGCCCGTTGGATTCTGCCCATAACCCGCCGAGGGTAACGGATGCCGGGGTGACCTTCAATCGAATTTCGACCCGGGCAATTCCGCCCGGATCAGCCTCCAACCCGCGTCATCCTTGCGGAAAAATAACCGTATCTGCCCGCTGTGGACTTCTTTTTCCGAGGAACCTCCTTTGGCCCTGACGATTACCTTCGCGATGAATTCTGCCTGCGCCTTCCGATGCTCGGGATCGATGGTGACAGTCAGCTCGCTGACATGAATGGATACCGAGTCATAAGGTGAGCGAAACGCGAGGACCTCGCCCAGCAGCGTGGACTTGTCCATGCCCGAATCATCGCTGTAATCAGCCGCCACGGCATCCGAAAGCCGCAACAAATTCCCTTTCTCCACTGCGCCCGACATGACGGTAATCTGCTTTTTGACGCGCATCTCGTCGGTCACGAACACTCGTTGCCAGACCTGCCAGATTACGAGCGCGGCAATCCCAACCATTATGACTCGCGACAGCCATTTCATCATTTTCGCCCGTCACTCAATTACGACCACCGGCTTGCCCCTGCGGACTTCACCGATGAGATAGGATTTCACACCGGCGCGTGACGCGACCTTTTGGACTGTCGCCACTGATTTCGGATCGACGATGCACACCATGCCGATGCCCATGTTGAACACGCGGTGCATCTCCTCATCGGTCACACCGCCGCCTTCCTGGAGCAGTTTGAAAATAGGTAACACGTCCCACGAACCGGTGTATATGACCACGCTGCAATTCTTCGGCAGTACCCGTGGGATGTTGTCATAGAATCCGCCACCCGTGATATGCGCGATCCCATGTATGGCGTTTCGAATTTCGGTTTTCGAATTTCGGATTTTCCTTATGATTGGCCAGTAGTTGCGATGTACCTTGAGTAGCTCTTCCCCGAACGTGCAGCCAAGTCCGCTATGGTAATCATCCAGCCGCGCCCGCATCTGCGCGAAAAGAATCTGCCGCGCGAGCGAATAGCCATTGGTGTGCAACCCTGTACTGGCCAGCCCGACGATCGCGTCACCCGGGCGGATGCTCGAGCCATCAATGATCTGGTCGCGTTCCACCACGCCAACAATCGTGCTCACAAGATCATAATCACCCGCCGCATACATACCGGGCATCTGCGCCGTCTCGCCACCGATCAACGCGCAGCCCGCCTCCGCGCACGCCTTGACCAGTCCATCGATAATCTGGTTGAACACGCGCGGCGACAGTTTGCCCATGCCGATGTAATCCAGGAAAAATAAAGGCTCTGCGCCAACTGCTGCGATGTCGTTGACGCAATGATTGACAAGGTCCTGCCCAACCGTGTCATGCTTGTTCAGCGCAACCGCGATTTTCAACTTCGTCCCGACACCGTCCATGCTGCTCACCAGCACCGGCCGTTTGTGCTTCTTCAAATCGAGCGCAAACAATCCCCCAAACCCGCCAATCGCCCCCAGCACCTCAGGTCTTAGCGTCTTGCGAACCTTCTGCTTCAGCCCACCTTTCAACGTGTCTGCGAGATGAATGTTCACACCTGAACTGGTGTAAGCGCCTTCGGTTGTCTTTGGGTTATTCACAACAGCGGTCGCTGCGTATCGTCATGCACCAGATCCGAGACCGGGCGGCGGTATTTGGTGCGGCGCTGTTCCATGATAAATTTGTCATGCTCGGATTCGACAGGCGAAGGATAATTGCCGGTGTAACAGGCGGTGCAGAATTCGTTCGCGGGCAGGCCAGTGGAGGCGATCATGCCGTCCAGCGAGAGATAGCCGAGCGAGTCGGCACCGAGGAATTCGCGGATCTGCTCCTGCGAATTGTTCGCGGCCATCAACTCCTTGCGCGTCGGGAAATCGATGCCGTAGGCGCAGGGCCATTTGTGCGGGGGGCAACTGACGCGCATGTGGACTTCTTTCGCGCCGGCTTCGCGTAGCGTGACCACGCGCGCCCGCGCCGTCGTGCCCCGCACGATCGAATCATCCACCACCACGACGCGTTTGCCCACGACCATTTCCTCGATGAGGTTGAGCTTCACGCGCACGCCAAAATCGCGAATGAGTTGGGTCGGCTGCAGGAAGGTGCGGCCAACGTAATGATTGCGAACGAAGGCGTTGCCAAAATCGATCCCGCTTTCCTCGGAAAAACCCATCGCCGCCCAATTGCCGCTGTCGGGCACGGGAATCACGAGGTCCGCCTCGACGGGATGCTCGCGGGCCAGTTGGCGGCCCAGATTGATGCGGACCTGCGCGACGTTCTTGTTGAAGATGTCGCTGTCGGGCCGCGCGAAGTACACGTACTCGAAAATGCAGAACGCGTGCGGCTGCTGCGAGCCGGCCCAGGGATTGACCGAACGCACGCCCTGCTGGTTGATGACGACGATTTCGCCGGGGGCAAGGTCGCGCACATACTCGGCATGGATGAGGTCGAGCGCGCACGTTTCGCTGGCCAGCACGTAGGCGACGCCGCCATCGCTGCCGTCTTCTTTTGGCGCGGCGAGTTTGCCCAACACCAGCGGGCGAAATCCGAATGGATCGCGGACGCCGATGAGTTCATCCTCACCCATGATGACCAACGAATACGCGCCCTGGATTTTGCGCATGACGGCTTCGAGGGAGTGGGCCCGATCGTCATTGGACGGACGCGCGAGCAAGTGCAGGATGATCTCGCTATCCACCGTCGTCTGGAAAATCGACCCCTGCTCTTCGAGTTCAGCGCGGAGCCTTGAAGCGTTGGTGAGGTTGCCGTTGTGACCGATGGCAATCTGCCCGCGCGCGCAATCGACGACGAGCGGCTGAGCGTTCTTGATGTTGGAACTGCCCGTGGTGGAGTACCGAACGTGGCCGATCGCGAGAGGACCGGGCAACGAACGCAGGATGGTTTTGTCGAACACCTGGCCGACGAGCCCCATGCCCTTGTAGGTGCGCAAGTCGATGCCGTCGGAGGCCGTGATGCCCGCGCTTTCCTGGCCGCGATGCTGTAGCGCGTACAGCCCGTAATACGTCAACTCCGCCGCATTCGGGTGTCCGTAAACCCCAAACAGGCCGCAATAATGCCGTGGGTGCGTGCTTTCTTCCGGGTTCATTCCTCGGTCAACTCGCCTCGACGAACGCAAGCCGTCGAGAGTTTCACTTTCGTCGAAACGTTTAGTCCAACAAGAGGCAAATAGCAAGGAGCAACCCCCGGGCGGGGTGGAACCAACTCGCTAACGGGAACGCGTCGCTGGATGGGACGCCTGGGTGGGTTACCTGGAGGCGATAACAGGTGCTTCGGTGGCGGATCTTTTTTCGAGGACTTCCTCCACCATCTTCAAAAGCTCGTCATTCTTGAATGGCTTTGGGAGAAACCGATCGACCCCGGTGTGGAAGCTTTCCGGAAGCTCGGTCAGGCGCAGCCCGGACATGGCCATAATTTTCAGGGCTGGGTTCAGTTTGCGCAAAAACTCGAGGGTCTCGGCGCCGTTGAATCGCGGCATATTGTAGTCGAGCAGCACAAGGCGGACATCCTTGGGTGCGTAGCGCACCATGTCGAGACCCTTCGGGCCGGTGGCGGAGGTCAGCACGTTGTATCCCGCTTCGCTTAAAATGAGCCGGAGCGTTTCCAATAAGCTCGGTTCGTCATCAATGACCAGGATCGTGCACTTGGTTTTGGTCTCGCCAACGGAACCGGCGCCGCCATTGGATTCGTCGTCGGGATGCCGTTCTGTATGTTGGCCCCCGCCACTATTGCTGAACAACGCGACTGCTGCGCTGAAGATGCCCATATGCTTTTTCCTTAATCGTCTTTAACGTTCACACGGCAACCAGGGCTTGATTGTGCAGGGTTTATGCCAGAAAACCACAGCGCTGCGGCAAGACGTTACCGATTTAGGAAGGCTTCAAATCACTTCTGTAACCATCTGCCTGTCAGGCAGTTGGTTGCGGCAACCAATCGAATGGAAGCAACGGTTTCATTGACCAATGAGAATGATCGAGCCTTCGGGAGCTGGTACGCCGCCCGCGTTTTCAACCGTGACGGCAAACTTGTCGATGCACGCAATGTCCTTGACCAGCTTGACCTGCAAATTGCCGTGACCCGATTCGTCCGTCCAGCCGATGCCGGCCGGGACTGGCGGTGCACTGCCGCAGATCGCCCAAAGCTCGAGGCACTTCCCCTGACCCTCGACGACGGGTATGAGATTGGAGACAACCATGAGCCCCGTCTTTTTCTCGTTCTGCCAGTAAACTTTGGCGGTCGCTTTCGCCTGTCCTTTCGGGTCGGCCAGTGGCGCGATACGAACCGCAGGATCCGTGAAGATCTCCAGCGAAGCGGTTTGCTCGTTGACCTTCTTTAAGAGTGAAGCGGTTTGCAAATTTTGTTGTTCGAGCTGTTCACGCATCCGATCCGCGGCATGCTGCAATTGGGTCTTTTCGGCATCGAGTTCCGCGTTGGCCGCGCGCAAGGTATTAAGGCTCTGTTGCTGCTCGACGTTCTCGACACGAAGCTTGACGAGTTGCTCCTGAAACTGCTGCGCCTGCGCTTGAAGACGGGTGGTAAGATTGGTGATGCCGCCATGTTGCTCGTCATACTTGGTGAGAAGCTTGTTGTAGTCTTCTGTCATTGCCTGCCGCAAACGCGTCATCTCTCGAAGCTGGCTGTTCGCGCTGATCAACAGTACCGCCAGCACGGCGGCGGCGGCCCAGGGAATGCCGCGGAGGATGAGCAGGCCAAGGTTGAAACCTTCACTCTCGCGGCGTTCGGCAGCTGGTGCAGATACGGGCGCGGCCGTGGGCACCGGCGCGGGAACGCGTACCGGCACGCGAGTCGGCGCCGCCACGGGTGCGGACGCTGGCGTTTCAACCGGGCGTTTCTTTTCCTCTATCGCCGTCAGGATACGGTCGTACACCGCCGGCGACGGCCGCGCGGACGGAGCGGCCAGCGCCATTTGGTCAGCGATTGCCTGGTATTCCGCAATCTCGGCCCGGCAGCGTTCGCGGTTCTCGGCGATATACCGCTCGAAGTTGTACAGTTCGTCGCCGTCAAGCGCGCCAATGACATAGAGCGGAAGCATCTCGCGAAACGTGTCGTGCGTCATGGCGTGCGCCCCTCTCTCCCGGCGGTGACGCTGCCGAGTTGCTCGCGAAGACGGATCATACCGGTGCGGATCCTCGTTTTCACAGTCCCGAGCGGCTGGCTGAGTCGCTGGGCAATTTCAAATTGGGTCAACCCGCCAAAGTAGGCCATCTCGATGGGCACGCGCTGCTCGTCCGGCAGCTTGCCCAGGGCGTCTCGCACGGTCTGTTGCGCCTCGGAGGCGACCGCGTCCTCGGCCGGCGTCGTGGCCGTCGTGATTTGCGATTCGTCTTTCCCGGCCGATTCGGCGAGACGGGCGCGTGTCTTGCGCGACCGGAGTCGGTCAATCGCGCGGCTCCGAGTAAGCATGATGAACCACCCAAGCGGTTTGCCGCGTTGGTCATCGAACGAGGCGGCGGTCTTCCAAACCTGGACGAAAGTTTCCTGCAGCACGTCTTCAGCCTCGCTGCGATCACTGAGAATCTTCACTGCGAGGGCGAAAAGGAGCGGGCTGTGCTGCGTGTAAAGCTGCCGAAATGCGTCTTTGTCACGGGCGGCCACGGCGCGCAGCAACGCGCCATCATCCCGGACCTGCGTCGCAGAGACATTCCCGCCGCTTTGGCCATCGGACATCGCGGCACTGTAACAACCGCGCGAAAAGCTGGCGAGCGAAAAAGACCGCTGCCGGTATGTCTGAGAAGCCACTCTGTCGAACGGGATTCTTCGCTTAAAAAACGGATCGTCTCCGGGGATTGAAGCGCACAGGGGTTCTGTGTGTTGGCGTCGTGTGAATTGCATGGATGTACCTGTTTCGGCGTTGACGCTCTGGCTTTCCCTCCGCGACTTTCACGGACCACGAAAGGGAGGCCATGAACACGACGGGCACCGCACACCGCCGATGGGGATGAGTCGGCGGGTGCTGCGCTCTTTCGAGGCGGCCACCGGGCACATTCCAGTTTCCGTTCATTCGTTTCATCCTTGTTTTGGACGGCGTCATCAGCCCTGTTATTCAATAGATACTACGAGGGACGCACCCGCATGGATTGGCCGGTATTTGAGTTTGACCGCTTCGTGTGTGCTGCCTATTCTGCACCGGGACGGGAACAAGAAGGCTATGAAGAAGTTTGCATGGATGCCGGTTGTGGCGCTGGGCGCGTTGTTGGCGATCAGCGGCTGCGGGAAAAAAGGTCGCGTAAGCACCTCCGAACTGCAGAGCAGTTTCAAGTCGGCTGAACCGGCCATGCAGACCCTGGTCAATAACGCTGTGCTGGCCGTCAAATCCAACAACTACCCCGAGGCGCTCAGCAACCTGCAGACTCTGTCCCACAAGGCCAGGTTGACCCCCGACCAGCAACAAGCGGTCAAGGATACGATTGCGGCGATCCAGCAGAAAGCCTCCGGTACGGCCAACAAACCCGCGGAGGAAGCACAGCCGAAGCAGCCCGACTATCTCCAAAAATTGCTGGGGAAGCCAAAATAACCCGTATCCCTCAGACGTCCATCACGCGCCCGATCGCATTCCACCAAACGTCCCGCAGACGGGCCAGACTCCAGGACAACTCACTGCGGGATGTCTTAATCTCCAGCACATTGCCTCCTGTAACTCCGAGGCGATTCACCGGCAGACCCGAATGCAGGATTTCCTCCGCGTGGTTTGCCGGGCAACTCAGCACGACGCGCGATTGCGTCTCACCAAACAGCACGGCATCCAATCGTCCCGGAAACTTCGACAGGTCCACACGCGCGCCAATCATCGCGTCACCGTTGCTCGTGCAGCATTCCGCCAGCGCCACAGCCAGGCCGCCCTCGCTGCAGTCGTGCGCGCTCTTGACCCAACCTTTGCGAATGCTCTCCAGGGTGAAGTCCGAAATCCGTTTTGCCAACGCCAGGTCCATTCGCGGCGATTTGCCGGTTTTAAGTCCGTGAATCCGTTTCAGATATTCGCTGCCGCCAAGTTCGTCGTCGATTTCGCCCAGCAGCAGGATCACGTCGCCCACGTCCTTGAACCATTGGGTTGTGATGTGCTTCGGGTCGTCGATCAACCCCAACATGCCGATCGTCGGCGTCGGGTCAATCGCGCCCGCGGGTGATTCGTTGTAGAAGCTGACGTTACCGCCCGTCACGGGCGTGTTGAAAACGTCGCAGGCTTCACAAATACCTTCGATGCAACGACGAAACTGCCAGAATACTTCCGGTTTCATCGGGTTGCCGAAGTTGAGGTTGTCCGTGATGGCCAAGGGCCGCGCCCCGCTGCAGGCCAGATTGCGCACGGCTTCCGCCACGGCAATCTTGCCGCCCTCGAACGGGTCGAGATAGCAGTAGGTCGAATTGCAGTCGGTCGTGAAGGCGATGTATTTCTCCCCGGTCGTATCCGGTACGCCGAGGTCGGGCCGCGAAAGGTTGATACGCACCACCGCCGCGTCGCTGCCAGGCGCCACAACTGTCCCGTCCTGCACCATGTGATCGTACTGGCGATACACCCAGTTCTTGGAGGCAATCGTTGGTGACCCGAGCAGTCGGAGCAGGGCGTCCTGATAATCGACGGGTTCGACGACGCTTCCGATTTCGAACTTCGTGTGTCGGATTTCAGTCTCAGGCTGTTTCGCTTCGCGATGGTAAATTGGCGCGTCTTCGGCAAGTTGCTTTGCGGGAATCTCTGCCGCAACAGTGTTGCCGACCTTCACACGCATCAGGCCGTCGTCTGTCACGCGACCGATGGTGACACCGTGCAGGTCCCACTTCTCGAAAATCGCTTCTACCTCCTTCTCACGGCCTTTCTGTGCGATGAGCAGCATCCGTTCCTGTGATTCGCTGAGCAGGATCTCGTACGGCGTCATCCCTGTCTCGCGTTTCGGCACCAGGTTCAGGTCGATCTCATTGCCCGTACCGCCCCGGCTGGCGGTTTCGCAGGTCGAACACGTCAGCCCCGCCGCGCCCATGTCCTGGATACCCACTACAAGGCCGTCGGTGCGCATCACTTCGAGGCAGGCTTCGAGCAGCAGTTTTTCCATGAACGGATCGCCCACCTGCACTGCCGGGCGGTCTCGCTGCGATTCCTCCGTGAGTTCCCGCGACGCGAACGCAGCGCCGGCCAACCCATCGCGGCCCGTCGCGCTGCCCACATAGATGACGGGGTTGCCGACGCCCGCGGCTTTGCCGCGCTTGATCTGGTCGTGACGCAACACGCCCAGCGAAAGCGCGTTGACCAGCGGGTTGCCATCGTATGATTCATCGAAATACACTTCGCCGCCCACCGTCGGAATCCCGATGCAGTTGCCGTAATGCGCGATCCCGGCCACGACGCCCGCGAACAGCCGCCGGTTCTGTGCCGCCTCCGCCGTGTCGCCCTCGATGAGACCGAACCGTAACGAGTTCATATTAAGGATCGGGCGGGCGCCCATCGTGAATATATCGCGGATGATCCCGCCCACTCCCGTCGCCGCTCCTTGAAACGGCTCCACCGCGCTCGGGTGATTGTGGGATTCTATTTTGAAAGCAATGGCCCACCCGTCGCCGATGTCCACGATGCCGGCGTTTTCCTCACCGGCCTTCACGAGGATAAACGGCGCTTCGCGCGGAAATTTCTTCAGTTCGGGCCGAGAATTCTTGTAGCTGCAATGCTCGCTCCACATCACAGAGAAGATGCCGAGTTCCGTGATGTTCGGGGCGCGTCCAAGGATCTTCTTAATTCGCTCGTATTCTTCCGGCGTGACCCCATGCGTCGCGATAATCTCCGGTGTAATCTCAATGTCCGCTACACTCGCCATGCGTGAAGTTTAGTACACGCATTTGAGAAAGCCAATAACCGGGAGTGTTACAATCGAGTGCCACGGGGAGCCCCTCTTTAGCCAGCCGGACTTCTCGATGACGCTGAACAGATCAATAATCACCGAAGTACGAAAAGTGAATTTCCGTCACTAGATTTGTGACAGTTGCATTGATCGACCCGTCATCGCCTGAACTTTCCGTCACTAGATTTGTAATAGTTGCATCGATCGACCCACCATCGCTTGAACTTTTCGAAACGCCGAAAAAAAAGTAATTCCTCTTATCTTGGGGAACCGCGTGGAAATGGTTCTTCTGAAGTAGCTCTGCGTAACCCCGTAAACTGACTGGAGTACCGTCGGAATCAACGACATAAATAGTTCCTTCAATTGTATCGAAGCCTCCGGTAACATGACCCGTCCGCATTACACGGGCTTTATCGGGTAACGGAAAACGAAAATCGCAATACTGCATTCGACAATAGACTGTTTTCCCAGACTCGATGGAAACCGACGGGAGCTTCTCGTGCATCCGCGCGAAACTGCGGAGCGGTGGCATCAGCATGTAAACAATCAGCGCGACGATACCAAAAGCAGTCACACAGACCGGACCTGCCATACCGATTAGGATACGTTTTATTACAGGCTTCATAAGACAGTATATCCAGTACTAAAAAATAGCACGAAACGAGCCGGGATGATTTATAAGTGGCATTTCTTCCCAACAACTTGCTAGACAGTTTCTGGTTCTTGTCTCAAACTGCAAACCTGCACGACCAACTATGAACTTTTCTGAAAAACGCTATGCAACCATGTCGTACCGCCGTTGCGGGCGCAGCGGACTGAAGCTTCCCGTGCTGTCCCTCGGTTGCTGGCACAATTTCGGCGGGCACGCCGACCACGCGGAAGCGCGCCGTATGTTGCACCGGGCGTTCGACCTCGGCATCACGCACTTCGACTTCGCCAACAATTATGGACCGCCGCCTGGCAGCGCGGAGTCGTTTGCCGGGCAGGTCCTGGCAGAGGATTTCAAGGGTTATCGCGACGAACTCATCATCTCCACCAAGGCCGGCTACCTCATGTGGCCTGGTCCTTACGGCGAATGGGGTTCGCGCAAATACCTGCTCGCAAGCCTCGACCAATCGCTCCAGAGGTTTGGTTTGGATTATGTGGACATCTTCTACTCGCACCGGCCCGATCCGGATACTCCTTTGGAGGAAACAATCGGCGCGCTCGACAGCGCCGTGCGCCAAGGCAAGGCGCTTTATGTTGGCGTCAGCAGTTACAATGGGGCGATGACCGACGCGGCGATGAAGGTCGCTCGGGAATTGCGCACGCCGCTGATCATCCACCAGCCTTCCTACTCCATGCTCAACCGTTGGATCGAATCCGACCTGCTGCCGCACACACGGAAGCTGGGCCTTGGCGTGATTGCGTTCTGTCCGCTGGCCCAAGGTCTGTTGACCGACAAGTATCTGGCCGGCATCCCGGCGGGCTCGCGCGCCGCGAGTTCCGACGGTTTCCTTCGACCAGAGCACGTCACACCCGAGGCGGTCGCAAAGGTGAAACAATTGAATACACTCGCCAAACGTCGCGGTCAGAGCATGGCGCAGATGGCGCTGGCGTGGGTGTTACGCGATGAAGCCGTGACCAGCGCGTTGATCGGCGCCAGCCGCGTCAGCCAGATCGACGACAATGTCGGCGCGCTCGCCAACCTGAAGTTCTCCGCCGAGGAGTCGCAGGAAATCGAACGCGTCCTGGCAAGCTAACGCTTTCGTCCAACAGTCACGAGGCGCGGCGTGTCTGGGCCGTACGGATGCCCGTCGAAATCGCCGAAAAGTTTGACCTCGGCAAAGCCGGCCCCTAACATCAAAGCCTTCAATTCCTGTCCCGAGTAAAGCGTGTGATGGAACTTGAACCGCTTCACCCGGTTGCCCTTGATGAGGATCCATTCATTGCGGATGCGCGACCAGTCGTCGAAAATTTCATGCACCTCGGTCAGCAGGGTGCCGTCAGGATGCCGGGTCGAATGGATTGGCTGAAATGTTTTGGCAATCCGTTCCTTGCCGAATACGTCGATGAGGCAGACGCCGCCTTTCTTGAGGCTGGTGAAGATGTTGCGCAATACGAGACGGTCTTCGCCCTTGTCGTCAAAATAACCGAAGGACGTCCACAAGCTGAGCGCCAGCTTGTACGTGTCCGGCCGTTCGAACTCACGCATGTCAGAACGGACGAATTCCACCCGCGCCCGTGCTGATTTGGCGTGGCGTCGGGCCTTGTTCAGCAGGAATCGTGTACGATCCACGGCGGTGACCTGAAAGCCGCGCTTCGCCAGGGCCACGGAGTGCCGCCCGGGACCGCAACATAAATCGAGCACCGCGCCGCGCCGGATGCCCGTCAATTTAAGGACCTTGCGAACCTGTTCGTCGGCCTGCGCGAAGCGATTCTCGTCAAACATGTACGGGTACAATTCCCGCCAGAACGACTCGTCCTCAAACCATTCCGTCATAATCAACCTTCGGTCATGAGCGGAACCTACATACAGCAATTCATTGTCGGTGTCACCCCAGCAAACACGCGGCAGATGGCTTTGAGAAATTCGGAGCCGGTGCTGGCGCGCACTTCGCGCGCAGGCAGATGATTGTCCACCAGATCAGACCTGCTGGCGTAACTGATTCGACATGTTCCGCAGACTACGGCGCGCGCTCGTTATCTGCAGAGGCTCGCCAGCCGACGACTTCTCCGTCAGGGAGACGCACGGAATTGGCCTGGTTGAACATCGTATCAGTGGGCCACGAGTAACCGCCCTCGAGATGCAACACAGTTGTCCGATTCGTCGCAATCACCACGGGCACGATCACGGTGCCATAACCATTGGAACTGGCGGCGACCCGATACTTACCGGCGGGCAACTGCACTCGCGCTGCCTCCCTCATCACCGTACCACAATCGTTATGGACGGTTTGCAGGGTTTTCCCGTTCTCCGATAGAATTCTGTAGTCCGAGTAATGATGGCGATGTTCGAAGTCGCCAACGCCGGGCGCGGTAACCTCATACGCCGAGAAGACGACGAGCGCGCCGGTCGTGCCGGTACCTGATGCCTGCGGAGACGGCCCTACTGGATCGAGCACGAGCCTCTGTTGATTGTAGGCGCAACTCGACCATAATAGTGCAGCGACCGTAAGGGAAAGATTGGCCCATGGGTTCTTCATAACAGAACATACTTGCCACAAGTCGGTGGCCAATGAAAGTTTCTGAACAGATTTTAACCTGGGGTTCATCGGGGCTTAATGTGAGCCTGAGACAGTGTTTGTGGGTCTAATTTCCCATGCGCTTGTTATTGATAGAAGATGAACGAAAGGTGGCGGACGTCGTGTCCCGCGGTCTACGGTCCGAGCGTTTTGCCGTGGACGTCGCCCATGATGGCAATACCGGCTGGGAGATGAAATCCAGCGAGCCCTGTTGAGCTTTGAGATTGGTGCGACACAATAGACGCTCGGTTTGAGGCCGCTCTTGAAGATCTTTGTATCGGTATCAGCCGAGATGAACATCTCAGGCGACGTGTTTTCGGAACCTCGGCCACAAACAACTAACCGCCCCGAGTTGCGGATTGGGCCTCGGACAGGAGGCGTTCGTACCAACGGGTGGTGTCGGCCATGGGCTGATGCGTGGCCTCCGGAACAGCGGCCCCAGGCCGTTTCTCGAGGATCTCGCACACCGGGTGCGGCTCCGCGGTCCGAAGCGCCGGCGGGTAAATGTGTACGCCCTTGATCCCTTTCACGTTGGCGTGGTTGCGGATGATGGCATCGAATAAATCCCCGGCGGTGGAGGACATGCCCGACTGGATGAGGACAAAATGCCGTCCGCCCTCATCGAGGGCCTTCTCGATCATACCGTCGAACTGCAGAGGGTGATTGGCGACGCCAGTGACCGCTTCAATGAATGCCTGGCGGGTGCGAACCACCTCGCCCGTGCAGGACAGCAGCGGAACCACAGGATCGCGGAGCCGTCCCTGCTGCTCGTAAATCTTGAGCAGTTCGGCGGCGTGACGCGCTGCCCGTGCCAGTCGCCCACAATGAGGTGTCCCTTTCACGGCCACCGTTATGCGCTTCAACTCGAGTTTGCGGGCCCCCGTGAAGAGTTGGTCGAAGCGGGCCATTTCAAGGGCGTTACCAGCGAAAACGGCGGCGTTGGGAGACATTGTGATGCCCACGGAGACGCCAATCCGGTGCTCGCGGACATCAGCGATCAGCTTTTTCAGCGCGAGAGAACTCAAGGAAAAGATCAGCTCCAGACTGCCATTGAGACAATTTGCGAGTGCGTTTGCGTCCATGTTCCCCAGAGGATCCACCCGCTGGCGGATCTCTCGCAACAGCGCGCTCTCGGTAGCGGAGAGCTGCGTCTGCTTAGTAAAAAACCATTCGTCGGCCTCCTCGAGAGAGGCGAGACGCACATTCTCGCTCATGAGGTGACTGCATTGGTGTGCGATCAGCGCCATGTCCTGAAAAGAGACGATTCCGGACAGCCAACCGGCAAGATAGGTTCCTGCGCTATGCGGCAAAATCTGGAGGCGCGAAGCGAGCCCCACTCCGCCTGTCTGCTGGATGTCACGGAAGAGGCGAAAAATGTGAACCAGGTCGTCCGTAACCGCCCAGCTGCACGCATCGTGTAGATCGCCATAACGCTCATGTCCGGGAATCGGGCGGTACGCAAAGGCGCGAAGATCAAAGCCGATCGCCTGGTTCATCTGCTCGAAAACCTGGTCGGCAACCACCGGATTGTACTGGTAGCAAAGATTCTCCGCCTCGCCACGCCGAGTCACTCCTATCCCGAAAGGCACAAGGACCAAATCACGCGCGCCGCCCGCTGTCGCCCGGCTGGCAGCCTGGCACCATGGCGAAAGCAAGATTTCTCGTGCGCGGTAGACCTTGCCCAGAACACGTTCAGTAATAGTGTAAGTCGTCGGGGGCGGGGTGGATTCCTCCACAGGATGGTGCGGCGCAAAATCAACCACCGGTCCGCTGCCTTCCGGCCATACAAAATCGGACTCAAGTTTACCACGATTACCGACGAGCGCGGCCATGGCAGCGTCTGCCCGCACTTCCTGCCATCCATGGAGGATGCCGCGCTTGGAGATTGCGTCGAGGAAAACATTGTTGTCGAGGGGCGGAAGACCGCCATGGAACGCGAGGATCGCCTGGACGTTTGAGTAATCGTACGTGGCTTCCCCCTGGAGATACGGCGCGAGAAACCCGAGTTGCCTGGCGACGAACTTCTCCAACGGGTTTAGAAATCCATCCTCCGGCCGGTATTTCTCCCAGCGCAGGCCTTCCCATGGCTCATTTCGTTTGAAGATTTCCATCGTGAGCCGGAGTGATGGAGGATTCGGATTCACGATGTGGTAGACACGCCCCGTGGAGCCGCGAACCGCGTAAATCTTCATGACGGTGTCCATGACGAAATCGAGCGGCACGATGTTGAGAGTCGCGTTCTCGTCGCCCGGGATACGGAGGTCGTAGTGGAGCGTCCCGCTCCGGGGATCGATATTCTGCTTTTTGCAGAGCCGGATTCGAACGCTGCTTGCAATGTCAAAGGGATGGTTGAAGACGTTGAACTGCTCGTAACGCCCGTAGAGCGAATCCCCCACGACGATGCTGGGACGATAGATGGTCGCCTGGATTTCACCATGGACCTGGGAATTCCAGATTTGCCGCTCCGCCTCCCACTTGGTACGCTCGTACGTGTTGCGGAACGAGGGAGGACGGATGCCCGGAATCTCCCGAACGATCCCTTCATGGAGTTTTCCACTCGAGCCGAAAGTGCTGAAATAGTGAAGCTCGTCAATCCCCTGGGCCTTCGCGAAGTCGAGAACATGGAGTGTGCCGAGGAAGTTCGTATCGTAAACGTCCTGGCTCTTCGTCTCCGTCAAGTCGAGGCAGGCGGCCAGGTGCCAGATCCCTCGGGTGCGCGGACCGCGCAACTCATCGAGGAGCGAAGACGCGATGCCGAGCCCTTTCTGGCGGACATCGCCGGGAATGGCGCGGATCCGGGCGGAAAGCGACTCGTCAAATCCCGGGAGCAACTCCCGCATCCCGTGGAATATCGTCTGGAAACGACCCTTCGCTTCCGCATCACTCCCGGCGCGAATCGGGCACACCACTTCGTAGCCGAGTGCGGCGAGGCGATAGGCAAATCTTTTTCCAAGAATGCCAGTAAAGCCCGTTAGAAGGATTCTGGGGGCGCCGCTCATCATTACTTATAATGACACTAACCCCTGTCCCGCCCTGAGGCAACAATTGTCCCAACGATCTCCTCGCATGATGGCAGTTCTCTTCTGCCTTTCCGTGTTGATATGGCAGAACGAACTCCGTTGCGTTCCTTGTGGACATCCAGCCCGATATACTTAAGATGCTGTTTCATGGGCTTGCCTCCTGGTTGTATGGGTTTATTCAAACTCGTTCCGCGAACTGTGCTGGCTCTACCTCCTGCGCGCATCTCAGGTCGAGGCTCTGAGTCCCAAATCATCATTGAATGCTAAACCATGAAGGTATTTCTCACGGGTGGTACGGGCTTTATTGGGCAACCGTTGACACAGTCTTTAATTGCTCGCGGCTGGAACATCATCGCGCTCGTCTACAGGCCTGACAACACACAAGCCGGTGTCATGCCCAACATGGGTGTACAGTGCGTGACGGGTGATGTCACCGACCGCGAGTCCATGCGCGCCGGCATGAAGGGCGCGGACATTGTTGTGCATAATGCTGGATGGTATGAGTTGGGCGTAGATGGGAGTGGCCGTAAACAAATGCAGGCCGTCAATGTAATCGGCACAGACAATGTGTTGGGTCTGGCGCTGGAATTGGGGATCCCTCGCACCGTATATGTGTCATCCACCGCCTTCTGGGGCGAAACAGGCTCCGAACCATGTGACGAAACCTATCAACGACAAAAATCCTACAACTCCTATTATGAACAGACCAAAGCCGAGGCCCATGAAATCGCCCAGCAATATCAGCAACGTGGATTGCCGCTGATCATTGTCTGCCCCAATGCCGTGGTGGGACCCAATGACCATTCCAATTACGGCTATTTCCTGAGGATGTATTTGAATCACCTGATGGCGCCCTATGGTTGGGCGCCGGATGTCATTAGTTCGCTTGTCCACGTCAACGACGTGGGGGAAGGCATCGCCCTGGCGGCGGAGAAAGGGCGTATTGGTGAGACGTATATTCTGGCGGGCGAGCCAACCAGCATGCGCGAGATGGTCGAGATTTGGAATTCTAAACCAGGCGGATTTAAGATCAATTCGTATATGCCAACCTGGCTGGCAAAAGTGGTGTTCGCACCGGTGGAACCTTTGGAACGGCTGGGCGGGCTACCAGCAGTTGTTTCCCGAGAAACCGTTAGAGCCAGCGTGTCCATGAATTACTCCAGCGAAAAAGCCAAACGCGAATTGGGGTGGACCCATCTCCCCAGCCGGGAGATGTGGCCGGACATCATCGACCAAGAGCTCGAATTGTTGGCTGGCCGCAAAAAGCGCGACCTTGTGTCTCGCCTGAAACCGGTGAAAATGAACACGTAGCGCGCTGTATCGGCGTATGGATTTCACGCATCTCGATCAGTTGATTCAGGTTTTGGAGGCACACGCCGATGAGTGGGCTCGCCTGCCGATTCCTCAGAAGATCAATTTATTGGCTGCGGTGCGTCACAATCTTGACCAGGCCGCGTCGCAGTGGGTCGAGGTGGCGGTGGCGGCCAAGGGGATTGATCCTTCATCGCCCTGGGTCGGCGAAGAATGGGTCACAGGACCGTGGGCATTGGCGATGAATATCAATGCGCTGCTAAAAACGCTGATAGCGCTGGCCGCCAGTCACCCGCCCACGCTGCCCCAGGTCACCTCCCGCAAGGATGGACGGGTTGTCGCGCGTGTTTTCCCGGACAACCTGTTCGAAAGATTGCTGTTGAGTGATGTCACCGCCGAAGTGTGGATGCAGCCCGGCGTGACAGTCGAGACGTTGCCCGATCACATGGCATCTTTCTACAAACGGCCAATGCCATCCGGCCACGTAGCGCTGGTTTTGGGCGCGGGCAATGTGAACAGCATCGCCCCGCTGGATGCGCTCTATAAACTTTTTACGGAGGGCCAGGTCGTTCTGCTCAAGCTGAATCCTGTAAACGACTATCTGGGGCCGATCTTGAAGACGGTGTTCGCGCCACTGATTGACGGTGGCTATCTCCGCCTCGCCTCGGGGGGAGCGGACGTGGGCGAGTATCTCACCCGGCATGCGAGCATTAGTTCGATTCACATCACGGGCAGTGCGCGTACGCACGATCTCATCGTCTATGGCGCAGGAGCGGATGGCGCGGCGCGCAAACGGCGCGAAGAGCCGATCCTGACCAAACCCATCACCAGCGAACTGGGCGGCGTCGGTCCCACCATTGTCGTGCCGGGTCCGTGGAGCGCCGCGGATATTCGTTACCAGGCCGAGAACATCGTCACGATGAAGCTGCACAACGGTGGCTGCAATTGTGTGGCGTCGCAGGTGTTGATCCTGCCGGAAGCGTGGGACCAGAGCGCCGACTTGCTCGCCGCCGTCCGTACATTGCTCGACCGCCTGCCGCCACGGGCGCCTTACTATCCGGGGGCCGTGCAACGCCAGCAAGAAGCGCTGACCCGCCATCCCAACGCTGAACAACTCGGTCCGCGTGAGGCACCGCGCGTGCTCATTACGAACTTGGATCCGGCGGCGACTGACGAGTATTGCTTTACGGAGGAGGTATTTGGTCCGGTCTACGCTCAGACCAGCCTGCCCTGTAAAACGCCGGCCGAATTCCTGCGACGGGCCGTGTCCTTCTGTAATGACACGCTGCGGGGAACGTTAGGAGTCACGATCCTGATTCATCCACGCACGTTGGCGGAATTGGGGGCAGAGTTCGAGCAAGCCGTAGCTGACCTGCGCTATGGCTCGATCGGGATCAACGTCTGGAATGCGTTGGCGTTCCTGTTACCGCAGGCATCATGGGGCGCCTATCCCGGTCACACGTTTGCCGATATCCAAAGCGGCATCGGCTGCGTGCACAACTCCTTCATGTTCGACCGACCGCAAAAGACCGTCGTGCGCGGCTCCTTCTATCCATTCCCCCGCGCGTGGCTGCACGGGGAATGGCACATCGCCCCGAAGCCGCTCTGGTTTGTGACGAATAAGACCGCGCACATCACCGCGCGACGGGCCACGCAGTACGCGATGGAGGCACGCTTGAGACATTTGCCCGGCGTATTTGCTGCGGCGTTGTTTGGGTGATCGCCGGGCCTGTGCCGTGGGAATACAACCTGCTGCGTGCGCGCCATACAGCTTCCGGTATTCCGGGTTCCTCCACGGACCTAACCGTCGTCCATTTGTTTTCGCCCTATTAGCGGCACCTGCATGCAGGCATTCATCGCGGGGGTGACCTCGGTGAAGACGCCGCAGATCGCCTTGACCAGTTCGTAGCCGGTGCTCGCGCGGACTTCGCGTTCGGGCATCGGGTAGTAAAGCTGGAAGCCGGCCCACTCCCGTTTCGAGCATTTTTTTGCCGCGTCGCGAATTTGGCGGGCGGACTTGAAGTTCTTGGCGTTGAAGACGGCGTTGTCTTCAAAGTTGCCGACTTCGACCACGAAACCTTCCCGCTTCAGTAACCGACGCAGTTCGCTGTCGAGTTTTGTGCCCGCCGCGCACTGTTTGATGAGGCGATGCCAGTCCCAGTCGGGTTTCAATAGGCAACCGGGATACGGATCCGGGCCTTGCGTAGCCACGTTCGATCTGGAGGCCGCTCTTGAAGATTTTCGTGTCGGTGTCAGCCGAGATGAAAATGAATGCGGATGTCGGGCGCTGAACGGTTTTGATTGGTCACCCTGATTTGTTTTCTGTATTGCGGAGCGGCTCGCGCCATCGAGCACCAGCTTGTATCAAGCGCCGGTTACCGACAACGTGAACGGCATCTTCGTTTCACCCGCCCGCGCGACCACGACATTATCCCCGTCGTCATCAACAATTGCAGAAAAACCCGGGGTGAGTGCCTCCGTGTCCTTGTTATGGCCCGTTATTCTCCAGCCAGTTACTTTGCTTTCAGTATCAGGTATCCGGTGGCAGGAATAATTATGTCGCCGTGTTCGCCGATGCTGGTCGGCTCTACAGGAGACAGGACTTTCCAGCCGGCGTTGCCGTTATCGGCGCGGAAGGTTTTCGGCTCGGTGGCGTTATTCATGACGACCAGAACTCGCGATTTGCCGTCCGTCCTCTCATAAGCCAGTATATTTCTGTCCCCGGGAAGCATGCGAACCTCACCGTCAATCAGGACTGGATTCTCGTGACGCATCCTGGAAAGTTCTTTGACGACGTCGATGAGGCTGTAGTCGCCGTAACCACACCCATCCTCCTTCCAGGGATAGGGACCGCGGTTCATGGGGTCGGCTCCACCGGTCATGCCGACCTCGTCGCCGTAATAAATCGTGGGCGCGCCCGGGTAGGTGAACTGGAGTGCGAAGCACAGCAGAAGCCGCTTGCGCATCTCGCCATAATTGGCCGCGCCGTATTTCGTATAACCCAGCTCGAAAAGCGCGCGGGGCACGTCATGGCTGGAAACGAGGTTCATGAGGCGGTAAAAAACGGGCTTCGGATAATTCTCGCGAAGCATCTCCAGAGTGTCGCTTGTGAATGACGCGTTGCCACCGCTCGTGAAATTCAGCGCCGCCGACCGGAAGATGTAGTTCATGGTGCTGTCGAACATGTCTCCGGTGAAATACTTGCTGGCGTCAAACCAGACCTCGGCGATGGTGAAGGCGTCCGGATAGTCTTTTTTCAGCCCCTTGCGCCAGTCCCTCCAGAAATCATCGCTCTTCCACGGCGTGACATCCATACGCCAACCCCCGATGCCCAAGGACAGCCAGTATTTGATTACCGAGTGCGTGCCACGGTACGCGAATTGTTTATACGAGTCGACTTCTCTTAGCTTGGCAAGCGTCGGATTGGCCCACTGGCTGTACATCTGGTCTGGGCTTTTCGCCTCGCGGTCCCACTCGAACCACTCATAATAAGGGGAGTTGGTGTGGATGGTCTCGTTCTCAAAGGCACCGTTGGAATGGTACTTGTCGTAGCGGTCCATGTAGAGGGAATCCGAACCGCAGTGATTCAGCGACGTATCGAGAATGATCCGCATACCGCGCCTTTTCGATTCAGCCACCAACCTCTTGAAGGTATCAAGTGTCCCAAAGCTGTCATCGATCGTCATATAATCCGCAGTATCGTACTTATGGTTGGACGGCGCTTGGAAAATGGGATTGATGTAGATGACGTTTACGCCCAGAGCCCGGAGATAATCGAGTTTCTGGATAATTCCGTCCAGATCTCCTCCGTAGAAGTCGTTGCAATACTCCGAGTCACTTTTCCCATCGCCTGGCACGTACGGCTCCGGGTCGCACCAGTTGATGTGGAATTCGATGTTCTTGGTCCCGTAAAACTTACTAACGCCAACGACAGGATCGTTGGTCTTATTGCCATTCTTGAACCGGTCAGGAAAGATATAGTAGATCACCATATCGCGGGTCCAATCGGCCATCTGAAAGTTGGGGTTGTAGACCGTCAGGGAATAATAAGCCACAGGCGGGTCGGAAGTCGTGAGCTCGCCAATGCCACCGGTGCCCTTGACCTGCATATAAGGAACCTTAACGTCGGTGGTATTGTTGCCGTAAGAACCTCTTTCCCCATGCGCGCCGGTCAGTTTGAAGTAATACCCGTAAAGGGCCGGATCTTTCAAAGCAATCCTCGTCTCGAATATGTCCTGGCCGTTGGTCACACCTTGTTTCTCCATTGGGAAATCAGCATACTTCGCGTGCTCGGTGCGATTGTTATTGCCGAAAACGGTTGTTTTCGCGATCTGCAGACTAACCGACTGGAGACTGCCCTGTTTCGCCAGAAGGCGCATGGTGATTTTCGTGTCGGCCGTGACCGCGCCGAAGGGAGACTTGCAGAAACTGTCCCGTGAACTGAAATAGACGGATTGAGGATCAATCGTGGCAAGACGCTTTCCCACTTCGTCGCCCTGACAGTTCAGAGTGGCAAGCAAGGCAGCCAGGATCGAGAATAACGCCCTACCGATATCGATGGGGATTTGCCTCTTCATAGTGGTTGGCAGGTTAGGTCTTGCATTCTTTCAGGGCAATTGAAAAACACTGACGAAAACCTACTACCGACGCGGTCCTGGTGGTGCCAGCTTGTTCTCATTGCGAATGATTACCGGCCCCATTTGGGCCTACAACGAGCAGCCACTTCACAGTGGACAGGTCCAACACGTCACATTCGTCGGCCCGTCGGCTATCGACTCAATTTGCCATAAACATGCGATCACCCGCAGCGCGATAGCGCCTTCGGACGCGAAAGTCGACGCGCAACCCCATCTTCTCATGACGACTCGGCCGAATAGCAGTGGTGAGCGCCGGATACTTGAGCCGTTGCGGGGGGCTAGGTATGTGAACAGGAGCTGGTGTCTGGTCGGGCATCCTGCTGTCCCCCTTGTAGTAACTTTCGCAGCAACTCGATAGGGAAAATCAGCAAAACGCAGGCAACATCAGCAATCCATCCATACGGATACAAGTTGCCGACCGAAAACGGAGTGGATTGCTAACGGAGTGGTTGCGATTATCATCTCGGTCGCCTTAGAAATCCGATGCTCTATCTCCGGGCACATCGCACCTCGACGCCCCTAAACATCTGAATGGCCCCTATCTTTGAGACGGGGCGTGGGTTAGCGGGATGGTCATACAGCAATTCATGGCGGGCGTAACTTCGCCGAATACGTCGCAGATCGCCTTGACCAATTCGTAGCCGGTACAGCCGCGCACTTCGCGCTCGGGCATTGGATAGTATAGTTGGAGGCCGGCCCACTCGCGCTTTGGGCATTTCTTCGCCGCGTCGCGAATTTGGCGGGCGGACTTGAAGTTCTTCGCATTGAAAACAGCGTTGGTTTCGAAGTTGCCGACTTCGACGACAAAGCCTTCACGCTTCAACAGCCGGCGCAGTTCGCTTTCAAGTTCAGTCCCGGCCGCGCACTGTTTGATGAGGCGATGCCAGTCCCAGTCGGGTTTCAATAGGCAACCGGGATACGGATCCGGGCCTTGCGCGTAGCCGCGCTCGATTTGCAGGCCGCTCTTGAAGATTTTCGTATCGGTGTCAGCCGAGATGAAGAGCTTGGCGCAACCGAAATTCACTTTATTTGAGACAGGCTTGGCCTCGCGATTGGCGCGCGGCAGCCAACAAATCCATTGCCAGTAGACGCCGCGTCCCCACCGATCCGTCACAAAGGATGTATGGTGCCGCTGCTCGAGATGAAACTTCAGGATCTGCGTAATACGCTCGTGCGGTTCGATGTTGCCGACACGAATCCCGCGTTGGAAATCGATCCACTCGCTGCGGAATGCTTCGCCTGTGGGCAACTCCGCTGCGCTTCCTGCGCTTTTCGCCAGCGGCAACCAATCCTCGGTGGAAGTCCGTCGCTTCATTTCCTTAGATGCGTGTCGAACCATTCCACGACGGCCTTCTGGATTTCAGCGCGCCTGGGTGAGATGGGCATTACCTGGTTGAGAAGAAAACCATGGACGCCGTTGGTAACGACAATGAACTTCACGTTCACACCGGCCTCTCGGAGCGCGTTCGCCATTCGTGTGGACTGCTCCAGCGGCACGACCGGATCCTGGTCCCCGTGCACGAGCAGCATGGGCGCGGACATCTTGTCGACGTGTGTCAAGGGACTCGCATCGCGATAAACATCGGGTTTGTCGGCCGGCAGGCCGCCGAGGAACTTGACCACTTCGTAATTTCCTCGCGAGCCGTCGGCATTTCGAAACTTACCGATCCCGGCAGTAAAATCGCTCGGCCCGAAGAAGCTCACCACCGCGCTGACCCGACTCGATGCATTTGTCCAGCCGCCAGTTCCTTCGTAGCGCGGGTCGTCAGTTGTCGTGCCGAGAAACTCCGCCAGATGGCCACCCGCGGATGCGCCCCACACGCCGATGCCGTCCGGGTCGACGTTGTATTTCGCGGCGTTGGAGCGCAGCCAGCGCACGGCGCATTTGCAGTCTTCGACCGCGGCCGGGAAGGGCGCTTCGCCACTGAGCCGGTAGTTGATGCTCGCCACGAAGTACCCGCGCTCGGCAAGAAAGCGAGTTGGTGCATGGTTCTTGTCGCCACCTCGCCACGCGCCTCCGTGGATGAAAATGACGGCGGGCGTGGCGTTGGTGGGCAGAGGATTTGGACGAACGATGTCCAACAGTAACGAATGACCGCCGCCTTTACCGTATTCGACGTTGCGAATCACTTCGAGACCCGCGTGTGCATTCGCAACGAGAACGAGCAGCGCGACAAGAGTGACAACGGCGTTACGCATGAACGGGCGTGCGCAGAATGCTTTCGAAAATCAGCCGTCCGTCTTCGCTGCCGAGGAGGAGTTCGCTGGCGCGTTCGGGGTGCGGCATGAGGCCGAAGACATTGCGGGCTTTGTTGCAGATACCGGCGATGTTGTCGAGCGAGCCGTTCGGGTTGGCGGCGGCGGTGATCGCGCCGTCTTTCGCGCAGTAGCGGAGGAGGATGCGGTCTTCGCGCTGGAGTTGCTCAATTACAGAGGGCTCGGCGAAATAGTTACCTTCTCCATGCGCGATTGGGATGCGCAAGACCTGACCCTTGCGGCCAGCGTTGGTGAAAGGCGAATTTGTCGTCTCGACCCGCACGTGGACGTGTTCGCAACGAAACTTGAGCCCGCGATTACGAATCAGCGCGCCGGGCAACAGATGCGCTTCGCAGAGTATCTGAAAACCGTTGCAGATGCCGATCACGAGGCCACCCGACTCCGCATGCGCGATCACCGCCTTCATCGCCGGCGAGAAACGCGCGATGGCGCCCGTGCGCAGGTAGTCACCGTAACTGAACCCACCGGGGACGACGACGCAGTCAACATCGCCCAACGTCGTATCCTTGTGCCAGATGTAACGGGTGGGTTGGCCAAGAATATCTGCCAAGGCGTGATAGGCGTCTTGATCGCAATTGCTGCCGGGGAATTGTATCACTCCGAACTTCATGACACGAACCCCACGAATGAGACACGAATTGCACGAAAACGACCAGAGATCGTGTATCGTCTAATAAACGATTCGCTTCGATTCAAGTTTCCCCTTCCCAAAATTAACGAGAATGCCCAACCGCAACTTGCTGACCTGCAAATACGAATGCAACTGACGTTCAAAAACCGACGGCATTTCAGAGACTGCTTTCAATTCGAGGATCACCTTGCCATCGACAACGAAGTCGGCGCGGAAATCGCCAACTGGTTTGTCGTCATACGTGACCCGAAATACCTTTTGGCGTTCATACGCGAGTTCCTTCTTTCGGAGCTCCAGTTCCAATGCCCGCTCATATACCGCTTCAGGAAATCCCGGGCCGAGAGCCTTGTGAACATCCAAGGCGCAACCGATGATCTTGAAAGACAATTCGCGATACAGAATCTTCCCGTCATCCATTCGTGTCCTTCGTGTCTACTTCGTGCTATTCGTGTACCTCGAATGTGTATTCTTCAATGACCGGATTACTCAGGAGTTTGTGGCAGGCTTCGTCGATTTTCTTTTGCAACTCGGCTTTGTTGCCACCCTCGAGTTCGATCTCCATGAATTTACCGACGCGCACGTCCTTGATGCCGCTGAAGTTCATCGATTCGAGCGCGTGCTTGACGGTCTTGCCTTGCGGATCGAGCACTGTCTTCTTCGGCATGACGATGATCTTCGCCTTCACTTAATCCCGACTTTCTTAAAGACGGCGTCGACCTGGTGTAAATGAATCTTCAGATCGAACGCGGCTTCGATTTCGCGCCGCGTCAGATGTTTCAATACTTCCGCGTCTTTGAGCAGGGAATCTTTGAATGTCCCGGGGCCGGCCCACGTCTTCATCGCGTTGCGTTGGACGAGGGCGTAGGCTTTCTCGCGGGTCAGTCCTTTTTTCGTGAGCGCCAGCAGGATGCCTTGCGAATAGATCAGGCCTTTGCTCAGGTCGAGATTCGACTTCATGCGCGCGGGATAGACCAACAGCTTGTCCACCACGTTCGTGAGCGTGACGAGCATGTAGTCGAGCAACGTGGTTGAGTCGGGCAGGATGATGCGTTCGACGCTGCTGTGGGAGATGTCGCGTTCGTGCCAGAGGGCGACGTTTTCCATGGCCGCGAGCGCGTTGCCGCGCAGGACGCGGGCGAGACCGCAGAGCCGTTCGCAGGTGATCGGGTTGCGTTTGTGCGGCATGGCGCTGCTGCCCTTCTGGCCTTCCGCGAAAAATTCCTCGGCTTCGAGCACCTCGGTGCGTTGCAGGTGGCGGAACTCCAACGCCCAGCGGTCGATGGAACACCCGACGAGCGCGATGGCGCTCATGAATTCGGCGTGGCGGTCGCGCTGGACGATCTGTGTGGAAATCGGGTCGGCCTCCAGACCGAGTTTCTTGCAGACGTAGGCCTCGACGCGCGGACTCAGGTGCGCGTAGGTACCGACCGCGCCGGAAAGTTTGCCGACGGCGACAATTTCGCGGGCCAACACGAGCCGTTCGAGGGCGCGCCCGAATTCCTCGTACATCAGCGCCATCTTCAACCCGAACGTGGTCGGTTCGGCGTGGACGCCGTGGGTGCGCCCGACCATGGGGACGAATTTGTATTTCTTCGCCTTCTTCGCGATGACCGTGCGCAGTTTGCGCACGTCGTCGATGAGAATGTCCGCCGACTGCGCCATTTGTACCGCCAGAGCGGTATCGACAACATCGGATGACGTGAGCCCTTCGTGGATATGACGCGAAGCCGGGCCGACGTGTTCGGCGACATTGGTGGTAAACGCGACGACATCGTGGTTGGTCGTGCGCTCGATCTCGGCGATGCGTTTGACGTCGAATTTCGCGCGGCGCTTGATAGTCGCAAGGTCTTTTGCGGGAATCTTGCGTGCCTCGCATGCGAGAATCTCGATCTGGAGCCAGATGGAGAACTTGCTCTCCTCCGTCCAAATCTCGCGCATCTCCTCGCGGCTGTACCGGCGAATCATAACGCAATGAGGCTAGCGGACGACCGGAGTGTTGTCAACGCGGGCGGGGTGAACTCCGTCGCCTCCGCACCGGGTTATTGACGCCCCCAACTCAGAAGCCTACGATGCCTGCATGAAGGCGTTGGAATGATTCCGGCAGGATATATGGCCAAAAAGGTTGCCGGCTGGAGTGAAGGGTTCCAGAAAGGAAGCTTCGAGGACATTCATTCAGTTAGTGGATGTATATCAGAGAACTTCACTGAGTATATTCCTTTCTGGAAGCACAATGGCTTCTGGCTCTTCAATTCTCCGGAAGTGATTCGGTCACTGGCAATCGAGCACTCAATCGACATCACGCCCTGTCGGTTCTTTTATTACGAAGTCTTTGAACAGGAGTTCGATCAGGAGAAAAAGCAATGGCAAACCTTCGAGCCTGAGAAGGATTTCGAGACGGCGGTTCAACTTCCCGACAAAAGGCAGCTTGAGGGATACGACGTTGTAACTTTCCTAGCTCACACAAGTCCGGAATGTTCGCCCCTTTCTTGCAACTATTTCGCAGGCACAATTCCTGTGAACCAGCATTGCCTACTAAGATCCTTTGAGGAAGCAAAACAGCATATCGAAACGGGTGCGTTTGATAATTCTGAACCGGGACCGGTTCGAATCTTCGCTGTTTATTCGGTCGCTATAGAATGAAGAGGCATAAGCGTGACCGGCGACCAGATTATTTGGCAAGCCATGAAGCCAGTTGGCGTTTGACTTCGTCGTGCGGAATACCCTGGCCCTGGTCGAGTTGATCCAACCCCTTCTGAACTGCTGCCAGGAACTCGACACGCTCGACGATGTCGCTTAGGGGCGCGTCATCGGGCAAGTCATTGATGGCATTCAGAACCAACTGCTTTTGCGTCATGTACCAATTATGCCCCCTGCTGAAAAGACGATGCAACGTCAATTTGACAAGCTACGGAGAAGCGAATTGGCATCGTACAACCCACACCTCTCAGAGAGAGGTGGCTACACCCGGAAAGGGATTCCGTCCAAATATCGTTAATTGATAATTTTGCTGGACACGATGCGGTGGCGTGCGTTAGGATTCATGTTGGTTTATGGACGGAAGTTTACCAGCGGTGAGCGGAACCGCGCTTAGCAAGCTCGGCTACAGCGGCGGCCGCGGGGGGATCGCTGCAAGTCGCTCCCACGAGGAATATAGGGGCGCATCAAACATGCCATTCTACCAAACGAACCCACCGATTTTTGGGAGATTTTTTGATGTACTGCCCACAGCACGAGGAAGTTATGGCGGAAATCTTGCCAAGAATTCGGTGGGTTCGTTCTGGAAAACGAACCCACCGGGAGGGGTATTTTGAGGGTTGGTGACGGCTTTCGGGCTTCGTTTAACAGGGAAATCAAGCCATCGGACGCTTCCGCCGTCGCTCTTCGAGCTATGGCGGACCAGGAGCAGAGTGACAGACCAAGGGAAAGAACGTGGATAAGCGGCCGTGTTTAAGTTGCTGCATCGCCAGCACCAAAGCTTACGCTTCGGCTACAGTCCGAAAATGCGATTGGAGAAGGACGCAGATGAGTCGCCCAACGCTATGAGCCCAATGCTTGCAATTTGCGGTCAGGCCGCTACTCTGGCGGCGGATTTTCATGCACCCGACGATTCGCCGCGTTTTCAATGCCCAGCAGTCTGGTTTGATATTGGTGATCCTGCTATTGGGAGCCGTGCTGACCGTTTTTGCCGGGTCGCACGTGGACCGCATGACGGGGCGGTCGGTCAACAATTTCCTCAATTTCTACACGCTCACGCAGACGGCGACGGACGCGAGTTTCTTCGCGATCATGGCGGTCGGGGCGACGATGGTGATCATCTCGGGCGGCATCGATCTGTCCGTAGGCTCCATTTATGCGCTGGCGGGGACAACGATGGCGCTGGCGTTGCGGTCGTGGCAATTCTCGAACCCGTTTGTGACCGTGGTGGCGGCATTGACGTTGTGCCTGGGGATCGGTCTGCTGTGCGGGCTGGCCAACGGCGCGATGGTGGTCGGGCTGCGGGTCCATCCGTTCATCATTACCCTTGGGATGATGTGGGTGCTTCGGGGCATTGCGTTCGTCACGAGCAAGGCGGAAAGCATCCTCGTGCCGGACGCGCTGACCAGCGTGGTCAAGACGACCTTTGGCTCGGACTCGGCCCTTTATCCCGTGCCGATGCTGGTGATGATCGCGGTCACGGCGCTCGGGGCGGTTTACCTGTCGCGAACGGTGATGGGCCGGCACATCTACGCGATTGGCGGCAATGCGGAGGCAAGCCGCTACTCAGGGCTGCGGTTGGGAAGAATTCTTATCGGCGTGTACGCGCTGTCGGGCCTGACGGCCGGCATCGCGGCATATGTGGGCATCAGTTATTATGGCTCGGCGACATGCGGGGATGCAACGGGGTACGAGTTGTATGTGATCGCTTCGGCGGTGGTCGGCGGCGCGAGCCTGAGCGGCGGCAAAGGCAGCGCGATCAACGCCATGCTGGGCGCGATCCTCATCGTGCTGATTCGGCAGGCGATCCGCCAATTGCATTTCGACCAGAATTACGAATGGATCATCATCGGCTGCGCGATTGTGGTTGCGGTGGTGCTCGATCAATTGAATACGCGACTAACGGCAAAACGTCTAATGAAAGTATAGGAACCGGAGGAAATCATGAACAGACTCGGTAAAGCATTCATCGTGGTGGGCTGCGTGGCGGCGCTGGCGGTTGCCAGCAGCTTCGCGCAGGCAAAGAAGACCATCAAGATCGCGCTCATCGCGAAGAGTTCCACCAACCCCGTGTTCCTCTCGGCACGCACCGGTGCGGAAGCGGCGGCGAAGGAACTGTCCGCCAAGTATAACATCGACATTGTGATCGATTGGCGCACGCCGCCCGCGGAGGACGGCCAGGTGCAGGCCCAGCGCATTGCTCAAGCGGTCAATGAAGGCGATGACGCGATCGTGATTTCCTGTTCCGACGCCGCGAAGCTCACTGGCGCAATCAACGACGCGGCGGCGCGCGGCGTGCCGGTGATGACATTCGATAGCGACGCGCCGCAATCCAAGCGGTTTGCATTTTATGGCGTAGACGACGTGGCGAGTGGCGAACAGGTAATGTCGGAATTGGCCAAGCAACTCGGGGGCAAGGGCAAGGTCGCCATTCTCGCGGGCAACCAGAATGCGCCGAACCTGCGCAAGCGCGCGGACGGTGTGAAGAAGGAAGCCGCGAAGTATCCCGGCATCCAGATCGTGGACACGTTTTACCATATCGAGACGCCACAGGACGCCGCGGCGGAAGTGTTACGGGTGATGAACGCCTACCCGGACATTACGGGTTGGGCGATGATCGGCGGCTGGCCGCTGTTCACGAAGACGCTGCTGACCGATCTCGATCCCGCCAAAGTGAAAGTGGTCGCGGTTGACTGCTTACCGGCTGAATTGCCCTACATTGAAAAGGGCATCGCACCTGTGTTGCTTGCGCAGCCGACGTATAAGTGGGGTCATGTGTCGGTAGAAAAAGTCATCGACAAGGTTTATCTCAAGAAGGATGTTCCCGCGGTCACCCGCATGGAACTTGTCCGCGTCTCGAAAGAAAACCTCGGGACCTGGGCGCGTCAACTCAAGGCCTGGGGCTTTACGGATGTGCCTGAGGAATACCTGAAACTGCCCTAGTGATTTGATGGCTGACAATCCGATCATTCAGTTTCGAGGGATCGGCAAACGCTTTCCCGGCGTGCAGGCATTGCGGAACGTGAGCTTCGACGTTGCGCAAGGCTCGTGTCACGCACTCTGCGGCGAGAATGGCGCCGGGAAGAGCACGCTCGGCAAAATTCTCGCGGGCATTTACGCGCCCGACGACGGCGAATTGATCGTCGACGGCAAGCCCGCGCGGTTTGGAAGCCCGAGTGATGCGATGGCCGCCGGCATCGGCATCGTGCACCAGGAACTCGCCTTCTGCGAAAACCTCACCGTCGCGGAGAACCTCTGTCTCGGCCAGCTTCCCGCGCGAGCGACCTTCGTTTCGCGCGGCGAAATGTTGCGGAGAGCAAGGGAATACCTGGGCGCCATCCAGGCGAAGATCGATCCGGAAAACCTCGTGGGCGCGTTGCCTGTCAGCCAACAGCAACTGGTCCAGATCGCCGCGGCAGTCTCGCACGGCGCGCGCATCCTGATTTTCGACGAGCCGACGAGCAGCCTGTCGCAGGTTGAGAGCGAGCATCTCTTCGAACTGATCAAGCGGCTACAGGCACAGGGCGTGACCGCGATCTACGTGTCGCATCGGCTGGAGGAGATTTACCAGCTCTGCGACACGATCACCGTCTTGCGCGATGGCCAGCACGTGGGGACGAAGCCTGCGACGGAACTCGACCGCAACGGCCTGGTGCAAATGATGATTGGACGCGCGCTGGAGGCGTACTTCCCCGGTCACCTGCGGGCCGAACCCGGCGAGGAGTTGTTGCGAGTTGAGAATCTCTCCAGTCCCGGCAAGTTCGAGAACATCTCGTTCCAATTGCGCGCTGGCGAGGTGCTTGGCTTCGCGGGCCTGGTGGGGGCCGGGCGCACGGAGATTGCCGAGGCGCTGTTCGGGCTTGACCGGTTGGCGACGGGTCGTGTTTACGTGAGCGGCAAACCGATGCCGTTACGCCATCCGTCGGTGGCCATGCGCCATCACGTCGGGATGGTCCCCGAAGACCGCAAGCGGCATGGTTTGGTGCTGATGATGAAAGCGCGGGAAAACACCTCCCTGCCCACTTTGGAGAGGTTTGCGACCCTCGGATGCGTGCACGCTGCGATGGAGCAGCGCGTTGCACAAAAGTACTTCGACCTTCTTCGCGTCAAGGCACCCAGCGTCGAGTCGGTGATTGCGGGATTGTCTGGCGGCAACCAGCAAAAAGTTGTCCTTGGGAAGTGGCTCGCGGCGGATTGCCGGGTATTGATTGTCGACGAGCCCACCCGCGGAGTTGATGTTGGCGCCAAGGCGGAAATCCACGGCCTCATCGACGAACTCGCGAACAAGGGGAACGCAGTTCTCCTGATCTCCAGCGAACTCCCGGAGGTCATCAATCTCTCTACTCGTATTCTCATTCTTCGCAACGGCCGGATTGTCGGCGAAGTTTCGCGCGCCCAGGCCACCCAGGAAACATTGATGCGCTTGATGGCTGGTCTGACTTCATGACTATTTTTGCGCTTTCGCATTTCAGGGTTGCATCGCGCAGCGAACTTTGTTACCCATTTGTCACAAGGAGGTGGGGGAACGCAGTTCTCTCATTGGAAATGATGGAATGGGGAGCCAGCCGTATCCTGGCTTTGCGCAAGCACGCCAGTATGACCCAGTCACAATTTGCCCAGTGGCTTGGCGTCTCGATCAAGCAGGTGAAATACCTGGAACACCAGCGTCGCAATCCCAGTGGACCGACCCGGAGGTTGCTCGGCATTCTGGCACATCAACTCAGCTTTGAGGGTGGCGTAGCGGTACAAGTCCTGGGCGCCAGCCCGTCTCAGCCGAAACTACCAGCCCGTCCCTCCAAACCAAAGAATCTGCCAGCGAAGAACGGTGGCACCGGTGGTTCGGTTGAATCGACAACTGCGGCGCCAGCGGAGGCCATCGTCCCTGATTCCAACGCCCCTGCGCGAACCGCCGATGATGAGGCTTTCGTTTGGCTCTAGTTGATGCTATAATTCGTTTGTGAGCGCTGACATCCGGCAACCTCGTTCGCGGGGGAAGTACTGGCGGCGCGTTTCACTTGTCGCATTGGCCCTCTCCGCATTGTTCTTTGCCTGGCGATTGATCCTCGACCGTCTTCTCGCTGCCGAAATGGCTGCTATCCACGAGAGAAATTATCCCGTCACACTGGCAGAGTTGGATCGATGGTATCCACGGGTTCCTGTGGAAGAAAACAGCGCCCTGGTGTTCCGCAAGGCGTTTGCGAGTCTGTCCGGCCAATTCAACCCGTCCTTCTTGCTCGACGATGAATCCATAGACCTTCCACCATCGGGTGAGTCACAAATTGACCCGGGCAAACAAACGGTGGCGGGTTACCTCAGTGGAAACGATGCGGCCCTGACCTTGTTGCACCAGGCTTCCAACATGCCTCGAAGCCGGTTCCCGATCAATTTGGGCAAACTCTCGATCATGCCCTACCCGCACCTGGCGAATGTCGTTCGTAGCGCGTACCTGTTGCAGACCGACGCGGCCAATCACGTTGAGGATACCAGCCCGGAGTTGGCGCTGCTCTCCGTTGAGTCATCGTTCGCCCTCTCGCGGTCGCTCGCGAAAGAACCGCTGGTTCGCTCCCACCTGGCGCGCATCGATAGCCAAAGAATTGCTGTCAGCAGTCTCCAGCATATGCTGAACAAAACCAGCTTAACGGACGAGCAGTTGAGCAGCCTTGCCGCCGCGCTGGAGAAAGCCGACGATCAGCGCGGACTCGCCCGTGCGTTCATTGGCCAACGGTGCATTGGTATCTACAGTTTCGATAGGATGCGGGATAAAACGGACCTGACCGCTCCCCCGGCTGGCCGGTCGCGCCCACTGAGTCAAAGACTTCTTATAAATGCAGCGGTTTTTCTCAGTTCACCCCAGTACTTGTACGACAGTTGCGGATTTCTCCAATGGGACGAGCTGCACTACCTGCAGTTGATGGATCGTTATATTCAGGCCGCCCAGATGGATTTTCCCGAGCGAATCGGCGCAGCACAGGCGATGCGCCGATCACTCGAACAACAGGATGGGTTACACGCGCTCTCCCGCGGGTGGTTGCGCGGCATGAACGGTTCCCGCGTCATTGTGAAGGACGCGGCCGTTACCGCCCGCCTCCGTTCCGCGCGAGTTGCCATCGCCATTGAGCGCTTCCGTGTTTCCCATGATCATCAACCGCCCCAGACCCTCGCGGAACTCACGCCGTTTGGCAGCAGCGGGGTGCCGGTCGATCCCTTCGACGGCCGGCCGTTACGCTACAAGAGGTTCACGACGGGGTACGTCGTATACAGCATCGGCGAGAAGGGTGACGGAGATGGAAACCCTCAAAACGATTTGGCATTTCTTGTGGAACGTTGAGCGCGGCGTTATGAGACGAACCCCGTTCCTTGGCGTCGCGTTCCTTTTTTGATGGAGAGAAGCTTGCGGATTAGAGCCCCGGCACGCCCGGTGCTGTCAATCCAGCAGCGATGTGAGACTACTGTAGCCATGGCAAGTCCAACGATCCTGCTTGTCGACGACGATGTCGCAGTTTTGGCGTTGCTGTCCAACATGTTAAACCGCTTCGGTTACGTGGTGGCCGGAGCTTCTAATTCCCAAGCGGCCATAGACTACGTGACTGGCACCCGAAACCGGTTTGATGCGATTGTCACAGACCTCGCCATGCCCGGCATCAACGGCATGGAATTCCTGGCATTGGCGAAGAAGACATTTCCCGATGTTCCCGTCATGATTATGACCGGCCACATGGAGCAGCGCACGATCGACGAGGCTTTACACCTGGGAGCTTTTGCCTACCTTACCAAGCCACTGGATTTCCAGGAATTTACCAGTACGATTGAGCGCGCCCTCCGTCCCACAGTGAAGACGAGCCGCTGACGTACCGTGGCTAATCACACGGGCTTCGCAACGCCACTTTTTTTCTTGTCGAGCGTCACAAACCGCCCTAGGACTCTCCCGGCATGAACTCGCTTTCATGGGGCATTCTGGGAACCGGCCGAATCGCCGGCATCTTCGCCAAGCAACTTTCCCAATCCAAAACCGGCAAACTCGTCGCCGTTGGCAGCCGCTCGCAGGCGAGCGCCGACAGGTTCGCCGCCGAGTACCACGTACCGCGCGGCTACAGTTCGTACGAAGCGTTGCTCGTTGATTCCCAGGTCCAAGCGGTCTACATCGCAACACCGCACTCCTTGCACGCCGAGTGGTGTCTCAAAGCCGCCGAAGACGGCAAGCACATCCTCTGCGAAAAGCCGCTGACGCTAAACCACATCGAAGCGCTGGCAGTCATTGAAGCGGCGCGAAAGCATGATGTCTTTCTCATGGAAGCGTTCATGTACCGCTGTCATCCGCAGACCGCGAAGCTCGTTGAACTCCTTCGGGAGAAAATCATCGGCGAGGTGCGGACTATTCATGCGTCATTTGGTTTCCAGAGGGACTTTAATCCCGAAGCTCGCCTCTTTAAGAACGCGCTCGGCGGCGGCGGTATCCTCGATGTCGGTTGTTACACTGTGTCGGCATCGCGTCTCGTGGCGGGCATTGCCACCGGCAGGCCGTTTGCCGAACCGCTCGAGGTGAAAGGCTGCGGGCATTTTGCGCCGAGCGGCGTCGATACCTGGGCCACCGCATCGCTAAAATTCCCCGGCGACATCCTCGCAGCCCTAACCACCAGCGTCGAAGTGCAACAGCACAACACGCTGCGCATCCAGGGATCGAACGGCAGCATTTTCGTGCCCGCACCGTGGGCGCAGATTCACGACGGCACTACGACCAAGGTGTTCGTCGAGCGTAAAGGTGTGCCGCAACAAGAGATCGTCGTGGAATTGACGCAGCCCGCCTACGCGATCGAGGCTGACCACGTCGCGGCGCACATCGAGCGGCGCCAGGCACCCGCGATGAGTTGGGATGATTCGCTCGGTAACATGCAAACGCTCGATCGCTGGCGCAAATCGATTGGGCTTATTTACGAGTCAGAGAAAGCAGCCGGAATAACTTTGTAAGGAGTGACCACCATGAATCGCTTTCAGATCCCTGTTCTCGCACTGACGGCCTGCTATTTCACGGCTACAGGGAGCGTTCCCGCCCAAAACCCTCCGCTGCCGGTGATTCCTACGAATGCGTTCCGGGTAACCGAATACGGGGCTGTCGGGGACGGCAAGGCGATGAATACCGTCGCCATTCAGAAGACGATTGATTCGGCTTCCAAAGCAGGAGGTGGAATCGTTCTGGTCCCGGAAGGCAGGTTTCTTACCGGCCCGCTCACGCTCGCCAGCCGCATCAATTTACATTTGGCCAATAATGCGGTGATTTTAATTAGCGACGATATGACAAACCATCCAATCGCCAACGAGAGATACCAGGATTGCATTTCCGTTGCCGACGCGCAGGACATCGAGATCAGCGGGGAAGGAGCCATCGACGGCCAGGGCAAAGCCTGGTGGGCGGCTTTTGAGGCGAACCACGCCATGACACACCGGCCTTATATGATCAAACTGTCCAACTGCAAACGCGTGCGCATCCAGGGAGTCACCCTGAGCAATTCGCCAATGTTTCACCTGGTGCCGCAGAATTGCGCAGACGTGACGATCCAGGGAATTACCATCAAATCGCCGAGCAATGCCCACAACACGGATGGGATTGATCCTTCAGGGTGGAATTATCTCATCACGGACTGCACCATTGATACAGGGGACGACAACATTGCGGTGAAGCCCGGCAGCGGTCGGACTCCGGGCAATAAGAATTACACGATCACAAATTGCCGGTTTTTGCATGGTCATGGAATGTCGATCGGTTCGGGAACTTCTGGCGGAATCGAGGACCTCCGGGTCAGTAATTGCATTTTTGACGGGACCGATGCCGGCATTCGCATCAAAACGTTACGCGGTCGCGGTGGTCTGCTGCAGAATTTAATGTACGAGAATCTTACGATGACAGCGGTAAAGAACCCGATCTACATAATCGACTGGTACCCGGAGCGGGACGCACCCAAAGATCCCGCAACTGAGAAACCCGAGCCCACCACAGACCGCACACCCATCAACAAGAATATCGTCATTCGCAATGTGACCGCGACCAACTGCCCAACTGCCGGAACGATCCGTGGCCTGCCCGAGGCGCCGATTACCAACGTGACACTATCGAATGTGGTGATCTCGGCAAAGACCGGCTTAAAAATCTACCACGCCCACGGAATTCGATTCTCGGACTCGAAGATTGAGGTGGAGAGCGGAAAACGGCTAACGCTCTTTGATGCGGAAGTTACAGGTCTTGAATGATCCCAGTGGAATATACCGGTTGAAGCGCATCAAGCAGTGCGACTCAGCCAGCCGGGTTCGCGTACGTGCTCTTCTTCATGGCGGCGCGTGCGCGCAGCCATCACTTCGGCACGACCGAGGTAACCTACCAACGCGTGCGGCGTCTCGCGACTGACAACGGGCAGGCGGCCTACGCCGTTGGTCAGCAGTTTTACCAGAGCGTCATGCACAGATTCATCAGGATACGCGACAACCAGGGTCGCGGTGCAAACTTCTCCAACCGTGGCGTCGTCGGGATGTAGCTGCAACAAACGCAGAACGTCCCCACGGGTAATGATCCCCACCAGCCGGCCCGCAGTGTCGAGAACGAGCGCGGCCTGACGCTGATGACTCTGGGATTCATTACGCACGATACGATCCGCCAGTTCCGTTAACTTCATTGCCGCGGAAATGGTGGGTGGTTTTTTGCTCATCACCTCTTGCACTGTCACCTGCTGAAACACATCGGCCTCATAATCTTGATGGACATGCAGCCCACGTCGTGCCAGCTTTTCCGTCATGATCGAGTGTTTCATGAATCGGCGCGCGATGCCGCTGGCGATGACGCTAACCAGCATGAGTGGCAAGACCGAGTTGTAATCGCGGGTAATTTCAAAGGCGAAGATGATGAAGGCGAATGTCGCGTTGGCCGCCGCCCCGAACACCGCCCCCATGGCCACGAGGGCAAATGCACTGGGCGCCAAATGTGCGCCGGGGATGAATCGATTCAGTCCCATGGCAAACGCGGCACCCATCGCCGCGCTGGTCATAAACATCGGTGCCAACAGTCCACCGGAGGTTCCGGACCCCAGCGAGACGAGCAAGGCCAGTGCTTTGAAGACCATAATTCCCAGCAACAAATCCAGCGTGAACTTGTCATTCAAAATATCCGAGATCGTGTCGTATCCGACTCCGAGCACACGCGGCATGAAGAAACCAATCGTACCCAGCGCGAGACCACCGATAGCAGGCCACCAGAATTCAGAGACGGGCAAATGCTCGAATTGATCCTCGACCCAATACAACGCCCGGCTGAATCCCACCGCCGCAAAGCCGCAAATCACTCCGAGCAAAAGGTAGTAGAACAAATTGGCAGGGATGCCAAAATCCACGTTGCCAATCTCGAACATCGCGCTCCGCCCCATCACGACAAATCGTGTCGCGGTCGCCAGCGTGCTCGCAACCACCAACGGGATGAAGGAGCGCGACCGAAATTCGAACAGCAGCAGTTCAATCGCCAGGATCACCCCGGCGATCGGCGTGTTGAATGTCGCCGACATCCCGGCCCCGGCGCCACAGGCCAGCAAGACCTTGCGTTCGGATGCAGTCATATGGAACAGTTGCCCTACCAACGACCCGACTGCGCCCCCGGTTTGAATGATCGGGCCTTCCGCTCCAAAAGGCCCACCAGTACCGATGGCCACGGCCACCGAGAGCGGCTTGAGAATGGCGACCTTCGGATGGATCCGGCTCCGGCTCGTCAGCACGGCCTCCATCGCCTCAGGAATGCCGTGGCCTTTGATTTTGGATGTTCCATACTTGGCCATGAATCCAATTACAATCCCGCCAGCTGCCGGCAACAGGATCACCAACGCTCCGAGATGGTGTGTCATTGGACTGGTGAACTCCGCTGAAAGCCGGTGAAAAAAGAATAGATTGGTAAACAAACCGATCAGTTTGAGCAACAAATAGGCGATCAATCCCGCAGCGACACCGATGCCACTCGCCAGCAGAGAAATCCATCCCAACCGAAAATTGACCGCGTGGCTGGCCGGTAGCTGGACGTGTCGATTCAATTCAGAAGCTGTTTCCATAACGAATTATTCCCGCAATCATTAGCCCGCTGGAAGGAAAATCGGGGCCGTCCTTCCGCGTTACATGGGCGTATCAGTCAAGATTGGATCGTTCGAGATCGCGCCCCCGTAGCGCAAACCAAATGGTGCCGAGTACACCAAAAGCAAACGCGGCGAGCAGATTCACACGCGGGTTGACCTGCCAGAGAAACGCCCCGCCGAATGCGGCGATGGACACGATCACATCGCGAACCAGATAGTAGAGCCCGAATACACCCGCCTTTCGGTCCTCGGGTGCGAGGTCCATGATCAACGCCTTGCGTGTCGGCTCACCGAATTCCTTCAGCCCGCGCAACACAAACGCCACGACCAGCATCTCGAAAGACCGGGAGTACAGTAGCATCAGGGGAAACAGCGTGAAAAACACGAAGGTCATCACCACAAATGGTTTCTTGTGACTTCGGTCGGCAAAGTAAGCAACGGGTAAATAGATGGCCACTGCCGTCGCCATCTCGATCGCGCGGAGCATGCCGAATTGCAGCGCGCTGACGGGGCCGGGGGTCTTCGCAGTGCCGACGGCCCACACGACAACAAAGGCATAGGGGATTTGCTCGCAAAACCGCACGAGGATGTCGGCGACCAGTAATTGCTTCAGCTCGCCGCTCATGTAACGCCACATGCGTACCGGATTGTGCTCGGCCTCTTTCCTACCAACCGGCAAATCGTCTTCGATCAACACTTGTTGCAGCACCACCGCGACCGCCGCCATTGCCAACGCCCCGATGAATGCCAACCGCACTCCTCGTTCAACTCCCCAGGCGTTGATAAATGCGCCGCCGATAATCGGTCCGATCGCCATCGGGAACCGCCTCACGAGCGAGTGCAACGAAACACCCATCGTCCGCTTGTTCTTCGGCAACACCCGGGCCACGAGACTCATCGTCGCCGGCAGGGAGATCGCGGTCCACGATAGAAACAGCGCCGCGGCGCCCAGCACCGCCGGCCACGTGGGAACCAGGATCACAATGATGAAGCCGATCATGGACGCGATGTTGAATACCAACAACGCGCGCTTTGTGCCGAGCCGGTCGGAGAGATAGCCGCCCGGAAACGAGTACAGCGCGCCCAGCAGGTTGTCCATGCCGTTGAGGAATCCCACCGAAATAAATCCGCCGCCAAGCGTAAGCAAATAGAGGGGCAAAAATTGCTCGGCCATGTGCTCTCCCATTCCCACGAGCACCACCATGCTCAGCAGTCCCACCAGGCTGCGCCGCAAACCAAGAAACTCAACCAGTCGCGCGCCTCGCGACGTCGTTGACTGTTGGATTGACGTCATATAGTCGGTCGGTATCTATCACCAAGCCGTCCATGCAGCAAGGATTGGCAAGTGGCTGAAATTCGGGTATGCAACTGGAACAAGACCTTGCGCCCCTCCACAACAGACGAAACCAAAAGCATGACTCGCGCTCGATGGAGCGGGGTGGGCGTCCTGCTGCTCCTGATCCTCTGCATGTTTGGCGACGTATTATTCACAAGCCGGCCCCTTATGCTCTCGGACGCGGGGACGGATATCGCCAACATCTATAGCTACTGGCGCCCCTTTGCCGCGGAACAACTCCGCCACGGTCATGTGCCCTTGTGGAACCCGTATGTGTTTTGTGGACAACCATTCCTGGGTTGGGGCGTAGGCGGTGTATTGTATCCGCCGAACTGGCTGGATCTCACGCTGTCGTTGCCGCGCTCGATTAACCTCGGCATTGTCCTTCACGTTTTCCTTGCGAGCGTGTTCACGTACGTCTGGGCGCTGCGTCGTGGAATGCATCCCCTGGCGGGAACTATTTCCGCCGCGTTGTTCATGTTCTCGGGCACCTACTTTTTTCATGTGTATGCCGGCCATCTGATGTTGCTCTATGGACTCGCCTGGATGCCACTGGTGCTCGCATCCCTTGACGAGTGGATTCGCACGCGAAAGCCCGGCTGGATTCTCCTGGGAATGGTCGCCGTCGCCCTGCAGCTATTCGTCGGGGATTTGCAAGGGTGGTTTTATACCGCCGTTGTTGCGGGGCTTTTGACCGCACTCCAGTTACTGAATACCCGATGCCGCTCAAGGATCCTCTTGGGTTTGCTCGCCATGTATGCCGGGGCAACGGCACTCGGAGCCATTCAATTGTTGACGAGTCTGCAAGCCGGCTCCGAAAGCGTCCGTGGCGGCGGTGTCAGCTATGAATTCGCCTCGATGGTTTCCTTCGCCCCGGAGAATCTGCTCACGCTTCTGTCGCCAGGGTTTTTCGGAAACATGACCACCCTGCCCTACTGGGGACGTTGGTATCTTTGGGAGATGTGCCTGTTCATCGGCATCAGTGGCCTGTCTCTGGCAATCTATGGTGCCGTGCGCGGCCAGCGGGAACTTCGCCGCACACTGCTCCCACTCACGATCATTCTCCTGGTCCTCGCCCTCGGTTCGAATACTCCCCTGTTCCGCGTACTGTATCGGTGGGTGCCAGGCTTCGACCATTTGCGAGGGAACGCCAAATTCATCATCCACGCCTCCTTGCTCATGGCGATGCTCGCGGGAACCGGCCTCGACCAACTCCTGAAAAGTCCGCGCGGTAATAAATGGTGGGCACTCGGTCTCTTGATCACCGGTATCATTGTCGGAAGCGCGGCGCTGGAAATCCGGTCGGCAGCACATTCTTCTGACCCCACCACCTGGTGGACGCGTGCGATGCAGTCGATTTACGCCACGCAAGAAACTTATCCACCAGCCACGACCTACACGGATGCCGCGTCTGTCAAGAATGCCGGGATCTTCGCCTCGCGGTGCCTGTTCGTGGCCGCCACCGAATTCCTTGTCGTGAGCGGCTTGCTCTTTCTGGCCGGGACGTCTCGCAAGGCGGTTTACGCCCTCGCCTTTATGGCGGTCGCGGAGATCTTTGCTTTTGCCCGGACAACGCGCACAACTTTCAACTTCTCCGACACCCAATCGCCCAATCTCCACGCCTTCGTCGACAAACACCCCGGCGATTATCGAATCTTCTACCAGCGCACCCCGAATATGGCGATGTGGTTGGGCAAGGAAGATGTCTGGGGTTACTCGCCCTCCACGCTCAAGCGCTATGCCGAGTTCATGGCCTTCACTCAGGGGCAATCTCCCGACGGCGTCACGCTCTACGTCGATATGTCGCAGTTCCATCCGCTGCATGCCATGTTGCGCTGGCGCTATGCCTTTCTTGCAACGAAAGATGGCGACCGCATCCTCACGGCAAAGTCGTTCATGTCTCATCTCCAGTTGATTCAGGATTACCGCATCATCCCCGGGCGCGATGCGATCTTTCAGGCGATGACCTCCCCGACCTTCGATCCACAACAGCAAGTCATTCTCGAAACCGAACCCGATCCCGCGCCAACATTCTTCGCCGAGAGAGGAACCGCCAGCGTTGTGGATTCTTCCCCCGGTCAATTGACCGTGGAAGCCGATCTTCCCCATCCAGCCATCCTCTTGATCACGGATGCGTACAGCAACGGCTGGCGCGCCCGACCGCTCGAAGGCAGCGTCCAAACCACATATCGAGTCCTGCCCGCAGATTACATCTTGCAAGCCGTCCCACTCTCTGCGGGTCATCACCACATTCAACTTGAATACTTGCCGGCTGCTTATCAAAAAGGAAAGTGGATCTCCTTCATATCTATCGTCGGTTTCTTGCTCGGAACCGGCTACTACGCGCGAAAGAGCTATCATCTTCCCTGAGATCAAACCGCATATCCGCTTGTCGTCAATGCGAGACGGGATACAATGACGGTCACATCCCATGAGAAATCCCAGATGAAAAGGCTCGGCATCGGCATCGTCGGCGCGCGCTACGGGGCGCGGATGCACCTCGCCAATTACGCCAAACTGCCCCGCGACCTCGTGGAGATTCGTGGAGTCTGTTCCCGCACCAAGGAAAGCGCCGCCGCATTCGCCAAAGAAGCGCAAGTCGCCTTCGTCACCAACGACTACGACGCGCTGCTCGCCAGGAAAGACATCGACGTAATAGACATCTGCACGCCACCAGCCTTGCATCATGAGTTTGCCACCCGTGCCGCCAATGCCGGCAAGCACATCATCATGGAGAAACCACTCACCGGCTATTTCGGTGTCGCCGGCGACACCGAACCCATCGGCAAACACGTCCCGCGCGCCCGGATGCGTGACGGTGCGCGTAGCAATGCTACCGCGGTCCGCGAAGCGGTGCGCCGCAATGGCGTAAAATTCTGCTACGCGGAAAACTGGATCTATGCACCGCCTATTGAAAAGATGCGCCGTCTGATCGCCGCGTCCAAGGGCGCGATCCTCGAACTGCGCGCTGAAGAAAACCACTCGGGCTCCAACTCGGTCTTCTCGCGGGATTGGAAGTCGACCGGCGGCGGCGCGTTGCTGCGCATGGGCGTACATTCCGTCGGCGCCTGTCTGCATCTGAAGCAATGGGAAGGTCAGTTGCGGCTCAAGAAAGGCATTCGCCCCATCTCCGTCGTCGCCGATGTGGCCGACCTGATTCATAGTCCGGCGTCGACTCACGCCCGCGACGCCGGTGCAAACCAATGGATCAGCGCCAACCCCGTCGACGTGGAAAACTGGGCCAATATTTCCATCGCCTTCGATGACGGATCGCGCGCGACGGTCATCGTCAGCGACGTCGGCCTCGGCGGTCTGAACACCCGCGTGACCGCCTTCATGACCGATGGCGTGATCAAGGCCAATATGACCTCCAATGACGCCATCGAAACCTACGCGCCCGATCCCTCCGTCTTTCAGAGCGAGTACTTCACCGAAAAACTCGAAACCAAGTCCGGGTGGAATCGACCGAGCTGCGACGAAGATTGGTTCCGTGGATTCTCCCAGGAGATCGCCGATTTCGTCAGCGCCATTCGCGAGGATCGTGAACCCCGCTCCGGCATCGACCTCGCTGTCGAATGCGTCAATGTGATTTACGCGGCCTATCTCTCTGCGGAAACCGGCGCTCGCGTCCAAATCGACTAGGCTTGTCTTATGACGAAACATGCCATCCTTTTCCTGCTGGCAACTTCTCTCCTCGCGAGTTGCGCCACTGAAAAAAGTTCGCGCGCCGTGTTCGACATAACCGCGTACGGCGCGGTCGACAATCCGCAAGTCTCCAGCGCCGACGCCTTCCGTCAGGCCATCGCCGCTTGCCGCGCAGCCGGTGGCGGCACGGTCCGCGTTCCCGCGGGTAAATTCCTCACCGGCCCGATCGAAATGGTCGACAACATGACTCTTCAGGTCGACAGCAACGCTGTCGTCCTCTTCGAGACCGACCGCACGAAATATCCCGACATCACCTCGCGCTGGGAAGGCCTCACCGAAAACGGTCCGCATCCCCTCATCTTCGCCAACGGCCTTCATCACATCGCCATCACCGGCCCCGGCACCTTCGACGGCCAGGGCGCGACCTGGTGGGCCAACATGGACATGGCCGAACACGGTAACGCCCGTCCCGACCGCCCGATCCGCCGCCGCCCCATGCTTCTGCAAATCAAAGACTGCA
>Ga0247667_1000047_pt1 | contig 81313 bp, 73 predicted proteins | sample CNK08_metaG_FD_183027 | JGI IMG/M metagenome (GOLD analysis project Ga0247667, IMG submission 183027) | Soil microbial communities from Purdue University Martell Research Forest, Indiana, United States - CNK08 | ecosystem: Environmental > Terrestrial > Soil > Temperate forest > Bulk soil... | reverse complement strand
CATCTCCCCGCGGCGCGCTTCTTCCAGCACCCGCCGCTCCAACTCCACACCAGCCTCACCGGTCTCCTTAAATCCGGCGGAAATAACGATGGCGGCTTTCACGCCGGTCTTGACGCAATCGGCAACGATACCGGGTACGGTCGGCGCAGGCGTGACGATTACGACGAGATCAATCGGTTCGGGAATATCGGCAATTTTCGAGTACGCGCGAATGCTGAGCACGTTCGCGTGATTCGGGTTAACTGGATACACCGTGCCACCGAATGGACTGGTGATAAGGTTCCAGAGAATCGTCCGTCCCACGCTGTCTTTCTTTTCTGTGGCGCCGATCACCGCGACAGTGGCCGGTGAGAAAAAAACATCAAGCGGTCGCCGTTCGGCGCGGAGAATGTCGTGCGCGGGGTCGGTGGTCGGTTTGTCGGTGCGTCTCACGACTTGTCACGGGAACAAACCACGGACCTGCTTGGCTTGGGCGATCTTGCTGATGCCAAGCGCAAGCGCGGCGTCGCGCATGTAGAGTTTTTGTTTCTTGGCCATCTGCAGCACCTGCTGGTAGGCCAACTCGAGCTGACGGTACAACTTGTCGTTGACCTCCGCCTCCGTCCAGAAAAAGCTCTGCAAGTCCTGCACCCATTCGAAATAACTGACGATGACACCGCCCGCATTGCAGAGCACGTCAGGAATCAGGAAAATATCGTCGCGTTGCCGCAACACGGTATCCGCTTCGATGGTGGTCGGTCCGTTCGCCGCTTCCGCCAGAACGCGGCAACGAATCTTGCCGACATTCTTCCCGGTGATCTGACGTTCAAGCGCGGCGGGGATGAGAACATCGCATTCGAGTTGCAACAGTTCATCGTTGGTTATGGGCTCGCAACCATCCACGAACCCCTCCAAGCTGCCGTGTTGCGTGGCGTGGTCGATGAGCTTGTTCACATCCAGCCCTTGTGGATTGTGTAGACCGCCCGCGAAATCACTGACTGCAATAATCTTCGCCCCGAATCGATGAAGCTGCTGCGCGGTGATTGACCCCACATTGCCAAAACCCTGCACGACGACCCGAGTGCCCTCGGATTTCATATTGAGGTTATCCAAGGTGCGGTTGACGAGGTAGGCAACGCCGCGGCCGGTCGCTTCCTTGCGTCCGGCCGAACCGCCGAGCGCGACGGGTTTGCCCGTGACGATTTGCGGAACGGGATTGCCCTCGTGCATGGAGTAGGTGTCCATCATCCACGCCATGGTCTGCTCGTTGGTACCCAGATCCGGCGCCATGACGTCGACGTGCGGGCCGATGAATGGGATCATCTCCTGCATGAATCGGCGCGTCATGCGTTCGTTCTCGCCACGGCTCATCTTGCGCGGGTCGCATGTGACGCCACCTTTCGCCCCGCCGTAAGGCAATCCACATAACGAACATTTCCAGCTCATCCACATCGCCAGTGCCGCGACTTCGCCGAGCGTCACATCGGGGTGATAACGCAACCCCCCCTTCGTCGGACCAACCGAGAGGTGATGTTGGACGCGGTAGCCCGTGAACATCTCCGTGTGACCGTCGTCCATGCGCGTGGGGACCGACACGATCAGGGCGCGCTTGGGCATCTTGGTGCGGATGCGCTCGCTTTGCCCGATGTCGAGAATGTCGGCAACACGGTCGTATTGTTGGCAGGCCATGACATAGGCCGGGGACTGCATGAACTCATCAAGCATGTTTCTTCCCTCCGTCCAATTTTGGCACAATCACTCGCAGCGCGCGGGGCACTATCGAGAATATTACCGGCGCGTCGCCTGCATCCTCGCCATCCAATTCAAACGGAGTCGTGCCGGGCGCCGTGCAGACCAGCCGTTCCGTCTGAAAGTATTCCACGTCGCCGAGGTCAATATGCGCGCCGCGCAGAATGCCCTGCCCGTAGCGCAGCACGTCCAAATAGCCGCAGTTCTCAAAGACACATACGTCCAATAACCCGTCATCCATTCGGGCCTTCGGAAAGAGCGCAAACCGCCCGCCGTAGAAGCGTCCGTTGCCCACGAGCACGGCAGCTCCGGTCGCGCGCGGGCCGCTGCCGTTCACGGAAACCTCCACCTGCGCGGGCGTCGTCCCCAGGGTTTTGATTCCCGCCCACACATAGCTGAGCGGGCCGATCTTCTTCTTCAACTCCCAACTGGCGACGCGCACCGCCTGCGCATCGAAACCGACACCGGCCAGTTGGACAAAGTGACGTGTGGTGCCCCCAGCTTCGGCGCGGGCGAGGTCAATCGTTCGCGTCTCCCCCGCTTCAATGACCTGCCATGCGGCTTCTATCCGGCGCGGAATGCCGAGCTCCTGCGCGAAAACGTTGACGGTGCCAAGGGGCAGCACACCAAGCGCCGCGTCGGAGGTGCCAATACCGTTCGTGACTTCATTGATCGTGCCGTCACCACCCGCGGCAATAATGACGCGAAAGCCCTCCTGCACAGCCCGCGCGGCCAGCAACCTCGCATCCCCCGCGCGCTCCGTCGGTGCCACCGTGACGGAATGCCCGGCCTTCGCCTCCAAAAACCTCCGGACCCGCTGGGATTTTTCCCCACGCGCAGCGGGATTGAAAATGACGAAGAGCTTGTCCATTGTTGAAGAGCGCGCTTATTGTAGGCGACAATCCATGGTAAGCCAAATACGAACTGGTGGAGGTAGACAATGAAGGTAGTCAAAATTATTTCAATCATCGTCGTGGTGCTGATCGTGGTCGTCCTCGCACTGGTGGGCGCCGGGATTTACTTCACCAACCGCTATTTACAAACGCCTGCCTTCAAGGAGGAGGTCTTGAAAGCAGCGCGCTCAGCCCTCGGGACAGATGTAAGCATCGATAGTTTCCAAGCGTCGCTTTTCAGCGGCGTTGAGTTGCACGGTGTGACCATTGGTAATCCCACGGGCTTCACTGGGAATTTACTTACTGCCGAGGCTTTCACACTGCGGTACCGCTTGCTGCCGTTATTGAGTCGGCGCGTGGAGATTAAGGAACTCTCGCTCGACAAGCCCATCATTACTCTCTCTCAAAACGACAAGAACGAGTGGAATTACGAAGCTATCGGCACCCAAGAAGATTCAACCAATTCGAAGCCCATCGAGGTCAAGCCGACGCCCGCGGCGCCGACACCAGCGACATCGGCAAAGGCCGAAGCGGCTGCCCCGCTCGATATTGTTCTCTCCAAGCTTGCCATCACACAGGGCGCGCTGTCGCTCGTCAGCGATAAGGACAAGGCGATCGTGAAGGTGGAGGGCATTAATTTCTCAAGTGCCGTGAGCCTGATCGACAAGAAGCTGGCCGGTACTGCCAGGGCGGGCATCGACGAGATTAACCTATCCGACGCGCTCTTTGTCAAGAAAGTCGCCACGTCCGTGACACTCGTGACAGACGAAGTGAAACTGGCGCCGTTGACCGGCAAGGTGGCCGATGGCACGTTGGCAGGGGATGTCGCCGTGAACTTCGGCGATGGACTCAAATACACTGTCAACCTTCAGGTGAAAGATTCGGATGTGGCGAAGCTATTGCAGGACGCCAAGACGAAGCCTGTGATGAGTGGCAAGCTGACGGCGACGACGGCATTGACCGGCACTGGCGGGCTACCAACGATTGTCGGCAATGGTCGCGCGGAAATCGACGGCGGTCAATTAATGGAGATCCCCATATTGAACCTGCTGGCGGGGCTCCTGCAAATGGACGCGCTCCATGACCTGAAGTTCAGCGAGTGCGTGCTGGAATTCTCCATCAGTAACAACGTGATGCAGACGCCGGTCATTCGTCTCACATCACCGCAAGTACAAATCACCGGCAAAGGTTCCGTCGCGCTGGCGGACTACTCGCTGAACCATGACCTGACGATAACTTTTGCCAAGGGCGCGCTCGGTACCGCTCCAAAGGAAATCCTGGGTCTCTTCACCGAGCAGGCAAACGGCTCGCTGGCGCTGAGTTTCCACGTATCGGGGCCTTACAGTTCGCCGAAGACCGACCTCACCCAGCGCATTGCCCAAGGTCTCGGCCAGCAACTGATCGAGAAAGGCCTGCAGAAGTTGTTCAAATAGCCATGCGCATCATTGCCGGCCTTGCCAAGGGAATGCCTCTCGCCGTGCCTCGCGCGGACGTCCGCCCGACGGCGGACCGCATTCGCGAGGCAATCTTCTCGAGCCTGGGCGCGCGCGTTGCGGAGGCGGGTGCACTCGATCTTTTTGCGGGAACCGGCGCGCTCGGGTTGGAGGCGGCCAGTCGCGGGGCGGCGTCGGTAGTGTTCGTGGAGAATGCGCGCAGCGCCATTGAATCTCTTGAGCGAAACCTCGCGACATTTCAGCGGAACCGCGAAGTGACTTGCGCATTTTCTGTGGCTCATGCCGCAGTGAAGGATCAACTCCGAAAGCTCGCAACCGCCGGCGAAACATTCACGTTGATTTTCGCCGATCCGCCGTACGGCCAGGAAGCACAGGAATTATTGCGTGATGCGGTCTTGCCGCAATTGTTGGCGAGCGATGGACTATTGGTGCTCGAGTCGGCGAAGCGCGACGCGCTGGCAGTAATCCCACCGTGGGAATCAGTTCGCGAGGCGATCTATGGAGACACGCGTGTGGACTTCCTGCGGCGCGAACCGTCTTCAATTAACAGCGGCGGTTGAGAACTTCTCCGCCAGTTCTTCGGTCAGCATACTGGCGACGAGCGGCAGGCATTTTTCAACTTTCTTGACTGCTTCATACGCCTCCTTCGGCTTGCCCATTTCCGCGTAAGCGAGGCAGAGCCAAACCCACGGCGTGGCGTCTCCCGAGTTGATGGAGATCGCTTTCTGGTATGCTTGGATTGCCTTGTCGTATTGCGCCTGGAGGTGGTGCACGTTTCCGAGATTATTCCAGGCGACGACAAAGTTTGGCTTGAGCGCGATGGCCTTTTCGTATGAGGCAACGGCATCGTCGTACTTGCAACGGGCCGCGTACGCGTCCGCGAGATTGCACCAGGTCTGGGCGTCATCAGGCTTCGCGGTCAACAATTGGAAACAGGTGGAGATCAATTCAGTATACTTGCCCTGGTTCTTGTAGGCCAGTGCCAGGCGCGCCAACGCATGAGGATTGCTCGGTTGCTGCTTGGTGATCTCCTTCGCAAAGCTGATCAAATCAAAATCATCTTCCCGGCTTTCATAGGCGCCGTCGAGTCGCGACCAGGCGTTCTCATCGTCCGGGTGAAGACACACCACCTCTTTCGCAAACGCCAACGGGTCGCGAGGGTGCGCTTCGTCCTTCGTACTGAGCTGGAGGAATGTCCACGCGTGCCGATTGCCCGGATACGCCCGGATGATGTCTTCGCAGAATTGCACAAACTCCGCCGCTTTGCCTTCCTGCGTGCAAATCGTATAGAGTTTCGACCACGCTTTCGGGTGGTCCGGCTTGAGGCGGACAGTTTGTTGATGACGTTGTATCAACCAGTTAGCGAGATGTTGCTGCATATTCCCTTGAACCCTGTTGGCTTCCTAGTAGCAGCCTGCGGGCCAACTATTACCTGCCTTGCACGCCAATCACTCGACGATGCGCATCTGGACCGCATTGATGACCTTGTCGCGGGCGAGGATGTCCGAGATGATAACCACCTGATCGCCCTTGGAGAGGAAGTCACGCTCCAAAAGAACCTGCTCCGCGGCCAGAATCGTCGCCTCCGGGTCCTCGCTGAACTGGATCACGTTCGGCATGACGCCCCAATGCAGGTTGAGCTGGTTGCGGACGCGCTCGTTATTCGTGAACGCAAAAATGCGTGAATGATTCGGCCGCAGCCAGGATGTGTACTGGGCCATGTGTCCGTAACGCGTGAAAACCAGGATGCCCTTGGCTTTCAATTCGTTGGCCATGACCACCGCTGACCGGACGATTTTCTGTCGCTCCTCGGTCAGTTCGATGTCCTCCGCGTAACCGGCGCCACCGCTGCGCTCAATTCGTTGGGCGATACGGTCGAGCACCTCAAGGCATTCCAGCGGATATTTCCCAACCGTGGTTTCGCCCGAAAGCATGACGGAATCCGCCTGCTCGAACACGGCGTTCGCCACGTCTGTTACCTCGGCGCGCGTCGGCATCGGGTTTTCGATCATCGACTCCAACATATGCGTCGCGACGATGACCGGCTTGCCCTTGCGGATGCACGCCTTGACCGTTCGCCGCTGGATGATCGGCAGCTCTTCGTACGGACACTCGATGCCCAGGTCGCCACGCGCGACCATGATCCCATCCGCCGCATCGATCAGGTCCAACAGATTGACCACCGCCTGCTGGTCCTCAATTTTGGCGACGATCTTCGCGTCCGAATTCCCCGCTCGCAGCATCTCGCGAAGTTGCTCAATGTCCTTCCGCTCGCGGACAAACGACAGCGCGATGATATCGACGCCCAACTCAATGCCGAGGGCCACGTCCTGCCGGTCCTTTTCGGTAATCGAAGGCATGCTGATCTTGATGCCGGGCAGATTGATATGGCGGCGCGAACCCAACTCTCCCTCCGTCAACACCTCGCATCGCATCCGCCGGTGCAGCTTTTCCAGCACCCGCAACCGAATGACCCCATTGTCCACCAGCACCGTGTCGCCTTCGTGGATATCGTTGATGAGGTTCGGGTAATTGACATCGACCGATTTCTCTTCCTCGCTCTGCGCGCCCTTGACCGTAAACTCGAAGATGTCCCCCGGTTTCAACTCCATCGGAATCGGCAGGTCCCCCGTGCGAATCGACGGCCCCTGCGTATCCATCATGATCGCGCAGGGAATGCCGACCTTCTCGGAAGCGGTACGGATGCGCTGAAACACGTCGCGGGTCCACTCATGCGTCGCGTGGCTCATATTCAAGCGGGCGACATTCATCCCCCCCTGAATCATCTTCTCGAGCATTTCGGACGACTCAATGCTCGGCCCAATCGTACAAGTGATCTTCGTGTTTCTCATAGCGACCCTGACGCACGACACACTAAACGGAGCCCTGATAAAAGAAAAGACTGCCGATTGTCATTCCCGCCAACCTCGCCAGTCCGCCAGGGCCAATCGTCTAAGCTGTTCCTATTACGCATATTAGCTGGGGGGTTCGTTTCGCAGAATGTGGTTTTTTCGGGGACTGCCTCTCTCCGCGTCCGCTGTAGCCGCGCTCGGTGAGCGTGGTCTTCTTGTTTTTCCAAATCGTTGTGCGACGATCTCCCGACTGCGGACGTTACTTGACCGCATGATCTCCATTCGCCCCCTAATTTGTCTCCATTTCCCCTCTGACCCCCTAAAGCCGAGTCCGACGAGACGCCGCTGTCGTCTGCGGCAACCACCCTCCTGGTGGGTTCGTTTTCCAAAACGAACCCACCGAAATTCTTCGTAACATTTCTGCGCAAATTACTCATGTCGTGCACATTGCATCCAAAATCCGAACAAAAAACGGTGGGTTCGTTTGGTAGAATGGCATATTTCTTTCGCCCTCTCTCCGAATTGTAGGGCACGCGGCACGCGTGCCACTGTGTCTGGATTCCAGCGCCCTTGAACGTTGTGCCTTGAAAGGTTGGACCTTGAGCACTTATGTACTCACTATACAACTATCGGAATCCGATGTCCAGAGGAAAGGGGCTCGATTATTACGCTTGTTGCGGTGCACCCTTACTGGCATAGTATTTGTGTAGAAGGCATTGGAACTCGCATTTGCCACGAAGTTGCTCCGCCAGCTCTGTGAGAATGAAGCCAGAGCGAAACGCGATTTGGGGGAAATGGTGGCAGAGAAACTTAAACGGCGATTGGCCGACTTGCGCGCAGCGGAATGCGTCAAGGATCTTATTGTCGGTCGACCGCATGAAGTCGAAGGGGATTCGCATCGACACTTTGCAGTCAGCTTGTGCGAGGGTATTCGCATTGTCTTCTGCGCTAACCACAACACCATCCCATTAGAAAAATCCGGTGGCGTAAATTGGTCAAAGGTCACTCGAGTCAAAATCTTGGAGATTGGGAATAGTCATGCCTAGAATGAACACCTTCCAACCTGATTGGGCTTCGGCGCCGGGCGACACAATAGCCGATATCCTTGCGGAACGTGATCTGTCGCCAGCGGAATTCGCACAACAGATCGGACAATCTCTCGAGCTTGCCGGAGAGCTGCTTTCTGGCCACGCGAAGATCACGACCGAAACTGCAGGACAACTGGAAACCGTTCTTGGTGCTTCTGCCGCGTTTTGGATGGCTCGCGAATCCCAATATCAGGAAGATTTGGCTCGCCAAGAACCCGGAGCGGAATGGGTGAGACAATTCCCAGTGAACGACTTGGTTAAGTTTGGGTGGATTGAGCCGGTTACAGGTTCCGCCGACAAACTGGCCGCCTGCCTGCGTTTTTTTGGTGTAGCCGATGTGGCGACATGGCACGCGGCTTACGGCGACCTCCTTGAAATGGCAGCCTTTAGAACGTCACCCGCGTTTGTTTCTCATCGTGGGGCAGTTTTGGCTTGGCTTCGACAGGGTGAAATCGAAAGCGAGTCAATTGATTGTAAACCGTGGAGTCCAGGAAGATTCAAGGAAGCGCTCTCAACCATTCGCTCCCTGACTCGCAAAAAGGACCCAAACTTATTCATTCCTGAACTGAGGAGAATTTGCGCGGCATGTGGAGTTGCAGCTGTTGTCGTTCGAGCACCAACGGGTTGCAGGGCTAGTGGCGCTACTCGTTTCCTAACGCCGAACAAGGCACTTTTACAGTTAAGCTTTCGACATCTTTCAGACGACCATTTCTGGTTCACTTTCTTTCACGAAGCCGGCCACCTTTTACTCCATGGCAAAGACCTCCTGTTCCTCGAGAGCGTTGATTTAGCAACAAACAAAGCTGAGGAAGAAGCCAATGAGTTTGCCGGCCACATACTCATTGATCCTAAAGTCCGAGAGGCGTTCCTAAGGCTCCGTGTCGATGGCCGTGAGGTCATTAAGTTTGCCAAGTTTGTGGGCGTATCGCCGGGTATCGTCGTGGGGCAACTTCAACACTACGGACGACTCAAGCAGCATCAATTGAACAGCCTGAAAAGACGCTTCACTTGGGGCAGCAATTAGGTCTTCGTCATCCACGGAACCTTGTAAACTTTGCTGGGCTTTTCTGCCAATTGCAGAGCGCATCCTCCAACACTTGCATGCCAACTCCCAAATCAGCCCCAAGTTGCACAAGCCATTGATCAAGAGATGGCCGGCTCAATGCCGCTGTTTTGCTTCCACCGAACAATAGGCGTGCTCCCGTTAATGGGCCGGTTGCTCCATCCATGTAGGTCGAGCCAGGCTCAATCGGCGCCAAGCGCAGTTTGCCAACCATAGTCAGGTAGTCAAACCTCGCCGTCCGACCAAAAGAGACGACTTCACGCATGGAGTTGTATAGGTGGTCGAATGTCCTGCGCGGATCACCGCCAACTTGAGCTTGACTCGTTTGCATAAGCAGCTGGTGAGTTCTGGGAGGACCAACCCAGTTTACGTAGCTTTCGACAGCCGCGCCTGTCCCCGAAGGAGAGGACGCGTCGAGACTTTGATACTTACGGTGATTGCCGAAGTGACGAGGAACGCCATCACCCCGCAAGACGTCCTGGTGCGCTGCCAACCACTGACGAAAGCCTTTGGGATTGGCGCTTATTCGAGCCCAATCCCAATGGATGTGGCTGCCCATACGACCAAATACATCACGCGCCAAACGCCAACCGGCGCGTCCATGTTTTCCAAAATGCACAAACAAGAATACCAACCAAAAGGCCTCATCAAACTGCCCTTGGTTCTTGCGTAGTACCGCAGCTTTCAACGGATCAAAAAGGACGCTTGTCGGATCTGCGCGTAGAACACTGACCGGCCGTCGAGAAATTACAGACACATATTCAACACGGCGAATACTCTCAACAAGCTGTTCGAGGAACACTGTGCGATTTGCGCGGGCTTGGATACCGGGAAGTCTGTGCTTGTTTTGTGCAAAGGAATGCAATGCCCCATCAAGCCTTACTGCAAGAGCACGATCCTTGGGCCTCACGAAACTGTCTCGCTTGCAGTTTGAGCAATCCAATGCCGGATTGCGGTCGTAACTTCTGTCGTCACCCCAAAACTACTTTGGATGTTGTGGTTGAAGCCGAGCACCAGAAGTTCGCGCTTGAGTTTGGTGCCCGAAATATTCCGGACACATCCCGTGTAAGCGAACCCGTTCACATCGGAGTTTGACTGCCTCGGAAGGGCCCAATTGCGCATGGCCTGTTTCTCGAGGCGAACGCCTGATATGTCCTGAAACTTTTCAACAACCGAATTGCCATTGAGGATTAGGAGTCGCACTGGAGAATCCCGAAGCAGCACACCAAGAGTATCCGCAGCCACCGCCAATAGGGATGAACGCTGGCGTGAACTGAGCTCAGTCCACTTGCATGAGGTTGCATACGGAATCAGGTCGAGGTGACAAGCCTTCATTGATTCATGGTAGTAAGATACATCTGTACCCGAAATAAGGTGATCCAATTTTTTGAACCACCTGTCATACGGATTTCTGGAAAAGTACGCGCTGCACGAGTCCACAATCAATTGCAGGTGCTGAGCGTTGGCGTCGGCCCAACAGGTTAAACCGAGAGACTTAAGTGTATGGAACCGGCGTAATGGGCCTTCAAGTTCATTCCCCTCGTCATCAACGAATTCACGATTACTTGGGTTGAGGCCAACCGTCGCAATTGTTGAGCGTGATAAATCACCGAAAGCGGGAACGGGACAACTCCACGGAATGACATTTGCGCCTGCAAGCGCTGTGTCTTCAAACCGCTCGATCAAAGTCGATAGCAGGCTATTCATTTTTCCCCCATACATTTACCAGATTCTCAATGGCCGATACATCCACGAATCGGGATCAAAGCAAGGACTCCTGAACCGGACCAGTTTCAATCTCGCCTTTGGCAGTGAGTCGTTTTCGTTCTATATAAGGATTGTAGACATGCGACCACATGCTTTTCCCAATGCGTGCGATTCCCTTGCGATCTTTATTCACGTAGTGCCGATAGATTTGAAGAAGGCGTACAAGGTCCTTCCAATAATGGTCGAGCTTAAGCCCAGGAATATTGACTCGAGTATTGCGGCGAATTTCCGATTCGGCTTTCAACAGAACTGCGATGGATGGCCATGGATCGACTAGGGGCATCGGGGGCATCTGCAACATGTTTTCGGTTGGTTGCCAGCCTTCACCCATATACCGAAGAGCACTCTGCCTCTGTTTATCATATAGGTGGAGGCTCCCGACGGCATGTTTGTACGTCCCAAGCTCAACGCCAAGGGTTCTGGCTATTATTTCTTGGAGCATGGTGAAAGTGAAAACATCGTGAGGGAGACCCCAGTACGCATCGTTAGATCGCATATTCGTGAACATGTGTAGACGTCTGTGCCGAATCATAAACTGTAGAGTGCATGTACAGGGAGCATGCTTGCGTGTCCGTGCGATGTCAGCAGCCGCGAACAACTGAATAACGGCCCTGCGGGAGTTCTGATTCTTCCGAAGCAAGGAAACAACATTTGCAACTTGATCGTGGCGGTGCTGCATATCAAACAGTCGAGGCCCGTACGCGCCATAAACTGTCTGGCCATCCTCTGATTCTTCGTCATAACGCGGTAGGTAATACGTTATAAAGCGGAGATCGTCTGTTTTGGCAAGGTACCATAAAAGTTCACCCAAGCAGCTGAACAACTTGCCCTTCATCTCAGTTCGGCTGAGGCGCGCTCTCGGGTTCCTGATTTTAAGCAAAACCCCAGTCAACTCCGTTGTTTCGCCACGGGTCGGTTTAACACTGTTTCTGCTCTTTAAGAGCTTCTCGAAAACGCGCATCAACAGATCGTCAAGTGTAGCAGCGGGTATATACATATCAGTCTGGGCGCAAGCGGTTATCACCCCTTCACGGAGCAATCGACCCCACCGACCGCTCGCCCACACTACCGCATCCCGACCCCAATCTCCATGCCAATCAAGGAAAGCGACCAGCCCCGCACAATCACGGATTTCTTGCCGTCAGCCCTTGTACTGCCGCCTCACGGCCCGGGTTCGAGGATGACAAAACCGGTTTGATTTGAACCCTGGAAGGATCCGGCCCCGGAATTGTCGGTCTGCAACAGCGTGCCGCTGAGCTTGCTGGTCTTGCCAACGAGTGGATGCAGGAAACCGCCGCTGATTTGTCCGGTGGTGGGATTGATCTTCAACGTCAACTTGTCAACGTCGATGGGTGATACGGTGACGCTCCCGTTCGCGGCGATGACCACGCTCTTGACGAGATTGCTCTGCAGGTTTCCGCCGCCGAGGGTCAACGTCCCGCTCCCCGCAATCGATGGGCCGCCGTCCTTCGGCGAGACAAAGAGCGCACCCCTCAAAGTGGGCGAGGTCGTGAACCCGTCGACATAATCACGGTCCAGCGGCGACGCGGGCTTGAACCAGTTCGCGGTCGCGTCGAGCATCTGATTGGTATCAATCGTCACGGAAGCGATACAGGAGCCCAGGTTCTTGTAGAGGGGAACGTAAAGGGGCCATGTGCCATCGGCCGCAACCGGCGCGCTGCCGCTCATCTTGCTGCCATCACCGAGCATGCCGCGCATGCGCGCGCTTCCGGTTATCGAGACCGCCAGGATCCCGAATCCGAATCCCTGCGGAACGGTCGGATCGGTGTCATCGGCCGGTTCCATGATAAACGTGTAATTCCCCGCAAACGGACAGGGATTGACCTTGCTGAACACCGCGAGGTTGGCGAGGAGATCCGACTTGAAGTCACCGTCCGACACCGTCCCGACGATCTCATCCGTGTTGTTGGTGATGTCCAGGATTTGGAGGATGACCTGCAAAGAGGCCAGGCCCTTGCGCGTCACGGTGTTTGTCGAGTTGCCGGACATATCAAATGCCCCTTTGAAGTTGGAGCGCACGCCGCCCATCGTCAGGCGCGCGGTAAACGACCCCGTCTTCCCGAGGGCGAGACTGATGAAGCCCGAACTCGCATTCGACGGTGAACCGGATTGCATGACAAGTCCCGCATACGTCCCCAGCAGAAAGCGTCCAAACAATTCCTGTTGTTGGTTGATGGTAAACGTCTTGCCTTCAACCGAAATGGTTCCCACGCGCGAGGCGCCGTTCGTGTTCTCGGCTACGGAATACGAAATCGTCCCGTTGCCGAAGCCGCTGTTGGTGGAAGTGATCGTGATCCAGGTCGCCGAACTGATCGCTGTCCAGGGGCAGTTGGTAACACTGGAGGTAATGGTGAAAGTGCCAGTCTCGTCGATGGCGGGAAACGTCACATGCGTTGGCGAGAGAGAGTACGTGCAGGGCTGTACCAGCGAGAAGACAGTCCCCTGACCATTGACCCCGCCTGCGGCGGTCGTCCCGTAGAAATTACTGACGGTGCTCTGGATGACACCGGCCACAGGGATGGCGCCGTCCGAACCGCTGAAACTGTGCAGCGTCGTCAGCCCGCCCGCCGGGGTGACCTTGAACACCGTACCGGCGCCGCCGCCTCCCTCCGAGGTGGTCGTGCCGTAGAAATTCCCGTCGCTGCCCTCGATCAGTCCGCCCTCAGGGAACCCGCCGTCGCTGCCCCCGGTGAACGTATACACAGTGGTCAGGCCGCCAGCCGCTCCGATCTTGAACACAGTACCCGTGCCGTTTCCCCCGGCAAAGGTCGTTCCATAAAAACGATTGTTGCTGCCCAGGACAAGGCCCCCCACCGGACTGGCTCCGTCACCGCCGGAAAAGTTGAATAGCGTCGTCAATGTACCGGCGGGCGTGATGGTGAACACGGTGCCCAAGCCGCTGGCCCCACCGGCAAAGGTCGTGCCGTAAAAATTCCCGTTGGTGCCCTGGACCAGCCCCGCCACAGGCTCGCTGCCATCGGTTATGCCGTTGAATTGCCAAAGCGTTGTCACCATCCCCCCGGGGGTCATCTTGAACACAGCACCCAGATGATTTGTCCCGCCGGCGAGCGTTGTCCCGTAAAAATTCGTGTCGGTGCCCTGGACAAGCGTGCCGAGTGGACGCGCTCCGTCGGAGCCGCCACTGAACCTGTACAACGTCGTAAGGGTGCCCTGCGGAGTGATGGTGAACACCGTCCCCGCGTTCGTCGACACCAACCCATTGGCGGCGGTTGTCCCGTAAAAATTGCCGTCAACTCCCAGGATGAGCCCACCCTGCGGCTGGGCGCCGTCCAGGCCGCCGGTGAAGCTGTACAACGTCGTAAGGGTACCCTGTCGGGTGATGGTGAAAACCGTACCCGTGCTGTGGACTCCCCCGGTAAAGGTTGTCCCATAGAAATTGCCGTTGGTGCCCTGGACGACCGCCGCCAGGGGTTCACCCCCGTCAGAACCGCCAAGGAAACTGTACAACGTTGTGAGCGTGGCGGCGGTTGCGCGATCAGGCCGACCCGCCAATACCGCCAGGGTGACCAATAGAAAAGAAAGCGTAAGAGGTTTCACAAGCGCTCGACGAATCATATGGCGTGACTGTAGCGACAGTTCGTCGCGCTTTCAAGCCGTCCAAAAAGAAAAGATTGCAAAATTGCGTCCTGAAAATTATCGTCACGGTCAAGGGCAGGGAGGTTATGTTGAAGATCGCAGTCTACCCGGGCAGTTTCGACCCCATCACCAACGGTCATCTCGACATCATCCGCCGTGGCGCCCAGATGTTTGACCGCGTGATCGTTGCCGTGGCGATCAATGCGGAAAAAACACCTCTCTTCAGCGTCCACGATCGCGTCGTCCTCGCGCGGAAGGCGGTCAAGGAATTCAAGAACGTCGTGGTGGACGAATTTGGCGGGCTCCTCGTGGCCTATGCGAGACGGAAACACGCCGCCGTTGTCGTCCGCGGGTTGCGGGCCGTCTCGGACTTTGAATTTGAATTTCAGCTCGCCCTGATGAACCGTAAACTGGATCCGGGCATCGAAACCATCTTCTTGATGACGAAGGATGAATACACCTTCATCAGCTCGCGACAGGTGAAGGAAATCTGCCAGATGGGCGGGAACGTGAGCGATTTTGTGCCGCGCGGTGTCGAACGAGCGATGAAGCGCAAGTTTGGCTCGAAACGGTCGGCGTGATGTTCGAGCGGTTCGGGCGAAAGGGAAACATGAAAATTAACGTGAAACGCATTCCCGAGGATGGGGAGGCGCTGCGCGGGAGCGACCCCGCCTCCATCATGGAATTGGATGAGCCAGACACCCGGTTCGAGCACGATGTGGAGTACGATTTTCTGGCGCAACTACAAGGTACGGCGCTACTTGTCACAGGTCGGCTCAGCACGCCCGCGACCTTGCGCTGCAGCCGTTGCGTCCGCGTTTTTGACCTGCCGATAAAAGTCGACCAGTTTGTCTTTCACAAGGAGCTGGAAGGCGAGGACTTCGTGGACTTGACGGCCAATATGCGCGAAGATATTATCCTCGAACTTCCACAAAGGGCGTTGTGCGCCGCGGACTGCAAGGGATTGTGTTCCCATTGTGGCAAGGATTTGAATAAGGGTCCGTGCCGTTGCCAGCATTCGGAAGGTGATCTGCGCTGGCATGCGCTGGACAATTTGAACCTGAAACTGAAGTAACGGAGAACATTTTCTCATGGGCGTCCCGAAACGTAGAGTCTCAAAGATGCGCCTGCGCACTCGCAAGGCGTCACATCGTCCCAAGGCGCGGCAATTGTCGGTGTGTGCCCAGTGCGGCGCGCGGGTGTTGCCCCACCGCGTTTGCCCGTCCTGCGGTTACTACAAGGGCCGGCAGGTCGTATCTGTGACGGCTGCCTAATTTCCCCCCATGAAACTGGCCATCGATGCGATGGGTGGGGACTTTGCCCCCCAGAACATCGTTGCCGGGGCGGTGGCCGCGCTGCGTGACAACAGCCGGATCACCAAACTCTACCTGGTGGGTGACCAACCCCGCGTCGAGGCCGAATTGCGCAGGCTCGGTGCTTCCGACAACCGACTCAATCTCGTCCACGCCAGTGAAGTGATCGAGATGGATGATTCGCCGGTGCAAGCCGTGCGGCGCAAAAAAGACAGTTCGATGTGCCGGGCGATTGACATCGTCAAGCGTGGCGATGCGGACGCGATTGTCTCGGCGGGCAACACCGGCGCGTTATTGACAGCGGCGCACCTGAAACTGCGCACACTGGAAGGTGTCGACCGACCGGGCCTGGCCGCGATCATCCCCGCGCCGGGAAATATTTTTGTGCTTCTGGACGCGGGCGCCAACCTCGAGCCCCATCCCTCGAACCTCGTTCAATACGCCATTATGGGCAGCCTGTATTCGAAGCAGATTCTCGGATACAAGCAGCCCCGTGTGGCGCTCCTCTCGATCGGCACCGAGGACATGAAAGGTAATGAATTGACGCTGGAAGCGCATCGGTTGCTCAGGCAGACGGACCTGAATTTTCTCGGCAACATCGACGGTCACGACCTGTTCTCAAACCGCGCCGACGTGATTGTGACCGACGCGTTCGTTGGGAACGCCGTGTTGAAGGCGTGCGAAAGCACCGCGCGATTGGTGGGCCACTGGCTGAAAGAGGAACTCAAGAGAAACCCGCTGCGAATGCTCGGCGCGCTGCTCGCCGCCGGCGCGTTCAAGGCGCTCAAACGCAAAGCCGACCCCGACGAGTATGGCGGCGCCGTCCTCCTGGGCATCAACGGCATCTGCGTCAAGGCCCACGGCGCCAGCTCACCCAATGCGGCCAAGAACGCCATCCGCGTGGCCACCGAATTCATTGAATGTCAATTTAACGACCACCTCGTTGAGGAAACCCGGAAGTTCCATGACAAAGTCCAGCAAAACACATTTGCGCAACCCACGATCGAAGCAGCGTCTTAGGCCAGTACACATCGTCGGCACGGGTTCCTACGTGCCGGACCGCGTGCTCACGAACGCCGATCTGGAGAAGCTGGTCGATACCACTGACGAGTGGATCGTCTCGCGCTCGGGCATCAAGGAGCGGCGCATCGCCGCCGATTGGCAGTGCACGTCCGACCTGGCCGTCGAAGCCGCGCGCCGCGCGATGGAGCAGGCGAACGTCAACGAAGACCAAATTGATTTGATCATCTGCGCCACGATCACGCCGGATATGCCGTTTCCCGCCACGGCCTGCCTCGTCCAGCAGAAGCTTGGCGCGAAACGCGCGGCGGCTTTCGACATGGAAGCGGCTTGCTCGGGTTTCCTGTATGCCATGGAGATCGGGCAACAGTTCGTTACCTCGGGTACCTATAACACCGTTCTCATTATCGGCGCGGAGAAGCTCTCGACAATCATTGACTGGGAAGATCGCAGCACCTGCGTGCTGTTCGGTGACGGTGCAGGCGCGGCAATTTTACAGAGCCGCGGCGAGGAAGCCGGACACGGCATCCTGACGACCTGCATGGGGGCCGACGGTTCACAGGCGGATATTTTGCTGATGCCGGCTGGCGGCGCGCGTTATCCCGCATCGAAGGAATCCGTCAGCGGCCGGATGCACCACCTGAAAATGGCGGGCAAAGAAGTGTTCAAGAGCGCCGTCCTCGCCATGCAGACCGCTGCGGAAGAGGCATTGCAGCGGTGCAACCTGACCATCGCCGACATCAAATGCGTCATCCCGCACCAGGCCAACATCCGCATCCTCGAGGCGATCGCCGCCCGCATCAACGTGCCGATGGAAAAGGTGTACGTGAACCTCCATCGCTACGGAAACGTCTCCGCCGCCTCCGTCGCCATCGCGCTCGACGAAGCCGCGCGCGAAGGCCGCTTCCAGCACGGCGACCTGATTTTGCTCGTCGTTTTCGGCAGCGGCCTGACCTGGGCCTCCTGTGTGATCCAGTGGTAAGGCGACGTTCCCGGGTCACTCCCGAATAAACTCCGTTCCTTTCGGTTCAAGAATCAACTCCATCTTGTTGGTCGCGCCCGGTGAAAAAGTGACGTGGACAGACCGACTGCGCCATCCCGTGGGATCCTGAAGTGGAGCCTCGAAGTGAGGATGTGCAATTTCAAAACCCCGTTCAGAGGCGGGAAGGTTCGGAATGACAACCTCTCCGCTCGCGTCCGTGACACCGGAATAGAGCGCTCGCCCTCTCGGCAACGGATTCAACTTTCGAAAGGGCTCTTCACTGGAATGCTCCATTTCGCCAAAAATCCCGTTCATGCGCAGCACGTTGGGACTCAGCACAACTGTCGCGCCTTCCACGGGCTTCCCCGATCTAGTCTTGGTCGTCAGGTCAAAAGTTGCGGTGGGTTCGGTCACCACTTCAATCTTGGTTACGGGTGCCGCCAGCGGAAAGGGCTGTGGTACTCCGATCCTTAGGGGTTGCGGAGAAGAACCGGCAAACTTGGCCTCCCCTCCATTTTTGGAAACAAAGCCGTCGCCAAGGACAACCACATCCACCTCACCCGGCGGAATGGATTCAAAGACAAAGCTCCCATCCTCGGCAATCAACCGGTAACTATGCCAGGGACGAAAATTACCGTATTGTGCCGCGAGAGAACGTGGCGTATTGATGTCTAGATACGCGGGGATTTCCATGGGACGCACACTGATTAGGACTCGCCCGTTCTTCACCGGCCGTGGCACGTTGTCGTCAATGCGTCCTTCCAAACGAATCCCCGTCTTCATCTCCAGCGAGAAACTGCATGTCTTCCCTTTCTCGGCGGTAAAAGCAAAACCTTCGTTGTACACGATTTCCCCCGAAGGCAATCGTCCCATCAGTTGAAGCAAATGGCCACCGGGGGCAAGCTTGTGAAACGCGAAGATGCCATTCTCCTTTTTCTGCCAATCTTCCGGACTCACCTCTTCTCCGCTGACACACGGAACGAGTTCCAGCACCGGTTGCCGATCACTCCCGAAATAGCCCGAGACTTCCAGGGGAATACCCCGTTTCATTCGAATCGGCTTCTCCGTGCCATCCACAGAAAAACTTTGTATCACCACGGTGGCGAATTCCGGGTGCACTACCCGGAAGATCAGCCGTTCCGTAAGTTCCTGTTCCTCGGGAATGCCCACCACAGGATACCTCAGGTGGGCTTTCCCTTCGCGGTCGGTCGTAACCTTCGTGGGAGTTTTTTCCCAACTATGCCAATTATAAGCGTCCGCCGAGTGCCGTCCTTTAACCCGAAAACCAGTGGGCTCAATAGTTGCCCCTTCAATCGGTTTGCCATCTTCGTCTTCCACCACGACCAGCGCTTCCTTGTAAGCAGACGCCACCGAAGATTTGGAAAACTCGCATCCGGCAACTAACAAAAACATCGCTCCCATCAGGCCAAACCCCGCCACGGAATATTTCCAGTTCCAGGGACGTATTCCTTCCCGCCCAAGGTGCTTTAGCCGCTGCACAATTTGCGCGGTTCCGTTCACCGTGAGCGCGGTTTCAACCGACGGAAGGGCCAGCACGCGCAAAGCCAGTTGAGCCAACAACTGGGCATAAGAACCGCCGTCCTCCAATTGAGCAGAAGCGATCTGGTCGGCCTCCTGTTCGCAAGCAAGATTGTGGGCCGCCGGAATTTTCCAGACGAGCGGGTGAAACCAACAGAGGGCCGTCATCCATCTCCAGGCAATGCACCAAGTCAAATCATGCTGGCGCAAGTGCGCGATTTCATGGCTCAAAAGCGCTGAGACTTCGCTGCTTGAAAGATCACGGGCCGATTCCTCGGGCAACATGATCGCCGGCTTCAACAGGCCGCAGACAAAGGGAGATGTCACAGAATCCGAAACCCGTATCTCCACCGTTCGTCTGACACGGAGCTGCTCCCGAATCTCTTCCGCCAGCCTCTGAAGGGCCGGACTCGAAACGCTGGCCATTCTTCTCAAACGATTAAGCTGGACGTGGAGACCCACGAGCCGGACCGCGCCCCAAACACATCCCAGGGCCCAGATCATCACCAAGACCGCATTCCACGAGCCCAACCGTGACGAGGCTTTGCTTCGGGGAGAACTCACGCTTGGTAGGGTCGCGTTTGCCTCCGCGGACTTCGCCGACGAGCCTGCGGTCGATTGTGTGGGCCGGATCGAATTGCCGCTTGTGACCGGTGCGGCCACGTCAGGAAAATCCGCCAAGAAATCAGGCGCATCTTCAACCGGTATCCGGAGCAGGTGAATCGGAAACAAATACACCAGGGGTATAACCAGCCCGAAGCACAGTAGGCTTCGCCAGACAATCAGCCTCCAGCGGGCATGCCTGTGACGAAGCAGCCAGTGCACCGTCCAACCCAACGCAAGCAGCGCTGTCCATTTGAGGAGGATCATCACGACAGGCGAAAGAGTGAGCAGGAGAGTCGCGTTCACGTTGATTTCTTCCTGGCCTTCGGTCGTGAAACCCCGGCGGCGGTTTGGCTGATGAGTTTCAGGTCGGCCGGTTTGATGTCGCTGGTTTCCACAAGCTGGGCGACTAATTCCCGAGTGGAACCCCCGGCAAAAACCCGCGCCAGGGCCTGCATTGTGGTCTCGAGCAAGGTGGCCTTGGGAATGGAGGCCGCATAATAAAAGGCCTTCCCCTGCAGCTTTCGGGTGATGTACCCCTTCTCGACCAGATTGACCAGGACCGAGCGCAAAGTCGCGTTTTCGATCGACCATGAGAAATGGGCCTGGATGTCTGCGGGTTTCAATTCGCCCCGCTCCCAAAGAATTCGCAGGGCCTCCAATTCATTCTTATTAAGGGAAATCATGGGATGTGTGAAATGTTCACACATCCAATCTCCATTGTCAACCGTAATGTGTGAAATGTTCACACTTGCGAACACCCGCTTCGTTGACATGACACCGGGTCGATGCTAGATTGGCGCACAACCTTCACTAGAGGCAATTGAGACTATAATGGGTGTTACCAAGCGCGATGTTTCCGGAATCTTTGACGCGGAGTTGAAGAGCAAACGTTCTCACAAGGCTGCGGTTCTCGACAAGGTTTTTGACCTCAGTCCCAAGGGCATTACGTTCCTGACCGATACTTTCATGCCTGAGTGGACCGAAGTTGGCGTGGAGATGCGTCTACCGCGGCCTGCAGCGGGCAAAGATCAGCGGATCGACATCGACTGTCGCGGCGTCGTGGTCCAATGCGCCCGACGCGAACAGGGCAAAGGGTTCAAGGTGGTGCTGCTGTTCCTGGATCTGCCCAAACGCGCCCAAGCCCAGCTTGCGGTCGCCCCCTCCGCCGTTGCTCCGCTTAGCATCTCGATCTCTCGCTGATTCGTATGGAATATCTGCATAGTTTGCTGAAGTTCGCCATCAACATGTCGGCTTCGGACATCCACGTAAAACCCGGCCACCACGCCACCATCCGCATCTCGGGCGAACTCTTTCCTGTGCAGGTCGATCCTCCCAGCGCGGAACAAGTCGAGGAAATCGTCCGTCTCATGCTGCCGAAACATCTCGAGTCCCGCCTCGATCGCGAGAAGGAAGCCGATTTTTCGTACATCGACCCGGCCCTCGGCCGCTTCCGCGTCAACGTCTTCTACCAGCGCGGCCTGCCCGCGTTCGTGATGCGCCACGTCAAGACGAACGTGCCTTCATTCAAAGATCTAAACCTGCCCGAACAATTGGGCAAGATCGCGGGCTCCGAGCGCGGCATTATCCTCGTCACGGGCCCCACGGGCAGCGGCAAATCCAGCACCCTGGCGGCGATGGTCCAGCACATCAACGAAACCGAGAAGTGCCACATCATCACGCTCGAAGACCCGATCGAATACATGTTCGACGACAAACAATCCGTCATCGAACAGCGCGAGGTCGGCCTCGATACGCTCAGTTTCGAACGCGCCCTCGTCCACGTCATGCGCCAGGATCCCGACGTCATCGTCATCGGCGAAATGCGCGACAGCCAGTCCTTTATGGCGGCCCTCGCCGCCGCGGATACCGGCCATCTGGTGCTGGCCACGCTGCACACGACCACGGCCTACTCCGCCATCGGCCGCACCCTCGATTTCTTCCCCGCGCACGAACGCGACCAGATTCGCCGCCAGATGGCGTCCACCCTCCGCGCCGTCATCTGCCAGCGGCTCGTTCCCGCGACCTCCGGCAGCGTCGTTCCGGCCGTTGAGATCATGCTCAACACCGGCACAGTCCGCAAGTTCATCGAAGAAAACCGCCTCGACAAACTTTTCGCCGCCGTCGAAACCGGCTCCGACGAAGGCATGCAGACCTTCAACCAGGCCCTCTTCAAGCTCGTCAAAGCCAAACTCATTACCGAAGAAGAAGCGCTCCTCAAAGCCACCAACCCCGAAGCCCTCAAGATGAATTTCCGCGGCATCTTCCTCGACGAATCCCGCCGCATCCTCGCCAACTCGTAAGTTCCTCGGTTGGTGTCCCGGCTGTTCCCTCCATTGAAATCCGCTCCGTGCCTGCTATACTCCCGCTCGGTTTGTAGAATAGGGCGAGTTCATGGACGACACGATTGCGGCAATTTCCACTCCGATTGGCGAAGGCGGTATCGCCATCATTCGCGTCTCGGGTCCGAACGCTTTGGCAGTCGGAGATCGCATTTTCCACTCGCGCGACGGCAGGGTATCTGAGTTCCCCTCGCATACCCTTCACTTTGGGACCATCGGACGGAACGGGGAAATGATCGACCAGGTCATGTTGGGGGTCATGCGCGCGCCACGGACCTATACCAAGGAAGACACCGTCGAGATCAATTGCCATGGCGGCGTGCTCACCGCCCGCAAGATCCTCGCACTTTGCCTGCAAAGTGGGGCGCGCCTCGCCGAACCTGGCGAATTCACCAAGCGCGCCTTCCTCAATGGTCGTCTCGACCTGACGCAAGCGGAAGCGGTCATGGACCTGATTCGCGCGAAGTCCGACCGTGCTCACACCGCCGCGGTTCGCGAATTGGAAGGCCATCTTTCGGTAAAGATCAATCACGCACGGGAGAGACTCATCACCGTTCTGGCGAACATCGAGGCGCACATTGATTTTCCAGAGGAAGATATCGCCCCCGAGACTAGAGAAACCTTGCTTCGCAGCACCGAGGATGTGTTGGGCTTTGTCCGCTCTCTGCTCGCCACCGCTCACGAAGGGAAGATTCTGCGTGAAGGCATCTCGGTCGCCATCGTCGGCCGACCGAACGTCGGCAAGTCCAGCTTGATGAACGCCCTTATCGGCTCGGATCGATCCATCGTCACATCTGTTCCTGGCACCACCCGCGATACTATTGAAGAAACAATCAGCATATCCGGTATCCCGTTTCGTCTCACTGACACAGCCGGCATACGGAAATCACGAGGCGCCGTGGAACAGATTGGTGTGGCGCGTAGCCGCAAAGTTTTGGACATTAGTGAGATAGTACTGTTGGTACTCGACTCATCCAAACCTTTAGCCGCTGCGGACCGTGAACTCATCAAGCAGGGCAGGCGGAAAAATACTGTCGTGGTGCTGAACAAAGTCGATCTCCGAAATCGCCTCCGTTTGCCAAAGAATCTGTTGCCAATGAAGCGCGTCCACCTATCAGCCACGACAGGCATCGGCCTCGATACTCTTCGCGATAAACTTCTGAACATTGCCTATTCTGGCAAGGTTGGTACAGCAAGCGTAGACGTAGCGATTAATGAGAGACAGGGCGCATTGCTAAGGTTATCAGAACAATACTTGACAGAAAGTATACAGTGTTTTAATTCAAATCAACCGCTCGAAATCATTGCCCAACAGCTTCGCCGAGGTCTCGATGCTATTGGCGAGATTATCGGTAAGACTGCCACGGAAGACATACTGAGTAAGGTTTTCAGCATGTTCTGCATCGGAAAATGAGTAACATTTTCACCTATCCGAAACGCTACGATGTCATCGTGATCGGCGCGGGGCATGCCGGGACCGAGGCCGCTCTGGCGAGCGCACGGATCGGTTGTCAGACCCTCTTACTCACCACGAATCTCGACACCATTGGGCAAATGTCCTGCAACCCAGCGATCGGCGGACTCGCCAAGGGTCATCTTGCCAGGGAGATTGATGCGCTTGGCGGCGAGATGGGCGTCAACACAGATGCCACCGGCATCCAGTTCCGAATGCTCAACACCAAAAAAGGCCCGTCCGTCTGGGCACCCCGCGCCCAATGCGACAAGAAAGCCTATCAGTTCAGGCTTAAATGGGCGGTCGAGAGGCAGCCGGATCTCGATGCCAAACAGGCGATGATCGATGATCTGCTTGTTGATGGAGACAGAGTCTGCGGGGTGGTGACCAAGATGGGCGTCCGCTACGATGCGGGGGCCGTTATCGTCACGACAGGAACATTCCTCCGCGGCCTGATTCACATCGGCGAATCCAAGATGGAAGCTGGCCGCGCCGGTGAGCCGGCTGCGTATTCTCTCTCCGACAGCTTGCGCCGTCTCGGATTTGAGCTCGGACGTTTGAAGACAGGTACTCCGCCTCGCCTCAACCGCCGCTCCATTGATTTTTCCAAGATGGACGTCCAGCCAGGAGATGATCCCATCCCATTCTTCTCCTACCGCACTCCGCCAACGTTCCACGTGGAACAATTGCCCTGTTATCTGACCTACACGACCGAGAAGACCCGGGAAGTCATCCAAGCCAATCTGCACCGATCACCAATGTACTCAGGACAAATCCAAGGCGTCGGTCCTCGCTATTGCCCATCTATTGAAGACAAATTCGTGAAATTCGCCGAAAAAGAGCGCCATCAGATCTTTCTGGAACCAGAAGGTCGTACCACTGACGAATTCTATGTAAATGGGGCTTCTACAAGCCTGCCGGAAGACGTGCAAATGCAGATGATTCAGACTATCGTAGGTCTTGAGAACGCGCAGATCATGCGCCCGGCCTACGCGGTGGAGTATGATTATAGCCTCCCGCATCAACTTCACCCGACGATGGAGACGAAACTCATCGAAAATCTCTACTTCGCAGGACAAATCAACGGGACGTCTGGTTACGAAGAAGCGGGTGCCCAAGGCTTGGTTGCCGGTATCAACGCCGCACTCAAAACAAAGAAAACCAAACCGTTAATCCTCACTCGTGCAAATAGTTACATAGGTGTTTTGATAGACGACCTAATCACAAAAAGCACGGATGAACCCTACCGTATGTTCACCTCTCGCGCTGAATATCGACTTCTTCTTCGTCAGGACAACGCCGATCTCCGCCTCACACCTCTCGGCCGAAACGTTGGCTCCGTCTCGGATGAGCATTGGGCTCTCTTCGACCAAAAGCGCCGTGGCATCGACTGCGAGATCGATCGCCTACGCAAATTGCGCGATGGATCCTTCACGTATGCCGAAATCCTTCGTCGCCCGGAGATCACGTACAATTCGCTTTCGATCGCCGACGCGACTCTTCCAGCTGATGTAACTCAAGAAGTTGAGATTCAACTGAAATACGAAGGCTATATCGCTCGCGATCTTGAACAAATCGAACGGTTCCGCAAGCTAGAAGATAAAAGCCTCCCAGGCTGGTTGGATTACGATAAAATAGCCGCGCTCCGCTTCGAATCCCGCCAGAAGTTGACGCGCTTTCGACCAGACTCGATTGGCCAGGCGTCTCGAATTCCGGGCGTCACGCCTGCAGACATCGCAATCCTTCTCGTTTGGATCAAGCGGGCAGCAAACGCAGCTACCTAATCCGTCTTCCGCCAATCGAGAATCATCTGCCGGAATTCTTCAAACAGCCGATCTGCATCGTGAGGTCCAGGCGAAGCTTCGGGATGGTACTGAACGCTGAAGATCGGCAGTTTTTTATGCCGCATTCCTTCCACTGTTTGATCATTCAGGTTTATCTGCGAAATCTGCACTGCGTCCTGCCCGAGACTCTGAGGATCCACCGCAAATCCATGATTCTGAGAAGTAATTGATACACGGCCACTTAGAACGTCCTTTACAGGTTGATTGGCCCCACGATGGCCGAATTTCAGCTTGAAGGTCCTTCCCCCGAAAGCGAATCCCAGTATTTGATGCCCCAAGCAAATTCCGAAGATCGGGACCTCACCCATGAGCTCACGCACCGAGGCGTGCGCGTAATCCAAAGCCTCCGGATCCCCAGGGCCGTTGGATAAAAACACGCCTTGCGGTTTGTACTTCATCACTTCTTCAGCTGTCGCCGTGGCCGGAACGACTTGAACACGGAATCCGCGCTGGCGTAGCTTTCGAAGGATGTTGTATTTAATGCCAAAATCAAATGCCACGATCGGAATGTCGGCTTGAGGCAAGGCGCTTGAATACTCCATCCGCCCATCCGCCCGATGATCAACCTTCCACCCATGGCTCAGGTCGTCCTGTGGGTCCCATACAAACGCCTGCGGATGCGTGACTTCCTTCACGTAGTCAACACCAACGATGCCCTTCCATTCCCGCGCGCGCACTACCGCCTCCTTATCACTTAGACCTTCAGTCGATATACAAGATTTCATGGCGCCTTTAATGCGTAATATTTTTGTCAAGGAACGAGTGTCTATTCCTTGAACTCCGGCAATCTTATACTTCTCAAGATACTTGGGCAGAGTATTTTGCGCACGCCAATTGGAGGCGATTCCCGAAAGCTCCCGTATGACGAACCCAGAAACGTGCGGCCGCCAGCTCTCTACGTCCGCCGGGTTTACTCCGTAGTTCCCAATCTGCGGGTAGGTCATCGCGACGATCTGGCCTTTATACGACGGATCGGTCAGAATCTCCTGATAACCCGTCATCGAAGTATTGAAGACCGCTTCACCGCACGCAGTGGCTTTCGCTCCGAAGCCAGTGCCGCGATAAATCGTCCCATCTTCGAGCGCGAAAATTCCGTCCAGTTCCGTTGTCATTTCGATTGTTTCTTGAACTCGTGCCAGACGACATTGCCTTTCACGATCGTCGCCAGTGCCTGCCCACGAAATTTCCATCCGTGGAACGGTGAGTTGCGTGACTTGCTCGCCGACTGCGTGACATCGTAAGTCCACTCGCGTTCCGGGTCAATGACCGTGATGTTCGCGTCCGCACCGATCGAAAGCGTGCCTTCCTTCAAGCGCAGTAATCGCGCCGGGTTCACCGTGAATGTTTCGACGAGAGTTCGCAGGCTGAGAACTTTCTTTCGCACGAGTTCGAGTGAAAGCGCCAGCTCTGTTTCCAGGCCGATAATCCCGAACGGCGCGACATCGAATTCCACTTCCTTCTCGTACGTGCAATGCGGCGCGTGATCGCTGCCGATAATCTCCAGCGTGCCGTCTGCAAGTCCCGCCCACAGTGCTTCGCGGTCGCGTTCCGTACGCAATGGTGGATTCATTTTATAATTCGTGTCGTAGGTCTTCACAGATTCTTCCGTCAACGTGAAGTGATGCGGGCACGCCTCGCCGGTAATTTTAATCCCGCGCTTTTTTGCCTGACGGATGAGTTCCACCGAACGCGCCGAGGAAATGTGCAGGCAATGGATGTGCCAGTCCACCTGCTCGGCAATCAAAATATTCCGCGCCACGATCACGTCTTCACCTATCGACGGCCAGCCGCGCAGGCCGAGCGCCGCGCTCCAATGACCTTCGTTCATCATGCCGTCCGCGACCAAATTATAATCCTGGCAATGATCGAGCACGGGAAGGTCAAACATCTTCGCGTACTCGACGGCTCGGCGCATCAACTCATTATTCTGCACACAATGGCCATCGTCGGTGATGGCCACCACGCCGGCTTTCTTCAACGATCCAATTGGCGCCAACTCTTCACCCTTCAACTCCCTCGTGATCGCGCCTGTCGGAAACACATTCACGCACGCGGCTTCCGCAGCGCGTTGTTTCATGAAGGCGATCGTGCCCGCATTGTCCGCTGGCGGTGTTGTGTTGGGCATGCAGACCACCGAAGTGAACCCACCGCGCGCGGCGCAAAGCGTTCCCGTCGCAAACGTTTCCTTGTCACTTCGTCCCGGCTCGCGCAAATGCACGTGCATATCGATCAACCCGGGCGTGACAATCTTGCCAGCAGCCTCGATCACTTCCGCGTCCTTTGCTGCGGCGGCAGTAATCTTGCCGTCCACCACGAACACGTCGCGGACTTCGTCCACGTTGTTCGCGGGGTCGATCACGCGACCGCCCTTGATGACCAGCGAACTCATTCCGCGCCCTCCGTGGAATGTTTCCCACCCGCGCAGAGAAACAGTACGGCCATGCGCACGGCGAGTCCGTTCGTGACCTGCTCCAAAATCACCGAGCGCACGCAATCCGCAATCTCGCTGTCAATTTCAACACCGCGATTGATCGGTCCGGGGTGCATGATCATGGCGTCGGGCTTGGTCCGCGCGAAGCGCTCCTTGTTCAGGCCAAACATCGCCGCGTATTCGCCGATGCCCGGGAACATCGTCATGCGCTGGCGCTCATGTTGAATGCGCAACAGATTAATCACGTCTGCGTCGCGAATCGCCTCGTCGATGTCGTGGGTCACGCGGCAGCCGAATTCCTCAAACACGCGTGGCACGAGTGTCGACGGTCCCGCCAGCGTGACGCGCGCGCCGAGTTTGGTCAGCAGCCAGATATTTGAGCGCGCGACGCGCGAGTACAAGATGTCGCCGAGGATGGTCACGTTGAGCCCCGCGATGCGTCCCTTCTTCTCGCGAATCGTGAACGCATCCAGCAACGCCTGCGTCGGGTGCTCATGGGCGCCGTCGCCGGCGTTGATCACGCTCGCCTTCAAGAGCCGCGATAAAAAATGCGGCGCACCCGCCGCCGAGTGACGGATGACGATGATGTCGGTGTTCAACGCCTGCAGATTCAGCGCGGTATCCTTCAGCGTCTCGCCCTTGACGATGCTCGAGGCGGACGTCGTAATGTTAATCACGTCGGCGGAGAGTCGTTTCGCCGCCAGCTCAAAACTTGTGCGCGTGCGTGTCGACGGCTCGATAAACAAATTCACCATCGTCTTGCCGCGCAATGAGGGCACCTTCTTCACCGTACGTTCGCCGACCTGCTTGAATGCCGCCGCTGTGTCGAGCACGCAATTAATTTCATCCACCGTCAGATCCTGGATGCCAAGCAGATCTTTGTGATTCCACGGGGTGGTTGTCATCGCTCGATCACCACCTCATCTTTACCGTCGATCTCCGTCAGCCGCACCCGGACGCGTTCGCCAGTCGATGTCGGCACATTCTTGCCCACGTAATCGGGCCGAATCGGCAGCTCGCGGTGACCACGATCGATCAGGGTGGCCAATTGAATCCGCCGCGGCCTGCCGAAATCGCTGATCTCGTCCAGCGCCGCGCGAATCGTCCGCCCGGTGAATAGCACGTCGTCCACCAGCACGACCGCCCGGTTGGCGACATCGAACGTAACATTGGATGGTCCCACTTTCGGCGGCGCATCGCGCAACGCGAGGTCATCACGGTGCATGGAGATGTCCAGCTCGCCGACGGGAAACTCGCGTTTGAGAATCGCCCCGACCTTCGCGGCCAGCCGTCGCGCCAGCGGCGCGCCATGGGTATGGATACCAATGAACACCAGCGCATCGGCCTCGGGGTTATGCTCGACAACCTCGTGCGCCATGCGAGTCAGCGCCCGCTCCAGTGCCGCGCCGTCCATGAGTACCGTCGCGTTCATGGCATAAAAAAAACCGCTCGCCCCAGTTGGGCAAACGGCCTCATTAAAATATCTGTGTCTTTTATCATCGCTCCTTGTCGGCCTCTCGGACCAACTTAAAGGTGCTCTGGAAAACTCTGCTTGCCTACGAGCTCGACTGCTTTCGCGACCTGCGCCAGTTCGACCGATGTTTTACGATCCAGTCGAGTAGGGCCCGTTCAAAACCGATGTCGTACCCCACCTTTTCGCTTTCGATCCACTTATGACGAAGGATCTCTTCGCGCTCGGCCAAAAACTCCCGGTACAGCGCCGAGTTCATCACCATATCTTTCGAATCGCCGTTCATTTCGGGCCTGTCACTCACGGCATAACGCTCTGGCCTGATCATCATCGGGAAGCATCCCTTATACCACTCACTTGGGGCCGGTTTATAACATACGACCGACTGAAATGCAACGATTCAGTTACGCCCGCGGCGATCGGCTTGGACGTCTTCCGCGCGCTGAAATTCGATCGTCAACCGCAGGATTTCGTCGAGGGACTTCGTTGGACGCCAGCCCATCAGCTGGTAAATCTTGTCGATGCTCGGCACCCGCCGCCGCATGTCCTCAAAGCCTTTGGCATACGCCTGGTCGTAAGGGACCAACCGCAACTCGGATCGGCTTTCGGTCAATTCCTTGACCCGCCGGGCTAATTCGATGATCGAAACCTCTTCCGTACTACCAATGTTGTAGACCTGGCCCACAGCCCGCGGCTGGTTCGGCAGTGCCGCCAACGCCCGCACCACGTCGGTTACATGGCAAAAACAGCGTGTTTGCTTCCCATCGCCATGAATCGCGATCGGCTCATCCCGCAGCGCAGCCTGCACAAATCGCGGCACGACCATGCCGTAGCGCCCCGTCTGGCGTTGCCCGACAGTATTGAAAAGCCTCACTACAAACACCGGCATCTTCTTCTCATGCCAATACGCGAGCGCCAGGAATTCATCCAGCAGTTTCGAGCATGCGTAACTCCACCGGCCGAATGTTGGGGGTCCGATCAAAAGGTCGTCATCCTCCCGGAAATTATCTCGCTCGCTCTTTCCGTAAACCTCTGATGTGGAAGTCAGTAGCAACCCAGTTTTGTGTTTTGCGGCGGCTGCCAGGACATTCTCCGTGCCGCGGATATTGTTCTCGATCGTGAATACCGGGCTGCGCACAACAAGTTCGACTCCCACCGCCGCCGCAAAGTGATAGATGAAATCCACCTGGTCAACCAGCGGCGCAAGATCGGCACTATTGAGAATGGAGCCTTTCGTGAAATGGAAATTTGGATTATCCCGCAGATGGGCAATGTTCGCGAGCGAACCCGTGCTCAGGTCGTCGATGACAAAGACCTCCTTGCCCTCCGTCACCAAAGACTCCGCCAGGTGCGATCCAATAAAACCAGCCCCGCCAGTGATTAGCACACGCTGCACGATGTCTTAAAGTAACTACTCCCGCATGAAAAATCCACAGAAACCTAAGGAGAACAGAGTTACCCCTGATTCAATTAGCGGCCTTTTGGAATTTCGCGTCCGAGCTTTTCCAGCACTGCCTTCATATCCTCCCACACTTCTTTCTTCGCGGGTGGGTTCCTCAGTAGGTAGGCGGGGTGAAAGGTCGGCATGATCGGGATGCTTCGGAAGGTATACCAATGACCGCGCATTTTGGTGATCCCCAGTTGCACGTCCAGCAAGGCGCGGACAGCAGTGGCACCGAGCGCTACAATCACCTTCGGTTGGATGAGTTCGATTTGTGACAACAGGTACGGCAGACAGTTCGCCACTTCGTCGGGCAATGGTGTGCGGTTTTGTGGTGGACGACACTTCAGCACGTTGGCGATATAAACTTCTTCGCGTTTGCAGCCCATCGCCGCGATGATCTTTGTGAGCAAATCGCCGGCGCGTCCCACGAACGGGATACCTTGCATGTCTTCGTCATGTCCCGGGGCTTCACCGACAAACATGATTTCCGCGCGCGTACTGCCCACACCGAAAACGACGCTATGGCGGCAACGTGACAACTCGCCGCATTTCACGCATACTTTCGCCCGCGCCTCGACCGCCGCGAGTTCGGTGGTGTGGTCGGCAGGTGTAGTCGCCGCTGTCCCCAGCGGCGAACTCGTGCCCATCGCTACAGGAGGCTTGCCCAGCTCCTCCATCGTCCTGTTCGACACTTCGACATGGGTCACGCCGGAGCGCTTCATATCTTCCAGCACCTTGATGGTTCCGTCGATGATTTCGTTCAGCTCTCGCACATTTTCACCATGTCGTCCGGCACCGGCGTGGTGAACTCCACGAATTCCTGCGAACGCGGGTGCGTGAAGCCGAGTTTATAGGCGTGCAGCAACGGCCGGGCAACCGAAATGTTTGTCGGACGCGCGCGCCCATACGTCGCGTCACCCATAACGGGATGACCGATGTGCGCCATGTGGACGCGGATCTGGTGCGTGCGGCCGGTGTGAATATGCGCCTCCACGAGCGCAAAGTCGGCGAATTGCTTTAGCACGCGGTAGTCCGTCACCGCGGGCCGTCCCCGCGAAGCGCGCGCGGACATCTTCTTGCGGTCGCGTTCACTGCGGCCAATGACTGTTTCGATTCGTCCGCTTGGCCGGACGAATTTTCCCCAGCAGACCGTTCGGTAGATTTTCTTCACTTCGCGGGATTTGAATTGCGCCACCAGCGCCCTGTGGGCGAAGTCCGTTTTTGCGACTACAATGCAGCCGCTTGTGCCCTTGTCCAGCCGGTGCACGATGCCGGGACGTTCCACGCCGCCGATCCCCGCCAGCTCGCCGCGACAATGATGCAGGAGCGCGTTGACGAGCGTGTGTTCGTAGTTCCCCGCTGCGGGATGCACCACCAGGCCGGCGGGTTTATTCACGACGATCAGGTCGTCGTCTTCGAAGAGAACATCCAGCGCGATTTCTTCCGGCTGTGTTGCGAGCGGACGCGGCGGCGGGATTTCGACACGGACCTTGTCGCCGGCGCGCACCTTGTAACTGGCTTTGACCGCCCCACCATTGACAAGGACATGACCTTGCTCGATCAACTTCTGCAGAAAGGCGCGGGAATGCTCGGCGAGTTCCCCGCGCAGGTATTGGTCGAGGCGTTGCCCCACCGTATCTTTAACAACTACGTGTGCCGACATCGTTCCCAATCATCGTCTCAGGCCGTACGAAGTTTCACGGTTTTGGGCGACAGCCACAGCGCCAGCGAAGCCACTGCGATCATCGTGATCGCCACGATCTGGCCAATCGTCAACACGCCAAAATAGAAGGTGTAGTAATCGCCCCGGAAGAATTCCACGCCCAAGCGAAGCGCGCCGTAGCTGAGCACGTACAACCACCACACCTGGCCGTCGAAGCGTTTGTGGCGGTAGAACAGGCTCAGTCCGCCGAAGATGGCCAGGTTGCCGAGCGCTTCATAGATTTCCGTCGGATGCACCGGCAAGGATGCACTCGCTGAAATCTTCACCAACTTATGTTGCAGATGGTCCAGGAACGGCGCGCTCCCGATCGGTCTGCCGGTTGCATCAAAGATTGCGGGAAACCGAACGCCTAACGGAAACCCATCGGAACACACTTTCCCATAACAGCAACCGTTGAAGAAGCAGCCCATGCGACCGAAGGCGTGGCCGAGCGCGATCGACGGCGCAAAAACATCCAACAATTTCGGAAGCGGCAGCCGCTTGAGCCGCGCGTACACCACCGCCGTGACGGTCGCGAGAATGAATCCACCGTAAAACACAAACCCCTCTCGCAGCGACCGCACCCCGTCCGCGTGCCAGCCGGCAATGAAATCGTCCCAGAAGAAAATGATGTGAAACAGCTTCCCGCCCAGCATTCCCGCAACAATCAACCATACGCCCAGATCGCTGATCTGATCGGCACTGATTCCCTCACTGCGCGCCCGCCGGCCCGCCACCGCCAGCCCCACGATGAACCCGATGGCCACGAGCACACCGTAGGTATGGATGTCGAGCGGGCCAAAACGAATGAAGATGGGATGCACAGGCTCTTCCTAGTACTTCTCATCGAGCACGATGCTGTTCTTCTCAAGGATCGTGCCTTCCGCCAGATCCAATGCGACAATCGATTCGTTGTAATCAGCCTCTGTCCGGATTTCACCGGAGCGTGCAGTAGCCAGCTGTGATTGCGCCTGCAAGACCAGAAAAGTTGTCGAGGTGCCCGCTAGTAGTTTCTTCTTTTCAGCGTCAAGCGACTCCTGCGCCAGCCGTGTCGCAGCGCGCGCGGCTTCGACGCTTTTCAAGTTCGTTTGCACGTGCCCGACCGCGTTGTCTACCCCCACGACGATGTCCTGTTCAAGCGACTTGAGGCTAAGCAATGCCTGGTCCGCATCCAGGCGCGCGATATGATAATTGGCGCGTGCCTGCCGATTCCCCAGGGGCACCGTGAGCAGGACGCCGATGGCCCAGGTTGGCGTGTTGCCGCCAGCCGTTCTCTCGGCAAATGTCTCAAAGCTACCACCACGCCCGTTGGCCGCATAACTACCCTGCAGGTCGATCTCCGGCCAGAGCTGGTTGCGGTTGAATTGCACGGAGATGTTTTGTTTTTCCAGGGCATGTTTCAGGCCAAGGTAGTCGGCCCGTTTCTCCAGCGCCGTCACCAGGCTGAGATCCACGTCCATCGCGACCATTTGCACCAACGGATAATCCACCGGCACCAATGAGACTCCCCGTAATTCCGTGACCCGCTGACAAATCAGGCGCTTCAGCGTGTTCTCGTTGTCCTTGATTGCACGCGCCGTAGTGATGACACTCTGTTCACTGTTGGCGACGCCGGATTCGGCCTGGATCACATCCAGCGGCGACATCGTCCCGACCTGCTCCCGCTTGCGGTTCTCGTCGAGCAATTGCTGGGCGAGCGCGCGGGATTCGAGGGCGGACTTGTGGTTCTCGATGGCAAAGATCAACTCATAGTACGCGGTACTCACTTCGTTGATCTTGTTCATCACCAACTGGACAAAAGTTTGGAGGGCAATCGACTGGCTTTCGCGCGCGATGCGGATGGTCGCTGCATTGATCCCCAGGCCGAAGTTTTTCAAGATCGGTTGCGTCAAGCTGACTCCCGCCGAGCCGGTGTACACGAAGTTGCTGGTCAAATCACCAGAGGTGCGCGTGCTGTTCCCGGACAGATCATAAGTCGCTCCTGTGGGCAGTTTCCCCGCGAGGCCGACGCTGGAATTTAATTGCTGCTGCTTGAGCGAGGAAAGCCCGAGCGACTTTGTCTGGTTGGGATCCAGTGGCGTGTTGGCGTCCTGGTAATTGATTCCGCCGGAGAGCGCCGGATCGTACACGCCCTGGGCATTGATCACACCCCAAGAGCTAATACTGGGATTAATGCGCTCGGACTTGATTTCGAGATTATTCTCCAACGCGCGTTCGATGCACTCGCGCAATGTCAGCGATTTGGTCTGGTTGGTAACATCGCTACCGGCGCGGGCAGCAGTCGCCGCAGTCAATAGAGCCAACGGTGCAACAAACAGAAAACGGATGGATTTATTCATAGCGTAATGCATCGATCGGATCGAGATTAGAAGCCTTGCGCGCCGGGTAAAAGCCGAAAAACACCCCGACCGCCGCGCTGAACAGGAACGCCACGGTGATCGAGCTGATCGATATCAGGGTGGGCCACCCAGCCACCGCGGACAAGAGTTTGGCCGCCCCCACGCCCAGCAAAATGCCGATAATACCCCCCAACGAACTGAGCGTGATGGCTTCAATGAGAAACTGCAGCAGAATATCCCGACCGTGGGCGCCAACCGCCATGCGAATGCCGATCTCGCGTGTGCGCTCGGTGACACTGACCAGCATGATATTCATGATGCCGATCCCGCCGACGACCAGGGACACGCAGGCGATGCTCGCCAACAACATGGTCATGACTCGGGTGGTGGCAGTCGCGGCGTCAGCAATCTCCTGCTGGCCGCGTATGGTGAAATCATCATCCCGTCCCGGTCCGAGCCGATGGCGCTGGCGGAGCAGATCGGAAACGCTGCGTTGAAGGCTATCGGAGACATCCGGCGAGGCAGCCTGGATCGTTATCATGCTTAGATTGGTGCGCTTGGAAACTCGCTTCATTTCGCTGGTGTAGGGAACGATAACGACATCGTCCTGGTCGGTATTCATGACCGAAAGTCCCTTGGGGGTCAACACGCCAAGGATCTTGAAGGGAATATTGCGGATGCGCAGGATTTTGCCGACCGGATCCTCGTTGGGAAAGAGCTGGGTGACAATGGTTTTACCAATGATGCACACCTTGGCCGTGCTGCGCACATCCTGCTCCGTAAACATCGCGCCGTCGTCGAGTGGCCAGTCACGGATGTCCAAATACTCCGGGCCTTCCCCGAGGATTTGGGTGTTCCAATTCAGCCCATTCGCAAGGACCTGTTGGCGGTCGCGAACCTCGGGGCTGACGCCGATCACCCCCGGCACCTCGCGGGCAATGGCGTCGGCATCATCGACAGTCATCGTGCCGGCGCCACCCCAACCGCTCCGCGCGCCACTGCTGGAAAAGTTGCCGGAGAAAACGAGAATGACGTTTTGCCCGAGGCTGGCAATCTGGGCCTCGACCTGCGACTTCGCGCCGGTGCCGATCCCCACCATGGCGATGACCGCGCTAACGCCGATGATGATGCCCAGCGCGGTCAGCGTCGAGCGCAGTTTGTTGCGCCGCAAGGCACGCAGCGCCAAACGTAGTGTGGCGGCGATTCTCATGACGAAAGTTTGACGGCCTGATGCGCCTGCTGCAGGTTGCGAAGTTCCGCCTCGGCCAGCAACCGGTTTTTGACCGGCACATCGTTGACCACCACGCCGTCGCGCATGATGACATTGCGCTTCGTGTACGAGGCGATGTCCAGTTCGTGCGTGACCATGACGATGGTAATACCTTCGCTGTTGAGTTTCTGGAACACGCCCATCACTTCCACGCTGGTGCGGGTATCGAGATTGCCGGTCGGCTCGTCCGCCAGTAGGACCGCGGGATTATTGACGAGCGCGCGGGCAATGGCGACCCGTTGCTGTTGGCCACCGGAGAGTTGATTCGGATAATGATCGGCGCGATCCGAAAGACCAACGATTTCCAGTGCATGCAAAGCGAGGTCGCGCTGTTGAATGGAGGTAATGTGGTCGTGTGTGTAGAGCATCGGCAGTTCGACGTTCTCCAGCGCGGACGTGCGTGACAACAAGTTGAAGCCTTGGAATACAAATCCGAGTTTCTTGTTACGAATGGCCGCCAGTTCGTCGCGGTCCAGGTGGGAAACATCGACACCGTCGAGAAAATACCGCCCTTTGGTGGGACGGTCGAGACAACCAATAACGTTCATCATCGTGGATTTACCCGAGCCGCTGGCGCCCATAATGGCCACAAACTCACCCGGCATGATGTCCAGTGAAACGCCGCTCACCGCATGTACGTCCACCTCGCCGGTGTGGTAGACTTTGTGGACTTCTTCGAGCTTGATGACCTCCGTCACGTACGCGTCGCCTCCTTAAAAACGCCGCATCCCGCCGAACGGGCTGGCTGCCGGCCCGGGACCACTTCCCTGCTTGTAGATGGCGGCGGTGACAACCTTGTCGTTCTCGCTCAAGCCTTCCGTCACCTCGGTGTAGATCCCGTCCGTGATACCCAGCTTGACCTGGGCTGGTTGCAGCTTGTCGTCTTTGAGAACATACACGGTGCGTGTCGGTCGGCGCTCTCCCTTGGGGCGCTGGGCGGAGGCGCCACCAGGACGCTGACCACCTCCACCTGTTCGTGGTGCCGCATTGGTACTGGGTCCCGACTCCGGGGGATGGAAGCGCAGAGCCGAATTGGGGACTCGCAAGACGGCGTCGCGCTCGGCGATAATGATTGAGACATTGGCGGTCATGCCCGGCTTGAGTTTCAAATCCGGATTGTTCACCGCGATGACCGTGTCGTAGGTGACGACATTCTGGACGGTGATCGGCGAGTTGCGCACCTGGACGACTTCGCCATGGAAGGTGCGATTCGGAAACGCGTCAACCGAAAAATCCACGTTCTGGTGGTCCTCGACACCACCGACGTCCGCTTCGGCCACGTTGGCGTCGATCTGCATCTTGGTGAGATCGTTGGCGATAACGAAGAGCACGGGCGCGTTGAAGCTTGCCGCGACTGTCTGCCCCACGTCCACGTTGCGCGAAATGACCATGCCGTCCACGGGAGAATAAATCGTGCAGTACTGCAAATCCACCCGGGCCTTCTCAAGGGCGGCCTGCTTGATCTGGATGGTCGCCTCGGCCTGATGCAGGTTGGCTATCGCCTGATCGTAGTCGGAATGCGGGATGAGTTTGCTTTCAAACAATTCCTGTGCGCGCACCGCGTTGACCTTCGTGAGTTCCAGGGCCGCCTGTGAGTTGGCGAGGTCGCCCTCGGCTTGATGCAGGTTGGCCTGGTACGTCGACGGGTCGATCTGCGCGACCAACTGGCCGTTTGTCACTGGCGAATTCCAATCCGCGTAGAGCTTGGCGATTGTTCCAGAAATCTGGCAGCCGACCTGGACATTGGTCACCGGATTGAGCTGGCCCGTCGCGGTGACAAGTTGTGTCAGATCACCGCGTACGACCGGAGTTGTCTGGTACTGCGGTGCGCTGTCGCGGCGGACTTTCATGTACCAAAGGCCCAGCGCCGCCAACACGATAACGCCTGCAATGAAGACCACCCATTTCCAGGACCGCTTTTTCGTTGTGTTTGCCATCTCCAGTTCCAAAATCCGCCGGTTTCCTGCGCATCCCCATTCCCGTGAAAGACGTGAAATGTCGTCGCAAGGTTACAACAATCGTTGCGATATGTCCCGCAAGGAAATCTTCGTTTACCTCGCCGTCGCGCTTCCTTCCGCAGGTGATTCAAACCGCACCGTTTCGGCGCCGGCGGCGCGGAGAACCTCCCAGATGGTTTTCTGGGCGTTCTGCTGCGCGTTGCTGAGAATGCCCATCTCCAGCGCGGCGGCTTGCACGGCCTCCAGCGCCGCGAGCCGTGCTTTCTGTTCCAGCTCCGGATTGAACGGCACCCACGGCGTCCACCACGTCTTGGAGCGGTCCCACACACGCGTTTGTTTCTCGTCCACATATACGTGCAGGACTTTCGGCGGAGGAAGCCTGGCCGTGACCGTGTTGTTCGGGGCGATCTGCACATCGTTCGTATTCAACGCGGCGAGATCGATACCCCCGAGGACGTCGGCCTGCACCATCAATAGCACCTGCTCGGAACCGAACGGCACCTTTTCCTCTTTCAAGCCAACGACCTTTTGGATGCTGTATTTCACAGTGACCAGTTCGCTTAATCGCTGGATTTCCCTCACCACCGCGGGTGGGTCAAGGACGCGATGCACAACCGCTTCGCGGCGCCCGAAGTAATACAGATAAACGCACGTCGCGCTGAGCGCGAGAATGATCGTGCTGACCGTGTAAAATTTGATTTTCTTCCACATGAGCGTTTAACGCGTGGTGTTTACCAACTCCTTCGCCGAAACGACCGGAACTCTCCGTTTCGAAGGTGCGCTTCGAACGGCCAATCGTTTTTCACCAGGACCATATAGTTCTGGCCCACGAACAGCGCCACCCGGCCCCCAAACGCGTTGTCGGGTACCATGAAGCTGAGCATCTCCCGGTCTAAGACACCGTTGGCGGGCAATTTGATCAATTCCGTTTGCGTGCCCGTGGTCGACGGCAGGAAATAATCCTTGTCGTGGTCCATGAGGATAAACCAGTTGCGGCGAAGTGTCACGTCGTACGTATTCGGGTTTTGCAGCCGCAAGTACACAATCAACACGCAGCTTGTCTCGGTCTTTCCCACTGCCACCTCGGTTAGCTGCACCACGTAATTCGTTCCGCCGTATGTCTGGACGATATGCGGTTCACTGAATTCCTTCGCCTCGCGAATCCGCAGCAACGAGAGCAACCCAAGGCTCACGCCAATGGTCGCCACAGCGATCGCCGCCACCGAGATTTGGACGCGCCGACTCATTGCGCCAACGCCGGTACGACGCACCAGAAGACAATCATGGTATCCTGCACAAACCTCCTTAACGAACAGCCGCCAACGATGACGGGGCCCGCCGCCTTACGGCGCACCCGGGTTCGACTCCGCCCAACGCGCCTGTAGATCGATTTTCGCCTGGTCCGCGTACGCGCGGGCGTTGTCATCGGTGAACGACGATCGCAAACTGTCCAGCAACCGAATCCGTCGTGGATAGTCCGGCTTGAAATGCGGCGGTGCTGGCACCGCGGCCACCGGTGCAAAACTCACGGGAAAATTCGCGTTGGCGAGGCCGTCCACCGCGGCGTAGAGGACTCGCGCATCCACGTTCGGGTCTGCGGCCAATCCGCGCAAGATCTGTTCCGCGTCGGGATTGACCTCCTGCGTGGCGGCGAGATAGCGCGTCGCCTCCACCAAATTGGGCAACGTCAGTGCTCCCGAACGCCACACTCGTGTCAGCGTTGCCGCCTGATCCCGGTCGGCCAGCAGCGCCACGGCTTCCAGTGCCCGACGATTATTGCGCAACGCCATCTTCTCCAGTTGGGGCAATGCTGTCGCATCGGCGCCGGCCACCATTTGCACGATCCAGTTTTCGGATGCGACCTCCGGAGTGGTGGGCCCCGCTTCGTTCAACCCGGGCCCGAAAGGAATGCGGCGGCGGGAATCAACCGCGGCCTGGATCTCGAGATTACTACTGAGGGTCGAAGCGGTCTCTTTCAGGCGCCGGACTTCGGCGTTGAGCCGCGCATTCTCCTGTTGCAACACGCGGATCTGTTCGGATTCCGTGGAGAGATCGGAATTTGTGGTGGGCGAGGCCCCGCTACGCCCATGCTGCGAACCCTGCACATAAAACAGTCCGATCGCTGCAATGACCGCCGCCCCCGTCCATAATCCAATTGAAAATGCCGCCGCCGGTTTCATATTCCGCGCGATCTCCTGCGTGGCCACTATAGCCGCGCCCCACCCGGCGCGGAAGCGAAATTCCGCCGCAAAATGCGGCCGAGTTTATTTCGCCGCTGGCTTGGCGCCAACTGCGGGCGGTGCCGCGAGCTGGTTCGTCGAATCGATGGAAGGAGCGAGTGCGTTGGTGGCTCCGGTTTCCGAGGGTTGGGCAAGTCCTGCCGGCGCTTCTTCCGCCGGTTTCTTGGCCCAACGGGTGCGGTCGGCAAGGAGAATGTGGTCCACCGTGGGCGCCATGAAGGCCTTGAGTGGGAAATCCGCCCGGAGTTGGCCCTGATATATCCCCGCCCAGCCCTTGTACTCGCCTCTTAAAACTTCGCTCTCCCGCTTCGCATCGAGAAAATACGGTGTAAGGAACATGAACTGCACGCCTTTCGGCGCAACAAAATCACTGATCTGGTAAAACTCGTCAACAGTCATGGGCAACCACACGGTGCGGCGGTCGCCGTCCCAGGCCATGGACCACGGCAGGTCGCTACAACCCAGCTCATTGGGCTCAAAGAGATTTGCGACCGCGCGTGTAACGGGTGGAATGTATGGTGGATACGGGTAAGAACCAGCCCGGGGCGGCAGCATCGTGAAGATCATTGGCGAAACATTCAGCGCTGCGAACACGCCAATGGCCATTCCGCGGGTCAACTTGATGCGGAAAGGAATGCGATCCAGCAAGAGGTAGAAGAATGCCACCCCGAAGATTGCAATGAGCGGGAGAAGCAAGACGAGCAGATTGCCCCCACCCACCTCCGGTCCGATTCGCTCGGGTTCGGAGCCGATTAATGCCATACCAAAGATGGCCGCGGCGATTGCCCCCAGCAACACACCGCGCAATCGTGTCGCATCGCGGCGACGGAAGCCGTACATCAGGCCAACACCAAAGAAAAGCACCAGAAAGTCGGAGCCGACGACCCGCAGATTGGTGAGCAGAATCGGGCGCGCGTTGCTCAAGAACTTTGAAATCATTTGTCGGAGGGAGTAGGCATCCGTGAAATCAGGTTGATAGGAACGCTGCAACGCTTCACCCTGAAGTGTTCCCGAACGCTCGATCAACTCGTATTTGGCAACGCCCAGCAAGCTGCCAGAAACCCGTTCGTTGCGCACCAGCCACGGGGTGATGACCGCCAGGAACGCCACCACGTACACGCCGGCCCACATCGCGGCCGCACGGCCACGAAATATGCGTGCGGCATAGATCGCCAGCGGAACAAGAAAAAAACCTGCGAGGTAGCGCGTCAGAAAGCACAACCCCAACAACACTGCACTGCCAACGGTCAACGCCACTACCGCGCCCGCCACTCGCGCCGGCTGTGCGTTGGCGCCCTCGCCTTCCGCCGGTTCGGGCGGATTCAGCCGTCCATCGGCAAGGAACAAACAGTACACCGCCAGTAAAAAAAGCAACATGAGCAGGTTCGTCGGCAATCCCGATATACCGTACGACCACAGCGTATCGGAGAAGAGCATCAACCACCCCGCCATGGCGGCGACACGGCTGTCAAAGAGCTGCTTGGCCCAGAGGTACATGATCAATATGCTCGCCAGCAGGCAAAGCTGGTTGAACGGCAGGATCCCCCACCGTTCGGCCGGAAAGATGTGATCGGCTTCGTTGTACTTGAACACACTCTTGGGCAGGATCTTGAAGACCTGCGCCAGTAGAAATGGATAGAGCGGCGGATTGGAGATGTCTGGATGTCGGTTGATCAGCCCATCGCGTGTGTCCTTGTTCTGGATGTCCCAACCATTCTGCTCCAGTTGCCAGAGGCTCAGGGGACGTATGACGTGCGTCGTAAAACCCTCACCGCGGGCGATGTTGCGCGCCAACTGAGCCATGTCGATCGCTTCGCGTTTCCCGAGGCCGTTGCGAAACTGGCTGGCGGTGTAGATGGGACTCAAAACCGCCGCCAGCAAGAACAGGGCCGCCCACTGGAGGACCTTCTTGCCACGCCCCATTTCAATTTGAAAAACCGCCGACTGAACCGATGATTCCGGTGCCCCTGTTGGTCGCGCCATATGTATGCTCCTGTTGTCTGCTTCGCTCTTCGCTATAGATTCTCGAGTCCGTACCCCTTCAACTTCCGATGCAGCGTGCGGCGGCTGATGCCGATCCTTTGCGCCGCCCTGGTGCGGTTGCCATCCGTTTCTTTCAACGCCTGGATAATCAACTGCCGCTCGGCGTCCTCAACGGTCATCCCCGCGTGCACAACGTTGATCTTCGTCAGATCCGCGACACCGCGGATTCCTGCGGGCACGTCACGCACGGTCAGACGCTCGCCCCGGGCCAATACGACCATCTGTTCGATGGCGTTGCGCAATTCGCGCACATTGCCGGGCCAGTCATACGCCAGTAGCACGTTGAGTGCCTCTGGCGTCAACTCACGCACCTGCTTGCCGTTCTCACGGCTGAATTCATCAAGGAACGACTTCACCAGCAACGGGATGTCATCCCGCCGCTCGCGCAGGGGCGGAAGGTCCACCGTCACGACACTTAGCCGATAGAACAAATCATCGCGGAACTTTCCCTCGCTGACCAGCTTTTTCAAATCCTTGTTCGTGGCCGCCACCAGACGCACGTCCACCTGCAGCGTCTTGGCGCCCCCCACCCGCTCGAACGCCCGTTCCTCGAGCACACGCAATAATTTGACCTGGATTTGCGGTTCCAGTTCTCCAACCTCGTCGAGGAACAGAGTTCCCCCGTCTGCCAGTTCAAATCGTCCCGTCCGCCTCTCGACCGCCCCGGTAAATGCTCCCTTTTCATGCCCGAACAATTCGCTCTCCAGAAGCGATGTCGGCAGTGCGGCCGCGTGGACAGCGATAAACGGGCCGTTCTTGCGAGGACTGATGTTATGGATGGCTTTCGCAATGAGTTCCTTACCTGTACCCGTCGCGCCGGTAATCAACACTGTGGCGCGACTCGGCGCGACCTGCTGAATCGTCTCAAAAACCTGGCGCATCAACGCCGATTGGCCGATGATGTTCTCAAGGCCGTACTTCTGTTCAATTTGCTCCCGTAGATTGACGTTCTCGGCCTCGACGCGGCGGCTGTTGAGCGCCCGCTGGATGACCAATTCGAGTTCGTCGAGGTTTACCGGCTTGGCGATGTAATGATATGCCCCCACCTGCATCGCTTGCACGGCGTTTTCGATCGACCCGTAGGCCGTCATCATGATGCACACTGGTGGATCGGTCAGCGACAGGGCCCGGCGCAACAAAGCCATGCCATCTACCCCGGGCATCCGTAGGTCGGTGAGCATCACGTCCACACGTGTGGATTCCAGCGCCTCCAAAGCCTTTTGAGAGTCTTCGGCCAGCAACACGTCGTACCGGTCGTGCAAGGCGCGCTGCAGCCCCTCGCGGGTGTTGCGCTCGTCGTCAACAATCAGGATCGTTGGTTGTTTCGTCTTCATTCCGTGATGACTTCATTCCGCGACGCTTCCAACAGTCGCGTCCGCTTCTCATGAATGGGAAGCTTGACGCGAAACGTCGTCCCCCGGTCCTTGTCGCTCTCGACTTCAATCGTGCCGCCGTGCTCGCGAACGATGCGCTGCACGATCATCAGTCCCAGGCCCGTGCCATTCTCTTTCGTGGTGAAGTATGGCTCGAAAAGCTGGCCAATCTCCTCCGGGGCGATGCCGTGCCCGCTGTCAATGAATGAGATAATGACGTGCGTCGGGTTCGCTTCCGTCCGAATGCGCAGGATGCCCCCGGAGCGCATCGCTTGTAGCGCGTTCTTGATGATATTGTAGAAGGCCTGCTTGAGTTGGGCGCGATCCAACAGGATCCGCGGCAAGCTGGGCGCCAACTCCTGCTCGACGAGAATATCGCGGTCCCCAATCTCGCGCTCCAGCAATAGAAGCGCGTCGGTGATCACATCATTTACCGCAGTCGGTTGCAGCTCCGGCTGCGTGGGCCGGATCGCCCGCAGAAATTGGTTGATGATCTGGTCGAGACGCCCGATTTCGTCGCGGGCCACACGAAGATCCTCCCGCAGTCGGTCTCCTTGCGCCGTGGGCAGCTTTTTCAACTCGCGCTCCATGAGTTGGAGGTGAATGTTGAGCGAGTTCAGTGGGTTGCCGATTTCATGCGCGACTCCCGCAGCCAGCAAGGTAATCGCCGAGAGTTTCTCCGACTCGATGGCGCTGGCCGCGCGGTGGTGGGACTCCGTCACGTCGCGCAGGATGATCGCCATGCCCGTTACCACGGAATTCTGTTCGTCGGCCACGGGGACGATATAGAAACTGAGGAACCGTTGTTGCGGATAGAAGACTTCCAGTTCGTGGCTGAACACTTTCCGCCACTCGTCCTTGTCCGCGGACCAGATTTTCTGCCAGTCAATATCACGGAGATAATTCGAGAGCGGTTCGCCGACGGCCCGCTCGGGATCGATGCCCAGCAGTTGGCCGGCGGCGGCATTGAGATACGTCGCCCGGCCATCGGCGTCGGTGACAATGACACCTTCCTGGATCGTATTGAAGAGAGTTTCAAGAAAGCCTTTCTCGCGGGCCAGCTTCAGCACAACGCTCTGCAAACTTTGCGGGTCAACCCGCTCGATGCGACCGATCAACTTATCAAGAAAGGAGGTTTTCACCTAAATCCAGTATGAATGTGATGTGCAACTACGTCACGGTTTGGAATGTTTTCGTCTTTGACAGGCCCGGGCGCGTGTGCCAACATGACGCTAAATAAGGACATTTTCAAGCCTAAATACTGAGAAATTCAAATGAATGTTGATGAAGTCTACAAAAGCCTGCTGGTTCCAAACGATTCCAAGCTCGCTCTCGTTGTCCTGGATGGACTTGGCGATATTGCCACGCACTCAACGGGCTTTCGCACACCCCTCGAAGCCGCCCGCACTCCCAACCTCGATGCCCTGGCCAAACGTTCGGCGCTGGGCCGGATGACCCCTGTCGCCCCCGGCATAACCCCCGGCAGTGGCCCCGGGCACCTCGGGTTGTTCGGTTACGATCCGCTGGAGTTTGAAGTGGGCCGCGGCGTCATTGAAGCTCTCGGGTTGGGCATCGATCTAAGGCATGGCGACGTCGCCGCACGGGCAAATTTCTGTTCGCTCGACGCGAAAGGCATTGTGACCGATCGCCGCGCGGGCCGCATCGACACCAAAGTCTGCGAAGCACAGTGCGCACTGCTCGCCGGGAAAATCAAAAAAATTGGCGACGTCGAGGTCATCATCAAAGCTGGCAAAGGCCACCGCTTCGTCGTGGTATTCCGCGGCAAGGGACTCGAAGGCCCTCTCAACGACAGCGATCCACATCGTGAAGGTTTGCCCATTGCCGTCGTCAAGCCGCAGAATAAATCCGCCAAGGCCGCGAAAACGGCGAAGGTCATCGCGGCATTCTACAAACAGGCGCTGCCATTGTTGAAAGACTGCAAACCAGCCAATGGTTTCTTGCTTCGCGGCATCGCGCATCAGCCAAAGATTCCGCTCTTCGAAGACCGTTACGGGCTCAAGGCCGCCGCGATCGCCATCTACCCGATGTACAAGGGCCTCGCCCAACTCGTCGGCATGAAGAAAGTCGAAGGCCCATCGACCGTGCAGCAAGAGTTCGACGCGGCCGTCGATGCCCTCAAAGCTTACGATTTCGTTTTCGTCCACGTGAAAGGGACGGACATGTATGGCGAGGACGGCAATTTCGATGGGAAGGTGAAGGCCATCGAAGAAGCCGATGCCGCGTTCGGTGTGCTCCTGCCCGAAGTGGATGTGGTGGCCATCACCGGCGACCACAGCACACCCGTGCCGGTCAAGGGACACAGTTGGCACCCGCAACCCGTAATGATCTGCGGTGAAATTGCCGGTTGGGACGGCCAGGAACGTTTCACCGAGCGTAGCGCCAACGCCGGCTCCCTCGGCGTCTTCGAAGCGAAGTACCTCATCCGCTATATGCAAGCCAACGCCAAACGGCTGGATAAATTCGGGGCGTAGCGGGAAGAGCCACGGCGTACGTGGAAATAAAATAGTGGATCCAAACTATATTCTCATCTGGATCGCCGGCGGTTCATGCATCGCGCTTATCATCCGGTCCGTCCGATACTCCGCGAGACTTCAACGAGGGTGGCTACTTGCCTCAGCATCAATTCTTGTCGTGATGCTGGCGCTGATGATTATCGCACCGAAGGTGGCCGGGTATGTCGCCGGCAGCCTGTGGATCCTGTTCATCCTGGTCCCCAGCCTCGCTGGTCGAAGCGCGACACACGCGGGCCTGCGGCAGGATTACCAACGTGCAGAGAGGTTCGCCAATTTCGCGCGATGGCTTCATCCCACGGACGGATGGAGACAACAACCTGATCTCTTCCGCGCGTTGCGCATGGCACAAGAAGGAGCTTTTCCCGAGGCCGTGAATCTTTTGGCGCGTCACCAATCGAACGCAAGTCCCCTCGGGCGTGTGGCTACCGCGCAACGGTGTCGCATTCAGGGTCACTGGGAGGAGCTCGTCGAGTGGGCGCGCACTCTACCACCGGCAACACGCAGCCGTGATGTTTCGCTGATGCCACTCCATCTGCGAGCTCTCGGCGAAACCCGCGATCTTGACGGCTTGGTCGAGGCGTACAAACAAGCCGAGCAAAGCCTGGAGAAGCTTGGGAATCCGATGATCCGCGCTCTTTGCCGACTGCCGGTACTGGCATTCTGCGGGCGACGTGAACACGTCGAACGCATCCTCAATGGCGAGTTGGCGCATCTGCACCCGAACGCCAGGACTTTTTGGTTGGGAACCACTGACATGGCTGCTGGGGAAGAAAATCGAGGACGCACACTATTAGCCAACATCTCCTCTTCTTCCGACGCGCTTATCCGTCAATCAATCGAGCTTCGCCTCTCCGGCGGTGTCGTCCTCGCCGAACAGGCTCTGTCAGAACAAAGCCGCCAAGCTGTCGCGCGAGTGGAAAACGAACTCGATCATGAGGCACGCTATGAAACTCGCCGCAATTTCGGTTCGTGGCGACCATATGCGACGCACACACTCCTTGCTCTCAATCTCGCCGCGTTTGCATTTGAGATCTCGTTGGGTGACACCACAAGAGCAGACACGCTACTGCGAGCGGGCGCCGCTTACCCGGATGCCGTGCTAAGAGGAGATTGGTGGCGGGTGTTCACCGCATGTTTTCTCCACTTCGGGCTGATCCACCTGTTGATGAACATGCTAGCCCTCTACATCCTGGGGCGATTCGTGGAGTACTCTCTAGGCCTCGTCCGTTACCTGGCAACCTATCTTGTTGCCGGAGTTGGGTCCGCTCTGACCTTCGTACTACTCGTCTGGATCGGTTGGCTGCCAACAGCCATCGAAGCAGGTGCCTCCGGATGCATCATGGGATTGGTCGGCGCAACCGGGGCAATATTGGTCCGTGGGTGGCGCACCGAGCGAGCCCCAATTGCCTTCAAACGCCTGAAAACCATCGGCCTGATAGTTGTCTCACAGGCCGTTTTCGACTTGCTCACGCCGCAAGTTAGCTTCACTGTACATACATCTGGCGTCGTCATCGGCTTCCTTACGGCTTTCGTTCTCTACCGCCCGAAAGAATATGGACTTGCCGGCGCTACAACGACACCTTCGCAGTTTCCTACTCCCCGCTAAACTGACGGTCGCCGGCGTCGCCCATGCCGGGGACGATGTAGCCGCGGTCGTTCAGGTGGGAATCGGTCGCGCCGAGGTAAATCTCGACGTCGGGATACGCCTTGGAAAGTTTGCGGATGCCTTCGGGCGCGGCGAACAGGCCGAGGTACTTGATCTTCTTCGCGCCCCACTTCTTCAACCGCGCAACGGCGACGGAGGCCGATCCGCCCGTGGCCAGCATGGGATCGAGCACGAATACGATGTCAACCGGTTTGTCTTCAGAGAACCGGCTGTAATACTCGACGGGCTCCAGCGTCTTCTCGTCGCGGAACAACCCGAGGTGGTACACACGCGCTTCCGGCAGGAATTCCAAAATCCCATCCACCATTCCGAGTCCCGCGCGCAGGATCGGCACAAGTCCGACGCTCGCGCCAACATGTGCGCCCGTCGTCTCCGCCAACGGCGTGGCCACTTTCATGGTCTCCTGCGGCAAATCACGCGTCGCCTCATAGAAAAGCAGCACCGACAACGCGCGGATGCGGCTGCGGACGACCGCACGGTCGGAATTCTTGTCGCGGATATCGGTCAGGAAGCTTTGGGCCAGGGGATGGTTCAGGACATGGGCGGTCTCGCGCATCGCGATAGCTAGTGTAAGACGCGGATTGGATTATTCAAGCGGAGAAACGAATCGCCCGAACCGGATGCCCCTGTGGGATGGTGGTCTCCTCGGGAACTTCCACGAGGCAATCGGCGTTCGCAAGGGAGGAAATCACATGCGAACCCTGGCGAGGCATCGGTTTCGCCAGCCACTTCTCGCCGTCCCGCCGCAGGTTCGCCCGCATATAGTGCACACGATCACCGCGGTTCACGAAATCTTCCGCCGCTTCCGCGGTCACCGTTGGCAGGTCGATCTCGGCAGCGCCCCGCATCTTGAGCAACGCCGGTCGTACCAGGATGAGGAACGTCACCGCGGCGCTGACGGGATTGCCCGGCAACCCGAACGCCAACTTTTCCCCGTGCGCGCCAAATACAAACGGCTTGCCGGGCCGCATCGCGATCCTCCAAAATTTCTGTTCGCATCCCAATTCCGCCAGCACGTCCTTCACGAGGTCATATTCGCCGACAGAAACGCCACCGACGGTGATCACCGCGTCGCATTCGCTCAGGCCATAATCGATCTTTTCGAACAAATCCTCGCGCGTGTCGTCCGCGATGCCGAGTTCAACCGGCTCGCACCCCGCTTGTTTCACCAGCGCGCCGAGTGAATAGCTATTCGCATCATAAATCTGGCCGGGGCGCAACGCGCGCCCCGGTTCGATGATCTCCGCTCCCGTTACCAACACGCCCACCCTCGGCCGCGGGTAAATCGTAAGTTGGGCCAGCCCGACCGCCGCCGCCAACCCGAGTTGCGCAGGGCCGAGCACCCGGTTTGAACGCAGTACAATCTCACCCTTCGTCGCGTCATCGCCGGCACAACGGATGTTTTCGCCCACCTCCACGGATTCCTCGACCGCAATATATCCTTCATGGTGCGGTCGCGTGTCCTCCTGCATCACCACTGCGTCCGCGCCTTCGGGTATCGGCGCGCCCGTGAAAATCCGCGCGCACGTCTGCGGCTCCAAACGCGCGCCGGCCGCCGTGCCCGCGGGCACTGTGGACGTCACGCGCAAATGAATCGGGTTGTTCTCATTCGCACCTGCTACGTCGGAAGAACGCACTGCGTAACCGTCAACCGCGCTATTGTCCCACAGGGGTAAATTGATGGGCGACGCAACATCCTGCGCCAGCACGCAATCCAGGGCCTCGACCAGAGGAACGGCTCGCGCCGAGAGTGTCCGCACTGCCGACAAAATGATTTCCCGCGCCTCGGCAACCGCGAGCATCTCGCCGCCGTTAACGGGCTTCGTCGCCAACATGCACCTCTCCTTCCATAATGTCCGCCGTCGCGAACTGCGCCCGCACCGGCTCCGTAATCCGCACGACGCCCACCCATTTGCCATTGCGGTAGACATCCACACGCGTTCCCACTGCTGGCACCACCCGTGACGTGAAATCGATCACCACAAAACCATGTTCCGAGTTCAGCGAGACGATCCTGACGCCCGTGGTTCCCGGCACGTACACAGAAGATTCGAGCTGCAACTTGTCCGGCTGGGCCGTAACTCGTGCCGGCGGATTCATCGCACATCCCAGGCAACCCGCGACAAGTGTCGTCGCAAGAATCACCCCGGCGATCCGTCTCACTGCCGGGGACGGAAATCGTCGACTTATCACAATTTTCATGCCTCCGCTCGAGAAATTGGCGCGCCTGGCGTGATTCGAACACGCGACCGCCGGATTAGAAATCCGATGCTCTATCCAACTGAGCTACAGGCGCCCGGATTGTTCATTACTGGCTGACAGCCTATCAAAATCTACTCTGCCATTTTCACCATTTTCAACACCAGCCGCAAGCAGATACGCCGTGGCCATCAAGTCATCTTCCCTTTCTCCTTAATCTGCCCCGTCGCCGGATTGCAAGGCGCCGAGCCCGAAGGGTTTCGCGCCGATCGCACCCGGGGGCTGTGTGACGGTCTCCAGACCACGCACGTCGCCCGACCGAAGGTCTCAAGGCCTCTTTTACCTCCCATTTTGGGTTCGTTTTCGGTAAATGCCCGCATTTTACCCCCTCAAATTGGGTTCGTTTTCCAAAACGAACCCAATTTTGTTCGTCGCCTCCAAATACATAAGTCACTAATAACAAGTGGTATATGCGTTGGTTTTCACAAAACCAATTTGGGTTCGTTTCGCAGAAACGTATAATAGGCCCCTCCCTCATGTATAGTGGCGCGGGCAGCCCGGCCTTCGTAGCGTCCTCGCGAAGTAGGCTCCCGCCCGTGTCTTTCCGCCTTCGAGTTGAACAGGCGTCCCGCCTGTAGCCTTCCGCTGTTGCACCCAGGAGGCGTGCTCGGCCTTCGACTGCTCTTCCGTAGTCATACCGCCCACCATACCACTATCGGAATCCGATTTCCAGAAGAAAGGTGTGGGCTGTCGAATCCCGCGAGAACTGCGGTGTTGGTATGCAGAGGGCCGTTGTCAAAACGACGAATTCCCGCCCAGGCTAATTCGGCATTGATAGCCAAAGATGTCGCAGTGTGATAGCGCCTGCTCGCTTACCTCTGAGCACAAAGCTACGCCTGTGACGGGTAATAGCAACTGCCGGTTTGTGAGCGCTAATCTTACAATCGCGCGGCTTGCCGATAGCGTTGATTTTATTCGCACGGGCTTGGAACGGCTGTACTAAAGCTGCGGATGGTTTCTGGTGCACAGTATTATATCCAATCATCAGCGCTTCGGTCATTGCCCAGGCGTAGTCACCGACGATAAAACGTTCAATCCCGGCGTCGCAGTAGTCTGCAAGAAGGGAGTGCGCTGCATCCACAGGTTTACACTCGATGAAGATTCCATCCTGCGACCGTTTTACATTCGGGCGATCGGCGAGATACGCAACCATATCGGGTTTCTTACTGGTCTTGACACCGTCGTAGTTCCGTACTTCGGGCCGTTTGATGCTGGAAAAGACGTCGCCCGTGAATCCGTTCACCAAGTTGGAATCCAATAAGTGGTCCTCGAGAATCTCGTGAAGGTGGGTAGTAAAATCGACCTCATGTGCAGAGCTAGGATCGAATGGTCGTGGCGGATCTACGTGCAAGATGTTCCACGCTGCCACTACAGCTTCTTCGATGACGAGAAAGACCGCAAGAGTTACCCCGGGATGTGGCAATGAGAACCCCTGCTCCCTCCTCGCCGTCGAATCGACAGACAGTCCAAATCCCATTCGTTTATTCCTCGAAAGGTCCCATACCTTCGCTCAGAATCCTTATCGCACAGAGTCGCGCACGGGAAGCCGTCCAGTAACGTGAATGGTTCAAAATGGCGACGATCAGTGTACGCGGGATTTCTGCATCAATCATTGCCATACTTGCCCCGGTACCGCTGGCTAACTCCAAGGCGCTTGCAATCACAGTGTCATCAAGGTCATAACTAAGTTCGGGCGTGTTCGTTATCACTATCGCGGAGAACGGTGCGTCTTTAGCGCCGGCGCCGATGTCGCTGAGCGTGACACAGACACCTTGACCGATGCGTTTGAAGAATGGTCGTAAGACGGTTTCCATCCGAGCACAAAATTCAGTGCACTGTTGCGGCTTCGGTGATGCACTGGCCCTCCTACGGACAGATTTGAAAGGGAGCTCCACACTCAAGGTGTCACGAATGACTTCCATGTCACGTGGTTTGAGATCGTAGAGATCGGCGAAGAAGCCGTCTATGTCCGCGAAGACTTGAGCGTCTTCGCCAAGTAACCGTTCGCTGAGTTTTTGAGCCAAGGTTCGTTGGGTGTGGGACAGCTTTGCCCAAGGAATAATTGGAAAGCCTTCGAGATCTTCTTTATAGATCACACGGCGCTCTGCTCCGAGCTTTGGGCTTGTGAGCAGGGCGTAATGCATCCATAAATCGGAGTGGGTTACGAGTTGGAGGTAGCGAACCAAAGCCCGACCTTCTGGGTGTCCGGCACCAGAGAAGCCGTGGAAGCTTTGGTTGAAGGCGACATCTTTCTGTGCAAGCCATGCTCTGCCGTTTGCGCGTGCGATTCCGGGCGATTCCTTAACCAAAACGAGGGGAGCTCTGTAGTATTCACGGGATCTCGGGCGAGCAGCGGTAGTGCGAGCGAATAGCGGAAGCACCGAAGTCCTCACAGAGAATTTGAAGTGAGCTCTCGCAGTGACATTCGGCAAGCCCTCTAGAAACGAGGCATCCCTTTGTCCTTTTTTCTTAACTGAATAGCCGTTAGTACAGAGTAACTTCAAATCCTCTTCCCAGTACCGTTGTAAAGGTACGCCGTCGCTCTGTTTCACCTTGCGTACGACCTCAATGTCTAAAGCGGTGCCGAGCGCAAGGGCCTTCCACAGCCACGGCTCAGCAAAGGTCTGTTCAAGACTGACCTCCTCAATTGATTTCGAGTCTACGCGAATTTCGCCACGGTCATTCAGTGCCTCGTCAGGATGCACCGTGATCCAGCGCACTGTATGGTCCGGTTTTGGCGGACGGTTACGGGCGAAGAATAAGAGAAAGGGCTGTTGCATCTCTGGCCACACGTTAGTGTCGGAAAGATTCGAGCAGTTCAGCATCCCGGTCACAGTGACGGCCTGCAGGATTGCTTCTCGTGCACGCTGGCCGATGTCACCCTGCTTGAAGAGTAGCCGTGCTGGTAGTACGAATGCTATTCGCCCACTCGGTTCGCACCACTGCATTGCTCGCCAAACAAACGGCAAGTCTGGCACGCTATCAGGGTTCTCGTAGGATTCCGCGAGGGCGGTAAGATTGCGCTCGTTAAGGACTTCACGTCCGATTGCGTGGAATGTCGTAGCGACCGCCTTTTTTGACTCGTCGAGGCTCCTCCAAGGCGGATTGCAGAGGACCATCTGGTAGCGTCCACGATGGCCTTCCAGCATTTGTAGATCCAGACTTCCTACCACCGGGCCTTTTTCGGGGTCTTCTTTGCGCCGGCAGTTAAAAAGCACCGCGCCGCGCAGGTTTTTGAATCGCAAGGCGTGAGGGGGGGTGGGCTTCGGGTCGAGTTCAACCGCCGTTAGATAAAGGCTAAGTGCGGCAAGCCGAAGCGCCGATTCACTGATATCAAAACCACGTAACTGTTTATTGAGAATATCGCGGATTATGCGTCGATCAGGCCGCTGACCCATGGCCTTCCAACGTTCTTGATAGAGGCGTCGAAAGGCGAGAACGAGGAATACCCCAGCGCCACAAGCCGGATCCAACACATGCGCTTTACCTCCTCTCCGCATGCCGTCAAAAGCGTCGTCCACGAGATACTCCGCGATCCGCCGTGGTGTGTAGTGCACACTTGTGTCTTCCGCTTCCTCGGGCTCCCATTGCCAGACAAACCCTTCGTATACTTGGCTCAACAAACCAACTGGTACATGTGCAAAATCAAACGTGCTCCAGTCCATGCGTAACTGTTGTTGATAGCCCCCGCCCGCTGGCTCCTCGTCCCGCAGAATGGCACGCAGGTGTTTAAAAACCTCATTGTCAGGAAGCGCAAGTTGACGAAACCACGCAAGATTCCCCTTTCCGGATAGCGGTAGAAAGTCGCCATTGAACGTGTTGTCAAGCCACTGGCAAGTGTGAACGGTTTTTGTGGCATCTAAGAAGCAGTCATCTAGGCGTCGGGCACCGGGCGCGATCTCTTGGAGGTTCTGCGCTGTCACAACTCCGCGATCGCTCAGAAAACGGAGGAAAAGAGCACGACCAACCAATGACAGGATGTCGCGCCGCTCGATGCGGGGACTTGCCGCACCAACTCTATTCGCGACTTCTGTGAGAAGCTTGAACATGGCTTGGTATACGAAGTCTGCGTTTGGCGTTCCTTTTGGGTCATATTCGCCAAGGGCCATGCGCGCAAAGAGAGAGCGCGCATTCGGTGTGTTTGGTTGAAACTCCTCCCAATTCTGCGAGCGAGTATCGAGGCTGACAGGAATAACGCGGACCAATCCCGGCTCCACGATGGCAAGAAAAGCGCGCTCGCCGCGACTGCCGAGAGCGCGGCGCAAACGGCGTAGTTCTTGATCGTCCCATTTGTGATCTGCGGAAAGCTTGTCATTTCTAATGAAGTAGAGCAGAGGGCGGTCGCGACTCTCCGCCACACCGTCCGGCACGACTTTGCCGCCGCCATTATAAGGGCCGGGACACAAGTCTAAGTAATTCAGCAGTTCTGGTCCAGGGGTCGGGACGAATAACTTTACATTCTGAATGGGAACACCACACCCCATGATCGCGTGCGGAATCGCACCGTGGTTAACATGAGAAGCAGGAGTGCGCCATTTCCGTGTGCCACTCATAACCTCCAAAAACGAATAACGCTCCTTGTTGGCTTCAGAATCCCTTACCAGAACCTCGTGTGCGGCGAGAGATTAGCATATGAGAAATAAATTACAAGCGGAAATCGTTGACAGTTATGGAGTTCGGAGTGCAGTCCGCCGGCATGGGCGAAATATGGCGGTTGTGAAGCGGTTGGTAGAGGACGGCGTAGTTGTTGCCGTCACCACGAGAAGCTGGATTTCAGGTATACGCGCGATTCCGCCGCCTCGAACCCGGGAGACTCGCCTCAGCCTTAATCCCACCGACTGCCCTCAATGCCCGTAACCGACCCGATCATCGGCTTCGAGGTGTTCAACCAGCGTCGTGCTCCCACGGCTTCAATCCCGCGTTGACACGCTCAACGGCAAAGCGCTCTCGTTTCGCCGGGTCGTAAATCAATCACTCTTTAACAGTGATATTATTGCGGACTTCTCGCCCGCCCGCTGCATCTCTGGCGATGTCCCCGGCCCTGCTTTTCAGATCTCTTGTGTTCACAAATCCGCTTAACTGGACAACGTCCTTGAATGTCTCCACATTCACTCCCTCGAAATACTTGCGTTGATGGCTGTCCGCCAGTGCTGCGCTCACATGAGAAGATGTGGCGCGGTCATCAATCCGTTCGCCGGTGCTTTGCGTGTAGCGGCCGCTGGCGCAGCCAATCACACCAACGAGTAATGGCAACGCCCCGAGATAAAGGATCAATCCCAACGCGTTGAAGGTCCTGCTCCTGTTTGGAGATATTTTTGACATATGGTCCCTTTCTTTTTCTACGGCTAATAGTTTGCCAGGACTTCAGACTATAGTCGTGCGCCAGATGTTTGCCATGGGGTGAAACCCTACTGTGGATCGCCGGGGCGGTAGCGGATTATCGCCTGTAGCAATTGTCTCTAAAGATCGAAAAACGACAGGGCGTCCATTGATGACCACAAGGGAGAACGCCCCGGCCGACGGCAAGCAGCGTCCCGTGTCGCGCGAGATGGGCACGCACCTTGATCACCACGGTCAGTGGCAGGTTGGCGGAACGGCCTCACAGCCCCGGGTTGCGCCCTTTCTGTAAAAAGCACACACTTCCCATCCCGCCCGAAGATCCACCCCTCATACAACCATCCCAGAAATTTCCCGCCATAGGCATAGATCCCATTCCCCGAGAGCCACCCCGCCGGTGTGCCATCTTGCATATAGATGGACTCTTTGTCACCGTCGACGTACGCCACGGCGTGCCCGTGTTTGTCCCAAAGGTCAGTCGTCATATGCCAGCTTCGGCGGAGGTGGGTTTGAGTTGGGCTGCGTTTGGAATTGGATTCGCTGCCGGGGGTGCGGTACGGCGCCGCCCAACAGCGATCCAATTGTTTCGTTACGCTTTTCTGCCCTCATGCCGGCTAATGCTCGTCGTGATCCGGATGTTTCTGCTCGTGCCGTTCTTCTTGCTTCTGATGCGGATATTTCGCCCTCACTTCATCATGGTGCCGGTACGGCTCAGGCGAATCGAGATTGACCGTCACGTGAGAACGCAACACGAAGTTCTGCGGCACGCGCGCACCCGAACGCCACGAACCGCCATCCGACCAATAATAGACATGCCGGTGGGGTTCGAAATACACTTCCGCATCCGGGTAATACACATACGAATACGAAACGCCGACGGCGGGGCCGCGCGAGTATTCGTGAGGGCGCTCTACATAACAGCCGACCAGCCCCAGCACACTGCTGATGGCGAAGGTGAGTACAATGAGTCTCTTATTCATATTTTCCTTTATTGTTGCCTCGAGAGGTTTCACTACACCAAAGATAAGTCGGGCAGCGGTCAACTGCGATAGGGTGTTCACCCCATCTTAAGAGAGACCGCTCTTGGCGCAGCTTATGGCCAATCATCAAGTAGGGAGCAACGGCCCGGGTCTGTTTTTACCATTGATTGTCAGACACTCACGGCACGTCAGTGGCCAAACGGGATGATGATCCGCACACCCACATACGGCTTACTGCCTTGTCCCGTGTCAAGGTCGAGCTTCACGCGCACGTTGTTCAGTAACACTCCAGAAGAAGTTGCCCGCGTGTGGCGCAGGCCGCCCTGATCAAAGCTGAAATCAGCCTGGTTCTCGACGCTCTTGACGAAGCGATCGACGGCAAACACCGCCGTGTCGAGACCGTATTTGGCGGCCTGGATCTGGCGTTTGACGGATGACGAGGATTTTTGCGGCGGGCTGTATTCTGCTTCAAAACGCTCCCACGCCTCGATGTCCGTCGGCTTGCGCTGGGGCGCCAGCATCGACTGGGGCTCACATTCGGGAAGGGCCACACGATGGGTCCGTTCGCTGACGTTGCTCCGTACGGACTCCACCGGAATTGTGGAAATCGATAAGGAGGCCATCAGGAACGGGGACTCGGAGTTTTGCGCAGTAGCGGCCGGGACGGCCGACCAACAGGAAAGACACGCGGCCGTCCCGGATATGGTTGAGTGCCAGTGGCTGAGGATGCTACGTTTACTGCAACGGCTCACGACGACCTCTTATTCTCTTGGTCCTCTAATCCTTCTTTTCGTCGTCTTTCCCGGGCTTCTGCTCGGTTGGTTCCTTGGTCGCTGCGGGCCGATCGGTCGCGGGCTTGGACTCAACCTTCCCGTCAGGTTTGGTCTCATGTTTCGTCTCGGGCTTGGTCGCCGGCTTGGCTTCCGGGCCAGCGGGAGGGGCTTTGGCCTTTTCGCTCCCGGTCTCACTCGCCTTTTCCGGCCGCACGCGATTCTCCTCGGCGGGCTTCGCAACCGGGATCGGCTTGTCGGCTGGGTGGACTTCCTTCTTCGTTACCGGCGGCTGTGGTTCGGCCGTCGTTGTGGCTGGCTTCTCAGCCCGATGCGGCTCTTGTGCAGGGACTACTTTCTTTTCAGCCGGTTCAGCCTGATTGCGAACTGGCGTCGGGGCTGCTTTCTCGGTGGTCGATGTTGGCGTCGGATGCTTAACGGCGACCTTCGCTTCCTCTTTGGTGCGCAGTTCGCGAACAGGCGCCGCTTGAATCTTTCGTCCGCTTGCCTTTTCGATGATGACAGTATCGGGGCCCTTGTTGATCACGGTCTTGTTAATGATGGTGGTGTTATTCACAATCACCGTTGTTGGGCGGATCGGCTCCAGAAACCGTCGTTCCTCGACAAAGACAACCCGTGGCGAGATGATGTTCACCTCGACTCTTCCGGACGGGGACAACGGCGCCCAACCAATGTAGCCACCCCCCTCATGCCAGGAGACCCACGCCGGAGCCCAGACCGTCTGCGGCACCCAAAACCAGCCGAATTCCGCGTCCATATCCCAGCGCCCATAGTGGTAGGTGGCCCAGCCCCAGGGCTCGTCGCTGACCCAGTACCAGCCGGCATCGGTGCGCTCCCAACTGCCATTGCAGTACGGGCGCCATCCAACCTCCACCCGGGACGGCCTCCAACAGCGTCCGTAGGATCCGACCACCACCCATTCCCCTTGCGGGGCGAGCGGCTCATAAAAATCGCTTTCGCTGTGAATCGTCACTCCCACCGATATCTCGGCGGCGCAAGTGACGCGCCCCGTCAATGTCGCGAAAAGCGCGACGCACAAAACGAATCCGACTTTTCCTGCCAAACGTTTGGTTCCATTCATAGAGTCATCCTTCTGTCCAATAAATCAAAAGCGCGTTGTTGTTTTTGGAACACAACGACGTGGGCATTAACGGCGAGCCGGATGATTCCTCTGGCTCTGCGATTCCCGCAGACGCTGTAAACGGTCTCGATGAGACTGCCAAACGTCAATGCCCTCTTCTTGTGATTGGCTTGCATGCCCCCACGATAAGCCGGGAAGTCCTGCAGGCGCTATGGGGTGTTCACCCCACCGGTGCGTTCACTGAACCAGCCGCGACCAGCCTCCGGAGCTACGGTCAACACCCCATATCATTCCGCTGCCATCCCACGTACTTTTCTTGCATGAACAATAATTTGAAATGGTCAGCTTTGAAATTGGCGGTCTTATTGGGCACACTCTCTGCATTGCTTACGGGATGCTTTATCTGGCGAGACCACGATCACGATCGGGGCGAATCCCGCCATGAAGAACATGAGGAAAATGAGCATCATGATCAGGATCGTCACGACGACCAAGATCACCATTGAGAATGAGACCACCATTGGTGGTCAGGATCATCCATGAGGAAGCAGTGAAGGCCGCCTAGCGCAAGGAACCGCGCTCTGTGCCACCCAAATCTCTGAAATTATCGCCGCTGGTCATGTCGGGCGCGCTGGTGTTGATCGTCGCCTCGATATACTGGGCGCGCCCGGTCCTGATACCGGTGGCGCTGGCGATGTTGCTGACTTTTCTACTAAGCCCCGCGGACAGCGCGCTTCAACGCCTCGGCCTGGGGCGGGCGGTCTCGGTCGCGCTACTGGCGATAATAACATTTTCTTTGATTGGCGTCATCGGTTGGGCCATCTCCGTCCAGGTGAAGGAAATCGCCAAGAATCTACCCAGCTACCAGGGCAACATCAAAAAACGGATCGAGGATTTGCAAGTGGGCCAGGGAACGACGCTGGATAAAGTCCGCATTGAGTTCGAGCAATTAATCGGCGACGTGACCACCAACGCGCCGTCGACTGAGCAAGCTCGCCAGCCAGTCCTGGTCGCGGTGCAGGGCGGCAGGTTTTCCTCTGGGATATGGCAATTCTCGCCGATGATTCAGCCGCTGCTGGAATCGCTGTTCTACATCTTGTTGGTCGCCACCCTGGTGATTTTCATGCTCTTGGAACGTGACGAGTTGCGCAACCGCGCCATTCGCCTGCTCGGCTACGGACGACTGAGCCTGGCGACTCAAGCGCTCGATGAAGCCGGCCAACGAGTTAGCCGTTATCTCTTCGCCCAATTCATCGTCAACGCCTGCCTGGGCGTGGTGATTGGCCTGGGGCTGTTTCTGCTGGGAGTACCTTACGCGCTATTGTGGGGATTTTTGATCATTTTCCTGCGGTTCGTTCCCTACATCGGAATCTGGATTGCGGCGATCCTTCCGTTCGCAGTCAGCCTCGCCACCTCCTCAAACTGGTGGCAACCGTTGTCCGTGATCGCGCTGTTTGCCGTGCTCGAGCCTATCGCGGCGTTGGTCATTGAGCCGATGCTGTTCAGTCAAAGCGCCGGCACCTCCAAGCTCGCCATGCTGATCGCGATCGCATTTTGGACCTGGCTGTGGGGCCCCGTCGGACTGCTGTTGGCAACGCCGTTGACTGCATGCCTGGCCGTCGTCGCGAAGTACGTCCCGCAACTCGAATTCATCGCCGTGCTCCTCGGTGACGAGCCGGTCATGCAGACCTCCGTAAGCTATTACCAGCATTTGTTGACGATGGATCAAGACGAGGCCGAGGCGATTGTGGAAGAACAGTTGCGGACTCATCCGGTCGGGCACGTCTTCGACGAAGTGTTGATTCCCGCCCTGCATTACGCCAAACGGGACAGCCGCCTGGGCGTCCTGACGGATGACGAACAAGAGTTCATTTACAGGTCCACACGTGAGATCATCGAAAGAATTGGCCTTCCATCCACCCACCCAACGTCGTTGATCAACACCGCCGCCAGCACTGTAAGTGTCAACAAAATCCGCATCCTGGCCTGGCCCGCTCATGACGAAGCTGACGCCATTGCGCTATTGATGCTTCAACAACTGCTCGATCCGACGCGCTATGAGGTGGAAATCAGCCCCGCCGGTAAGCGCTTGCCCGAAATCCTGCAGGAGGTGGAACAGAAAAGTCCGGCGTTATTCTGCGTTGGTTTTATTCCGCCTGGCGGATTGTCGGCCAGCCGCCACGTAAGTAAGCTGCTGCGCGCCCGACTCCCCGAACTGACCATCGTGGCGGGCCATTGGGGATTGCTCGAGAAAGTTCATAACGACCGCGAAGCCCTCCTGGCTGCTGGCGCCACCCATGTCACTGCCACCCTCATCGAAACCCGCGACCAGATCGTCCAAGCCCTGCATCCCCGCGTCAAACTCCAGCCTGACGCAGCAGTGTCCTGATTCAATGATGTGCACTCTACCGAACTCATGCAACACGCTGGGCAATGGCGGCCAATCTCCGCACTGAATCATTCAGCGGTTGCCATTTCCTGGTCTCGCTGGGAATCGTTGCAGGCCAACGGCTGGAATGCCGGACCGGTGGTCAGCACCTCAATCGCGCGGTCGTCGTCGGATGTTCTGAAAACCAGATAATGACGGTCACAATCCCTTTGCGAAGTATAAGAATAGAGAACTTCAATTCCCGCGTTGGCGAGCTCGACACCAATCTGATCTACCCAGCCCGAGCGATTGATTGGGCCTATCAAGATGACGGGGTTGATCTGACATTGGAACCCGGCGGCCTTAAGGACCCGCGTGGTTTTGACCGCATTCGTCGTCGCCAACAGGAGCACGACGCCGTCACGGTTGCAGTAAGAGCGCATTGTTAACACTTCGATATCGGGGTGCAACGCAATCACTGCTGTTGCGCTGGTTTCCGGTGGCTCATGGCCGATTAGTACGGAAATCTCGGTTTCTCGACGGGCAATGGACACATCATCCTCCTTGTTGATTTCAAAAATTCCTTGTTGCATGGCTTGATAGTAGGTTTGCGGTCGTGCCGGCGCTATGGGGTGTTTGCCCCATCGGGGATCCTGAATCCCGGCAATCTCTGGGCACGGCGACGGCGTGAACCAACACCCTGTGCGTTGCGTCGAAAACGAAGAAGAGGCCGGTCCGCTTTCAAACCGGCCTCCTTCTCTTCTTGCTTGCGTACCGGCGTCAGTGTTGTGAGGTCGGCGTGTGGAACGCCTTTTTGAGGGGCGCCGGTAGCGCGCGCAAGCTCCCGGGAGGCTACCCCCCCTCTTTCACTTGCATTGCGTCCTGTATGGCCCGATTCCAGACGTGGCGTTTCCACTCAGGAAAATGCCGGTGCGACCATTCATGAGCGGCGCACTCCCAGCCGATGTCGCGGCCGGCTTTCTCGCTTTCGATCCACTTGTACGTTCTAATCTCTTCTCGCTGAGATTGGATGATATCAGCAAGAGGATCTGGTCTTTGTGTTCGTTGCGCCATCACCAACAATTCCCGCCTTCCGGCAGGACCGGGTCTGGGCTACGCTGTGCGAACCAACGGACGGCGTTGGAAGCGTTTCGGGAACCGATGCCGGCGGAATCCGCGAGAAGAGCGGACGCGGTCCGGGCGATCTCCTTGCGGTGTCTAACAATCGCGGGATGGCTGACCCGCAATTCCCGCGCCACCTCACACACGCCGAAGTCATGCATCAGAAGAAACAGAATCTGCTGCTGCATCGCGGTCAATCGCGGAACCAGCAGGTCAACGATGTCCCGTGTGATTAATTCGCTGCGCAGATCGATTGGATCGGGTGTTTCCAGCCAGGCACCGAGACCGCCGTCGCCATCATCGTCCCCCTGATCCAGCGGCACGAGGTTATTGCTGCGCTTGATCGAATTAATGCTGCGGCCGCGGTCGAGGTAGCCGCGGGCGCGAAAGTGGCAACCCTGGAGATACCAACTCAGTGTCTGCCCCGGCCGCTCTGCCTCCGCCTGCACAAGGTGGATGAACATCTCCTGAATCAGGTCCTTCTGCAGGTCGAGATCGCTGGTTAACCTGGCCGCAATCCCGTGCAGTTGTTTGACGATTTGATGATCCTCTATCATTTGTAATTGGCTTTCACGCTGGGAGGATAAGATGGGAGGCCCTGCGCACGATATGGGGTGTTCACCCCACCGAGGATTTCAGGAAGACAACTTCCACGTGCGGGACCGGGGCTCGCGGATCGTCAACTGGACACTTCCCTAACAAGCTTCCGGCGGGGGCGTGTTTTGTGACAGCCAGAAGTCCTTGATCGATTTGGCCATGTCATTGAGCTGGCTCGCCTCGGCCGGCTTGACCAGATACCCGTTGGCTCCCAGCCGATAGGCGGTAGCGACGTCCGCTTCCTCTTTGGAGGAACTGAGGATGATCACAATCGCCGCCACCTCGGGCTGTTGGCGAATCCATTTCAGGACGTCCAGCCCCATCACGCGGGGCAACTTCAAATCCAGCAGCACCAGGTACGGCAGCGGAAATTCCTCCCGATTCGCAAACTTGCCGGTGCCCTGGAAATAGTCGATGGCCTGCTGGCCATCGCTCGCGATCTGAATGGGATTCGGCACGCCCGCATTCTTCATGGCTCGTTGCAAGAAGAACATGTCGTTCTCGTCGTCTTCCACCAATAAGATGGTTCTTGTCACGGGTCTGACGCTTTCTGGAGCTGAATCCAAAATCTACTTCCCTTGCCCAGGTCCGACTCGAATCCGAGTTGCGCGCCCATGCGCTCGGCCGCTTTACGTACAATGGTGAGTCCCACGCCCGTACCTTCATATTCGGCGGCCAGGTTGATCCGCTCGAACATTCGGAAAATGCGTTCGTGGTTTTCGGCGGCGATGCCAATCCCGTTGTCCTGGATCCACACGCGGACCATGGATTGTTCACGGTCTTCCGCGCCAATCTCGATGTTTGGGATGGTTCCCGGCGCGATAAATTTCGAGGCGTTACCCAACAAATTCGAAAAACACTGCGTCAAGAACGCTTCGTTCCCCAGGACCGCCGGCAGCTTTCCTTGAATGTGAATCTCCGTTTTGTGTCCATTCGGGTACGTCGCGATGATGTCGCGCACGAGCCCGTCCAAATCCACCGGCACCATCAGGCCTGGCGCATGGAGGACCTTGGAGTAGCTCAAGACATCCTGAATCAAACGGTCGAGACGGAGGGCTGAACGCATCACGCGCTGAAGAAGATCGACTCCCCGTTCATCCAGTTTGCTGCCATAGTCGTCCAGGAGGACTTGAGCGAAGCCTTGCATCGACCGCAATGGCGCGCGCATGTCGTGCGAGACACTGTAGGAGAAGGCCTGCAATTCACCGATCGTTTCCTGAAGTTTGGCCGTGCGCTCCACCACCAGCCCTTCCAGTTTGGCGGTTTGGTTGGCGGTTTGATCGGCCAGTTGGTCTTTGGCCTGGTGCAATGCGTTTTCCGCGCCTTTGCGGTCGGTGATGTCGCGGATGTTGCATTGAATGACATCTTGTCCGTCTTCCTCGTAGATATTGCTGACAAACTCCACTTCCCGGCGCAGGCCCGCTTTGGTCTGAAGCGGCAGATCCTCGTAGCGAATAAACTGTTTCTCCTGCAACTCTCGAAATGCCGCCCGACTAACTTCTTCATCCTTGAGCAGGCCGATTTCCCAGAGTTCCTTGCCCAGCAATTCCTCATGCGGGTAACCTAACAACTCCGACATGAACGGATTGGCATCGATGATTTTTCGTGTAGCGGGGTCGAGAATGAGAATGCCGTCTCGAGCTGCCTCAAACAGACGGCGGTAACGGATCTCGGATACCCGCATGGCCGCGGGTGACTTCGGTCGCTTGACTTCGACTTCGGCGGTGTTGTTCACTTCTCTGCTTCCCCTTTCCCTCCACTTGAGCGCTGCGACACCCGTCAGCAGCGCGCCTTCACACTCTAGGACACGGTCTTCCGAATTGGTTTTTATTACTGGAGAAACAATACGCCCGGTGCTGGGAGGGGCGCTATGGGGTGTTCACCGTACGGTAGATACCGTAAAGTCCAGCCCGCGCGGGACCGGCCTAGTGAATTGTCAACTGGACACTGCTCTCGATGATTCCCGCGCCGATGGCGTAGCGGGTGAGGCCGGAGATCTCGTGGATGTTGAGCTTGGCCATGAGATTCTGCCGATGCTTTTCGACCGTCTTGATGCTGATGCCGAGTTCCGCCGCGGTCTCTTTGTTGGCCTTGCCTTCGGCAATCAACTGGAGCACCTCCAACTCGCGCGAACTCAGGCTGGCAACTTTTTTCCGCAAGGCTTTCCCATTCGCGGGCACTTTTTGATTGTGCAACCGCTTGGAAATGGAAGCACTGAAGAAGGTGTTTCCCTTTTGCACTTCCCGAATCGCCACGGCCAGATTGTGGGAAGAGGTTTGTTTGAGCAGAAAACCCACCGCCCCGATCGCGATTGCCTGGTCGACGTACGCGTCATCGCTGTGGGCGGAGAGCATGATCACCTTGGTGTCCGGAATGGCCTTGCGGATCTGCCGCGTGGCTTCCAATCCATTGAGGAGCGGCATCGCGATGTCCATCACGACCACCGCCGGACGAAGCTTCCGGGTCAGTTCCACCGCCTGGCGACCGGTTTGCGCTTCGCCAACCACCTCAAGATCGTTCTCGCCCTCCAACAACTTCCGAAACCCCTCGCGAACGACCATGTGATCTTCTGCCAATAGGACAGTGATGCGTTTCATAGTCACCTAAACTTTGGTTCGGGCAGAGACTTCATTAGCGAGTTTTCCGCCCCCCCCCCCCGCGCGGCCATTGGTGAACGGAATCTGCGCCCGGATAGTAGTACCTTTGCCGGGTGCGGATTCCACGTGAAAGCTGCCCCCGACCATCTCCACGCGCTCCCGCATGCCAAGCAATCCCAGGCGCTTGTTTTTCCTGGCGTCCAACATACGACTCACCTGGAAGGATTTGCCGTCGTCTTTGATGGTCACGCCCACGGCCCGCTGAAGTTTGTGAATGCTGACGTCCACCCGGCTGGCGTGCGCATGGCGGGCGACATTCGTCAGCGCCTCCTGGACGACGCGATACAGGACCGTGCGCTTGACGCTGTCCAATTGCTCCACCGCGGCATACACCGTTAGGCGCACGTGGACGCGCGACCGTTTTGAGAAGCTTTTTACAAACGTATGCAGCGCGGGTATCAACCCCAGGTCGTCCAACACCGTCGGGCGCAGTTCCCGCGCAAACCGATGCACGATGTCCACCGACTTTTCGACCATCCGTTGCGTGCTGGAGATTTTCTCCTGGAGATCCTTGGTGTTCACCGTGGCCGCGATCTTGAGCGCCGCCAAACGGACATTGATGCTGGTCAACGTCTGGGCGATTTCGTCGTGTAGCTCGCGGCTGATCCGTTTGCGTTCTTCCTCCTGCGCCAATAGAAGCTGGCGGGACAAATGCCGCAATTGTTCCTGCAATACCTGCGACTGCTCCAGCAGTTTACTGTAGTGCCGCTCGCTGTTGCGGAGGGATTCCTCCACCAATCTGCGCTGCACGACTTCCTTTTTCAACCGCCGGTTCGAGATCTTCAGGTCCGCGCTGCGCCGGTGCAACCTCCCGATCATTTGGGTCAAGCGGAGATTGGCCTCGCGCGCGGTCCGATGCGTCTTCTCGATGGGGGTGATGACCTCGGCAAAGAACGCCCCGGCCCGCCGGACCATCGTGTCACGGGTGCCGGGGGAGTAGCTCGGCAACACGAGGGCGACCAACGCCCGCTCGTGAATCCGGGCGAGATCCAATGTCTCCAGCCCGGTAAACATCGCCTGCCGGCCCAATCTCCGTGCCGGCTGCAAGGCCGACTGCGGGCCTTGCTTCAGGTGTTTTCCCAGCGCCGCCGCATAGCGGCGCGCTATTCCGTTGTGCTTACGGGCCATGTTGTTTGCCGTATCCACGGGCGAACCGACTTATGGTTTTAGCCGATTTTCCCACCAACCGTTGCGTGCTGGCAATTTCTTTTTTGAAGCCTTTGGTATTGATCGTGGCTTCCTGTTTGAGCGTCAACAGCCGGACATTGATGCCCAACAACGTCTGGGCGATTTCATCGTGCAGCTCGCGGCTGATCTTCTTTCGCTTGTCTTCCTGGGTCTGGAGAAGCTGGTGCGTCAGATGCCGCAACCGTTTCTGGAGGAGCCGGGATTCCTTCAACAGCCGGGCGTAATGGCCGCCGCTTTCCTTGAGGGCTTGCTCCGCGATCTTGCGCTGGGCGATTCCTTGTTTCAAGGACCGGTGGGAGACCGCCAAATCCGCCGTGCGCTGGCCGAGCGTCGTGTGAAGTTGGTTCAGGTGGGCGCCGGCCTTGATCTCGGCGCGATGCGTCTTCTCGATGGGCGTGATGGCCTCGGCAAAAAACAGCTCTGCCCGTTTGATAATCCCATCCTGACTACTGGAGGCTTCCAGTGCGGCGAGTGCTGTCTCGTGAACCTTGGCCACGTCCAGCGTCTCCAGCCCGATGGCGGCCGCCCGGCGTCCCAACTCCCGAGCCGGTGCCAGGCTGGCCCGCGGGCCTTGCTTCAAATGCTTTCGCAAGGCTGTCGCATATGCCCGCGACAATTTGTTTAACTTTTTCTTCATGACAACGTGCGACTTCGTGCGTCACAATTCCACAGACACCCTCTTACAATTCCTTCCAGCCGGCTATGGGGTAAAACCCTACCTTTTCGACGGCTCATCCGCTCCGTCGCGATTTCGGAAGCGACCTCCAGTCATCCCATCTGGGGTAACCACCCTAGGGTGAACACCCCGTAGTAAAGAATTAGCCCACCCCATATTCTGTCCGCAGTTGATGGCAGAAATGAAACAGCAGTAGAAGGAGAAGAGTACATGAAAGCAGTTTATCCAATGGCGTTGGTAGTGAGCGGAACGAAGCAAATCATAATGGGCCTTGCCCTTGCGGCTGCCGTGATGTTCCCGCGCACTGATGCGCTCGCCAAGCAGAGCGGGACGAGCATTCTCCACTTCAATTTTTCGTCGGCCATGACGAACACCGGCGTCGATCCCGATGCCAGCGGCAACGTTACCGGCAAACTGACCCGTCAGGGGAACGCCAGCAACCAACAACTGAAGATTTCGCTGGCAAACCTGGATCCCAGCACGACGTATGAGCTGGCCGCCTTCCTCGGCGATGACACCAACTCAACGAGCGTGGCGGAGTTCACCACGGATTCGAAAGGCGCCTTTAAGATCACGTATGTGAAAAAGGCCACGGGAAACCCCAGTGCCAACCAGCATCCTCTCCCGGATGCGCTGAACCCGCTCAGAAACATCCGTGAACTGGATATTGTCAACGGCAGTACGCAGACAGTTCTGCAGGTGGATCTGACCAATACAGGGAAACTGCAGTACCTGGTCAAACGTCTTATGGATAACGCCGGGTTAATTCCCGCCGCAGCCGGGCTGCTTCAGATCAAGGCCTCCGCGACCTTCGCCCAGTTTCGATTGACAGCTTCAGGTTTGACCCCAAACACGGCTTATGTGCTTACGATTAACGGAAACGCTGTTCAAACGAATACCAGTGATAGTGCGGGCAACCTGAATCTGACCTCTCTGCCTCCGGGTGCGCCGGATGTGCTCGATATCCACGCGGTGGCACTGACAGATATTACCGGACACGTCGTCCTGACAGTCGGCGGCGGAAGTGGAGGAGTGGGCCTCCCCCTGGATGGTCAGGCGTCGGTTGCCCTTCGATCGGCAAATTCCTTTGTGGTTCTGGCAGGCTCCACAGTTACCAGCACCGGTAGTACGACGGTTGATGGCGATCTCGGAGTGAGTCCCGGCACTGCGGTGGTTGGATTTCCACCCGGCTCGGTCATCGGGACCATATTCAACGTCACTCCCGGACCCGCGGCCACCGCCCAGGGCGACTTGACCACCGCGTTTAACGATGCCAAGGGACGAACTGTCGGTGCGATTACGGTTGCCGGCAATCTCGGTGGGCAAACTCTCACGCCGGGGCTCTATAAATCGACCTCCTCGCTGGAGATCTCCTCCGGGGATCTCACGCTTGACGCCCAGGGCGATGCGAATGCGGTTTTCATTTTCCAGATGGCGTCCACCCTGACCACGACATCGGGTCGCCAGGTGATCCTGAGCGGCGGCGCGAAGGCAGCCAACGTTTTTTGGCAGGTCGGCAGTTCCGCGACTCTGGGAACGGGCTCCTCCTTCAAGGGAACCATCATGGCGGATCAATCCATCTCTCTGACAACCGGCGCAACGTTGGAAGGCCGAGCCTTGGCACGAATTGGCGCGGTCACCATGGACTCCAATACCATCGGATTGGCGATTCCGGCAGACATCGCTCCCACCGTGAGTTCCACGTTCCCGGCCAATGCCGCTACCGGTGTAGCCATCGGCGGGAACATTGCCGCTTTCTTCAGTGAGGCGATGAATCCCCTGACAATCACCACCGCCACCTTTACCCTGAAGCAAGGCGCAACGCCTGTGGCCGGCACGGTGACCTACGTCGGGGTAACCGCGACCTTTAATCCCACAAGCACTCTCGCAGCCAGCACCATCTATACAGCCACGATTACCACCGGGGCCAAGGACCTGACCGGCAACGCGCTGGCCGCAGGCTTTAGCTGGAGTTTTACCACCGGCACGACCCTGGACACCACCGCACCGACCGTGAGTTCCACAATTCCCGCGAATGCAGCCACGGGTGTGGCAGTCGGCGGGAACATCGCCGCCACCTTCAGTGAAGCGATGGATCCCTCAACGATCACCACCAACACCTTTACCCTGAAACAAGGGGCCACGCCTGTGGCCGGCGCGGTGACCTACGTCGGGGTAACTGCGACCTTTAATCCCACCAGCACTCTTGCAACCGGCACCACCTATACGGCCATGATTACCACCGGAGCCAAGGACCTTGCCGGCAATGCGCTGGCCGCAGGCTTTAGCTGGAGCTTTACCACCGGTGCAACCCCGGACACCACCGCACCGACCGTGAGTTCCACAGTCCCTACAAATGCGGCCACCGGTGTGGCCATCGGCGGGAACATCGCCGCCGTCTTTAGTGAGGCGATGAATCCTCTCACGATCACCACCGCCACCTTTACCCTGAAGCAAGGGCTAACACGTCTGGATGGCACGGTGACCTACGTCGGGGTAACCGCGACCTTCAATCCCACCAGTAATCTTGCACCCAGCACCACCTATACGGCGCAGATTACCGCCGGGGCGAAGGACCTGGCGGGCAATCCGCTGACAGTTAATTTTAATTGGAGCTTTACCACTGGCACGACCCCGGACACGACCGCACCCACCGTTAGTGCCACCGTCCCCACCAATGGGGCCACGGATGTGGCGATCAACCAGACCATCAACGTCACTCTCAGTGAGGCGATGGACCCGTTGACGATCAACACCGCCACCTTGTTGCTGACAGGACCGGGGGCGACCGCCGTAACAGGAACCGTCGGCTATGATGTCCCGAGCAAGATTGCGACCTTTACACCGGCCAGCAGCCTTGACTCCAACACCGTCTATATAGCCACGCTCACCACGGGAGCCAAGGATCTAGCCGGCAATGCGCTGGCCGCTGATTTTAACTGGAGTTTTAGCACAGCTGCCACACCGGCCGGGCAAGCGCCCGTCGCCATGGGAGCAGCGACCACGTTCGCGGTCCTGGGTGGTTCCACGGTCACCAGCCTCGGTACTACCACGGTGAATGGCAATCTTGGAGTGAGCCCCGGCACTGCGGTGACTGGATTCTTTACAGTGGATGCCGGACCGGGAATAGTGAACGGGACGATCTACAACGTCACGCCCGGCCCAGCGGCCACCGCTCAACTCGATTTGACCACCGCGTTTAACGACGCGGCAGGACGAACCGTCGGGGCGATCACGGTTGCCGGCAATCTCGGTGGGCAAACACTCACGCCGGGCCTCTATACATCGACCTCCTCGCTGGAGATCTCGTCCGGAGATCTCACGCTGGATGCCCAGGGCGACGCGAATGCGGTGTTCATCTTCCAAATGGCGTCCACCCTGACTACCACCGCAGGTCGCCAGGTGATCCTGAGCGGCGGGGCGAAGGCGGCCAACATCTTTTGGCAGGTCGGCACTTCCGCGACCCTGGGAACGACCTCCGTGTTCAAGGGGACCATCATGGCGAATCAATCCATCACGCTGACAACCGGCGCAACGCTGGAAGGCCGAGCGCTAGCCCAGACGGGCGCGGTCACCATGGACTCCAATACCATTACAGTTCCTGTCCCATAGAGATGGGGGCATTTCAGTAGAAAATATCTCACCGACTGGAGAGGGTGATGGCAAATGACAAAGAAAAACAGACGCGGCGTCAGTTCTGTCAGTCAAACCGGATCGTCGGGGTGCCATCGAGGCGTTTGGATAAATCAACAGGGTCACCAACGGAAACTTCTTCGGGATTCACTTGATAGGCCCAGATTTCAAAAAAGGTGAGTCTGGCCTCGCCGTAAATGGTCCCAAACGCGCCATCCACGGCATCCAACCCGTGGGCAACCTTGACGCGTCCAATGCGCGGGACGTTGTAGCGCGGATCAAACGTGAACCACTCCTGCCCCAGGTAAACTTCACAATAGCCATGGAAATCCATCGGGACGCCCGGATCGACATGCGCGATGTCGGGCAGGTGTCCCGTCACGTAACGGGCGGGCAAGTTAAAGGCACGGCACAGCGCGATGGCCACATGCGCGAAGTCGCGACAGACGCCGTAACGCCGTTCGATCACCTCTGTAGCCGAAAGGTCAGTGCGTCCGGAACCGAAGCGGTATTCGATGTGGGTGTGGATCCAGTCGCAGATGGCTTGCACCCGCGGGAGGCCATGAGGGATCGGCCCAAAAAGGTTCCAGGCGAAATTCAGCAGTTTGTCGGAGTCGCAATAGCGGCTGGGTAATGTGTAGCGCAATAACTCCGTGGGCAATTCCGCCACCGGCACGACATCGACGGGTCCCTCGCGGTTGTCGGGCAGGGAAGAAACAGCGACCAGGGCATCATGACGAATATCGTTGCGCCCCGGCATGAGCATCGAGCGATAGATAATGTTGCCATGAGAATCCTGGAATTCATAGGACGGGAGACCGATCCCGAACGAGAGTTTCTCCTGGTACACGAGAACTTTGCCTTCGAGCCGCGGCTTCAGTACGAAAAACGCCGGGGTCGGCGCCGAGGTTTCATAGGCAAGATGGCAACCGACTCGGACGGTAAGATTCAGGGGAGCCCAATTCATGGGTCGCAGTTTGGGCCAACTCGCCAGACTTGGCCGGCACTCATTTGGTCAACGTCCGTTTCATTGGAATGCAAATCTTCGCGCCCACAACCAGACCTTCGATCTTTCGTACTCACCGTGTGACATTCGCTCGAATCAGTCCATACGGCAAAACCCTACCAAGGATTCTGGTTGGTAGGGTTTTGCCCCATAGCCGCGGACCAATACAGACCGTAACATTGCTGGCGATGATGAATGCAAAGGCGACCTCTCCAGTGAATGACCTCGATAATCTGTCGGGGCGTGAGGGGAAGGGGTGACATAAATGTCGGCTGCGTTACAGGTGGCTTTGTTCGTTGCCTCGCTTGCTTTCGTTGTCCTGGTTGTCTGCCTGATTCCCGTCGTTTTCCAGGTGCAGCGTAAGTTGGAGCAACTGGTGATTACCCACGCGGAATTGAATGAAAAGCTTCAGGTTCTCGTGGAGGACAGCCATAAGATGGTGCGAAGTGTGACGGAGCTCTCAAAGCGGGCCACTGAGGAATTGGACGAAGTGAGTCGCATGGTACAGACCGCGCACCGGTGGACGGAGCGGGTAGACCGGCTCGTGGACGAGGTCGGATCGGCGATTGAGCCGCCCGTGCATTCGGTGGTTCGGAACATGAACCTGTTCCGAACCGGAGTGACAACATTTTTGCAGGTCCTACTGCATCGAAATCAGCATAACCAAACAAAGAAGGAACAAGATCATGACTGAGAACAATTCATATCCGGTAGGGGGTTTTCTGGCGGTATTTGCTATCGGCGCGCTCGCCGGGGCGGGGATTGCCCTCCTCTACGCACCGCGTTCGGGTGAAGAAACGCGAAATTTGATCGCCGCCAAGGGCCGGGAGCTCAAGGGTAAAGCGACGGATGCCCTCGGGGATGCCAGGGACTACATCGACGGCAAGAAAGCGGAGATTGCCGCCGCCGTCGAAGCTGGCAAGGAAGCGATGCACGAAGAGCGAGCCAAGCATCAGAAGCACGCCTAGTCGAACAGGCACTTGTTCCGGGCGGCGAGTTGTGCTAACCGGACACCGGCTGGCTGTCCTCGTACAGGAGCGCACATGCGAATGATTGTGAACGGCATCGCCATGAACTACACCGACGAAGGGCGTGGCGTGCCGTTGCTCTTCGTGCATGGGTTCCCTCTCAGTCGGGGTGCCTGGCAGAAGCAAATCGACGCGCTCCGATCATCCTATCGGGTCATCGCGCCCGATCTGCGCGGATTCGGCGAAAGCGAAGCCGGGACTGGCGCGATCTCGATGGCGCAATACGCCGACGATCTTCACGCACTGCTCCAACAACTCACGACAGGACCGGTGGTGCTGATCGGCCACTCCATGGGTGGTTATGTTTCGTTCGCCTTCCTGCGTCAATACCCCGAGATGGTCCGCGGCCTCGTGTTGGTCAGCACGAAGGCGGGCAAGGATACCCCCGAAGCTGCCGCAGCACGACGCGCAACGGCGGAGAAAGTGCAGGCCAGGGGCGTGGAGGTTGTTATCGAGGCGATGGCGCCCAGGATGCTCGCGGGGGACAATCATGATCAGGCCATGGCGGAGCAGGTGCGTGGATTGATGGCGCCATCCAAACCCGCGGGAGTGATCGGTGCCTTACTGGGGATGGTGGAGCGACCGGATGCAACGGCAGAGTTGCCCCGGATTTCTGTGCCGACCCTGGTCGTCACCGGCGCTGATGACGCGCTCATTCCTCCGACGGAATCGGAAAAGCTGGCCCAGACGATTCCGGGCAGTCAGTTGAATATTGTTGCGCACGCGGGTCACCTCGTCCCATTCGAGCAGCCGGACGAGTTCAATCACATGATCGACGAGTGGTTGGACCGCGCGGCCTTTCCCGTCCCTGTCCGTGAGTTGCGGTGACCGTGCTTTCGGTTGTCACAGTCTCTTCACCACGGCTGCGTTGACCTCATTTTCAAAGAGTACGTCCAATCGTCCAGGGTAGGGTTTTACCGTATACAAGAGAGACGGTGCCTGGTGTACAATCCCACGGGCAAATTTGTGGACAAACCCTCTCAGATTCGAAAAATCGCATTTCTCGGCAATTATCTGCCGCGAAAATGCGGCATCGCCACGTTCACAACCGACCTGCTTACCGCTGTGGCCACAGAGCACCCACAAACGCAGTGCTTTGCGGTACCGGTCAATGACCTGAAGAGTGGTTATGAATACCCCGATGTTGTCCATTTCGAGATTGAGGAGCAGGATTTATCGTCCTACCAGCGTGCGGCGGACTTTCTCAATATTGGCAATGTGGACATCGTCTGCTTGCAGCACGAGTTCGGAATTTTTGGCGGACCGGCGGGCAGTCATGTGTTGGCATTGCTGCGCGAGCTGAGAATGCCTGTTGTCACGACGCTTCACACGGTACTGCGTGAGCCGAACCCCGATCAGCGGCGCGTGATGCAGGAATTGATTACCCGCTCGACGCGGCTGCTGGTTATGGCTGATCGGGGACGGCAGATGTTGCAGGAGATTTACCATGCGCCGCCAACCAAGATCGATCTCATCCCGCATGGCATTCCCGATATCCCTTTTGTCGACCCGAACTATTACAAGGACCAATTCGACGTCGCCGGGCGGGTTGTTTTACTTACGTTTGGATTACTTTCGCCGAACAAGGGAATCGAGCATGTGCTCAACGCGTTGCCGCAGATTCTGGCGGAGTTCCCGAACGTGGTTTACATCGTGCTGGGCGCCACCCATCCGAACGAATTACGCGAAGAGGGCGAGGCCTATCGTCTCAGCCTCGAACGCCTGGCCAAAAGGAACAAAGTCCAGAAGAACGTCATCTTCTACAACCGGTTTGTGGAACTCGATGAACTCAAGGAGTTCATCGGCGCGGCGGACCTGTACATAACGCCCTACCTCAACGAAGCGCAGATCACGTCGGGCACGCTCGCCTACACCTTTGGCGCTGGCAAAGCGGTCGTCTCGACTCCTTACTGGCACGCGACTGAATTGCTCGCGGAAGATCGCGGCGTGCTGGTGCCGTTCGGGGACGCGAAGGCCATTGGGCGGGAGGTGATCGGTTTGTTGCGCGACGATACCCGCCGGCACACGATGCGCAAGAATGCCTACAAGCTCGGTCGCGATATGGTTTGGAGCAACGTGGCCCGGCTTTACATGCGCTCCTTCGAACTGGCGCGGCTGGAGCGCGCGGTGTTATCCCGAAAATCGTTTGCCACCAAGACGCTCGACCAGCAACCGCGCGATCTGCCGGAGTTGAAGCTGGATCATCTGGCGCGGATGACCGATTCCACCGGCCTTTTTCAGCATGCCATCTTCACCGTGCCGAATTTTTCCGAAGGCTACTGCACGGACGACAACGCGCGCGCCTTCATTCTCGCGGTTCTCCTGGATGAGATGGAAGAGGAGCCGGAGCGCATCCGCACCATGGCCACGACCTACGCGGCTTTTCTGCATCACGCGTTCGACCCCAAGACGAAGCGTTTCCATAACCACCTGAGCTTCGACCGTCACTGGCTTGATGAACAAGGTTCGGAGGATTCCCATGCCCGGGCGCTCTGGGCGTTGGGTATGGGCGTGGGACGCTCGCCCTATCGGAGTTTTCAAGTCATGTCCGGGCAGATCTTCGCGGAGGCGCTACCGGCGGTGACCGCGTTCACGTCACCGCGTGCCTGGGCTTTCAGCCTCCTCGGGATTCACGAGTACTTGCAACGTCTGAGCGGGGACCGATCTGCCAGCCAGGTCCGTGACACCTTGATCACAAAGCTCATCGAGTTGTTCGACCGCGCGGCACAGCCAGACTGGCCATGGTTTGAAGACGTGCTCTCCTACGATAATGCCAAGCTCGCACATGCTTTGATTGTGAGCGGGAGAGCAACGGGGCAAAAACCGGTGTTTGAGCGCGGACTCCAGACGTTGCGCTGGCTTGCAGAGGTGCAAACCGCGGAGAGCGGCGATTTCCGTCCCATCGGCAGCAACGGATTTTATCAGCATGGCGGGCCGCGCGCGACCTTTGATCAACAACCCATCGAAGCGCAGGCCATGGTGTCCGCCTGTCTTGAAGCCTATCGGTCCACAGCGGACGCGTGGTGGTACACCGAAGCTGAGCGCGCCTTCGACTGGTTTTTCGGTTGGAATGATCTCGGCCTGGAAGTCTACTCCCCCAGCACCGGCGGCTGCCGCGATGCGCTGCACGTGGATCGCGTCAACCAAAACCAGGGCGCGGAGTCCAGCCTGGCCTTCCTGCTCTCCCTCGCGGAAATGCGGCTCATGCAAAACACGGTCACCGCCTTCAATCACCCGGTCTCCTAGGCGCAAACAGTTTATGATGGCCACCAACGTCCAACGCACCAATGTTATCCTGAATCCGGATCGTTCCCGGGTGTTACTCCGCCCATTCCTTCTGACGAACGACCGGCGGGCGGTTAATCTTTGCGCGCAGATCATGGCGATTCCCGAAAATGCGGTGCACCCGCTGTTGGAGGAAGTGATGGCTGAGTTTGGCGAGCGCCATGTGAAAATCGACGAGTACCTCCGGCGGCGCTTTGAACGGGTCCGGCCCTCGTTGCCCGCTGGCGCGAATGTGTCTGAAGAAAGGAAATTGTTGCTCGGTGCGTATTTCAGCCACGAATATTCGCTGGAAGCCGCCGCCCTGTTCAATCCCTCCATCGTGCCGCACCCCGACCAGTCGGATCTTCCACCCGGCTCATTACGATTCATTCTCAGCCTGCGGGCCACCGGCGAAGGGCACATTTCATCGATTACTTTTCGCACCGGCTTCCTGGATTCCGTTGGCAACATCACCATCAACGCCCCCACGCGTTACTGCTTCGAACCGGCGCAAATGCCCAACGCCTCGTACGAGAAAGCGTTGTTCGATCGGAAGCTTCATGAACTGGGTCTGGCCGGCGACTTCAGCCGTCAGGCGCTCCAAGGCCTGAACGATACATTCACGCTGGAAGAGTTGCGCAACAGCGTCCTGGCGACCGTGAAACATCTTCGGGCCCGTGACGAGGAACGACAATCCGCGGCGCGCAAAATCCTGACACTGGCCCAATCGAATTACGAAGTGCAATTTGCGACGGATTCGCGCTTGTCCGAACGCGTGCTGTTTCCCACCACCCCGTCGCAGAGCAACGGGATCGAAGACGCCCGCTTTGTCCTCTTTACCAATGAGGACAGCACGCAGACTTATTACGCCACCTATACCGCGTATGATGGCAAATTGATCCTGCCGCAATTTATTGAGACATCCGATTTTCTCCATTTCAAATTCACCACGTTGAACGGTGCGGCGGTGCAGAACAAAGGCATGGCGCTCTTTCCGCGAAAGATCAACGGTCGCTACGCCATGCTCGGGCGCCAGGATTCGGAAAACCTCTACATGATGTTTTCCGATCACTTGCATTTCTGGCAGACCGCACAACTTCTCTTGAAGCCGAAGTTTCCGTGGGAATTCGTCCAAATGGGCAACTGCGGCTCCCCGATCGAAACCAGTGCCGGCTGGCTCGTGCTCAGCCACGGCGTCGGGCCGATGCGAAAGTATTGCATCGGCGCGTTCCTGCTCGACCGGGACGACCCGACCAAGGTCATCGGCCGGCTGCGCGAGCCGCTGATCAAACCCAACGAAAACGAGCGCGAAGGCTACGTACCGAATGTCGTCTATTCCTGCGGCAGCCTGCTGCGCGGCCATCATCTGATCATCCCCTACGCGATGTCCGACTACGCCACCACGTTCGCCACGCTCTCCCTCGACGACGTACTGGCCGCGATGGAATAAGCGCCACGTTGTGGTCGCATGAAACACGGTAGGGTTTCACCCCATGGCACCGACTGTCGGCTCTGGCGTACATTTTAAGCGCGTGACGAAGATCCCAAAAAGACGATATAACATCAGCGCAGTCGCGCTGATGGGTCTGCTGGGCGGAGTGCTGGCCATGGCAATCGTCGCCAAAGCCTCCGATCCACTGGAAGATGTGAAGCGGTTCAGTGATTTTCCGGCGACCGATCTCCGTCATGTGATCGACGGCGACATTCTCGGCGCCCGCGGTTCATTGATGAACTCTCCCAACGGACTCTCCACACAGACGTGTTTCGTGGCACCGGAGGCGGCGGAGGAGACGGTCCGGCGATTGTTGACCTGGGATCCATTGCCGCACGAAGCGCTGAATGTGTTCGCGTATCAAGCAGTGCACGCGCCGTGCGCCGCCACAGACTTTCAAGTCCTCAATCTGAAGTCCAGTCAGGGCGCTATCCACTGGCTGTTGGACAAGACCCTCGCCACCACTGCCGATAAATCCGATCTCAATTTAACACGAGCCGAGGCGCAACAACTGGCCAACTGTGCGAAGAGCAATCCTGATCCGCAAGACATCGGCGCCTGTTGGGGTGAGTTGTTGCGGGCGCGCGCTGTGGCGTTTCAGCGGGAGGGATTTGACGGTCTATTACCCTACGAAGCCAATGGAGCGACGGTGTCACCCGCGACACAACTGCGCGAGATGTTGCGCGAGAAGCCGGCAGTGGCCCTTCAGTTTGCGACATTGCTGCGACAGAGCGGGCTGCTCGGCGACCCGCAGGGTGAGTTGCTCACACCAACGCTGTACTGGACTCTGTTCACAGCCAACCACCACGCGACGCTAAGCCTTGGGGCCATCTATGTATTGCCACAAGGCGACCACTACCAACTCCTGGACGCGCAGTATTATGTCAGCGGCAAATACTACGCCGCCGCGACGCTGTCCGAGATCTGGCCGATGCGCATCGGCGAAAAGTCGGGAGCGTTGGTATGGCGCGGTGATTTCGTTGCCGCGCCGACGCTGGCCTTTGCCAAGGGAGTTGACCGGATCCTTTACGGCGCGATCCTGCTTCAGGAGGTCAAGAAGGTAGTCCGCTGCTTCCAGGATGACCTGAAAGTAGAACAGCACCCCTAGGGCACAGCCGCGCACAGTAGGGTTCCACCTAATAGCATGCGGTCCGCCCAGTGCGTAACGTATCTCCAACCCAAAGATGTAACAACAGAAAGATCTGAAGCATAATGAAAGTAAATAAGACAAACTATCCGCTGACATTGGTAACGAACCGAACGAAACGGATCCTAACGGGCCTTGCCCTTGCAGGGGCCGTGATGTTCCCGCGCGCTGACGCGATCGCCAAGCAGGGTGGGACGAGTATTCTCCACTTCAATTTCACGTCGGTCATGACGAACAGCGGCGTCGAACCTGATGCCAGCGGCAACGTCACCGGTAAACTCAGCCAACAGGGGAACGCCAATAACCAACAGCTCAAGATTTCGCTGGCCAACCTGAGTCCCAGCACGACGTATCAGTTGGACGCCTTCATCGGCGATGACACCAACTCAACGAGCGTGGCGGAGTTCACCACGGATTCGAAAGGCGCCTTTAAGGTCACGTATGTGAAAAAGGCCACGGGAAACCCCAGTCCCAGTCAGCATCCTCTCCCGGACGCGCTGAACCCGCTCAGAAACGTCCGTGAACTGGACATCGTCAATAGCAGCACGCAGACGGTTCTGCAGGCGGATCTGACCGATCCGAACAAGCTGCAGTATTTGGTCAAACGTGACCTGGATAATACCGGGTTTATTCCCGCCGCGGTCGGGTCGCTGCAGATCAAGGCCACTACGACCTCTACCCAGTTTCAGTTGACCGCTTCGGGATTGACCCCGTCGACGGACTACGTGCTAACAATTAATGGAAACGCTGCTCAAACGAATTCCACAGACAGTTCGGGCAACCTGAAGCTGACGGCCCTGCCTCCGGGTGCGCCGAACGTGCTCGATATCCACGCGCTGGCACTGACAGATCTTGACGGCAACCTCATCCTGACAGCCGGCGGCGGAAGTGGCGGAGTGGGAATCCCAACGGAAGGTCAAGCGGCGGTAGCCCTTCGATCGGCCAATTCCTTCGCGGCTTTGGCGGGCTCCACGGTCACCAGCGTCGGAACGACCACGAACAACGGGGATCTTGGGGTGAGCCCCGGCACTTCAGTGACTGGATTCTTTATCGTTGATGCCGGACCGGGGATTGTGACCGGCGCGGTCCACGCGGGCGATCCTGCCGCTGCCCAGGCGCAACTCGACCTGACCACCGCGTTTAACGATGCCAAGGGACGAACCGTCGGCGCAGTCACTGTAGCCGGAAATCTCGGCGGGCAAACCCTCGCCCCGGGTCTCTATAAATCCACTTCCTCGCTCGAAATCTCGTCCGGGGACCTCACGCTCGACGCCAAGGGCGACGCGAATGCGATCTTCATCTTCCAGATGGCGACCACCCTGACTACGACGGCGGGACGCCAGGTGATCCTGAGCGGCGGCGCGAAGGCGGCCAACGTTTTCTGGCAGGTCGGCAGTTCTGCGACTCTGGGAACAACCTCTGTGTTTAAGGGGACCGTCATGGCGGATCAATCCATCTCGCTGACGACCGGCGCAACGCTGGAAGGCCGGGCACTGGCACGGGTTGGCGCGGTTACTATGGACAACAACACCATTACAGTTCCCACCCCATAGATCTGGGGATGGAAAAAAGTCCCATGGACGAAAGAAGGTGATGGCAAATGGCAAAGAAAAGCAGAGGCGGCCGAATGACGGCAGCCAAAGGTCGCGCGGCGAAGGGCCGTGGTGGAAAAGGGATGGTCAAAAACCGTCCCGCCGGTCGCAGTATCATGAAGACGTAGCGACTACCTAACGTCAGAAGCAAAACTCGCAACGCGCCGGGATGGATCATCTGTCTCGGTGCGTTGCCTTTGCCCTGTGGAACGACCGGCCCCGCCGTTAATGGGCACACATAAAGGATAGGCGAACGGCAGTGAGCCATCGAGGTAGGGTTCTGCCTTATAGCAGACAATCCGCTCGTCGCGTAGCGTACTCTCAACCCAAAGTAGTAACAACAGAAAGATGTTAAGTATGAGGAAAGTAATTAAGACAAACTACCCGTTGGCGCTCGCCATGGCTGCGGGAGTTCTGGCATTCACCGCCGTGCTGGTGTTCACCAGCGGGCCTGTGCGCGCATCCGAGACGGATGATCGCATCGACGCATCGTTCAAGAAGACCTACGTGTATAAGACGTATCTGAAGGACGAACATATCAAAATCAGCTCCAAAGACGGAGTCGTCACCTTGTCGGGCGCCGTGGCCGACGCGTCGCACAAGCCGATGGCGCAGGACGTCGCCGAAGCGTTGCCGGGCGTTACGAGCGTGGACAATCGGATCAAAGTCACCGGAGAGAGTCCGGCCGAGAGTTCGGATACATGGATCAGTATGAAAGTGAAATCCGCGCTCCTGTTCCACCGCAATGTGAGCGCTTCGGCCACGGAAGTTTACCTGAAAGATGGAAACGTCACGTTGAAAGGCGAAGCCGCCACTGATGCCCAAAAGGAACTCACTACCGAGTACGCCAAGGACGTCGATGGTGTCAAAAGCGTGAAAAATGAAATGACGGTGGCGACGACCCCGGCGAAGGTCGACGAAACAATCGGCCAAAAAATCGATGATGCGTCGATCACTGCCCAGGTCAAGGGATCGTTGTTGTCACACCATTCAACCAGTGTACTCAACACCAAGGTCACAACAACCGAGGGCGTGGTCACGGTGGGTGGCACAGCCAAGAACGAT